>Ga0075421_100005163_pt1 | contig 15760 bp, 16 predicted proteins | sample SoiMetdeltSBSDD5_FD_75292 | JGI IMG/M metagenome (GOLD analysis project Ga0075421, IMG submission 75292) | Bulk soil microbial communities from a Populus tree surrounding site in Tennessee, USA - Soil MetaG P. deltoides SBSDD5 | ecosystem: Environmental > Terrestrial > Soil > Tree plantation...
GATGGACCTGATCCTGTGGCGCCATGCCGAGGCCGCGGCCGGCGCGCCCGACCTGGAGCGCGGGCTCACGCCGCGCGGCCGCGAGGACGCGGCGCGCGTCGCCGCGTGGCTGCGCGAGCGCCTGCCGGCGGAATTCGTCGTGCTGGCGAGCCCAGCGCGCCGCGCCCAGGAAACCGCGCGCGCGCTCTGCGCCGAACCGCAGACGGTGCCGGGCCTCGCGCCGGGCGCCCCGCTCGAGGCGATCCTCGACGCCGCCGGCTGGCCCGGCGGCGGGCGCGCGGTGGTGGTGGTCGGCCACCAGCCGGACCTGGGCCGCGCGGCGCTGCGCCTTGCCGCCGGAGCGGCGGGCGGCGGCTCGATCGCGGCGGGCGGACTGTGGTGGCTCAGGTCCCACCCGCGCGGCGAGGGCGCGGCGGCGGTGGTGCACGCCGTGCTGGCGCCGGACCTGCTGTAGGCGCGTGCTAGATTGGCCGCGATGGACGCCAAGAGCCCGTACAAGGGAGCAACCGGGATGCGGCGCCTGCTCGATGCGACGGGGTACTCGCTCGCGGGGCTGGCCGCGGCCGTTCGACTGGAGTCCGCGTTCCGCCAGGAACTGCTGCTCGCGGCAATCCTGGTGCCGCTCGGCATCTGGCTCGGCGCCGACGGCGTCGAGCGCGCCCTGCTTGCCGGCAGCGTGCTGCTGGTGCCGGTGGTCGAACTGCTCAACTCCGCGGTCGAAGCGGCGGTGGACCGCGTGTCGCTGGAGGACCACGAGCTCGCCAGGCGCGCCAAGGACTACGGCAGCGCCGCCGTCATGCTCGCGCTGGCGGCGGCGGGCGTGGTGTGGCTGCTGGTGCTGCTGCCGCGGCTGTAGCCGCGCTCAGCCCCGCGCCACCCGCAGCACGCCCGGCACCTCGCGCACCACGGCGAAGGCGCGCTTCAGCTGCCCGAGGTCGGCAATGGCGAAGGCAAAGCGCATGGTCGCCAGCTCGTCGCGGCTCTGCGTGCGCACCGCGGTGACGTTGATGCGCTCGCGCGCCAGTGCGTCGCCGATGTCGCGCAGCAGCCCGGGGCGGTCGCTCGCCGTCACCACCATGTCCACGCCGTAGGCGCCCGGCGCGCCGCCCCACTGCGCCTCGATCAGGCGCGCCGCGTCCTTTTCCGCCAGGCGCTGCAGGCTGGCGCAATCGGCGCGATGGATCGACACGCCGCGCCCGCGCGTGACGAAGCCGCGGATCGCATCGGGCGGCACCGGCTTGCAGCATTTGGCGAGCTGCGTCATCAGGCGGTCCATGCCGACGACCAGGATGCCGCCGCCGGCCGCCGCCTTCTTCTTCGGCGCGAGGGGCGCCGGCGGCGGCGCGAGCTTCGGCCGCAACGGGGCCGCGGGCTCCCTGCCGCCCTCCTGCAGGTTGAACCAGTGGCGCACCTTGGCGCGCGCGCGGCTGGTGGTGAGGAAGCCGCGCTCCGCGCTCAGCCAGTCGCGCGACGGCCCGCCCGCCTTGGCGACGGTGATCTCCACGCGCTGGCCGCTGTGCAGCGGCGTGTCGAGCGGCACGATGCGCCCGTCCGCCTTGGCGCCGCGGCAGCGGTGCCCGATGTCGGTGTGCAGCGCGTAGGCGAAGTCCACCGGCGTGGCGCCCTTGGGCAGGTCCACCACCTTGCCCTGCGGCGTCACCACATAGATGGTGTCGTCGAGCGCCGCGCGGCGCGTCTTCTCGGCCCAGCTGCCGCTGTCGGCCACCTCGTCGCGCCAGGCGAGGAGCTGGCGCAGCCAGGCGATCTTGTCGTCGAAGCTGCTGTCGGCGCGCGTCGCCCTGCCGGCCTCCTTGTAGCGCCAGTGCGCGGCCACGCCGAGCTCGGCGTGGCGGTGCATCTCCTCGGTGCGGATCTGCACCTCCAGCGTCTTGCCGCCGGGGCCGACGACCGCGGTGTGCAGCGACTGGTACAGGTTGTCCTTCGGGCGCGAGATGTAGTCGTCGAACTCGCGCGCGATCGGCGCCCACAGGTTGTGCGCCGCGCCGAGCGCGGCGTAGCAGTCCTTCACTTCCGGCACGATGACGCGCAGGGCGCGCACGTCGTGCAGCTGCCCGAAGTCCAGGCCCTTGCGGCGCATCTTGTTCCAGATGGAGTAGATGTGCTTCGGCCGGCCGCTCACCTCGGCCCTGACGCCGCCCGCCGCGAGCTCGCGCGCCAGCGCCGCGACGGCGCTCTCGATGTACTGCTCGCGCTCCACGCGCCGCTCATCGAGCATCTTCGCGATGCGCTGGTAGGTCTCCGGCTCGAGGAAGCGGAACGACAGGTCTTCCAGCTCCCACTTCAGCTGCCATACGCCGAGACGGTTCGCGAGCGGCGCGTAGATGTCGAGCGTCTCGCGCGCGTAGGCGGCGCGCTCCTCGCCCGGATTCCTGGCGAACCAGCGCAGCGTCTGCGTGCGGCTCGCCAGGCGAATCAGCACCACGCGCACGTCCTCCACCATGCCGAGCAGCATCTTGCGCAATGTCTCGCTTTGCTGCGCGGCGCTGGTGCGCGTCAGCACGCGCAGCTGGTAGAGCTTCTCCACGCCCGCCGCCAGGCCGGCGATCTCGGCGCCGAAGCGCGCGGCGAGCGCCTCGCCCGCGCCGAGGAACTTGGGCGCGGCGAACAGCACGCCGGCGGCGCGCGCCGCCGGGTCGGCGCCGATGGCGGCGAGGCTCGCGCCCAGGCCGAGCGCGTGCGGCCATACCGGCTCGCCGGTGGACAGCGTCTGGCCGGCGTACAGCGGCTCGGCGAACGCCAGCGCGTCGGCGAGGCGCGCCTGCGCCTCGGGCGCGAGGCCCGCGGCGAGAGGCGCCAGCGCGGCGGCGCTGTTTTGCGGATGCAACTGCACGACCGAGACCATGCAGGTATTGTAGCGAGGACCATGCCGGGGATCCGATGGGTTGGCTGAGGACCTGGCGCCGCCGGCGCCTGCTCGCGCGCCGGCGCATCGACGAGGCGCTGTGGCGCGCGGTCACCAGCGCGCTGCCGTTCCTGCGCGGGCTGCCGCCGCAGGACGCGCAGCGCCTGCGCGAGCTGGCCCTGCTGCTGCTGGCGGAGAAGGAATTCTCCGGCACGCACGGCCTCGAGCTCGACGACGCGATGCGCCTGTCCATCGCCGTGCAGGCCTGCCTGCCGGTGCTCAACCTCGGGCTGGACCGCTACGACGTCTGGAGCGAGATCGTGGTGCACCCCGGCGACTTCAAGGTGAAGGTCACGGAAACAGACGACCACGGCGTGGTGCACGAGTTCGACGACGAGCGCGCCGGCGAGTCCTGGCGGGGCGGGCCGGTGGTGCTGTCCTGGGACGCCGCGCGCAACGCGCCGGACATGAACGTGGTGATCCACGAGTTCGCGCACAAGCTCGACATGGCCAACGGCGAGGCCGACGGCATGCCGCCGCTGCATGCGGGCATGGACCGGCGGCAGTGGCAGGAAGTATTCCGCGTCGCCTACCAGGGGTTCTGCGACGCGGTGGACCGCGGCAGGGAGACCTGGCTCGATCCCTATGCCGCCGAGTCGCCGGGGGAGTTCTTCGCGGTGATGAGCGAGGCGTTCTTCGCGTCGCCGAATGAGACGCGGCGGCGCTATCCCGACGCCTACGAGCAGCTCAAGCGGTACTACCGGCAGGACCCGGCGATGCGCCTGGCGACATGAAGACCCTCCTCATCGTCTACCACACCGGCGGCGCGAAGACCGCGCGGATGGCCGAGGCCGTGGAGCGCGGCGCGCGCTCGGAGGAAGGCGTGCGCGTGGTGGTGAAGCGCTGCGCCGAGGCCGGGCCGGAGGACCTGCTCGGCGCCGACGGCCTGATCCTCGGCACGCCGGAGAACTTCGGCTACATGGCGGGGATGATGAAGGACTTCCTCGAGCGCGTGTTCTACGCCTGCGAGGGCAAGGTCGAGGGCAGGCCCTGGGCGCTCTTCGTCGGCGCGGGGCAGGACGGCAGCGGCGCGGTGACCTCGGTCGAGCGCATCGTCACCGGCCTGAGGCTGAAGAAGATCGCCGAGCCGGTGGTGGTGGTGAAGGAATTGAAACCGGAACAGCTCGCCGCCTGCGAGGAGCTCGGCGCCGCAATGGCCGCGGGGATCGCGGCGGGAATCCTCTAGAGGGTGACCCTTGGCGCGCCGGGGGCGCCCGGCGCCAGCCGCCCGTCGTCCACCGGCTCGCCCAGCACCTGCCGCACCGGAAACACGCCCGCCCAGATCGGCAGCCGATAGTCCTCGTCGTCGTCGATCGGCCCGCCGCTGCGCACCTTGGCCACCGCCTCGTCGATGTGCATGCCGAGCACCGTGGTGGCCTTCAGCTCCTGCTTGTGCACCGCGCGCAGGCCCGGCCAGCGCCCGGGATAGAGGCGCTCGACGAACTTTTCCATCTTGGCCAGCTTCTCCTGCGGCTCGGTCACCTGGTAGGGCTTGCCGAAGATCATCGCCGAGCGGTAGTTGATGGACTTGTGGAAGCCCGAGCGCGCCACCACCAGGCCGTCCAGGTGCATCACGGTGAGGCAGACCTTCGGGCTCTTCTGCAGCGCCATCAGCATGCGGCTCTTGGACGAGCCGTGCCAGTACACCGCGTCGCCCTCGCGCCAGTAGGCGGTCGGCGTGACGAACGGGTGCCCGTCGATGACGTAGCCGATGTGGCAGACGAAGCCCGCGTCGAGGATGGCGTAGACGCTGTCGCGGTCGTAGCGCGCCCGCTTGGGCAGGCGCTTGATCCTGGTGCGCGTGGTGGGGGTGAAGTCCTTCACTCGTGGCTCCCGGTTGCAGCGTGCATCTTAGCAGCGGCGCGCGGCGGGTTCGCCAGCCACACCAGCGCCGCCAGCGCGAGGAACAGCACGCCCGAGATCCAGAACAGGTCCACGGTGCTCAGCATGCGCGCCTCCACCTCGAGCGCGCGATCGAGGTGCGCGAGCGCCTGCGCCCCGCCCAGTCCCTGCGCCTCGAGGGCGCGCAGCGCGCCCTCGGTCGCCGGGTCGCCGCGCGTCAGGTGCTCGGCGAGGTGCGCGCGGTGCAGCTTGGCGCGGTCGTCCCACAGGGTGACGGCGAGCGAGGCGCCGACCGCGCCGCCCATGTAGCGCAGGAAATTCTGCAGCCCGGTGGCGCCGGGCATCTTGTCCGCCGACATGCCGCGCAGGCCGAGCGCGGTGAGCGGCAGGAAGAACATCACGTTGCCCGCGCCCTGGATGAACATCGGCAGCGCGATGGTCATCCAGTCGGCCGTCATGTCGAACCCTGCGCGCATGAACGACACCAGCGCGAACACCAGGAACCCCAGGCTCGCCACCAGGCGCGCGTCCACCAGGTGCAGGGTGCGCGCGATGACCGGCGCCAGGACCAGCGCCAGCACGCCGAAGGGCATCATCATCAGCCCGGCCCAGATCTGCGTGTAGCCCATGGTCTGCTGCAGCCACAGCGGCAGCACCACGATGGCGCCGAAGAACACCGCGTAGCCCACCGAGAGCGTCGCGGTGGCGGTCCAGAAATCTCGGTCGCGCAGCAGCTGCAGGTCGACCACCGGGTGCGGGTTGTCGAGCAGTTCCCAGACGAGGAACAGGGCGAAGCCCAGGCCCGCCGCGCAGGCCAGCGCCACGATCTCCCCGGAGGCGAACCAGTCGAGCTCCTTGCCCTTGTCGAGCATCACCTGCAGCGCCGCCACCCAGACCGTGAGCAGCACCAGGCCCACCACGTCCACCGGCACGCGCTGGCGCGGCGTCTCGCGCTCGCGGTACAGCAGCCAGATCATGCCGCCGGCCAGCAGGCCGACCGGCACGTTGATGTAGAAGATCCACGGCCAGGCGATCTGCTCGGTGATGTAGCCGCCGATGATCGGGCCGGTGATCGGCGCGATGGTGGCGGTCATCGACCAGACGGCGAGCGCCATGCCGGCGCCGCCGGGCCCGAAAGTGGCGAGCAGCAGCGATTGCGACACCGGCACCATCGGGCCGGCGACCAGGCCCTGCAGGACGCGGAACGCCACCAGCGTCTCCAGGCTCTCGGCCAGGCCGCAGAGCCAGGACGCCGCGGTGAACAGCAGCACCGAGGCCACGATCAGCCGCACCTGGCCGAAGCGCCGCGTCAGCCAGCCGGTGAGCGGCATGGCGATGGCCTGCGCCGCGGCGTAGGAGGTGACGATCCAGGTGCCCTGCGTGGCGCTCACGCCGAGGTCGCCGGCGATGGTGGCCACCGAGACGTTGGCCACGGTGATGTCCAGCACCACCATGAAGGTGGCCGCCGCGAGCATCACCGCGCCGAGCATGCGCTCGGCGCCGGCGAGCGCTGCCGGGGCGGGGGCAGCGACGGCGGGTGCCGCGGCGCTCACCGGTGCGCGGCGATGATGGCGCGCACGCGCGCCTCGGCTTCGGCGGGCGAGGCGGCGAAGGCCTCGGTGGCGTAGGCCGTGCCGCTGCGCGGCGCGCTCGCCAGCTGCCTGCCGCTCTTGTCGCGGATCTCCACCTCGGCGCGCATCGACAGGCCGATGCGCAAGGGGTGGCGGCGCAGCTCCTCCGCGTCGAGCGCGATGCGCACCGGCAGGCGCTGCACCACCTTGATCCAGTTGCCGGTGGCGTTCTGCGGCGGCAGCAGCGCGAAGGCGCCGCCGGTGCCGGCCGCCAGGCCCGCCACCTTGCCGCGGAACTGCACTTCGCCGCCGTACAGGTCGGCGCTCAGGCGCACCGGCTGGCCGATGCGCATGTCGCGCAGCTGCACTTCCTTGAAATTGGCGTCCACCCAGACCTGCTCCAGCGGCACCACCACCATCAGCGGCGCGCCGGGCGCGACGCGCTGGCCGACCTGCACCGAGCGCCGCGCCAGCATGCCGCTCACCGGCGCCGGGACCTCGGTGCGCCGGAGCGCGAGCCAGGCCTCGCGCACGCGCGCCGCCGCGCCCAGCACGCCCGGCTGGTCCTCGACGCGCACGCGCTCGGTGCGCACCTGGTTGGTGGCCAGCTGCTCGCGCGCCGAGGCGAGCGCGGCGCGCGCCGCCGCCGCGCCGCTGCGCGCGTTGTCGTAGTCCTCGCGCGACACCACGCCCTGCCCCGCGAGCGCGGTGCGCCGGGCGACGAACTCCTCGGCGCGCTGCAGCTCGGCCTGGCGCACGCGCACGTTCGCCTCGAGCGACAGGTTGGTGGCGTACAGCGTCCGCGCGTCGCGCACCGCGCGCGCCAGCTCCGCCTCGGCCTGCTCCAGCGCCATCCTGGCGTCCGCCGGGTCCAGGCGCACCAGCACCTGCCCCGCCTCGACGCGCTCGGTGTCGTCGGCGCCGATGGCGATCACGGTGCCCGCCACCTGCGAGGTCACCTCCACCAGGTTGCCGGCGACGTAGGCGTTGTCGGTGCTCTCGTAATGCCGGCCGACGACCTGCCACCACGCCGCCCAGGCCACGCCCGCGCCGGCGAACAGCAGGATGAGCAGCGTCAGCGCGCGGCGCCGGCTAGCCACGGGCGCTGTCCAGCATGCGGTGCAGCAGCGCCTTCAGCTGCTCGAGCTCGGCGCGGGAAAAGCCGCGCAGGTGCTGGTTGAGCACCTTGGCCGCCACCGCCGCCATCTGCTCGGTGAGCTTCCGGCCCGCGGCGGTGAGCTCGAGCCGCACCACCCGCCGGTCGTTCTCGTCGGGCACGCGGCGCAGCAGGCGCTTGGCCGACAGGCGCGCCACCATGCGCGTCATCGAGCCGGTGTCGTAGTCGTAGTCGCGCGCGATGTCCGCGGCGCGGTCGCCGCGGCCGTGGCCGATGTAGACCAGGATCGAGCCCTGCGCGGCCGAGATGCCCCAGTCGGCGAGCTCGGCGTCCACCGCGGCGAAGATCGAGGCGCGCACGCGCGTCACCAGGTAGCCGACGCTGTCCTCGACCCGGTAGGTTTCCGCGCGGTACAAGCCCATGCCGCCCCCTGATTAGCTGCCGAAGCAGCAAACTACCTGCCTGGGCAGCGAATGTCCAGCGGCGGGCGGGATTTGGGTAGACTGGGCGCGTGGATCCCCTCGCCGCCTACGACGCCCTCACCGCCGGGCGCACGCGTTTCCTGCCGCTGGACGAGCTGTGCCGCCAGGCCGCCGAGCGCTACCCGGGCCTCGTCCCGGGGGCCAAGGACCTCGAGGCGGAGGCCGCCCTGGCGCAGCGCGACAAGCGCGGCCTGGAGAAGGCCCAGGGCGCCTTCCTCGCCGCGGTGCTCGCTGACCCGGCCGCCGGCGCGCACCTGTGCCACGCCATGCTCCTGCCGCGCGCGGATTCGGCCAAGGCGCTCGCGGAATTCGAGGCGAAGGGCGAGCTGTCTCTCGCCGGCGCGCAGCTCGCGCGCCAGGGCAAGGCGGTGGTGCTCACCATGCGCAACCCGCGCTACCTCAATGCCGAGGACGAGACCACTCTCGAGGGCATGGAGATCGCGGTGGACGTGGCGTTGATGGACAGGAAGTCCGAACTCTGCGTGCTGCGCGGCGACGTGGTCACGCACACCAAGCACGCGGGCCAGCGCGTGTTCGGCGCCGGGATCAACCTCACGCACCTGTACCAGGGAAAGATCCGGTTCCTCTGGTACCTGATCCGGGACCTCGGCTTCGTCAACAAGATGTACCGCGGCCTCGCATTGCCGGGCGTGAACCCCGAGGTGGATTGCCGCGAGAAGCCCTGGGTGGCGGCGGTGGAGCGCTTCGCCATCGGCGGGCACTGCCAGATCCTGCTCACCATGGACTACGTGCTCGCGGCGGAGGATGCCTACATGACGCTGCCGGCGCGGAAGGAAGGCATCATCCCGGGCGCGGCCAACCTCAGGCTGCCGCGCTTCGTCGGCGCGCGCATCGCGCGCCAGGCGATCCTCGCCGAGCGGCGGTTGGACTGCGCGTCTGCCGAAGGGCGCATGATCTGCGACGAGATCGTGCCGGCGGCGGGGATGGACCAGGCGATCGCGCGCAGCATCGAACACCTCACCAATTCCGGCGTGGTGAGCGCCGCGGGCAACAAGCGCGCGTTCCGCGCCGGTGAAGAGCCGCTCGACACCTTCCGGCGCTACATGGCGGTGTACGCGCGCGAGCAGGCGCAGTGCCATTTCAGCCCGGCGCTGATCGACAATCTCGAGCGGCACTGGGACGCGGCGAACCGCCGCGGCTGACTCAGGACAGCAGGAACTCCCGCACCGCCGCGATCTGGTCGGCGTGCATCAGCGTCGGTGCATGGCCGACGCCGGCGAATTCCACCACCTTCGCCTTCGGCCCGCGCTGAGTCATTTCTTGAGCGGTGGCCTTCGACAGCAGATCCGACTGCGCGCCGCGCAGCACCAGCGCCGGGCAGCGTATCGCGTCCCACAGCGGCCAACTCTCCAGGTCGCCCGCCGGCATGTTCTGGCGGAAAGGCTCGCCGATCTTCGGATCGTAGTGCAGCCGGTAGCTGCCGTCGGCGTTCCTGCGCACCACCGCCTCGGTGAGGAAGCGCCACTGGGTATCGCTGTGCGGGCCGAACGGCGCGTGCACGGTGCGCACGTACTGCTCGGCGGCCTCGATGGTCGCGAACGCCGGCGCAAGGCCGACGTAGCTGCCGATCCGCTGGAGCGACGCCTTGGCGATGACCGGCCCGGCGTCGTTCATCACCAGCTTCGACACCGGCGAGTTCTTCTGCGCAGCGAGCGCCATGCCGATGAGGCCGCCCATCGAGGTGCCGACCCAGTGCACCCGCTCGACGTCGAGGCGCGCCACCAGCGTGACCAGGTCGGCGACGTACTGCGGCAGCTGGTAGAGCATCGGATCGGCGAGCCAGTCCGAGTCGCCGCGGCCGGCGACGTCCGGGCAGATGACGCGGTAGCGGTCGCTCATCGCGGCTGCCAGTGCGTCGAAGTCGCGCGCGCAACGCGTAAGGCCGTGCACGCACACCAGCGCCGGTGCCTGCGGGTCGCCGCTCTCGCGGTAGGCAATGCGGTGCAGCCCCCTGGGCGAGGCGCACTGCACGTAGCGCAGGCGAGTCTCGACGCTCACCCGGGCTTGCGCTCCCCCGCCCACTGCTCGACGATCCGGCCCTGCTCGATCGCCACGCCGCCCTTCGCCCCGGCCTGGTCCCCGCCTTTGTCCCACTGAACCTCGACGCGCAGCTCGGGGTATTCGCCGCTCGCCGCGACGAAGGAGGGAAAGGGGATGCCCTTGACGAGCGCGAAGCGGTACTCGAGCCGGTCGGGCGCGTGATGCTCCGTGTGGGGATCGACGTCGGGATCGCGCACCAGCAGCCAGCGGATGCGCTCGCGGAACTCCTCGAAGCGGCCCACGCCGCCGGTGACGCGAACGATCGCGGTGGCCATCGGCCTCCAGTCTATTCGAGGTACTGGGCGTTCCAGCGCGTGTAGAGCGCGTACGCCGCCGCCTTCATCGCGTAGCGGTCGGCGTAGTCCTTCGGGTCGAGCGGTTCGTAGACGTAGTAGTTCGCGCGGTTGTTCGCCGCGGTCATGATGTGCCGGATCTTGTCCGGCAGCGTGTAGGGCGGCTGCCACTCGAAATCGTCCTGCGCCTCGTAGTGCAGGAACAGCGGCAGGATCGGAATCCCGGTGCGGAAGGAAACCTCGAACGCCCCGGTCTTGAACTCGCTGTGCAGGCGGCGCCCCTTGCAGCCGCCTTCCGGATAGAGGGCGATGTTCCGCCCCCCGCTCACCGCCTGCACCATCTCGTCGATGACCTGCTTGCGGGATTCCGGGTTATCGCGGTCGACGAACAGGGTGCCGGCCGCCCTGGCGATCCGCCCGGCGATGAACCAGTCTTTCACCTGCAGCTTCGCCACCGACACCACGTCGAACACGGCCGGGATGCCGATGTCCTCGAAGGCCGACGGGTGGTTGGCGATCAGGATGTAGCGCTCGGGCAGGTGCTGGCGGCGGTGCTTCTGGTGCACGCGGATGTCCACGTCGAGCGCGCGCGCGAAGGCGCGGCACCAGACGGGAAACAGCCGCGCCACCGGGTGCTTGCCGGGCCACGGCAGCCAGGCGAGCAGGTAGACGACCAGGCACACCGCCAGGAAATCCACCCAGCCGACGATCTTGCGAATCAGGCGCAGCAGCACCAGCATGCGTCGATCTCCCGCGCCCTAGCGTCGTGATTCGCCGTCCGGAACGCGGTTGCCGCGGCTCAGGCGCTGTACTTGAACGACAGCGACAGGCGCGTGCGGAACTGCGTGACCTTGCCGTCCTCCACCTTCACGTCGAGCTTGGTGACTTCGGCGATGCGCAGGTCGCGCAGCGACTTGGCCGCGGTCTTCACCGCGTTGCGCGCCGCCTCCTCCCAGGAATTCGGGCTGGTGCCGATGACATCGGTGACGCGGTAGACCGCATTGCTGCCTTTGGCCATGAAAGCTCCTCCTTGAGCGTGGGCGGGGGAATCCCGCGCGGCCAGTTTACGCTGCGGGGGCGGGAACGTGCCAGTAGCGCGCGCGGCGCGCGCGCTCGCCCGCTGCGCTCGCGCCGCCGGGCGCGAGCCGCACGCTGACCGCGCCGTCGAGGTCGGTGCGCAGCACGCCGATGCCGCGGGCGGCGTAGCGCTCGAGGACTTCGGCATGCGGGTGGCCGAAGCGGCTGCGGTAGCCCGCGGCGGCGACCGCCAGGCGCGGGCGCACCGCGTCGAGGAAGGCTTCGCTCGAGGAGCTGCGGCTGCCGTGGTGCGGCACCAGCAAGACATCGGCGCGCAGCGCGGCCGCGTCCAGCAGCCGGCCTTCGGCGCCGCGCTCGATGTCCCCGGCCAGCAGCATCGCCGCGCCGGCGGCCGCCACGCGCAGCACGCAGCTGTCGTCGTTGCGGCGCCGCGCGGGCGCGCCCGGCGGCGGATGCAGGAACTCGAACTGCACCCCGTCCCAGTCCCAGGACTGGCCGCGCGCGCAGCGCGCCGGCGCCGCCGCCATCGCGAGCAGCGGGTGGCGCCCGGGGAGCGACGTGCGCAGCGCGCCGACTTCCAGGTTGTCGAGCACCGACTGCGCGCCGCCCGTGTGGTCGGCGTCGTTGTGCGTCAGCACCAGCGCGTCGAGGCGCGCCACGCCGAGCGCGCGCAGCGCCGGCACCACCAGGCGCTCGCCGCTGTCGGCTTCCGCGCCGTAGGCCGGGCCGGCGTCGTACAGCAGCGCGTGGTTCGCGGTTCGCACCAGCACCGCCAGTCCCTGCCCCACGTCGAGCACCGTGACCCAGGCCTCGCCGGGCGGCGGCGCCGGCGCCGGCAGCAGCGCCGCCGGCAGCATCAGCGCGAGGCCGCTGGCGCGCCAGGGAAAGCCGCGCGGCAGCAGCAGCCACGCCGCGCCGGCGAGCGCGAGCAGCGTGGCCCAGAGCGGCGGCGCGTGCTGCTGCCATACCGCCGCGGGCAGCTGCGCGCACCACTCGAGGGCGACGAGCAGCCACTCGGTGAGCCCTTGCGCCCCGAGCAGCAGCGCATCGGCGGGCAGCAGCGCCGCGGCGAGCGCGAGCGGCGTGATCACGGCGGACACCAGCGGGATGGCGAGCGCGTTGGCGAGCGGGCCGGCCACCGACAGCTGCGCGAAGAGGAACAGCGCCGCCGGGGCGAGGCCGACGGTGATCGCCCATTGCACGCGCAGCCACTGCAGCGCGCGCGGCCCGCTTTGCGTCCATCCCGCCGTGACGTGGAAGATCAGCGCCACCGCGCCGAAGGACAGCCAGAAGCCGGGCTGCAGCACCGCCCAGGGGTCGAGCGCCGCCACCACGGCGAGCGCCAGCGCCAGCGTGCGCACGGGCGAGGCGATGCGGCCGGACCACAGGGCGAGGGCCACCACGGTCACCATATAGAAGGTGCGTTGCGCGGGCACCGCGAAACCGGCGAGCAGCGTGTAGGCGAGCGCCGCCAGGATGGCCGCCGCGGCGCCCGCCTTGCGCGCGGGCAGGGCAAGCGCGAGGCGCGGCACCCTGCGCCAGAGCGCCGACACGAGCCAGGCGGCGAGGCCCGAGACCAGCGTCACGTGCAGCCCCGAGATGCTCATCAGGTGCGTGACCCCGGTGCGGCCGAACAGCCGCCACTCCTCGCTCGAGATGGCGCGCTGGTCGCCGACCGCGAGCGCGGCGAGGATGCCGGCAGAGGGCGTCTCGCCGAGCACCGACTTGAAGCGGTCGCGCACCGCTGCGCGCGTGCGTTCGATGCGATCGAGCAGGCTTTCGCGCTCGCCGAGGCGCCGCGCCGCCGCGCCCTGGCGCACGTAGCCCGTGGCGCCGATGCCGCGCTCGGTGAGCCAGGCCTCGTAGTCGAAGCCGTGCGGGTTGGCGTGCCCGTGCGGCTGGCGCAGCCGCACCGTGAACTGCCAGCGTTCGCCGGGGCGCAGCGTCTCGGGCACGGCCGCGGCCGCGTCCTCGCGCCACGCGTTGCGGTACCAGGCGAGCTGGATGCGCTGCGGCAGGCGCGCCGCGGCCGACTCGACGTCGAACGCGAAGCGCAGTCCGCGCTCGCTCGCCGCCGGCAGGCCGGCGACGACGCCCGCGACGTCGAGGTCCCGGCCCTCCAGTTCCGGCGCCAGGCGATCCGCGAGCCGCAGGTGCGCGCACCCCGCCGCCCACAGGAAGCCGATGGCAAGGGCAGCGGGCAGGACGAGCGCGCGCCGCCGGGCGGCGAGCGCCGCGCAGCAGGGCAGCAGGAGCAGCCACGCCGGCGCCGGCAGCGCCGCCTGCTGCTGCAGGAGCAGCACCCCGGCGGTGAACGCTAGCGCGGCCCCAGTCATCTAAAATCAACGCGCCGGCCCTCGCGCCGGATGACCCGATGCTGCCGCGCGACCTGTTCCGCAAGTTCCTGCCGAGCGCCACCAGCGTGCGCCAGAACCGCCTGGTCGGGATGTTCGGCTCGCTGCTGCGCCACCCCAACCTGTGGCACCTGAACCGCGACTCGGTGGCGGGCGCGGTGGCGATCGGCCTGTTCGCCGGGCTGGTGCCGGGTCCGCTGCAGATGCTGATGGCGCTCCTCCTCGCGGTGCCGCTGCGGCGCAACCTGCCGGTGGCGCTGCTGATGACGCTCTACACCAATCCCTTCACCATCGTGCCGCTGTACCTCCTCGCCTACGGCTACGGCGGCCTCCTGCTCGGCGGCTCGCACGGCGAAGCGAAGATCGAGCCCTTCGACATGGACTGGGGCCACTTCCTCGACTCGATGGCGCGCATGCTCGACTGGGGACTGGCGCTGGGCAAGCCGCTGCTCGTCGGCCTGGTGGCGCTGGGACTGACGCTCGCCGCGCTCGGCTACGTCGCGGTGCAGGTCGGCTGGCGCGCCTACGTGGTGCTCGCCTGGCGCGCGCGGCAGCGCAAGCGGCAGCAGGAATGACGCACGCGGAGTTCGTCGACGCCTGGCGCGGCGCCCGCGTGCAGGTGGATCCCAAGGGCGCGGCGCAACTGCTGTCCGCGCGGCTGATGCTGCCGTTCGTGCTGCTGCCGGCGCTCGGGGCGGCGGTGGCGCTGGCGCTCGTCGGCCACTACTTCTATGGCGGCGCGCTGTTCGCCGCCGCCCTTGCCCTGCGCCATGCCGTGCGCCGCTCCGCCGGCGGCTACGTCCTGCAGCGCGCCCTCGCCGACGAGCGCTTCTACGCCGAAGCCCTGGCCGCCGGCCTCATAACCGCGATTCCTGGTAGTCCAGTTCTTCCTCGAGGTGGTGCAGCACGTCGTCGCTGATGTGGTTGAGCTGCCAGACGCGGATGAGTTCCGCGCGCTCGGCGCGCAGCGCGGCCAGGCGCAGCGCGCGCGCCGGCCCCGCGTCCGCCGGCTCCACCGGCCCGGCGGGCGTCTCCTGCGCGATCTTCTCGGCGAATTCGGCGCGCACGCGCGCGGCGAGCGGCGCCGCCACGCCGTGCTCCTCGGCGTGCGCATCGATCGCCAGCAGCGCCGCGCGCCCCATGTCGGAGCGCGCGCGCAGCTGCTCGGCGCGCAGTCCCGCTTCCGAGCCGAGGCCCAGGCGCCGGATGATGGGCGCCAGCGTCAGTCCCTGCCCCACCAGGGTCACCAGGATCACGACGAAGGTGAGGAACACGACGAGGTCGCGGTAGGGGAAAGGCTCGCCCGCGAAGGTCTCCAGCGGCAGGGCGAGCGCCGCGGCGAGCGACACGATGCCGCGCATGCCGCACCAGCTGACGAGGAACAGCTGCCCGCGCGGCGGCAGCGGCGCGGCGCGCGCGGCGTGCGCGGCATGGGCCGCCGGGTACACCCACAGGAAGCGCACCAGGATCGCCGCCGCGCTCACCGCGATCGCAGTCCACGCCAGCTCGCCCGCGCTGTAGCCGTCCAGCCGGCCGACGATCACGCGCAGCTCGACGCCGATGAGGATGAAGATCAGGCTGTTGAGCATGAACACCAGGATGTTCCACACCGAGCGCGCGAGGATGCGCATCTCCGCCGAGACGATCTTCGGCGCGTGGCGCCCGCGGAACAGCCCCGCCGCCACCACCGCCAGCACGCCCGAGAGGTGCGCCGACTCGGCGGCGATGTAGGCGCCGTAGGGGATCATCAGCGACACCAGCACCTCGATGAACGGGTCGCCGATGTGCCGGTGCAGCTGCACGAACACCCAGGCGATGAGCATCCCCACGGCGATGCCGCCCGCCGACACCAGCACGAACTGCACGCTCGCCTCCGCCAGCGAGAACGCGCCGGTGAGCACCGCCGCCACCGCGAACTTGTACAGCACCAGGCCGGAAGCGTCGTTCACCAGGCTCTCGCCCTCCAGCACCACCACCACGCGGTGCGGAATGTTGTAGCGCGAGAGCACCGCGGTCGCCGCCACCGCGTCGGGCGGCGAGACGATGGCGCCGAAGGCGAAGGCCACCGCCCAGGGGATG
>Ga0075421_100005166_pt1 | contig 15755 bp, 6 predicted proteins | sample SoiMetdeltSBSDD5_FD_75292 | JGI IMG/M metagenome (GOLD analysis project Ga0075421, IMG submission 75292) | Bulk soil microbial communities from a Populus tree surrounding site in Tennessee, USA - Soil MetaG P. deltoides SBSDD5 | ecosystem: Environmental > Terrestrial > Soil > Tree plantation...
TTTCGTTTCCTGCGAGGCGCGCGTACGCAGGCGATCATGGAGTGATCGTCGAGGGAGCGCAACGAAGCAGGGAGCGAAAAGCGCCGGCCAAGCGGCCACTCGGAATCGTGCCGAGGTATTTAAATCCATGGCCGCATCCTACGCGACGTCCTCGCCGCCGCGGAGCAGCCTCCGGCCGACCTCGGGGAGATCGAGGAATCGGATGATGGACTCCTCGGGCGATCCCAGGACCCGGCGCCTCACGTGCGCCATGGCGGCGATGAGCCCCTCGCCGGGGTGAAGGATGAGCTCGTGGAGAGCGGCCCTCGAGCGCGGGAGCCTCGAGACGTAAGCGCTCCTCGGGAGCTGGAAGAAAGTGTGGATCTGTCCGCTCGTGGCTCCCCGGAGAGCGTACTCCGCCATGAGCCTTCCGCTCGAGATGTTCCCCGTGGCGCTCAAGGATGCGCGGCCGCCTTCCATCGCGAAGAGCCCCAGCGCGCGCAGGTTCCGGTCGCTGAGGTCGTGTCCGCCGTACGCGATCCCCCTGCGGCCGTCGATCTCGCGATCCGGATCGAAGAGGCGGTTGAAGCACGTCACGAAGTCGAGCGGAGGGTCCACCGCCGCCGCGCGATGGAGCATCTCGGTCTGCATCGCATCGGGACCGACCGCGTTCATGAGCTTGAGGCCGAGGAGGACTCCCAGAGGAGCGTGACGGCGCACGAGCTCTGGTACCGCATCGATCCAGGCAACGATGCGTTCGCGTTCCCGGGCGAGCTCGGACCCCGCGAGCGTGGGGCTGAAGTCCTTCTCGAGGACGAGCGGTCCCTCCCCGCCGCCCTCCCGCCACGCCCTCGACAGGACCGCGAGCGTGTGCTCGTACTCCGCGGTGTCGTAGGGCTCATCGGGCGCCCCGGGGAGATGGAACTTCGCCGATGGGACGACGCGAAGTCCGCTCCCGACTGCCGCCCGGAGCGAGGCGGAGAGGAACGAGGCGTACTCGTCGAGGCCGCGATCCCAGCCGCGCCCGACCCAGGACACCGTCCAGCCCTTCCGCCCGGAGCGGGACACGATCTCCTCCGTGACCATGCGCGAGACGGGCACCTTCCAGGCGCTCATCCGCGAGGCTCCGCCGGGAGACTCCGCGATCACCGTCTTCAGAACGGTGAAGGCGAGGCCCGCGCGAACGTCGGCCGCGACCTGCTCCGCCTGGAGCGAGAGCTGCCCCGAGCCCTTCCCGAAGGGGTGCGAGATCTCCAGGCTGCCCAGCCGGGCGGCGAGGTCGACCCCGTATTCCGAGAAAGCAAGCCGCGGGAGATCGATCGACCCCTGATCGCCGACGGTCCGGTAATCCTTCTCGAGCCTCGCCCGGATGCGCTCTCCGGGGTCGAGGGCGCCGGGAAGAAGTAGATGGGAGGCGTCGGCCTCGTTCATGAAAGATCAGGGAAGGGTTCGGCTCGGGGGGCCCGGGTCCAGGGCCGGGGAGATTGTCGCAAAGTCGAACACCTTGCGGGAAGCCCTCCTCTCGCGACCGGGGCGGATGAGCGGATGCGAGGCCCGCCTCGATGGGCGTGGGCCGCCGCAAGCCGCATATCCATGAAAGAAGCCCACTTGCGACTTCCCGCCGCCCGGGCCCGGTGGGTGCTATAATGCCGCCGCTAGCATGGCTGGGCCCCGACTCGAGGCGCGAATCAGAACAAGGCTTCAAACGTTCTTGAAATCGGTTCGATATTTGCTGATCGTACGTGTCTAGTCATAGGCCTAGTCGTTCGTGTCTAGCTCGGTAACCGACCGGGTTGTTGGGACGCGATGAGGTTCGCGCTCCGGTAGGCGCATCAGGGGGTGCTCTTCCGGGACCCCGGCCGATGGCGGGTTCTCGAGGCGCCCGCCTGGCCCGCTCCTCTCACCCGCTGAGAAAGGACCCGCGTCGATCGAGACAAGTGCGGCGACTCCGCGCCTGACACCCGTGCCTCGGCCCCCGAGCGTCCTCGCCCCAATGGAAGCAGCAGCAGGTTTCGATTCCCCCGTCAAGACGGTGTTCTACCGGAAGCGTGGCGCAGAGCACGCGAACGGGCGGGTGAGCGTACGCACCCTGAAGGAGATGATCTCCCGCTGGGAGCTCGGCCCCGACGACTTCATCCGCATGGATGGCGACGCCTCGGAGCGTCGGGTGAAGGAGTACCCGACGCTCTCTCCCCTCGACGAGATGCTCGCCGACGCCTCCGACAGGGTCGTCGATCTCCGGAAGGGCCAGGGCAAGCGCGTCGATGTCATCCGCCAGCTCGAGGTGCTTCGCGAGTATGCCGAGTTCAACGACCGCGTCCACTCCGTCGCTTCGTTCCTCCTCGGATGGCTTCGCTACGCGGAGAACCCGGCCATCTCGCGCGGGCTTTTCCTGAAGGCCCTCGAGCGGGGCTATCCGTTCACCTCGGTGGCGCGGAACAACCTCGCCGTGAGCCAGATCCGGCTCGGCGAGCCTGCCGGGCGCGACAACCTCATCCTCGCGGCGAACGATCCCCACCGTACTCCGGCCGCGCTCGTGAACCTCGCCCGGCTTCTGCAGCATTTGCAGTCGCTGGGGGAGAACACGGAGGAGATCGCGAACATCAAGGACCTCCTCAAGGTGGCGCGAGCCGAGTGGAGAAAGGTGCCCCCGGTGCTCGGCGATCCGTCGAGCTTCGCGCTCTTCCTCTGCGACGGCGACATACCCGCGAGCTTCGCCTCCGAGACGCGCGCCCTGGCGAAGGCGCAGGGCCAGATCGAGGACATCCTCGCCGAGGCCGAGGACTGCCTCCGGCAGGGAAGGCTCGAGCAGGCCATGGCTCACTCCGCTCGAGCCGGCGCGGAGATGGAGGCCGCGCGGGAGGACCTTTCCCGCGGCTCCCCGCACAAGGCCGCGAGCCCGCTTCGGTTCCTCTCCGTGCGCCTCGCGAGGCTCATCAAAGGCACGACCGCGGCGCGCGAGTCCCGGGACAGCCAGGGGCAGCTCGAGCTCTTCCGGAAGCGGCTGGGCGCCATCGAGGAGAGCCTTTCGCTGGAGATCCCTCCGGCGGACCTGATCGCCCAGTCGGAGATCCTCCTCGACTCCGCCCGCACGGAAGGAGAGCGGGCGGAAGCCGCGAACATCCTGAAGGAGTGCCAGGAGCGCGTGGCCCGTCACCTCCTCGAGACCGCGAACGAGCTCATCGGATCCGGCGAGAAGGAGGTCGCGATGGGGCTCCTGCGCCGGGCGCTCACCCTCGAGTCCAGGGAGAGCGAGGAGATCAAGCTGCGCCTCGCGAACATACGGCGGGACGAGCTTGTCGAGGAGATCACTCGGTGCATCGCCTCGAAGGACTTCGACGAGGCGAGGATCCGCATAGCCCGGCTCCGCACGATGCACCCCATCTTCGAGCCGCTGGCCGCCCGGCTCGAGTCCGAGGTGAAGGCGAGCGAGGGGGGGTTCCTCCTCGACCGCGTGGTGACCCTCTGCGGCGCGAAGACCCTGGTTCGCGAGGACATCGGGGAGGCGCGGCGCCTCTTCGAGGCTGCGCGCTCGCTCCAGGGCGACCCCTCGAACCTCGCGCCCGTGGAAGCCGAGTTGGCCTCCCTCGAGCGCAGGCTGGGGATTCCGGCCTACCGCCGTGGCGGCGAGGAGCGGCGGGCTCGGGATGATGAGCGGCGGGCTCGGGATGATGAGGGGAGGGCTTTGCGGGGGGGGGATGGGGCGGCCCCAAAGGGGCCCTCGCGTTCGGATTCGGAATTTTCGATAGTGGAAGAAGGCGCGTTGGACGATGGAAAGAGCGGCGGTTCGCCGATCGGACCGACCTCTATCGACCGGTAACGGGCGGAATGGAGACCATCTTCGGTACAGGGAAGCAGATGAACACGACGATGACGCGAAGACCTACCCGTGTGTTCTCCGCAGCGACTCTCATCTTCTGGAGCCTTGCGGCGGCGGCGCATGCCGAGACGGACTGGGTGCTTCTCCTCGATCGCTCGGAGAGCATGATCCAGAACGATCCGAAGAATTATCGCTTCGACGCTCAGAAGATCATGGTGGACCTCCTCGCGCAGCCCGCGGGAGAGGTCCAGCGCCTTACGATCATTCGCTTTTCCGGAACTCCGGAGGTGGTACTCGAGCGCGAGGCAGTGACTCCTCAGAGCATCGAGAAGATCCGGAAGACCATCGGCGAGGATCCCCCCCAGGGAGACACCGATATCGGAGCGGCCCTGGCGCTAGCCCGGAAGACCGTGAAGCCCGAGGGCCGCGTCGCCGAGGTGCGGTTGATCCTCATCTCCGATGGCATACAGGCCGGGCGCATCCAGGGCTTGAGTGGGAGGTACGAGGCGGAGAAGAAGGCATTCCAGGAGCTCGGGCTCCCGGTGCACACGATCCTGCTCAACGATCGCTCCACCCCGCCCTCGGAGAGGGCGACGCGGCGGCTCTACACCGATGACAAGCAGCTCCAGGTCGGCGAGGACCTCATGCGCGACCTGGCGAGGAAGACCCAGGGGAAGGCCGGTCAGGTGCGGGTGGACTCGTTCATCGAGGACATCCTCCTCGAGCTCGTGACCCCCGGCATGCCCTTCCACCGCGAGAAGATCACCACCCGCCTCCAGACGCTTCCCACGGACAGGCACCTCTTCCTCTTCCTCTCGAAGAAGAGCCGCGACATGCGGATCCGGATAGGGTCGAAGGAGCTCGAGATCCCGCTCGGCGAGGCGAAGACGTTGCCCGGCGACTTCCAGATCTCGGTCACGCCTTACCAGAACAGGACCGTGATCACCATCATTCCGGAGGACACGACCCGCTGGCCCGAGTGGGTGGAGTTCCTCCCGGGGAAGAGCGGTGTCGCCCCCGAGGGCGAGTTCTTCGTGATCTCGAACGTCCGGCTGACCACCGTGCCCGGGCTCGACGCCGAGGAGAAGCAGTCCGCGCAGAGCGTCAAGACGCGCATCCTCGAGAACGAGCTCTATCCGGTGAGGTTTGGGATAGCCGTCGAGTCCGCCGTGAGCCCGGAGCGCACGAGGATGATCCAGGACGTCCTGAAGAAGAGCGTGGTGCAGGTGTCGGCCCTCGCGTCTTCGGGTCAGGCCACGGACAAGAAGGAGCTCAAGGGGTCCGATGTCCTCGCCGGCACGGGGAGCCGCTTCTACTTCGTCCCGACCTCATCGGCGGCGGGAAACACGGAGATCAAGGAGCCCTTCGCCGTCGTCCTCCGCGCGGACCTGAAGCTCGCGGGCGCCGACCAGCAGCGCTCGGTCGTCAGGGCGCCGGATCACACCTTCATCGTGGCGCCGTCGAGCTTCAGCTGGGCGCTGCGGCAGAACTGGAAGGGAGATCCGGAGAGCGCATCGAAGACGCTCTCGACGCGGAGCGTGGACGTCGAGTTCGGGCAGGAGCTGCGCCTCGACGTCATCCATACGGGGAGCGGAGCTCTCGGCAACGCGGAGATGAACGGAAGCTTCAGCAAGGCGTCCGAGAGCGCCGCGCGGCGGCTCGTCATCAAGGATGCCGGCGGCGTGCCGCATACCTTCAACACGGACTGGATCCTGCCTCCGGCCCCGGGCGACTACCGCGCCAAGGTCACGGTGAAGACGAACGTCGTGCAGGAGGTCACGTTCGCGATCCGCGTGCTCCGGGATGACTTCCGCCCGAAGGGGTCGAAGACCGAGAGTGCGGAGACGCCCGCGGGCCTCGACCTGGGCCCGCACTACATCCGCGAGAAGGTGCGCTTCGCGCGGACGCGCACGATCGACAGGCTCTCTCCCGAAGCGACGGCTAAGTACTGGCAGACGGAGTCGAGCTCCCCGCAAAAGGTCCAGGTGCTCCGCAAGGATGGGAACCGCTGGACCCCGGTGAAGCAGGTGGCGCTCACGGCCGAGGATCCCAGGACGAACGCGAGCGAGATGTCCATCGCCTACCGGGGCGAGGTCTCGGACCTCCAGCCCGGCGAGTACGTGGTCGCGTGGTCCTCGAGGAGGCCGGTGGGCGAGGACGCAGCCGCGGACCCCGCGGCCGATCGCTTCGAGGTGAAGGATGCCGCCTTCGCGCTCGTCTTCGCGGGCGAGGATGGCAAGCCGCTGCCCGTGGCGGGAAAGCCGACCCTCCTTGCCGGCAAGCCCCTGGTCGCCAGGGTGACGCCCAATGCGGCACTGAAGGGCGTCGACACTCTCGCGCTCGAGGGGACGCTCACCTGGGCCCGGAAGGATGTGGGCGCTCCACAGACGCTCAAGGCGGCGAAGGATGCGGAAGGCGCCTACGCGCTGACCTTCCCGACGACCGACTTCAACACGGGGCAGGCGAAGCTCCGGCTCAAGGGCTCCTGGAAATCGCAGGCGCGCGAGCACCTCGTCGAGGAGGACTTCGAGGTGTTCTCGCGTCCGAAGGAGCTCGGCATCTCCCTCGAGCCCATCGAGGAGAACGTGCGCATCGGCGAGAAGAACGCCGCCGTCAAGTTCCGCCTGCGGCCGATCGGCGGCCAGACCGCCGAGGTGCAGAACGACCTTCGCTCGCTCTGGCTGTCGCAGGCGGCCAGCGCCACGATCGGCGAGTCCGAGGAGATCTACAGCGTCGAGCTCACGGCGGAGAGCGACTCTCTCGTCGGCTCCATCGCGCTTCCGAGGCTCCCCGAGGGCACTCACAAGCTCGTCCTCCGCTCCCCGGTCGCGAAGATCGGTCAGGACATCGCGGCCTGCTTCTTCAACGTCCGCCCCTGCCCCTACACGGTGAAGCTCCTCAAGTCCTCGCTGGAGGATGACGACAGGATCCTCCTCGGTCCGGAGCTCGAGCAAGGCGCATCCGATGCCGACGGCGTCGCGTGGGTCGCCATCGAGGCGAGCCCGCAGAAGGAAGGGAGCGAGCCTCGCGCGCGGATCGTTCACGCCGAGGTGGCGATGGGTGGAAAGAGGATCGAGACGCGATGGAGCGACGCTCCGCGCCCGGCTCCCACGCGGGCTCGCGAGGCCGGCCAGCCGGCCGGCGAGGCTCCCGCCGGCGATACGCCCCGACCCGCCTCGAACCCGGCGGACATCCTTTACCGCTCCGAGCCGCTGCCGCTCGAGGAGATCGATGCCACGGGAGAGCTCGTCGTGAGCTTCTCGGATGAGAAGCAGCGGAACTACGAGGTGCGGCTCGGGAAGCTCCAGCTCACGCCCGTCCCCCTGAAGCTCGCGTGCGTCTGGAACACCCCGCCTCCTCCGGAGATGGGGCGAGGCGATGCCGCGCGCGTCATCGGGGGGATCCACCTCCGGGGAGGGGAGAAGGACGAGCGAAGGAAGATGAAGGAGTCGCTCCGGTCCTCGAAGACTCCCTTCATGGTGACGAATCCGCCTTCCGCCCTCGCCGCCTTCCAGGTGCTCGCGGATGCTCCGCAGGGGCTCCTCGGCGACAGCGTGCGCTTCGAGGCGATGCTCCGGCTGCCATCGGACGATGCGGCCCTCGGGGACCGGTGCGCCGTCGAGATCCGTCCCAACGGAGGCGAGGCCATCGATGTGCGCTCCATTGTCGTCGGACCGTCGAGCGTCCAGCTCGTGCTGGGCCGAAGCGATGGCCAGGGAGCGCTCATCCCGGCGGAGGGGCTGCCCTTCTTCGCCAGGGACCGCGTGAAGATCAAGGTCAACGAAGCGGGCGAGGGAAAGGGCACGTTCCGCCTGAGCATCTTCGAGAAAGATGCCCCGGGCGATGCGCGGCCCGTCGCGACCGCGGATGGGAAGGAGATCGAGTGGGTCCCGAAGAAGGAAGGCGTCTACCGGGTGGTGGCCGAGGTGGTCCGCGGGGAGGGAAGCTGGTCCTCCTCCGAGGAGATCACGGTGGCGCCGCCGCTCCAGCTGGCCTGGCTCGGGGATGACCCGGCCGCCATCAAGCTCGACAGCGGGCAGAAGCTGTTCCTCGCGGTACGGGTCACCGGCCCCAAGGAGCTCGATGGCGAGGGCTTCCAGAGGTCTTTTTCCCTCTCCTCCGAGGTGAAGGGCGAGGGAGGACAGAACCTCGCGGTGGAGTTCGCCCCGTGGGAGGTCGACAGGGAGTCCCCTCCGGGCACGGCCGTCCTTCGCACGGTGTCGGCGAAGCCTCCGACCACGAGCGCTTCGAAGGTGAGGATTGCGCTCCAGCCCCGGGGCGCGAAGGATCCATCCGCCGTCCTCGACGTCCTCGAGCTGGATGTCGTGCGGGGAGGCGGAAGTCTCGTCAGCATCGAGAACTTCTCCGCCGGCCCCTCCGGATACAAGGTGCAGGACCTTCCCGACGGCTTCGGCGCGCCCAAGGGATCCGAGATCCGCTTCGGCTACAGGCTCGGCGGGAGCGGCGGGAAGACCGCCCTTGCGAGCCTCGTCTCGGCCACCGTGATCGATCCCGCCGGGAAGGAGAAGGTCCTTCAGGTGGAGAGCGCCTCGGACGGGCTCGTGGTCTTCGTTCCGTACGCGCCCGCGTCTCTCGGGGAGCACAAGCTCCGCCTGCAGATCAAGGGAGGCGCCCAGCTCGAGCGCGAGTTCGCGTTCGTGGGCGTGAAGGGCACCTCGGACTGGGCGCTCTTCGCCACCGCCCTCGCGGGAGGCGGGCTTCTTCTCGCCGCCGTGGCATTCATGCTCCTTCGGGGGATGTCTTACGGCCGCGACATGAGCGTCATCCGGAGCCGTGTCGGCGCGAGGAAGGAGAAGGCCCTCGATGAGCTCACCGGGATTCCCGTGACCAACCTGGAAGGCTCGGTGCGCCTCACGCTCGGGACCCGATCCGTCGGTCCCCTCGAGGTGAACGGCACGCCCTCGGTCGGCGAGGTGGAGTCGTGGGTGGACAACCACTTCTCCATGGAGACCTCGATCTTCGCCGAGCCGGAGAGGAACGAGAAGCGAAGGGGCCTCATCGAGTCGTGCCTCGCCTCGGCGAGGACGCAGCTCCTCGCGGAGACCGAGAAGCGCCTCCCCATCCGCGCAACCGACATCTGCGTGCGCGAGGTGAAATCCGGGAACGGAGCCGAGAAGCTCGAGGCGGAGGTCGTCCACGACCTCACGAAGGAGGTCCCGGGCCGGAGCACGATACTCTCCCTGAGGCTCCTCGACGATGGGCAGCTTCGCGTGTCCACGGCCGCCGGAAGGACGGTCACGCTCGACAGGGACAAAGACTTTGCCTACAACGGATGGATCGGGAAGAAGGGGACGCAGATCCGCGCGAGCGTGAAGGTGCCTGGAATCGCGGATTACTCCACGTTGATCATCGATCTGAAGTGATGCGGATAAGCACAGCCGGCTCATCACACACGCGCCGGCCCGAGAAGAAACGGCTGAGCTGAGGAATAAAGATGGAGGAACGCCGAGTTCCCTTGACGTTGATCGTGGGGCTGGGAGGAACCGGCCAGCTCGTGGCGCGACACGTGAAGGCTCTGCTCCAGCGCGAGCTGAACACGCCCGAGTTCTCCGACATCTCGTTCGTCGAGATACTCGTCCTCGACACGACCGAGCAGATGTCGATCAGCGAGACTGCGGAGATCACAAACCTGAGCGCCGACGAGTTCTCCGATCTCGGCGGCTTCAATCTGCAGAGCGTCCTCTCCCACCGGGAAGAGTATCCGGAGATCTCGTGGTTCCCGAAGAACAGGTACCTTCCCGGCGAGCTCACGCTCGGGGCGGGCGGGATCCGGCACGTGGGACGGCTCTGCTACGCCGTCCGCCGCGACGGGCGCCTCGTCTACGGGAAGTGCTCCGAGAAGATACGGAGGCTCAGCTCGCCCCAGGTCGAGGAGCGCGACTACTATTACTTCAAGGAGATACTCAGGCCCAGGCTGAGGAGCGGCCTCCAGATCCACGTGGTCGGCTCCTGCGCCGGCGGCACGGGGGGCGGCATGCTCCTTGCCGCGGCCTACGATGTCCGCGACTGGGCGGAGCGGATCACCGGGAAGGACCCCGTGGTCATGGGGCACCTCCTCCTGCCCGAGGCGTTCGCGCTCTCCGAGTCCCGCCAGCTCAACTTCAGGCGGAACGCATTCGCCGTCCTCGCCGAGTTCAACCACTTCTTCAAGAACGGTCACTGGGAAGCCCAGTACCGCGAGGAGAAGCAGGTCCTGAACATGATTCCGTTCAACTTCCTCTATCTCATCAATGCCGGCCGCTCGGACGGCAGCCTTCAGGTGAGGGAGGACCTCGCGCGCGAGATGGGGCGCTACATAGCTCTCATGGCCCTAGGGAAGGAGGGAGAGAGCTACCGGACCGCGGCCATCAATCTGTGGGAGGGATGCCTTTCCCAGAAGGATCAGTTCGGGGAGCCCAATGTCTTTTGCTCCTACGGAGCCGGGCTGCGGGACCTATCCCGGGGGGCCCTGAAGGACTACTTCAACCACAAGCTCGTCGACTACCTCCAGGACACCCGGCCCCTCGACGCGGAGGAGCCGTCGCAGCTCGTCGGGGACCTCCGCCAGAACATCATCGAGTACCTCGAGGAGGAATCGAACCGGCACGTGAGCGCCGCGCTCATGGATCTCTCCACCTTCCACTCGGTCATGGGAAGGAAGGGGATGGTCGAGCTTCCGGAGATCAACAAGGACATCAACGAGCACCAGGAGGTGCTCAACAAGACGCGAAGGGATGTTCAGGACCGCTGGCACGCGGACCTCGAGAAGGGGCTTCGCGACACGTGGGAGCAATACATATCCCAGCTCACGAAGTACTATCACCGCCAGGGTGTGCCCGCGAGCTTCCTCAGGGCCTTCGTCATCGAGCTCATGAAGGGCATCGGGGAGCTGCGCGACACGCGCAACCTGAGCTCGAGCGAGGCCAAGGTGCTCGTGGATGAGTCCGAGTTCTTCGAGGAGCTGCGCCGCCAGGACAGGGACGACGCGGAGCAGGTGCAGCGCGTGGATGTGTGGAGCCGGGCCGACCGGGTCCACTTCCGCGAGCACCACATGAGGATCGAGCGGCAAGAGCTCCAGAACTTCATGCGCGATCTCCAGGAGAGGCTCGAGAGGCAAGAGACGCTGGGCGGGAAGAAGGACTTCGCCGCCAGGTTGAACCTGAGGGGCTCCATGAACGGCACCCACCAGCCCCGGTACACGGGAAGCTTCTACCGCATGAGCGATGTGCCTCCCGAGGTGGAGGAGGCCATGGCCCTTGCGCTCAAGCGCTTCTCGGAGTCGCTCTTCCTGGGGCAGCAGAGCTCGAAGCTCGTCGACACGTGCCTCGCCCTCTCGAACGAGGTGCGCGAAGAGTTCCAGGAGGAGTGCAGCTCGTACTTCGGGCAGGGCTCGAGCCTCATGCCGCCCTCCATCATCCGCGAGCGCCTCTCGGAGATGGAGAGCTCGGTGCAGGTGAACTGGAGCATCGAGGGCGAGCAGAACCACGTCGAGCGCATCCGGCGCATCGGCTGCCCGAAGAACAGCGAGATCGAGCCCATCGTCGAGCCGGAGAGCGATCGCTGCAGCACCGATGGCTACAGCCAGGTGACCATGGTCAAGGTGGATCACGGCGCTCCCCTCCACCACCTCCGTAGGGTCCAGGAGTACCACGATGACTTCGTCCGGCACGCCTTCTCGAACCAGAGGCGGCGGGCGAGCGACGAGTGGCTGTCGACCGACTGGAAGGTGGCGAATCCGATCCCCGGCCCCGATGCCGAGGCGTTCGAGTACTTCGGCCTCGCCGTGCGCCTGGACTTCGTGGTGGCGAAGGACGACGGCCAGTACTCCATCCAGAACCTGAAGAACGCCCCCGAAGGCCTCCTCAAGGGCCGCGCCGGCGCCTTCCGAGCCTTCCGGAAGCTCTTCCAGGAATCGCGCGACGTGCGCGACAAGGTGCTCCTCGAGCTCAGGAGGCGTCACAAGAACCGGGAGATCCCCGGCATCCTCAAGCAGTGGGCCGACGATGCCTTCAAGATCTCGGGCTCCCACGGGGAAGACGAGGACGTGGACTCGCTCGGCGGCGAGGAGTCTCGCGTCGCCTGGATGGAGGCCTCGGGCCTCGACAGGTTCCTGCGCCTCGGGAAGTGGGGCCTCGTGGAGGCGAGCGCTTATTCGTCCCAGGAGGTCGTGGAGTGAGGACCTATCTGTGGCGCCGGCAGGGCTTCGCCCCGCCTCGCGCCAAACTTTCAAGGGCGGAGCCCGCAGCCAGAGCTGCTGCCCTCGTAGGTCCGAACAGCGTGATCAGCATACGCCCGAACGTCTGCTTCCTCGGCAAGGTGGCGCCGGAGCCTCGAGCCAAACTCTTGGAGCTCCAGCCCGAGCTGCCGCCCTCGTAGGTTCGACAGTGTGATCACCATACGTCCGAGCGTCTTCTGCTTCATCGGCAAGGTGGCGCCCGATCTCTACGGCACGGTGCCCATGGCGATACGAAGGCGCCTCGGGGTCGTGCCCGATGTGTTTGCGTTCATCTCCATGTCGGAGGACGCGATCGATCTCAAAATCGGGACGCGACGGCCGAAGCTTCCGAAGAGCGATGCGCCCATCCAGGCGAGGTTCTGGCAGGCCCTGTCCTTCGCGGCCGCATCCATCGGCAACATCCGGATCCGCACCGATGCCCTCCGGAGGCCCGCGGAGATCGAGGAGGGATTCCAGGTGGTCCGGGGGGGCCCCGACATCCACCTCATCCAGTGCCTCTCGGATCCCATGGGCTGGGAGCGCGTGTTCGCGATCGCCGAGAAGATCCACCAGAGGACGGACACTCCGCCGGGGACGGGCCGTGCCCGGGGGCTCTTCCCGCTCTTCCACCTGCCTTCGTCGGATGAGGACGCCGAGCGAGAGCAGGCGCTCGAGGGTTTGCGGAAGCTCGAGGCGCTCGTGAGGCGCGGCGTGCTCTTCCCTTCCATCGTGCTCGACCGCGTGAACCGGAACGGGTACCCGCTCGAGCGGTGGGAAGACCTCGTCGAGATCCTTACCGATTTCATCTCGCTCGGGGCTGCGAGCGAGGCCGCGCCCGACCTCTGGCGCGTCTTCCCGCAGGTTGCCGACCTGCACTCGAACGGGACGGCAACCGAGGAAGGCCCCACCGCGGGACTGACCGCGCTCGGACTCTCCCGCTTCCGGTTCAACCGGGACCTGATCGCGGAGCACCTCGGGCGCATCCACATGCGGGATGTGAAGCGATCGCTGCACAGGACCTTCTCTCTCGAGCCCACGTCTCCCACCGACGACGAGTGCCACACCTTCCTCAGCCAGCTCGGCGCGAAGGGCCTGTCCCTCCTCGAGGACGGAGTGCGCGCGGTGGAGGCGGAGATCGTGGATTGGGTCCGGGCCGAGCCCGGAGTCGGGCCTTCCCTCGGGACGTGGGCGCACACGCTGGGGAGGCTCCAGCTCGCTCTCTTCGAGAAGCTCGGAGAGTCGGCGCAGCGGATCGAGAACGTCCGCCAGGATGCGGAGGCGCTGGGGCTCGACTCCCCCCTCCAGGACACCTGGATCGCGCGGATCTCGGTTCTCATCCCGCCGCGCTTCGCGTACCTCCCGCCCGTCCTCGGAGGCGCGCTGGCAGGCGCTTTTTTCGGGCTCATATACGCTCCGCGTCCGCTGGCCGGCTACTTCGGAGGGGCGATCCTCGGAGGGCTGATCGGGGCGGCGGCGATCTACTTGAGCCGGAAGAGCACGGCAGGCAAGGAGACGTTCACGCTGGGCGAGTTCCCCGAGAGCACGTTCCCCGAAGGCCTGCCCGTGCCCAAGACCCTCGAGCGGATCACGAAGAGGAAGAAGACCGCTTCCGGAATGCGCTCGAACGTCTCGATCCAGCTCTGGGGCGAGCTCCGCAGCCAGGTCGAGCCCGGCTCGAAGGAGAGGATCGACACGCTCCGGGCGCGCTTCGCGGAGGAGCTCGCGGCGGCGAGGAAGCTCGAGAACGAGCTCATCTTCCTCGACCGGAGCATCAACACGCTGCGCGAGAGGGTGGAGGGCTGGAGGACGAAGCTCGCGGAGGTGGAGATCTGGGAGACGGGCAGAGGCTTCTCGGGCGACATCTTCCCGTCGGATGGTCCGAGAAAGATCTACGAATGGCTTGCCGGGCGGTCGCACGGGGAGAAGGTCGCCGCCGACATGCTCCCCAGGATCACTCCATGGAGCGACGTCACAGCGATCCTCGAGCTCGCCGACGAGGCCTCCACGGCCTGGGGGAAGGACCAGTCGAAGGACCTGGGGTTCGACAAGGTGCTCCAGATCCTGGACGACAAGCCCGAAGATCTCCTCGAGAGGCTCAGCGAGGCATCCGCTCCCCTGTGGCCGCGGCCCGGGGACGGCGATGAGCTCCTCCGCTGCTTCGGAGCGGACTTCGCCAGGTTCGCGAAGGGCTCCGATGTCCTCCACTCTCTCAAGGACGAGACCATTTTCGTGCGGGTGCTGGGCGGAATACGGAGCGGCGAGTTCGCAAGGGCGTGAAAGGGTGAGTCAGACGTGAGCGCACAGTTGCCTCGAAATGTCGCGGCGCTGCTCGAGACGGTATCCACCAGGAAGAGCGCGGCCGATGTGGTCGCCGCCGCCAGCGATCTCCTCGAGATCTCCGAGGGGCTGGGCGACCTGGCCAGGTCGTTCGAGGCATTCCGCGAGATGGCGCGTGTCTTCGGTATCCTCGAGGAGAGCAGGAACGGGCAGCGGATTCTCGACGGCTGGTCGAAGCTGGCGCACTTCTTCGGTGAGGCCCGGAGGAATGGAGCCCGCGCGCTCCTCGACGGTTCCAGCGAGAAGGTCAGCGCGGCCCCTTCCGGCTTCGAGGCCGTGGGAGGCCGGTGGGAGCGAATCCTCCCGGAGCTCGAGAGCTTCGAGAAGGACGAGCGCGAGATCGAGCGCTCCCTGGCGGAGCAGCCGGTGAGCGCGAGCACGGGCCTGCCTTTCCGTTCGCGGCTCCTCCTCCTCGATCGCAGGGCGGAGAGGATCAAGATTGCCTGCGATCTCCTCCGCCGCGACCTCGCGCTCGCGGCGAAATCGGGCCTCGACAGGCTCCACACGGGCTCCAGAAGCGATCCGGAGGGCGGCTCTTGAAGTGGGTCCTCGAAGCGGTCGCGGCGCTCTTCCCCGATGCCCCGGAATCGGCCGACAGCGAGTGGCCGGAAGAGGCGCGAGCGGCCTTCGCGAGGAAACTCTCGGAGGCTTTGGGGAACGTGGGCGAGGAGTCCGAGCTCAGGGACATCCTCGATGCAGGCACGATCGTTCTCCATCATGCCGCGCTCGGAGGTCAGCTCGACTTCGCGACCTTCGATCGGGCAGCCTCCTTGCTCAGCGCGGTGTCCTCCGCGCGCCCGGTTTCCGTCATCGGCCTTGGAAACCTCCCCCGGGAGGTCCTGAAGAGGCTCGGGCCCGGGATCGCCGGGAGGTTCCTCCTCGATGTCGAGAGATCGCAGCCCCTCCAGGTCGAGGACGACGTGGTCCGCGTTCTCCTGGACACGCAGTCGGGAGGAGACCTGGCGTACTCGCTCGGCGAAATGCTCCGTTCTTCCTACAGGCAGTCCTCGGGGTCGCGCGGGCTTCCCGACCTCCTCGCCGACTCGCTCCTTCCGCCGGCGGGGACGAGGGTTGCCGTGCACGTCGTCGTGAGCATCGAGGACCCGTGGATCATGCTCCTCCAGGACGTCCTCTTCGACCTGCGGGCCTTCCTCGATCAGGGAAAGAAGGGTCGCGTGCTGCTCCACCTCCTCACCCGGCCCTCCCCGCGGCTCCGGGGCGTCTACCGCGCCGCAGCCGAGGAGATCGCGGCCGGGCGGCTCTTCGATGATGCATTCGTCATCGCCGCGGCCGAGGTGGACCAGGTCCGGCGCTCCGCCGACTTCATACGCTTGAGCGCGCGGATCCCGGAGCTCCTCATGCAGCGGCTGGAGACGAAAGCCAGGGGGTCGCTCTCGAGCTACG
>Ga0075421_100005168_pt1 | contig 15747 bp, 11 predicted proteins | sample SoiMetdeltSBSDD5_FD_75292 | JGI IMG/M metagenome (GOLD analysis project Ga0075421, IMG submission 75292) | Bulk soil microbial communities from a Populus tree surrounding site in Tennessee, USA - Soil MetaG P. deltoides SBSDD5 | ecosystem: Environmental > Terrestrial > Soil > Tree plantation...
GCGAGCGCTACGACATCCGTGCTGTCTGAGCAGCAAGATTGGAGTAACCCGGACGCCGAAGTTGGTCTGCCCCCATCAAATCAGCCCAAGGCTTGTGACTTGGGCTTTGAGCCTTGTGACTTGGGCCTTGAGCCTTGTGACTTGGGCCTTGATCAGACAGTCACAGTATCCAGCCTGGTTTCGACGTAAGGCGCCTCGTTGACGCGGGGCGCCTTGCGCCGCGCGGCGACCAGCCACCATTCCCGCGCCGAAGCGGCGATCACCACCAGCACGACGACCATGAAGAACAGCGCGAGCGCCGCGTCGATGCGGTCGTTGAAGATCATCCGCGCCGCCGCTGGATTGGTCGAATTGGTGAGCGATCTCGCGTGCGCCAGGAAGCCGAGCGCCGGCAGCGGCGAGAAAACCTTCTGATACCCCGCGGTCAGCGTCGCTGAGGCCAGCCAGGCAAGCGGCAGCACTGTCACCCACGCGTGCCGCAGTTTCCCCATCTTCACCAGCACCGTGGTTGTCACGCAGAGCGCGACCGCCGCGAGCAGCTGGTTGGCGATGCCGAAGAGCGGCCAGAGCGAGTTGATGCCGCCGAGCGGGTCGACAACGCCCTGGTAAAGGAAATAGCCCCAGGCGAGCACGACTATCCCGGACGACAGGATGATGCTTGGGTACCACGAATAGCGGCCAAGCGGCGGATAGACGTGGCCGAGCAGCTCCTGAAGCATGAAGCGGCCCACGCGCGTGCCGGCGTCAATGGTCGTCAAAATGAACACCGCCTCGAACAGGATCGCGAAGTGGTACCACAGCGCCAGGCCGGCGCCGGTGAACACGCCGCCCAGAATGCCGGCCATTCCCACGGCGAGGCTCGGCGCCCCGCCCGTACGCGACAGCAGCGACGCCTCCCCCATCTGCTGAGCGAGTTGCGTCATCTGCTCGGGGCGCAGCATGAATCCCCACTGGGCGACCGCCTGCGCGGCACTCTCCGGCGTGGTGCCGAGAACCGCCGGACCGACGTTCATCGCGAAGTAGACGCCCGGATCCAGCGTCGCAGCCGCGATCATCGCCATCAGGCCCACCAGCGACTCCATCAGCATCGAGCCGTAGCCGATCAGCCGCGCATCGCTCTCGCGGCACACCATCTTCGGCGTGGTGCCGCTGGCGATCAGCGCGTGAAAGCCGGACATGGCGCCACAGGCGATGGTGATGAACGCGAACGGGAACAGCTTGCCCGCGAATACCGGCCCGGTGCCGTCGATGAACTGTGTGACCGCCGGCATCTTGAGCGGCGGCATGAGAAAGATGATCGCGGTTCCGAGCACGCAGATCGTGCCGATCTTCAGGAACGCCGACAGATAGTCGCGCGGGGACAACAGCAGCCAGACCGGCAGAACGGACGCGATGAAGCCGTAGATCATCACCGCCCACGCCAGGTCGGTGCCTGACCAGGTGAACGCGCCGCCCCAGGCAGGGTGCTGCGCCACCCACTGGCCGCCGACGAGTGCCGCCAGCAGCAGGACGATGCCGATGCCGGTCGCTTCCGCGACCTTGCCCGGGCGGATGTTGTTCATCCACACGCCCATCAGCAGCGCGATCGGAATCGTCGCCGCGATGGTAAAGAGGCCCCACGGACTGTCGCGGAGCGCATTGACCACCACCAGCGCCAGCACGGCGAGCAGGATGATCATGATGGCGAAGACGGCCACCATTGCCGCGATGCCGGCAACCGGGTTGACCTCTTCCTTCGCCATCTGGCCGAGCGACTTGCCGTCGCGCCGGATCGAGGCGCAGAGGACGATCATGTCCTGCACGGCGCCGCCAAGGACGACGCCGACGATGAGCCAGAGAGTGCCCGGCAGGAAACCGAACTGTGCCGCCAGCGTCGGGCCGACGAGCGGGCCGGCGCCCGAGATGGCGGAGAAATGATGTCCCGCGGCCACCCATTTGTTGGTGGGCACGAAGTCGCGGCCGTTGTTCAATCGTTCAGCCGGAGTGGCCCGGCGATCGTCCAGGCCGAAGACCGTGTACGCCAGGTATCGCGAGTAGAAACGATAGGCCACCAGGTAGGTGCAGACCCCGGCGATGACGAGCCACGCCGCGCTGATGGTTTCACCGCGGGAAAGCGCGAGCACACCGAATCCGGCGGCGCCGAGCGCCGCGATGGCCACCCAGATGACGACCGGCAGGACCTTGTTCATGGCGTGAATGATATATCCTCCGGGCCGCCGCAGGTGATTGCTCCCTCTCGCGACGGCGTCGTGATTGACGTACGCGTCATTCCCCGGGCGCGCCGGTCCGGGCCCGGCGGGGTTCGTGACAACGCGCTGCTGCTGCGCATTCAGGCGCCGCCGGTCGAGGGCGCGGCGAACGCCGAAGTGATCGACATTCTCGCAGATCTTCTTGGCGTCCCGCAGCGGGCAGTAACCATCCTGTCGGGACACCACAGCCGCCGCAAACGTGTGGCCGTGGCGGGCATCGCCGTGGATGCGGCCAGACGAGTCCTGGAGGAAGCGGCGCGGGCGTCCACGGTGCGCCGGAGCTCATCGTGACGGTCGCCGACTTCGTCATCGAGGATGCCGACCTGATCGTGACGTGCGCCGGGTCCGCTCCGAAGCACGGGGCGAGCCAGCGCGACATCGCCGCGGTTCGGCGCGCGTCGATTGCCGCCGCCAACGGCACGATCGTCTTCGTCGGGTCCGCGGATTCGTTGCACCGCGGCGTCACGATCGCGCCTGACGCCGTACGGATGGATGCACGCGGGTGCAGCGTCATTCCCGGTTTCGTTGATCCGCACACGCACCTGGTGTTCGCGGGCGACCGGCGCGAGGAATTGCAGCGAAGGCTCTCCGGCGCGTCGTACGCGGAGATCGCGGCCGAAGGAGGGGGCATTCTGCAAACCGTCGCCGCGACCAGGGCGGCGTCGGAGGACGACCTGACAGCCGCCGCGCGGGCGAGGCTCGACGAGATGGCCGCTCACGGGACGACGACCTGCGAAGCAAAGAGCGGCTACGGACTGACGCTCGATACGGAGCTGCGTCAACTGCGCGTCATCAAGTGTCTCAACGATACGCACGCCGTGGACATCGTGCCCACGTTCCTCGGCGCGCACGAGATCCCGCCGGAGTACCAGGCGCGGCCCGATGACTACGTCGCTCTCGTCGCGCACGAGATGATTCCGCGGGTCGCGAGTGAACGTCTCGCCGAGTGGTGCGATGTCTTCTGCGATCAGGGCGCGTTCACGCCGCAGGAATCGGTCGCCATCCTGTCGGCAGGCCGGCGCGCGGGACTCAAGCCCCGCGTGCATGCCGACGAGCTGGCGCGCAGCGGCGGGGCCGAAGTGGCGGCCAAAGTAGGGGCGCGATCGGCCGATCACCTGATCCACGTCGACGAGGAGGGGGCCGCCGCGCTTGCCGCCGCGGGCACGTGTGCCATCCTGCTGCCGGCCGCCGCGTTCTATCTCAAGGCCGGGCGCTTTGCGCCAGCTCGAATGCTGATCGAGCGGGACGTACCGGTTGCCCTCGGGACCGATCTGAATCCGGGCGCCGGGTTTTCGCCGTCGATGCCATTCGCGATCACGCTCGCCTGCTTCGGGATGGGGATGACGTTGGAAGAAGCGCTCGTCGCGGCGACGATCAACGCCGCCTGGTCGCTCGACCGCGCCGAGGCCGTCGGCAGCCTGGAACCGGGAAAGCTCATGGACGCGGTGATCGTGGACGGCCACCTGGCCGATCTCTTGCGTGTCGGTCGATCTCCGATCCGATCGGTAATCAAACGGGGAAAGCCGTTATGACGTCGTACAGCGAAATGGCGCTCGCGGACCTGCTCGATGCGTTTGCGTCGAACGAAGCGGTGCCCGGCGGGGGATCCGCGGCCGCGCTTGCTGGCGCGGTGGGCGTGTCCCTGCTGATCATGGTCGCCGGCCTACCGAAAACGAAAACCGGAGCGCCGGAGGAAGCCGCCGACCTCGCCGAGGCCGCGGCGCGCCTGCGGCCGTTGCGCGACACACTGGCATCGCTCGTCGAGCGCGACAGCGAGGCGTACGCCGCTGTCATCGAGGCGATGCGGCTCCCGAAGGCGACCGATGCCGACAAGCAGCAGCGCCGCGCCGCGATTGAGACAGCCATGCGCGAAGCGATCGAGGTCCCGATGGACACGATGCGCGCATGCCAGCAGGCGCTGCGCGGTGCGGTCGGCGTCGCGAACAACGGCAATCCCAATGCCTCAACGGATACGGGGACGGCTGTGCTGATGCTGATGGCGGGGCTCCGCGGCGCCGCGTTGAATGTCGACGTCAACCTGAAGAGCGTGTCAGATGCCGCGTTCGTGAAACGAGTGACGGAGGAGCGGGATCAACTGACGGCGGACGCCGAAGCAGACTATCGGCGGGGATTCGGGGAGACGTTCGTGAGCGCGAACGACTCCACCATGAACGACAGATTGACCGGATAGAAGAATCGCGGGAACAGCTCCACCGGCATGGTGTAGTAGGCCTCGGCGATGGTCCGCGGGCCCTGCCGCGTGACGACGATGTCCTCGCGCGCCACCGGCACCTCGAACTCCTCAGCGATCTGGGCGATCTGCCATTCGAGATCTGCCGTCGGCGTGTTGCTGCCGAACAGGATCAACTGCTGCGCCTGGTCCCTGACCTGGAAGTGGCGCCACGCCGCCATCCCCGCGTGCCCGATCGCGTTCAAGATGATGACGACAATCGCAGTGGTGAAGATGGTCTTAATCAATGTATCTGATGGAAGATTCTATTCCACCTGATGCCGCTGACCATCCCGGCCAAACCGGTCTCCTCGCCGAACGAGAAGTAGACGAACAGCGCCCTGCCCTTGATGTATTCCTGAGGCATGAAGCCCCAGTAGCGGCTGTCCTGCGAATTGTCGCGATTGTCGCCCATCATGAAATAGTGCGCAGGCGGAACGGTGACGGGGCCGTACTGCACGCGCACGTCGAACTCGCCGCCGCTGCCTTCTTCGTCCGGCGGAACGAGGTAATGCACGTAGGGCTCGTTCAGCATCGTGCCGTTGATATAGACGCGCTTGTTCCGTAACTCGAGCGTGTCGCCCGGCAGCCCGATCACGCGCTTGATGAAGTCGCGCTCCGGCTCCTCGGGATATTTGAAAACGATGATGTCGCCGCGGCGGATCGGATCGATCGGCAGCAGCGCGCGCTCGAGCGAGGTCACGGTCGGCGCATACACGAACTTGTTGACCAGCAGGTGGTCGCCGATCAGCAGGTTGTTCTCCATCGATCCGGTCGGAATCTTGAACGCCTGGACGACGAAGGTGCGCACGAACAGCGCAAGAATGACCGCCACGCAGATCGATTCGAAGTACTCCCGCGCCGTCGATTTCCGGTAGGAGACAGCGTCGCTCATGACTCGGTGCCCACCTTCAGCACAGCGAGGAACGCCTCCTGGGGAATCTCGACCCTGCCTACGCGTTTCATGCGCTTCTTCCCCTCTTTCTGCTTTTCGAGGAGCTTGCGTTTGCGGGTGATGTCGCCGCCGTAGCACTTCGCCAGGACGTTCTTGCGCAGCGCCTTCACCGACTCGCGCGCGATCACCCGGTTGCCGATCGATGCCTGGATGGCGATTTCAAACATCTGCCGTGGAATCAGCTCGCGCATCTTCGACGCCAGCGCGCGTCCACGCTCGTAGGCGGCGTCCCGGTGCACGATGATCGACAGCGCGTCCACCGGTTCTCCGTTCACCAGGATATCCATTTTGACGAGCGGCGATTCCCAGTAGCCGGTGACGTGGTAGTCGAGCGAGGCGTAGCCCCGCGAAATCGTCTTGAGGCGGTCGTAGAAGTCCATCACCACCTCGTTGAACGGCAGCTCATAGGTAATCAGGACGCGGTCGGATTTCAGGTACTCGAGCTTCTTCTGGACGCCGCGCTTGTCCTGGCAGAGCTGAAGAATCGGTCCGACGTACTCGGACGGCGTCAACACCATCGCGGTAATGACCGGCTCCTCGAGCGTGGCAATCCGCCCGGCATCGGGCAGCTTGGCGGGGCTGTCAATTTCGTGCACTTCCCCGTCCGTGGTCGTCACCCGGTACAACACACCCGGCGCCGTCGTCACCAGGTCCATGTTGTATTCCCGCTCGAGCCGCTCCTGGACGATCTCCATGTGGAGCAGTCCGAGGAAGCCGCAGCGGAAGCCGAAGCCGAGCGCGGCCGACGTTTCGGGCTCGTAGAAGAACGACGCGTCGTTCAGGCGCAGCTTCTCGAGCGCTTCGCGGAGCTCGGAGTACTGGTGGCTTTCGACCGGATACAACCCGGCGAACACCATCGGCTTGAGTTCCTTGAAGCCGGGAAACGGCTCGGTGGTGGGCCGTCCGGTTTCGGTGACCGTGTCGCCGATCTTGGCGTCGGCCACGACCTTGATATTGGCGACGATGAAGCCGACTTCGCCGACGCCAAGCTCCTCCACCGGCGTCGCTTTCGGCGAGAACACGCCGAGGCCGTCGACTTCGAAGTCCTGTCTCGTGGCCATCAGGCGGATCTTCGCCTTGGTTCGCAGCACGCCATCGATGACCCGGACCACGATCACGACACCGCGGTATGGATCGAACCACGAATCGAAAATCAACGCCTTGAGCGGCGCGTCCGGGTCGCCTTTTGGCGGATGGAACCGCTCGACGATCGCTTCGAGGATCTCGCGGACGCCGGTGCCTTCCTTCGCGCTCGCCAGGATCGCGCCGCTGCTGTCGAGGCCGATGATGTCTTCGATCTGCCGTTTGCATTCTTCGGGCTGGGCGCTGGGCAGGTCGATCTTGTTGATGACCGGGATGATCTCGAGGTTGTTCTCGACCGCGAGGTAGGCGTTGGCGAGTGTCTGCGCTTCGACCCCCTGGGCGGCGTCCACCAGCAGGAGTGCGCCCTCGCACGCGGCCAGCGACCGGGTCACTTCGTAGCTGAAGTCGACGTGGCCGGGCGTGTCGATCAGGTTGAGGACGTACTGGCTGCCGTTCGCCGCGGTGTAGTTCAGGCGGACCGGGTGCGCCTTGATCGTGATCCCGCGCTCGCGCTCGAGGTCCATGGCGTCGAGCACCTGCGCCTCCATCTCACGGGCCTGCAGTGCTCCCGTGATCTCGAGGAAGCGATCCGCCAGCGTCGACTTGCCATGGTCGATATGCGCGATGATCGAAAAGTTCCGAATGTGGGCCTGATCCATCAGGTGTGATCAGGAAATTATACCGTCCGGAGGCCTGAAGGCCTCCGTCTACCTGGAGTGGTAGTCGGAGACCTTCAGGTCTCCGATCATCTCTGATCGAGGGAAATGAAGCGCTGCGGGTACGGCGGGCCGGTGTAGTCGGCGCGCGGGCGGATCAGCCTGTTGTTCGCGTACTGCTCGAGGATGTGCGCGGTCCAGCCGGACACGCGGCTGACGGCGAAGATCGGCGTGTAGAGATCAATCGGAATGCCGAGCGTGTAGTAGGTGGACGCCGAGTAGAAGTCCACGTTCGCGTTCAGCTTCTTCTCGCTCTTGACCAGCGCTTCGATGCGTTCCGACATGTCGTACCAGGCGGTGTTCCCGGCGCGCTTGCCGAGCTCGCGTGACATCTGACGCAGGTGCGTGGCGCGCGGATCTTCCGTGTGGTAGACGCGATGGCCAAAGCCGGGGATCTTTTCCTTGCGCGCGAACTTCGCGCGAATAGCGTCCTCGACCCGCTCGGCCGTCGCCGTCTGCCCGAAGTCGAGCAGCATTTTCATCACTTCGGCGTTGGCGCCGCCGTGGAGTGGCCCCTTGAGCGTGCCGATTGCGGCGACGACCGCCGAATAGATGTCGGTGAGCGTCGCAGCCGCGACCCGGCCGGCGAACGTCGAGGCGTTGAGCTCGTGATCGGCATGCAGCGTCAGCGCCACGTCGAAGGCCCGGATCGCCGTCGCATTCGGCCGATCACCGGTCAGCATGTACAGGAAATTCGCCGCATGCCCCATCACCGGATCGGGCTCGATGATGCCGCCGCCCGCCTTCAGCCGGCCCCATGTCGCCACTACGGCGCCGACCTGCGCGGTCAGGCGCACCGCCTTGCGGTACTGCGCCGCCGGGGACGCTTCGTTGGCCTCGGCGTCGTAATGCCCCAGCGCAGAGGTGATGGTGCGGAGCGCGTCCATGCCGTCGACCGGCGGCAGCGACCGCATCAACCGGATGATCGCCTCGGGCAGCGGCCGCGCGGCGGCGAGCTGCGACTGCAGATCGCCCAGCTCAGCCCGCGTCGGCAGGCGCCGGTGCCACAGCAGGTAGCAGACTTCTTCGAAGGTCGCGGATTTGGCGAGGTCGTGAATGTCGTAGCCGCAGTACGCGAGCACGCCGCGATCGCCATCGAGGTAGCAGATCGCCGAGGACGTCGCGACGACGTCCTCGAGCCCGCCTTTGGGTTTCTCAGCCGTGGCCATCCTTTTCGGATTGTAATTCGGCTTCGATCGTCGGCTCGTACCGACGAGCTGAGAAGAAACTAGACCTCTTCCGGCTTCAGGACGGGATCCTCGCCAGCAAACTGCTGGACGAGCGAGAGGAGCGCCGTGTAGAGGAAGCCGAGCTGAAACAGGACGAGGAACGGGACGGTACCGTAGATGCCGTTGGCGAGCGCGTAGAACACGGTGGCCGTGAAGTAGAGGCCAAGCGCCAGCTCGATCATCGGCTGGACGACCACACTCTGGCGGTACTTCTTGCCGATCCACTCGTCGGCCTGCCCTTCGATGCGGTACTTCGGCGTGCGCGCGAACTCGCTTTCGCGCCGGAAGAGCGCTTCGAGAACCGCGCGGGTGTTGTTTACCGTCAGCCCGATGCCAATCGACATCAGGAACGGCAGGTATTTGAGCCTCGTCGTCCAGTCCCTGTGCAGCTCGCGCTGGCACACCATGTAGAAGTTCGCTACCGACGCCGTCGCCGCGAAGAACAGCGGGATGTCGATCAGCAGCATCTCGTACCAGCCCATGTTGTAGCGGATGACCATCGACGGGGCCATCAGCACCGAGAGCACGCACATGAGCAGGTAGTTGAAATTGGCGGTGAGGTGAAAGAACGCTTCGGCCTTGACCCCGAACGGCAGGTTCGAACGCAGAATCCGCGGCAGCACCTTGCGGCAGGTCTGGATCGAGCCCTTTGCCCACCGGTGCTGCTGCGACTTGAAGGCGTTCATCTCGACCGGCACTTCGGCGGGCGCGACCAGGTCCTGCAGGAACACGAACCGCCAGCCGCGCAGCTGCGCGCGGTAGCTGAGATCGAGATCCTCGGTCAACGTGTCGTGCTGCCAGCCGCCGGCGTCTTCGATCGCCGTGCGTCGCCAGATGCCGGCGGTGCCGTTGAAGTTGAAGAAATGCCCCGACCGGTTCCGGGCCCCATGCTCGAGGACGAAGTGGCCGTCCAGCAGGATCGACTGAATCTTCGTCAGCAGCGAGTAGTCCTGGTTGATGTGGCCCCACCGCGCCTGCACCATCGCCACCTTTGGATCGGTGAAGAACTGGACGGTGCGCTGCAGGAAGTCGGTGGTGGGGATGAAGTCGGCGTCGAAGATGGCGACGTATTCGCCGGTGGCGACCTTCAGGCCGGCTTCGAGCGCGCCGGCCTTGTAGCCGTGTCGATCGGTGCGGTGAATATAGGAGATGTCGATGCCGGCGGCGGCGTGACGCCGGACGGCGCGCTCGGCCACGCTCGTGGTTTCATCTGTCGAATCGTCGAGGACCTGGATCTGGAGCAGGTCCCTCGGGTAGTCGAGCGCGCACACGGCATCGATGAGCCGGTCCGCAACGTACATCTCGTTGTAAATCGGAAGCTGAACCGTAACCCGCGGCAGCGCCTCGAACGACCCAAGCGGGACCGGCAGCTTCCGCTTGTTCTTCATGTAGACATAGACGAGGTAGTACCGATGCCACCCGTAAAGCGCCAGAATGACGAGGACAAAAAAGTAAGTGCCGAGGGTCAGCGTTTCAAGCGGGGTCATAGCGTGCGAACGACGACGGCAGCGTGCACAGACCGTGATTATACTGCCGGTTCAACCCAATCGACCGATCCGAGTCATCCATGACAGCTCCCGAACTCCAGGACTTGCTCGATCGCGTGCGTCGCGGCGACGTCGATCCATCGGCCGCGGCCGGGCTGGTGCTCACCGCACTGCGCGCGGCACCGTTCGAGGATCTCGGCTTCGCGCGAGTCGACACCCACCGCGCCGTGAGGCAGGGATTCCCCGAGGTGATTCTCGGCCTGGGCAAGACCCCGGCGCAGATCGCGGCGATCGCCGAGAAGCTGGTGGCGCGAGGACAAGCGCTGCTCGTCACCCGCGCGGATGCGGCCGTGTTCGAGGCCGTGCGCGCAAAGGTCCCGGGCGCTGCGTATCACGAGACCGCACGCGCCATCACGCTCACGCAGGGACATGTGCCGGACGGCAAGGGCACGATCATGGTGGCGTGCGCCGGCACGTCCGACCTCCCAATCGCCGAGGAAGCCGTCGTGACGCTCGAATTGATGGGCAACCGCGTCGATCGCCTGTACGACGTGGGCGTCGCCGGCCTTCACCGACTGCTGTCAGAGCAGACGCGCGTTCAGGCCGCTCGGGTCATCGTCGTTGTCGCCGGCATGGAGGGCGCGCTGCCGAGCGTGGTCGCCGGTCTCGTGGACGTGCCGGTCATCGCGGTGCCTACCAGCGTCGGCTATGGCGCCAGCTTCGGCGGCGTTGCGGCGCTTCTGGGTATGCTGAACAGCTGCGCGAACGGCGTCTCGGTGGTGAATATCGACAACGGCTTCGGCGCCGCCTGCATGGCGAGCCTGATTAATCATTTGTGATTTGTGATTTGTGATTTGCGATTGTGAACGGCACCGGTGGGCCCAGGTGCAATAATTGCCCCGCGCGTTGTGTGGAGGGCTGTATGGCACATTCACGTCTTGCGAAATCAGCCGCCGTCGGAGTTGCAGCCGCGGCATTCACCGCTGTGAGCCTCACCGGCCAGCAGCCTCCAGCCCCGGGTCCGTTTACTGCCGCTCAGGCGCGCGCTGGGGCAACAGCGTACCAGACGAACTGCGCCGTTTGTCATCAGTCGGATCTGCGAGGACAGGGCACGGCGACGCCGCTTGTCGGCCCGGCGTTCATCGGCGCATGGGGAAGTCGCTCGGCGGGCCAGCTTCTGTCTTTCATACAAGTAACGATGCCGCCGGCCAACCCGGGCGGGCTTCCCGCGGAGATGTACGAGGGCATCGCGGCGTTCATCCTGCAGTCCAACGGCGCGCGCGCCGGCAATCAGCCGCTCACCGCGAACACGCAAATCGGGATCGCCACCGTCGCGAGCGGCGAGGCGCCGTCGGCCGCGGCTCAGAGCGCCCCGCCCGCCGCCGATGGACAAGACGGCGGCGGACAAAATGGCAGGGCGGCCAAGCCAGCAGGAGTCACCGTCGCCGGACAAGTACGCAACTACGTTCCCGTGACCGACGCCATGCTGCGCAACCCGGATCCCGGCGACTGGCTGATGATTCGCCGCGATTACCGCGCATCGAATTACAGCCCGCTCGATCAGATCACCGCCGCGAACGTCAAGAGCCTCCGCCTCGTCTGGTCGTGGGCCATGCGCGAGGGGGGGACCAGCCAGCCCGCCCCGATCGTGCATAACGGCGTTGTCTATCTCAACAACGCCGGCAACACGCTGCAGGCGATCGACGGCAAGACCGGCGAATTGATCTGGGAGCATCGATACGGCACTGACAATACGGCGGCCGCGATGCGTGGAATCTCCATCTACGACGACAAGATCCTTGTTGCAACCAGCAGCGCCCATCTCTTCGCCTTCGATGCGCGAACGGGCGCGACCGTGTGGGAGACCGTCATCGGCGACCGATCGAAAGGGCAGTACACGACCAGCAGCGGGCCGCTTGTTGCGAACGGCAAGGTCATCCAGGGGCTCGGCGCGTGCCAGACCTATCGGGAAGAGAAGTGCTTCATCAGCGCCTACGACGCGGTCACGGGCAGGCAGCTCTGGCGGTTCAACACGATCGCACAGACAGGCGAGCCGGGCGGCGAGACGTGGGGCAAGCTTCCCAACCTGTTCCGGGCGGGCACCGAATCGTGGATCACCGGCAGCTACGATCCCGCCCTGAATTTGACGTTCTGGGGCACGGCGCAGGCCAAGCCGTGGATGCCGATCAGCCGCGGCATGTCGCCGAATGACGACGCCTTGTACAGCAGTTCTACGGTGGCGCTCGATGTCGATACCGGCAAACTGGCCTGGTATTTTCAGCATGCGCCGGGCGAAGCGCTGGATCTCGACGTCGTCTTCGAACGCGTTCTGGTCGATCGCGGCAGCGAGAATCTGCTGTTCACCGTCGGCAAGGACGGCATCCTGTGGAAGCTCGATCGGAAAACCGGCAGACACCTCGGGCATACCGAAACGCTGTTTCAGAACGTCTGGGCTGCATTCGATTCGAAGACCGGCCGGCCGTTCTACCGGGGGGACATCATCGAGCAGCAGCAGTACGGCGCGTGGGTACAGGCGTGCCCGAGTACGGAAGGGGGCCACAACTGGCCTGCGTCGAGTTACCACCCGCCTACCAATCAGCTGATCATCCCGCTCAGCCAGAGCTGTCTCGATATCGCCGCGCAAAAGGTCGAACAGAAGGAAGGCGGCGGCAGCGGCGGCGGCGCGGACCGTCGCTTCTTCGAAATGCCGGGCACCGACGGCCATATCGGCAAGCTCGCCGCGTTCGACGTCGGGACCATGAAGGAGATCTGGTCGTACACGCAGCGCGCACCGTTCCTCACGGCGGCCGTGTCGACGGCCGGCGGAGTCGTGTTCGTTGGTGATGTGGATCGCCGGTTCAGGGCGCTCGACGTCAAGACAGGGGCCGTACTGTGGGAAACACGGCTGCCAACCTCGGTGCAGGGATTCCCGGTGACGTTCCGCGTTGACGGCAAGCAATACCTCGGCGTGACGACCGGCAACGGCGGCGGCAGCCCGCGAAACGTGCCGGCGACCATCGCGCCCGACATCCACTCCCCCGCAACCGGCAACGCGCTCTACGTCTTCGCTTTACCCGACTGACAGCATCCGAACCGATGACCCCGGGCGCATTACGGGCCCTCGAATTCGATCGCATCGTCGACGCCGTTACCGCCATGGCGGTGACGCCCACCGGCCGTGACCGGCTGGCGGAGCTGCATCCGCACACGGAGATCGAGGACGTTCAGCATGCGCAGCGGGCGACATCGGAAGGGACACGCTTCCTTGCCGACCATCCCGGCTTTCCGCTGCGAGCGCCCTCGGACCTGGAAACGATCCTCGACGCGCTGAATGTCGAGGGACGGGCCCTCGAAGCGCCGCGGCTGATCGGACTCGCGGATTACCTTGAATCGGTTGAACAGTCCCGCAGTATCGTCGCCAGGATCGTCGATGCGCTGCCGCTGCTGCGCGCGCTCGTGGAGCGCGTGGCGTCATTCAAAGGCGAGATCGCCGACGTCCGGCGGAAGATCGATCCGGGCGGCGACGTCCTGGACAATGCGTCGCCGGCGCTGGCGAGCATCCGGGACCGGCTGCGGAAGCAGCGCGCCCGACTGCGGTCGACGCTCGATGGGTTTCTACGCGGCCGCGATACGTCGAAATACCTGCAGGACCAGGTCGTCACCGATCGGAACGGCCGCTATGTGCTGGTGGTTCGGGCGGAACATCGCTCCGCGATCCCTGGCATCGTCCACGGCACGTCCGCCAGCGGCGCCAGCCTGTATCTCGAGCCTCTCGGTACCGTCGAGATCAACAACGACATCGTCGCGCTCGAAGAGGAGGAGGCCGAGGAGATTCGACGCATCCTTCTGGCGCTGACCGATGCGTTTCGCGGCCGGCCCGACGACCTGCGCCGCACGGTGGACGTCGCGACGGAGCTGGACGTGATCCAGGCGCGCGCCCGGTACTCGTTGTCGGTCCGCGGGATCGAGCCGGCGATTTCGTCGGACGGGGCGTTCGAGCTCAGAGCCGCACGGCATCCGCTGTTAAGGGGTCGGGAGGGGACCGAACTGTCCTCTAAAAATGACCCCCGACCCCCTTTTGTCGTGCCGGTGGACATCTCGCTCACACCACCGGTGCATGTCCTTGTCATCACTGGGCCCAACACCGGCGGCAAGACGGTGGCGCTGAAGACCGCCGGGCTCCTGGCGGCGATGGCGCAGGCGGGGCTGCACATCCCCGCCGACGAGGGCTCGCGTCTGCCCGTGTTCCGATCGCTCTTTGCCGATATCGGCGACGAGCAGTCGATCGCCGCCAGTCTCAGCACCTTCTCCGGCCACATCGCCAACGTCGTCTCGATGGATCGGAACCTCGCCCTTCCGGCGCTGGTCCTGCTCGACGAGGTGGGAGCCGGGACCGATCCGGTCGAAGGCGGCGCGCTTGGAATTGCTGTCATCGATCATTTCCGCAGGCGCGGCGCGCACCTGATCGCCACGACGCACTACGACTCGCTGAAGTCATACGCCTCGACGAGCGAAGGCGTGGCCGGGGCGGCGTTTGGTTTCAATCCCGAGACGTTCGCGCCGACGTATCGGATCGTGTACGGATCACCGGGCCGAAGCCTGGCGATTGAAATCGCGGCGCGGCTCGGCATGCCGCCATCGGTGATCGCGGCAGCCCGCGGCAACCTCACCGAGCCCGAGAAGCAGCTGGCTGAACACCTCGCCCGCATCGACGATGACCTTCGCGCTCTCGAACAGGACCGCCGTACGCTCGCGCAGGAACGCGCCGCCATGTACGAGACCGAGCGGAAGCTTCGTTCTCGCGAAGACACCGTTCGCGAACGAGAAGACAAGGTCCGCCGCAGGCTCGACGCGAAGGTCGACGACCAGCTGCGCGACGCGCGCAAGGAGATCGATGCGGTTATCGAAGAGCTGAAAACGAAGGCCGCCGCGCTGTCGGAGCAGGCCGCCGTCCGCCTGAAGAGCGGCGAGCGGCTCCGGGCGGCCGGGTTGAGCACCGGCGACATGGGATCGCTGAAGGCCGATACACGCTCGGCGCTCGACCAGATCGCCCATCGGGTGAAGGGCACGGAGGCGGCGGCCGCTCCGGCTGCGCCGGCGCACGTTGCTCCAGGTGAGATTGAGGTCGGCTCGCGCGTGGCCGTCGGCGCGCTCGGGCTGGAAGGGGTCGTGCTCGAGCTGCACGGCAAGCATGCCGAAGTCGACGTGCGTGGAAAACGACTGCGCGCCGCCTTGCGCGACCTTCGTATGATGGAGGGGAGCGCCGCACCGGCCCGCGTCAACGTCAACGTCGATCTACAGCCTCGCCAGGGACTTCTGTCGGAATTGAATGTCATCGGCTCGACCGTCGACGAAGCGCTGACGCGGCTCGAAAAATTTCTCGACGAGTCCACCGTGACCGATTTGCGCGAGCTGCGCATCGTCCACGGGCATGGCACCGGGCAGCTCCGGCGCGCCGTCGCGGAGTTCCTGAAGAACCATCCGCTGGTGGAACGATTCGAGACGGCGCCACAGAACCAGGGTGGAGGCGGAGCGACGATCGCGTATCTGAAGGACTGATGCCGCTCTTTCCGCAGCAATTCATCGAGGACCTGAAACACCACGCCGATATCGTGGTGGTGATCCAGGACTACGTGTCGCTGAAGAAGACCGGCGCCACCTACAAGGGGCTGTGCCCGTTCCACGGCGAAAAGACGCCGTCGTTTCACGTCAATCGCGACAAGGGATTCTTTCACTGCTTCGGATGCGGCGTGGGCGGCGACGTCTTCAAGTTCCTCGAGCTGCAGGAGAAGCTGGGG
>Ga0075421_100005169_pt1 | contig 15746 bp, 6 predicted proteins | sample SoiMetdeltSBSDD5_FD_75292 | JGI IMG/M metagenome (GOLD analysis project Ga0075421, IMG submission 75292) | Bulk soil microbial communities from a Populus tree surrounding site in Tennessee, USA - Soil MetaG P. deltoides SBSDD5 | ecosystem: Environmental > Terrestrial > Soil > Tree plantation...
GAAATTTGCGCGGCTGCAATTCACGCCGGACATGCTGCCCGCCGATATCATCGGCACCCAAATCTACAATCCGCAATCGGGCGGGTTCACCACGCGCAAGGGCCCGATCTTCGCCAATCTCATTCTCGCGGACGAAATCAATCGAGCGCCGGCAAAGGTCCAAAGCGCGTTGCTCGAAGCGATGCAGGAAAAGCAGGTCACCATCGGCGAGCAAACGTTCAAGCTCGAAGAACCGTTCCTGGTCCTGGCGACGCAAAACCCGATCGAACAGGAAGGCACTTATCCCCTCCCCGAAGCCCAGGTCGACCGCTTCATGCTCAAGCTGAAGATCGGTTATCCGAATCGCGACGAAGAGCGCCAGATTCTTGACCTCATGGCGCGCACCTCGAATCTCCCGCAGGTCAGCGCAGCCGTAGATTCCAAGCAAATCCTTTACGCGCGCCAGGTCATCAACGAGATCTACATCGACGACAAAGTGAAGGACTACATTGTCGACATCGTTTGCGCCACGCGCGAGCCCGCCAAGTACAAAATCCAATTGCAGGGCTTGATCCAGCTCGGAGCGTCTCCCCGTGCCACCATCGCTCTTACCCTGGCCGCGAAGGCTTACGCGTTTCTGCGCGGCCGCGGCTACGTCACGCCGCAAGACGTCAAGTCCATCGGCATGGACGTGCTCCGCCATCGCGTTGCTATCACCTACGAAGCCGAGGCGGAAGAGAAGACCAGCGAAACGATCGTCCAAAAAATCTTCGACGAATTGCCGGTACCGTAGGAACGGCAGTCGCTTTGATCAAACCAGCCTATTGCGCAACTTCTCTCCTTTCTCTACATTGGGAACGCGCACAGGACGCACCCGGTCCGCGGGAAGGACAGAAGTCCACCTGAGAATAAAATCGTAAGTTTACGAACTTACTTTCTGCCTGAATATGCGGACGCAGGCGTAACGAAAGAAGTTCGTATGCCAATCAAACCATTGCCGTCTAGTCCAAGCCTGGATCACCTCAAGTATCAGGCGAAGGATTTACTCGCCGCTACTAAGGCAAAAAATCCTGAGGCACTCTCTCGAATCCATGAGTTTCACCTGAGGTTCACCAAGCGCGAAGAGGACGCGAGGTTCTCTCTTGCCGATGCGCAACTGGTGATTGCGCGTGAATACGGTTTCGAGAGCTGGCCAAAGTTGAAGCGGCATGTCCTTTCCACGTCCGGACGCCCAACGTTGGAGCGTTATGCGAAAATCGCTGAGGACCTGCTTAAGGCTTACCGAACTGGCGAATCGGATGCAATGCGAACTGTTTGGACTCACTTTGGTCACAGACGGACCTGGGAGGTCATGCGTCGTTACGTGTTGCTGGATTTGGGCAAAGGATCCAATTCCGAGAAGCCTGAGACCGATATCTCGTTAGCCGAAGCGCAATTGCTGGTTGCCCGCGGTCACGCTTTCGAGAGTTGGCAAGCGCTCGCCGAATATCTGGGGAAACTCCCGCAGGGAGTGACGATAGCGGCAAAGCCGGTGAAGCTCTTCGCGTTCGATGCGCAAGGCAACAAGGAAACCGTGACGCGTGCCCGCGAGTGGGAAACGGTCTTCGGCATGCTTCAGGAAGGGCGTGCGCCGGGGCTCGATGCGAAGGGTCAGATGACGGACGCGCTGCTGGAGCGGATCAGCCTTCTCGGTCACATCACTTCACTGGATTTGAATGGCTCGAAGCAGCTCACCGACGCTGGTGCACGGTTCCTCGCGAATGTGCCAAACCTCGAACACCTTGATCTCAGCGGCACCGAGATCACCGATCGCGGTCTGGAGGTTCTTCGCCGCTTGAAGAAACTGAGGTCGCTCAAACTCTCGTGGACGCGCATTACCGACGCAGGAGCGGCGCATCTTTCGAATTGCGATGGCTTGGAACGGCTTGATTTGTCAGCCACTCGTACCGGTGACGGAGCCATCAAAGCGCTCGCTGGAAAGCGCAACCTCCGTTACGTCATGAGCGGCGTCGATGTCACCAACGCTGGGATCGCGCTCTTGCATGAATTTCCCGTGTTCAAAACCTGGCACGGTGGCGAAGCGTCCATGGCCCTATTGGACTACGAAGCCGGACCAAATTACCTTGGGCTGCGCGGATCGTTCGATGACCAGGGTTTTGCGAAACTGGTGGGACTCGATGGCCTGTTCGCGCTGAACGTCAACGACAGCAAGCTTGCTCTCACTGGTTCCGCCCTCGCGCCGATCGTGAACCTTCCTAACCTGGGCTGGCTGGCCTTCGATGCGAAGGACGATGCCATGCCCTACATCGCCGCGATGCCCAAACTCCGCTTCCTGATGTGCCAGGATACGCTGGCGGGCGACGACGGATTCGTTGCGTTGAGCCGGTCGCAATCCATCGAATACATCTGGGGCCGTCGCTGTCACAATTTGCGCGCGCGCGGATTCACTGCTCTGGCCGCGATGCCGTCGCTGCGTGGATTGTCCGTGAGTTGCAAGAACGTGAACGACGAAGGACTGTCTGCGTTGCCTCGCTTCCCGGCGCTCAGGGAACTCATGCCCATGGATGTGCCCGACGACGCCTACCGTCATGTCGGTCGCTGCGAACATCTCGAATCACTGGTCCTTATGTATTGCCGGGACACTTCGGATCTGGCCACGGAACACATCGCCGATTTGCCAAACTTGAAAAAGTACTTCGCGAGCTACACCAAAATCACCGACCGCAGCATGGAGATTCTGAGCCGCATACGCTCGCTCGAGGAAATCTCTTTTTACGGATGCCCGGCGGTTACTAACGCCGGGGTGATGGCGCTCGCGCAGCTTCCGCGCTTGCGAAAGCTTGAGGTTTCGGGTCCAAAGATCACCTCTGCTTGCGCGGCGGCATTTCCCCCGCATGTGAGAACACGATTCTCGGACGCCGATTGATTCATCGACCCTCGAAATCCGAAGAGTCGAGCTGCAGATAGTCCAAACGGACAGCTAAGCCTCGAGCGTCCAAACGGATTTCGTCGCCCACTCGGATTTCGAGATCGTGGATTGTGTGATTGGTCCAACCGTGCCCCTCCCCTGCCGACTGCCAAGCCTCTCCGCGCGGAATGTTATTAACCAATACGGCAAATCGCGCCAAAACGTCCTTTTCGTCAAGGTAGCGAATCGCGACGTCGTACCTCCCGTTTCGTTTCACGAACGGGTCATCGAAAGATGTGCGGATGGTGCCGTTCGTTCCACCGGTGAGTTTGATACCGAGTTGGTGCGAAGCGCTTTTGTCGCGGCGATCTTCCACGGCGAATCCATCGAGGTGTCGGAAATTCTCGGCTTCGATGCGGACCTGTTTCCTCGCGGACACGGGCACCATTGGCTTGTGGTCTACGATCAAGCGCTTGAGTTTGAGCGGATCGCACTCTTCATCGCCCGTCACGAGAAACCATGCCATATCGGCATCAGAGGGGTCCGGGCGCGTGGATACCTGCATTCGCTCCCAGAGGAACTTGAGCGTTGGATCACTTGAATCCCGGAGCCAGAAGAAATCGGCGAATTGCTCCGGCGTGGCCGGCCGGCCGTAGGGGCTCAGGCTGAGCCGCGGATTCTGGTCCCGAATCTGCACCCAGTGGACGTCCTGTTCGATCACGCTGCGTTTGGTGAAGGTGAACTTGTATTGCGACGCAAACCCGTCGTTCCAGCGACTGTGAGAAATGCAATAGACGAACTTCCGTTTGGCGGGATCGGATTTCTGAATACCCAGATACGGAACCTCCATGGGACCGGCGATGATGAAATAGAGCGGACTTTCCGCCGACGAATCATTGATCGCTTTGGTGATACTTTGGACAGCGCGGTCCAGATGCTTGCGACAGTCTTGAAAGAGTGACTTGTCGAAGCCATATCGTTCGGCTGCCCCCAACACGCTCTCCGCGTGGATCTTCTCCCAATCCGGATTCGTGAGCGGCAGAATGCAGTTGTAGTCGAAGTGGACCAGGCGATCCTTCACCCCGCTCTCCGCCAGAATGGCCAAAGCCATTGGCGAAGCAATCCAGTCATCCGGGTCGTTGTGATTTCCGTCCGCACTATAAGCGATGTGTCCCTTGAACTGTCCATTCACGTAAGGCCTTCCCTCCCCCGACGTTGATGATGGAGCCGGGCCAATCAGGCTGGCGCCAAGCCGATACCAGGCATCCATCTGCGGATTGATGTGGGAGGTCCAACGCGGATGATAGGTGTTCAGCCGGCCGAATCGCCGGGTCGGAGTAATGAGTTGCGGCCCGCCCCCAGCTCGGACGATTAGATCTGCCGAATACGGAGAATCCACTTCCACGGTGCTGGCCTTGGTTCGGGGCACGTCGCGCACATCATCCCAGATCGCGCTGCCGACGACGTTCGCGTTCACGGTGAAGGTCCGGAACGACGCGAGGTTTGACCAGATTTGGAGCCGGCGGAGTTCGGCCTCGGGGCCGCTCGCGTCATCGTGATCAATGTGGACAAGTATTTGCGCGCCCGCCACAGCGGCGAGCTCGGCCAATTCCGTCCAAAGCGCGTCCCGTCCGATCATTACTACGGCAGGCACGCCTTTGACGCGAAACCACATCGCTCGCGGGTCAGTCCCCCGCTGGAACGGGTGCGTGGCCGACAGTTGGTCGTAGCGCGCCAGCACCGAGCCGTCCGGTCCGATCACATATGCCGAATTGCGTCGGTCTCCTTCCGCGTGATGCTCCGCTCCAACGACCACAGTGATTTGTTCTTACCGGCGACGGCTCGGATTCGATCCAACGCACCTTCAGCAATGGCCCGAGCCGGAAATGCAACGAGGTCAGCGTCTTTCGCCGCGGCCTGACCGATCATCGTCTCGATCGCGGTCACGTTGTCCGTGACTTGCGCTACCGCAAGAGTGATTTCTGTCTCGGGCGATGTAAGCGCGACGACTGGCGGAGCTTCGATCGCTTGTCCCATTTGGCCCTTTAACCCCGCTTCCCAGAACTCGCGCAGAGCTGGATGCGAGGCGCGGGCCAGCGCCTCCACACGGGTGGCGCGACTAACCTCTACGTCGGCCACAATAATCGCTTCCGCATCGTCACGCGCCGCGGCGGCGATGCGGCCATCTGGCGCAATGACCGCACTGTGCCCATGGCGCAAATCTTGCGGATCCCCGGTGACGGAGACGCCAGTCGCCTTGTTGCCGGTGTTGGCAAAAATCACCCAGACATTGTTCCGCAGCGCACGCGGGACATACCAGTACCACTCGTAAGGCTCGACCCATTCGTTAGAGAAATTGCACGACAATTCGAAACTGATTTGCGCGCCTTGTTGGATGGGAATCTCCTCGGCACCGCGCAACCAGCGGTCCGCGCACAGGAAGGCGCTGCACGGAATGCCATCGATTTGGAAAACGCCCGGCATCTTAGCGCGGTGTTGATCGTAAAGTTTATCGTAGTAAGACACATCCTGGCCGTCCGGTCCGATGACATACATCCAATTAACCTCCCTCGCTGCCTTGTGCAAATAACTGGCGCCACCGAACAAGACGTACACTTTTCGCTCGCGCGCCGTTCGGCGAATAGCCGCAACGGCTTCATCCACAGCCGCGGGTTGGTCGTGGCGCTCGGCCCGCAACGCGCTTTCAGGAAGAACCACCACGCGAACGCCGAGCACGGCGGCTTTGGCTATTCCCGAAATGATATGGTCGCGATTCTCCGCCAGGCTACGCCCAACAGCCATCTGCACCACGGCCACCCTGAGCTGGTTCGGAGCAGTGTTCGTCTCAGCGGCGGCCTGCAACACCATCACCAGAAACAAAGCAAAATGGCACGAGCCCACTTTCAATCGATACGAGGGTCTAAATTCGCCTTTACCAACTGTATGTGGAAGGTGAACAAATTCGGATCGCGCGGATTGACGCGCGCCCGCAGCCAGTGGACGTCCGGGTATCCAAAGGTCTCCACGCGGGTGAAATGTTGGATGCGCTGCCTGGTTTTCGCGCTCACCAGGGGTTTATCGATTCGGAAATAGTGGCTGTCGCCATGCACCAGAACAACCGGTTTCTTGTAAGCAACCGTTTCCTGTTCCAACAGTTTCAGCCACTGGTTGAAACCCAGTCGCGCCTGATTCGTGGCTGCCAAATCAAAGTGCGGGTTCGCCTGGATAATCAGCATGAGTCCACGATGGTTTCCTTTGTTCGCTGCGGCAAAGGATTCCTTCAGCCACGCGCAGTTCGCTTCATTGCGCGCCGTGAACTCCGGCTTGCCGTAATTGTTCGCGCCGCCGGGAATATTGAAGCCCGCGAAGAGCACGTTGCCATATGACCATCGGATGTTCTCTGGATAGCCTCCGCCCTGTCGCTCGACGGGTATTTTGCGGCGCCCCAGACTTTCGTCACCCACAAGGAAGATTTCGCGCAGCTTTGCCAACCGCTCCATCGGATCAAAGCGATTGGTTTTGTTGTTGCCGCAATCCTGCCATTCGTTGTCACCGAAAATGTAAAACAAAGGATATTCGAAAGTCTGGAACTGCGCCAAGCGTTCGCGGAACACTTCGTCCGTGCAAGGTGTGCTGCCGCTCTTGATGTCCCCATCATGAACCACGAACGCGACGTTGGCCGCATTGATCTCCGCAATCAGGTTTGGAAATAGATTTGTCGTGGCTTGATCCGTGTAAGGCATGTCGCCAATCAGCGCGAACTCGAATGCTCCCTGTGGCCGATGCGCGCATCCGGCCAGCATGAGTAATCCCGCAAACGTCGCCCATTTCATTGGAGCCGAAGCTATGCCGTGCGGCTCAGATGGTTCAAGGCTCAGTTTTTCGCTGCGACCGCAATTCCCTTGCGAGTTGTAAACGCTGGCAACAATAATGGTTCCATGACCATCATGCGCATTGTACGCTGCGCTGTGGCGCTGTTATTAGCGGGAGCGTCGATGCCGGCGTTGGCTGATGGCATATGGAGTGAACTGCAGGGGTTGCCCGAAGCGCGACAGGAGTGTCCCGCGGTACTTCTTCAGGGAAAGATTTACGTTGCTGGCGGCATGATGAACTTCTCGGCCACCGCGGTGAATCGGTTCGAAAGTTACGACATCCGATCCAATCGCTGGCAGCGGCTGGCTGACTTGCCTCTGGCTGTGCATCATACTGCGATCGCAGCAGTCGGCGGCAGGATTTATGTCATGGGCGGCGCCACAGGAACTTCAACGCCGACGGACCGGGTCTTTGCCTACGATCCGGGAGCGAATACCTGGAGTGAAAAAGCACGATTGCCACGGGCAACCTGGGCAGCCGCCGCTGTGACTTATCAGGAACGCATTTATTTGATCAGTGGCACGGCGGCGCCCAATTTTTCGTCCAACCCTGGCGTCCCTCACACACAAGTCTATACACCTGCAAGCGATTCATGGTCCACGAACTACGCCTCGATCCCGTTGCCGCGGAATCATATGGCCGCGGTGCGCATTGGCACTCAAGTGTATATCTCACCCGGGCGAACGGCCAATGCGGCCGACCTGGCAGATCGGCGCATGCACCGCTACGATTTGGTTGGGAATGTGTGGACGGAGTTGGCGCAGCTCCCTGAATTCTACCGAAGCGGCTCGGCCATGGCGCAGGTGCATGGCACCCTCTATCTCATCGGTGGGGAAGGTTCCGGGTCGGTGCTGAACAAAGTCCACGCGTACGATCCTGGGTCCAATGTCTGGCGGCGTGTTCCCGACCTGCCCGAAGGCCGTCATGGAATGGGTGCGGTGACGGTTGGGAATGTCATCTACGTTCCCGCGGGCGGTTTCCAAAATGGAATCGGTCCTTCGGCGCGCGCTTTTGCATTCACCGTTGCTCAAGCAGATCCGCTTCCTTTCGAACAGTGGGCTCGCGGGTTCTTCAGTGCTGACGATGCAGGAGGTCCGGACGACGATTTCGATGCGGATGGCTTGACCAACTTTGAAGAGTTCGCGCTGAACCTCGACCCCGGCGTCGTGTCGGTGGCACCCCGTCCGCAGTTGCGTCCAGATGGAACAAACCAGTTCTTTCTGGAATACGAGCGAGGCCGAGGGCGAGCCGTGCAATGGGACCTGTTGATCAGCACGAATCTTACCGAATGGAACCTGGCGGAGCCGGCGGTCGATTGGGCCCAAAGTGCGACGACAGACGTCGGTCTAGGCACTGAACGGGTCTCGATCGAGATTTTTCCCCGTGGGCGCAACCGATTATTTCTGAGGCTTAGTCCTAAGTTGCCCTAAATCAGAAAAGAATCTTAAGCAGAACGGCATCATCGTCGCCAGCGTAGGTTTCGCTGCCGTTTGGGATCAGCAAAGTTCCGGTGGCGACAGCGGTGGTGCCGCCGGGATTGGTGACCGTTCCTTCCTGCGCCACCAGCACGGAGTCTGGCTTCCGGGTTTTCTTGGCGCCTTTGCCAAAGGCGTAAGGTGGCGATTGGGCGACGCCTGCGACGTAAACCGCGCCGTCCGAGCCGATTGCAATAGCATCTCCATAGTCATCGCCGGGGCCTCCCCACGTAACCGAATTCCTGATTTTTCCGTCCGGCAGGAATTCAGTCACCAGCGCATCGCCCGTATCAACCACCAATGTGCTGCCGGTGACGTAGATGTTGCCATTCGGCGCAATTGCGACGGCCAGGCCTGATTCGGCTGCTCCTCCGGATGTGCTTTCCCACACCACGCTGCCATCCGAAGTGAACTTCACCAGAAATATGTGTTGACCGACACCGGTGATTCCGGCGAAGCCCGCAAGGTAAACGCTTCCATCCGGTCCGACCGCGACCGCTTCACCGTCGGTCAAGTCCTGGATCGTCCCCTCATGCCAATCGCGTTGCCAAACGAGCGTGCCATCGGGCGCATATCTGAGCAGCACGGCGTCATTGGCGAAAAAGCTGTTCCCTTCGCCGGCGACATAGACACCGCCGTCCGGAGCGACCGCAACGTCACGAGCAATTTCGTTAATCGGTCCGCCATAGGTCTGTTGCCAGAGAAGCGAGCCATCGGAGGCAAACTTCATGATGAGCATGTCGCTGTGACCGGCTCCAGCGTCATTGATGCCGCCGGCTATGTAGACGCTTCCGTCGCCCGCAACTGTGATGGACTGAGCATGCCCAAAAGCAGTGGGGTGTTGCCACGTGGTCGCCCAAATCACGTTGCCGTCTCCGTCTAACTTCAACACCAGCGGACCGCCGCCACCGGAATAAACACCGCCCAGATGGATCGAACCATCCGGGCCAAGGGCTATATCAAGAGCGTAATCGTCATCGAGGGCCTGGCGGGAACCGCTCAGTTGGTCCCGCCCCCAGGTTCGCTGCCACAGGAGCGTTCCCGCTGCGTCATACTTAAGCAGGAAAACGTCCCAATCGCCATCGGCAGCGCCGGTGCCGAAACTACCTGTGAGGCCGCCGACATAGAGGCTGCCGTCGGGCGCAATGGCGATGCCCTGAGCGCGATCGATATTGGGTCCGCCCCAGGTGCGTTCAAAGGCAAGTCTGGAGGCAGCGACAAGTGGAAAACTGGAAGCGAGGAGAAGAATCGATAGCAGATAGAGAGAGTATTTCTGTTTCATGATAGTTCCTTTCCATGTTGAATCAGTCTTTAACTTCAAATCGGCGAATGGAGGACCAATTGCCCGGATTGCCAGCGGTGTCGTGAGCCCGGACTCGGAACCACATTGTGCGCGTGGGGAGCGTGCTGCTGGAAAAGGTCGAAGACGTGACCGACTGGTTCACGATCCACGGCGATGGAAAAGAGTCGTGGTCATCGATTTGAATGGTGTAACTCGCCGCGCCGCTTACGTCGGACCAATCAAAAGTGATGTTCTGGCCAGGCGAGAAGCGGGCGTCATTGCCTGGACTGATAAGACTCGGTGCGGGCAAGGGGCCGGTCGGCACCGGATTCACGGTGAGCGTGGCCGTGCGAGTGACGCTGTTATGTGCCGCGGTAATTGTAACCGGAGTCGAACTGCTGACCGTGAGCGTTGTTAGCGTGAAGTTCGCCGTCGTTGCGCCCGCCGCAACGGTGACGCTCGTCGGAACGCTGGCTGAACTCGAACCAGAGCTCAGCGTGACGACGGCGCCACCGGTCGGCGCAGCACTGGTCAGCGTGACCGTGCCTTGCGAAGGGTTCCCACCGGTCACACTTGTTGGATTTACCGTGACCGAGGACAAAGATGCCGGCGGAGGCGGCGGAGTGATGGTTAGGGTTGCCGTGCGATTGACGGAGTTATAGGTCGCAGTGATGGTTGCGGTCGTGTTCGCGCCGACCGCGGTCGTGGTAATGCTGAAGTTTGCGCTGGTCGCGCCCGCGGCAACCGTGACGCTCGAAGGAACCGTGGCTGAACTCGAACTGCTGCTCAACGCAACAACCGCGCCTCCAGACGGCGCAGCGCTGGTGAGAGTGACCGTGCCTTGCGAATTGTTTCCACCCACGACCGAAGCCGGGTTCACGCTCACCGCGGACAAACTCGCAACGGGCGGTGCGCCCTGAGGTGTGAAACGTCGAGTGGACGACCAGTTCCCCGCCACACCTGCCGAGTTTCGCGCACGCACGCGCCACCAATGTTGCACCGCGGACAAACCAGATACGCTGACCTGCGAGACGGTCGAAGTCAGGTTGCGCACGAGCGGCGCAGAGAAGGTGCTACTGTTGTCGACGTGAATTTCGTAGGTCGCCGCGCCGGACACATTGTTCCAATCCAATGTGACTGGTTGCGCAACGGTGGCGGCGTTCGCCGGACTGACGAGGCTGGGTGTGCCCGGCGCGGAGGGCGGAGGCGGCGAACCTGAAGTAACGGTCAAGGTTGTTGAACGGCTCGTGTCATAAAGCGCGGTGATGGTGACCGGCGTACTTGAAGAAACCGTCCGCGTGGTGATCGTGAAGTTGGCCGAGGTTTGGCCGGCGGGCACATTGACTACCCCTGGCGCGGTTGCCACGGAACTGCTGGTAGCAAGCGTCACCCATATGCCCTGGCCCTCGCCAAGCGGCGCTGGCTGACTCAGGAACACTGTGCCCGTCGCGGTGCTGCCGCCCGCTACACTCGTCGGGCTGACCGACACCGATTGCAACAGCGGCGGTGCGTTTGGATCGGACCCAAGGTCCATCCAGAAAGATTTGGTGACTCCGCCCGCGGTTGCATCGATGCGCACTGAACCCTGAAGGAAGACGCGCCCGGTCGTGATATCGAAGCTGTTGGCGCTGTTCCCTGGAGCAATGGAGAGAGTGGGCGGGACCTGTGCGAGCGCAGGATCGCTGGTGCTTAAAGCTACCGTGGCGCCACCTGCCGGTGCGGGCATAATGAGGCTGACCGTTCCACGCGTCGGGTTGCCGCCAATCACCGCCCTGGGATTGACTCCGACGGTGAGAACAGTCGGTGTGCCTGCGGGCGCGGGTTGAATCTCCAGCAGTTTCGCATGCGAGCCGCCGAACGTGCCGTACCTGGCCTGAATGAGGACATAGTGTCGCGCGTTTACTTGTGGCGCCGTGATTGTGAAATTGGCGCTGATGGCACCTGCGGGGATGGTCACGGGGCCTGGCGTCACTACCTCGCCCTCCATGCTGCCGTTCAGCCACGCCGTCGCCCCGCCTGCCGGAGCCGGTCCAGTGAGCGTCAGCGTGCCGGTGGTGGTCCCGCCGCTGCCGGTGATGGTGCTGCTGGCGAGCGTCAAGGACGCGAGACTGGGCGCGGGCGGCGGACTTCCCGCGGGCATGAGATTCAGCCAGTTCTCAGGAGCGCGGTATCCTTCGAAAGCAGTGCCGCAATCGATGACCACACGTGTCGGGACTGAAACCGGAGCAGTCGCAATGTTAAACGTCGCGCCGAACTCGCCCGCCGGTACGAAAACTTTCTGAGGAGGCACGACGAGCGACGTGTCCCTGCTGACGATTGTCACCTCGACACCGCCGGGCGGCGCAGGGCTCAGGAACGTCACAGTGCCGACGACCGTATCTCCGCCGATCACGCTTTCGTCGCTGAGCGCAAGGCTATGAAGGATCTGCCACAAGCCGAGCGAGCTTTGTTGCCATTTGCCGGCATAGGCGGAGCGAGCGTTGCCGATGGTGGCGCCGCGCACCGGGATAGTGGTGATCGGCGAAACCCAGCCATCTGTTTTGCCTTCGGGAATCAGCACGCTGGTCGGCGCTTGCGCATGCGGCATATCGCTGGCGACTTTCACCAGCGCACCGCCAGGCCCAGCAGGCTGGTTCAACGTGATGCGCGACTGGGTCGGGTTGCCGCCCGAGACGCTTCCGGGTTCGTTGATCATATGGAATATCTCGATGCCGGGCGGTGTTGGAGGCGACGCAACAACGTTGAAGGTACCAGTCGCAGACCATGGGCCGACGACGTTGCCGTGAATGGCGCGCACGCGCCAGAAGTACTGCCCCGGCGGAAAGATATTGCGGCCCTCAATCAGTGGGTCCTCGACTACCATGTAGTCGGAGCGGCTGACGCCCTGTACCAACAGCACGCCGACTATGCCCTGGAAATTCGGCTCGTTGTCGATGTCGAGGTCGTATCCTGGGATCTGCGGGTTCGCGGTGTCGGTCCAGTCGAAGATGAACGGCATTGTGATCGTGGCGCCGCCGACCGGCGAGAACGGGGCGGGCGCGGGCGGGACCGGCGCGGTGTTGATGATCCGCACGTTCAGGGTGGCTGAAGGCAGCCCGCGCACATTGTCGGCGGACACAGCCCGCACTCGATAGAAAATGTTCAGCTCGTTGCCCCAGCCGATGTGATACTTCGTGCCGAATTGCATCGACTCGCTCGACAGTGTCAACGGATGCGAAAAGTTCGATTGGTCATCTGCTTCGACCAGGTAGTACTGCGCCCCCGGCACGGCGGTCCAGGTGATGTCGAAGAACTCGAACGGATGAAACGACGCCGGGCTAGTTGCGGGAGATGTGATGGTCGGCGTTCCCGGCGCGGGACCGAGGCCCGTGACGGTGAAGCTGCGCACTTGCGACCAAGGCGATTCGAGCGAGAAGGCCGGGCCGCTCACCATCTGCCTGCCCATGACGCGCCAGAAGTAGGTTCCGTTCGGCAAGCCGCTCACTTTGTCGCGCGTTGGCGTCGGTATGTTGTCGTCGCCGGACATGTTGTGAGACCCCTCGGCGATGATCGTGCCAAAGGTCGAACTCGCCGATACCTGCCACGTATAACTGCCGATTGGGCCGTCCGGGTCCACGATCGGGTTCCACTCAATCGTAATGGGTTGCACCAGCGCTGCGCCGTTAGCCGGCGCGACCACAGTGGGCGCAGGCGGCGGCGTCTGGGCGGCTGCGGCGAACGTAAACGCCAATAGCGTTGCACCAATGATTTGTGTGAGTTGTCTACGAGGATCACGGCGTGATTTAAGAAGCGTCTTCATAAAACCCCAGAATTCCACGGTTTAAGATGCGCGGCGAAGGTAGAAGGTTCCTCCAATTGAGACGTTCGCCTTCAATAGATTCAAAGACATTCTCATATTTTCTTTGGTTCCGACAGCTCGCGGAAGGCCGAGTGTTGAGGTGTTGCACCTGAGATGTGAAAATTTTTGGGCGAAACACGGTGCAACACGCTGCAACACAGTGCAACGATTTGAGTGGTGTTCCCAGGGTGTTACACTGGCCGTGCCGGTGGGTGTTGCGGTTGGGCTTTTCAAGTCGGGTCAGGCCTGAAGTCAAGGTTTCAGCGCGAAGGCTCGGATTACCTCGGATAGGTTCGGGGTGCGCGAGCGAGCCTGACGCCTGACGTCGTGACATGCGATTCTTCTGGTTCTTATCGGTTTTACGATTCATTGAATGTATATGCAATATAGTTTATTCCATATATACTGTCAATCACAAAATTTCCCTTTCATCACAATCAGTCTTTCACTTCGACCCGGCGGACTGAAGACCAGTTCCCGGGATTCCCGGAAGCGTTGTTGGCGCGAACACGCCACCACATCGTTCGCGTGGGGAGCGTGCTGATCGAGAACGTCGAGGAGGTCACCGTTTGGTTAACTAGCCACGGGGAAGGAAATGAATCGTGGTCATCGATTTGAATTGTGTAACTAGCGGCGCCGCTCACATCGCTCCAATCGAACGTGATGTTCTGGCCCGGTGAGAACCGCGCGTCGTTGGCTGGACTGACCAGCGATGGCGCAGGCAGCGGCCCGGTGGGAACGGGATTGACTGTCAGTGTCGCAGTTCGCGTCACGTTGCTGTAGCTGGCACTGATCGTTGCCGTTGTCGTACTCGTCACCGTGCGCGTGGTGATCGTGAAGTTTGCGCTCGTTGCGCCTGCGGCGACGGTCACGCTTGCCGGCGGAGTCGCATTGGTATTGCTGCTGGAGAGCGCGACCACGGCTCCGCCGCCTGGCGCTGCGCCGGTGAGGGTAACCGTGCCTTGCGAGTTGTTGCCGCCGGTAACACTGGTTGGGTTCAGTGCGAGGGAAGACAAACTCGCAGGCGGCGGTGGCGGAGGAACGGGCCTGACGGTCAGCGTTGCGGTGCGGGCAGTGCCGCTAAAAGAGGCTGAGATAGTCACGTTGTTCGTCGTGCTGACGGTGGTTGTATTAATGGTGAAGCTGGCAATGCTTGCACCGGCTGCGACGGTCACACTTGCGGGTGTTGAGGCCACGCTCGGACTGCTGCTCGACAGCGTCACAACTGCGCCTCCGCTGGGAGCCGCGCTGCTCAGAGTGACAGTGCCTTGTGACGTGTTACCACCTACCAGGTTGTTTGGATTCAGGCTTAGCGACGAGAGTGTCGGTGCAGCAGGCGCAGGTTGCGGTGTGACGCGGCGTGTCGAGGAGAATGGCCCGAAAACTCCGGCGGAGTTCCGAGCGCGGACTCGCCACCAAAGGCGTTGCGCCGGCAAACCGCTGATTGTTGCCTGGGATGCGGTGACAATCTGGTTGGCCACGAAAGGCGCGGAAATCGTTGATGAGTTATCGATTTGAATCTCGTAGCTCGTGGCATTGGCTACGTTGTTCCAATCGAAAGTGATCGGTTGCGCCACCGTTGCATCATTTGCGGGACTGACCAGAGAGGGCGCTGAAGGGGTCGGTGGCGGCGCGGCCGGCGCGGTGATGGTCAAGACGGCGCCGATGGAGAAGTTCAGCAAGGCCCAGATTTCAGCCGACGTATTCGCGGAGACAGACGTGGTGTTGACGGGAAAGCTGACGCTGGTGGCCCCTTGAGGCACGGTGACGCTCGCCGGGACGGTCGCCGCGGAATGGTGACTAAACATTTGGATCGCGACACCTCCCGGGGGCGCGTTGGTGTTAATAGTGACCGTGCAGGTGGACGAACTCCCAGCCGCAACAGTCGAAGGGCTCAGCGCAATGGAAATCGGCCAGCGCGCAACACCATCGGAAGGATTGATCGTAACCGGCGCGCTCGCGCTGGAACTGCCGTAGGTCGCGATGATATTCACGACTTTCGTCGCGGGCACGCGCTTCGCAATGAACGCCGCCGCGGCGGCGGTGCTGCCCTGCGATGCATACGCAAACGGCTCGCTGCTGAAATAAATGTCGGGGTCGCTGGTCGTGAATGCCACGACAATGCCACCTGCCGGCGCTGGTGTACTCAGATTCGCGGAGGCAATCCCCCCTTGCCCACCGATCACCGTCGAGACGTTCAGGCCGACAGACGTGATATTCACCGGCGGACCAGCATTGATCGTCACCGGCGCGGTGAGCACAAAATTATCGTAAGCCGCCGTGAGAATAACGCTGGTGGTCGTGGGCACGATCCGGGCCATGAAGGTGAACGTGCCGCTGCTGTTCGGGGAGTAGATCGTGATGAACGGCGCGAGACCGATGATGTCCGGA
>Ga0075421_100005170_pt1 | contig 15743 bp, 13 predicted proteins | sample SoiMetdeltSBSDD5_FD_75292 | JGI IMG/M metagenome (GOLD analysis project Ga0075421, IMG submission 75292) | Bulk soil microbial communities from a Populus tree surrounding site in Tennessee, USA - Soil MetaG P. deltoides SBSDD5 | ecosystem: Environmental > Terrestrial > Soil > Tree plantation...
AGCTGGCCCCAGAAATAGATGTCGCCGCGGATCAGCTCGGACACCACGCCCACCGGGACCGTCTTCTTCTCCGGCGAGCTCAGGAACACCAGCGCGTAGATGAACTCGTTCCAGGAGAGCGTGAACGCGAAGATGCCGGCGGACAGGATGCCGGGGACCGCGATCGGGAAGATGATGCGGATCATGGCGCCGAACCGCGTGGCGCCGTCGATGCGTGCGCACTCCTCCAGCTCCTTCGGGATCGTCTTGAAATAGCCCATGAGGAGCCAGGTACAGAACGGGATGAGGAACGTCGGGTACGTCAGGATCAGCGCCCACGGCGTGTTGCCGAGCTGGAAGTTGCGGATGATGTCCGCGAGCGGGATGAACAGCAGCGTCGGCGGCACGAGGTAGGTCACGAAGATCGACGTGCCGAGCATCCCGGCCATCGGGAACCGCAGCCGGGCCAGCGCGTAGCCGGCGAGCAGGCCGCAGAACAGCGAGATCATCGTCGACGCCACCGCGATGAAGAACGTGTTCCAGAGCCAGACCGGGAACGTCGTCTTCGCCATCAGGTCGCGGAAGTGCTCGAGCGTCGGGGCGAGGGTCCAGAACGGCGTGTTGTTGGCGGCGCGCCACGAGCGGTACAGCTCCGCGTCGGGCCGGATCGAGGTGACCAGCATCCAGTAGAACGGGAACAGGGTGCCGATGACGAAGAGGGTGAGCGGGATATAGAAGTACACCCACCGCTTCCAGCGCCGTTCGATGACCATTACTTGCCATGGGGAGGAGCGGATCCTGCCGCTCCTCCCCCATGCCCCGCCACCGGCTCGATAACGAGCATCGACACGCTAGGCTCCTTCCAAACGGCGGAGGTAGCGAAGCTGGAGCCAGACCACGATGAAGAGGACGGGCAGCATGAACAGCGAGATGGCGGCGCCCTCGCCGAGCAGGCCGGTCGCCACGCCGACCTGGTACGCGTACGTGGCGAGCAGGTGCGTGGAGTTGGCGGGCCCGCCGCCCGTCAGCACGTAGATGAGCTGGAAGTCCGAGAACGTCTGGATGATCGAGAACACGACGACCACCAGCGTGACCGGCTTGAGCAGCGGCCACGTGACGTGCCAGAAGCGCTTCCAGCCGTTGGCGCCGTCGAGCGAGGCGGCCTCGTGCAGATCGGGATTGATCGTCTGCAGCCCGGCCAGCAGCGTGATCGCGAAGAACGGCATGCCGCGCCAGGTGTTGACGGCGATCGCGCACCACATGCCGTACACACCATCGGAGAGGAACGGGACCTTGTTCACGATGAAGCCCGTGCGGTAGAGGAGCCAGTTCAGCACGCTGAACGTCGGGTCGAACATCCAGCGCCAGGCGAAGGTCGACAGCACGGTGGGGATGATGAACGGCAGCAGCATCGAGGCGCGCACCAGGCGCTTGCCGCGGAACGAGCGGTTGAGCAGCAGCGCCAGCCACATGCCGAGCGCCAGCTTGAAGATCGTCGCCCAGAACGTGTAGAAGAACGTGTTGCGGAATGCCTGCTGGAAGATCGAGTCGTTCCACGCCTTGGCGAAGTTGTGCAGGCCGACGAAGTGGCCGACATTCCCGACGCTCGTGTTGGACAGCGAGAGCCACACGCCGGACACGAACGGGTACGCGATGAACATGCCGAGCAACAGCACCGTCGGGGACAACAGGAGGGCCGCGAGCAACCGCTCGCTCTCGAGGAAGCGCGTCAGCGGGCGGGATTGACGCGTGCGCTGCCGGGGCAGCGCCACCACCACCGCACCGTTCGTTCCGCCCGCGATCGGCTTTTTCACCGCTGATCCTGCCTACCCGTAAATCTTCTTCAGCTCGGCCGCCGCCCACGCGACGGCGTCTTCCGGCCGAGTGCCCTGCGCGCCCTTGGCGAACATGTCGACGATGACGTACTTGCTGTACACCTCGGTGGCCTTGGCCGACGGGGGACCCGCGAACCCCATCGTACGCGAGTTGTCGGGCGCCGTCCGGAAACCCTTCATCGGCTCGTCGATGGTGTTCCAGAGCGGGTGGCGCTCCCAGCGCTTGGTGGCGCCGACCGAGAAGCCCTCGGCCACCTCGAACCAGCGCCCGAAGGCCTCCTGCCCGTGGAACCACTTGAGGAAGTCCTTCGCCAGCTTCGCGTTCTTCGTGTACTTCATCACCCCGTGCGCGAAGGCCGTGTGATAGCTCCACGACCCCGCCGGTCCCGCCGGCAGTCGCGCGTGCTGGATGTCGCGCACCAGCGGCTCGCCGCGCTCGTCCTTGATCTTCTCCTGACCGCGCTTGGCCGCGATGTAGATGGAGGCGCCATTGAGGGTGGCGCAGATCTCGCCGCCGAGGAACGCGCGGTTGTTGTTCGTGTCGTCCCACGCGAGCCCGCCCTCGTCGCAGGCGTCCTTCCAGAAGGCCGTCATGAACTTCACGGCCTGCACCGAGCCCTTGCTGTCGATGGCCGCCTTGCCGGCGCGGTCGGTCTCCTGACCACCGAAGTTCCACATCAGCGGGTACGCCCAGGCCGGCGCGTCGCCGAACGTGTGGCCGAGCGTCTGTCCGTAGGGATGTCCCTTCTTCTTGAGCTGCGTGCCCACCGAGCGCAGCTCCTCGTACGTCTTGGGGAACGTCTTGACGCCGATCTCGTCGAACCACGACTTCCGGTAGGCGATCAGGCCGGGCACGATGCTATGCGGCAGGGCGAGGAACTTGCTGCCGACCTTTGCGTACGCCTCCGACTGCGGATAGAAGCCACCTTGATCCTTCGCCTGCCACTCCGCGAGATCGCTCACATCGAGGAGCCCGTTCTCGTAGAGGTGCGGCCAGTTGTGCAGCATGTGAATGATGTCGGGGCCGCTCTGCGACTGGATCGAGGCGGTGATGCGCGGCTGCAGGTCGTTGGCGTTGATGAACTCGAACTGCACCTCGGCGCCGAGCAGCTTCGACGCCTCACCGGCTTGCTTTTTCAGCTCGACGTCACACGCCGGGATGAAGTCGACCCAGCGCAGGACGTGCAGCTTCGTGCCCTGGGCAAAGGCGGGCGCGTGACCGGCGGCGGTGAGGCCGACGACGGCGCCCGAGGCCTTGAGAAACGTGCGGCGGTTGATCGCTCGCGTCGTCATCGACTCAGCCCTCATAGATCTTCTTCAGCTCGCCTTCGGCCCACTTCACGGCGTCCTCCGGCTTCATGCCCTGCGCCGCCTTGGCGTACATGTCGACGATGATGTACTTCGAGTACGACTCCGTCGCCTTTGCGGTCGCGGGGCCGTGATAACCGAGCATGCGCGTCTTGCGGGCGGCGCGGCGGAACACCTGCAGCGGCTTGTCGACCTTCGCCCACATCGGATGCTCTTCCCAGGCCTTGGCGGCGCCGACCGAGTAGCCTTCGTTCACCTCGAACCAGCGGCCGTAGTTTTCCTTCTGATGCATCCAGGTCAGCAGGTCCTTGGCGAGCTTCTGGTTGCGGCCGTACTTCATGACCGCGTGCTGGAAGGGCACGTACAGCGCCGCTTCTCCCGCGGGCCCGGCCGGCAGCGGTGCGGCGTGCTCGATGTCCTGCCAGAGCGGCTCGCCCTTTTCGTCCTTGATCTTGTCCTTCTGCCGCTTGGCCACGATGTAGATCGAGGCGCCGTTGAGCGTCGCGCTGATCTCGCCCGCGTGGAAGGCGCGGTTGTTGTTCGTGTCGTCCCAGGCCAGCCCGCCTTCGTCGCAGGCGTCCTTCCAGAAGGCCTGCAGGAACTTCACGGACTCGAGCGTGCCCTTGCTGTTGAGCACGACCTTTTTCCCGGTCGGATCCGTCTCGGCGCCGCCATAGCTCCACAGAAACGCATAGCAGAACGTCGGCGGGTCGCCGAAGCTGTGCCCCAGCGCCTGCCCCACGGGCTTGCCCTTGGCCTTGAGCTTCTTGCCCACCTCGCGCCACGCGTCCATGGTCTTGGGAAACTCGGTCACGCCGATCTCCGCGTGCACCGAACGCCGCCACGCGACCGCGTTGCCGCCCGTGCTGTGCGGGACGGCCAGCCAGCGGCCGTTGACCTTCGCGGCCGCGTCGAACGCCTCATAGAAGCCGCCCTGCGCCTTGGAGACAGCGTCGGCGACGTCGGAGACGTCCACGAGCGCGTTGGCGTAGAGCTGCGGCCAGTTGTAGAGCATCTGGAAGATGTCGGCGCCCGAGCCCGACTGGATGGCCGCGGTGATGCGCGGCTGCAGATCGTTGGCGTTGATGAACTCGAACTGCACCTCGGCGCCGAGCGCCTTCGATGCCTCGGGCGCCTGGCGCTTGAGCTCCTGGTCTGCCTCGGGGATGAAGTCGACCCAACGCACGACGTGAATCTTCGTCCCCTGCGCGAACGCGGGGGCTCGATGGGCGGCCAGGATACCTGCGACGCCGGTCAGCTGGAGAAAGGTACGGCGTTCCATCGAGCCCCCTCCTGTCGGGAGCGGTCCGTTAACCTTCGTAGATACCCTTCAGCTGCCCCTCCGCCCACTTCACGGCGTCTTCGGCAGACATGCCCTGGACGCCTTTGGCGTACATGTCGGTGATGATGTACTTCGTGAACGCTTCGGTCGCCTTGGCCGTCGAGGGCCCGGCGTAGCCGAAGAGCCGCGTGTTGCGCGCCGCCGTGCGGAACATCTTCAGCGGCTCGTCGAGCTTGCCCCACATCGGGTCGTTCTCCCACTTCTTCGTGGAGCCGACCGAGTAGCCTTCCTGCGACGCGAACCACTTGCCGTAGTTCTCGGGCTTGTGCACCCACGCCAGGAAGTCCTTCGCGAGCTTCTGGTTCTTCGAATACTTCATGACGGCGTTCGACTGGTTGAGGAACAGCAGGAACGATCCGGCCGGCCCAGACGGCAGCGGCGCGTGATCGATGTCCTGAAACAGCGGCTCGCCCTTGTCGTCCTTGATCTTGTCCTTCTGGCGCTTGGCGACGATGTAGATCGACGCCCCGTTGAGCGTGGCCGAGATCTCGCCCGCGTGGAAGGCGCGGTTGTTGTTCGTGTCGTCCCACGCCAGCCCGCCCTCGTCGCAACACTCCTTCCAGAACGCCTGCATGAACTTGACGGCCTCGACGGCGCCTTTGCTGTTGAGCACGACCTTCTTGCCGGCCTTGTCGGTCTCGGCGGCGCCGAATGCCCACGTCATCGGGTAGGTGAAGGTCGGCGCGTCGCCGAACGTGTGGCCGAGCGTCTGCCCGTACGGCTTGCCCTTCTTCTTGAGCGCCACGAACAGCTTGCGGGCTTCGTCCCAGGTCTTCGGGTAGGCGCTGGCGCCGGCTTCCTTGAGCCACGACTTGCGATACGCGACGGCGTTGCCGACGATCGAGTGCGGCACCGACAGCCACTTGCCGTTGACCTCGCACGACGGCGCCCACACGTCGTAGAAGCCGCCTTCGGCCTTCGACAACGCGCTCGCGACGTCGCTGACGTCGACGACCGCGTTCTGGTACAGGTGCGCCCAGTTGTACTGGAAGTTGAAGATGTCCGCGCCCGAGCCCGACTGGACGGCCGCGGTGATGCGCGGCTGCAGATCGTTGGCGTTGATCGTCTCGAACTGGATCTTCGCCCCGAGCGCCTTCTCGGCCTCGGGCATCTGGCGCTTGAGCTCGACGTCGGATTCCGGAATGAAATCCACCCAGCGCACCCAGTGCAGCGTGCTGCCCTGCGCGAACGCCGGCGCCTGGCGTGCGGCAAGGATGCCGGCGATGCCGGTGATCTTGATGAAGTGGCGCCGATCGATCGACTTCACATCCATTCGCGAGTCCTCCTTGACCCTTGTAACAAGCGCAGACCGCACGCGGGTTTCCGTGGGATACGCGCTCGGAACGACCGCCTCTGTGAGGGCTAAACCTCCGGGAAACGTGACGGAAAAGTGACGAAGTGATACCACCCCAGGGGGGACCTCGTCAATGGGCGGCGGGCTCGGCGCCCGCCGTCCCAGGCGATCCTACGAGGGAGCGAGCTCGAGAACAGCGACGCGGGGCCGGCGAAACGTCAGAGCCAGCACCACGGCCATGGCGCCGATGGCAAACGACGCGACGAAGAGCCAGGTGTAGGAGCCGATGCGGTCGTAGATGGCGCCCCCGGCGTACGAGCCGAGGCCCATCCCGAGGGTCGAGATGAGGAACACCGCGCCGTACGCGCTGCCCATCACCTTTTCGCCGAAGTACTCGCGGGTGACGAGCGCGTAAAGCGGCATCACGCCGCCGTAAGCGGCGCCGAACACGAGCGCGAGCGCCACGAATGCGCCGAGATCTCGGGCGAAGAGATAGCCGAAGATCATCACGGCCTGCAGCGCCAGCCCCACGATGAGCGTGGGTTTGGCGCCGAACCGATCGGCCAGCAGGCCGCCGCCGACGCGGCCGGCGATCGAGGCGAGCCCCGAGACGCCGAGGACCGTCGCGGCCGCCATCACCGCCACGCCCTGATCGGTCGCGTGCGTCACCATGTGGAAGATCGGGCCCGAGTGCGCCGCGCAGCATGCGAAGTGCGTGAGCGCAATCGCCCAAAACTGTGGCGCCGTCAGCACCTCCCGGGTCGTGTAGTCGCGGATGGCCGCCGGCGACGTCGCGCGCGCCACTCCGGCCGCATCCGCGCCGCCGGGCTCGCGCAGCAGCAGCGCCACGGGAATGATCACGACCCACGCGAGGTCGCCGAGCACGAGCATGGCGACGCGCCAGTCCCACGCGCTCGTGAGCGCGCGCGCGAGCGGCGCGATGAGCAGAATGCCGAACCCGATCCCGGCCGACACGAGCGAGACGGCGAGTCCGCGGCGCGCGGTGAACCACCGCGTGGTGGTGGCGGTCAGTGGGGCGTAGAAGGCGCCGACCGCGAAGCCGACGAGGAAGCCGAACGTGACGTAGAACTGCCACAGCGCCTGCGTCTGACTCGACAGCACCAGACCGAGCCCGAGCAGGAACCCGCCGCCGAGCGCCACGCCGCGGGCGCCGATCCGATCGGACAGCGCGCCCCAGCAGAACGAGCCCAGCCCCATCGCGATCCAGTTCAGCAGCGCGACCGTCGAGATCGCGCCGCGGCTCCAGCCCATCGCGCGCTCGATCGGCGCCAGGAACACGCCGAGCGCGAAGAGACAGCCCATCCCGATGCAGATGATGGCCGCGGACGCGGCGACGATGGTCCAGCCGTACGAGGCGCGACGCATGGGTGAGGCTTACGATAGCATGCGCGCCATGTGGTCTCGGCTGTTCTGGCCCATCGTCGCGCTCGTCATGGTGTCGGTCGCCGCGCTGTTGTTCCGCCACGCGCTCGTGGCGGGCTTCCGGCGATGGACCGGGCATCGCAACGAGGACAGTCTGTTCCTGCAGGCCGTCCGCGTCCCGTCGATGTTGTGGTGCATCGTCCTCGGGCTCTTCGTCGCGATCGCGATGGCGGACCTGCCGCCGCAGCTCGCCGCGCAGATCAAGATCGTGCTCGAGTCGGCGATCATCCTCTCGGTCACCATCACGGTGGCCGGCGTGCTCGGCTCGCTGGTGGCGGCGGCCAGCGAGCGGCGCGCGCTGGCCCTGGGCGTCACCGGGCTGTTCCGCACGGCGGTCCGCCTGAGCGTCCTCGTCATCGGCGGCCTCGTGCTGCTGAGCTCCCTCGGCATCGCGATCACGCCGCTGCTCACCGCGCTCGGCGTCGGCGGCCTCGCCATCGCGCTCGCGCTGCAGGACACGCTGGCGAACCTGTTCGCCGGCATCCATCTGCTCGCGGATCGTCCCATCCGCGTGGGCGACTACGTGCGCCTGTCCGTGGAGAACGTCGAGGGGCGCGTGCTGGACGTCGGGTGGCGCTCCACGCGTATCCGCCTGCTGCAGAACAACGTGGTGGTCGTGCCGAACAAGCGCGTCGCGGAATCCGTGATCACCAATTTCGACCTCGACGAGGCGCGGATGGCCGTCTCTATCCGCGTCGGCGTGGCGTACGAGGCGGATCCCGACCTGGTCGAGCGCGTGCTGCTCGAGGAGGCGAGCGGCGCGGTCGGTCACGTGCCGGGCCTGCTCGGCGAGCCGGCCCCGGTGGTGCGGCTGATTCCCGGCTTCGGCGACTACTCGCTCGACTTCACGCTCACGTGCCATGCGCGCGGCTTCGTGGACCAGTTCATCGTCCAGCACGAGCTGCGCAAGCGCATCCTCAAGCGCCTGCGCGCCGAGGGCGTGCCCCTGCCGGCGGCAAACCTGATGCGCCGTGTTCCGTCCTAGAAACGCGATTTCTCACGGACGAGCGCGAGCAGCGCGAGCCCCGCCAGCATGACGATCGCGAGCCCGATCCACGGGCCGCGATAGCCGCCGGCCGCGGTCACGCACCAGCCGAAGATCGGCGGCCCCAGCATCACGCCGAGCGACGAGATGGCCAGGCCGAGCCCCACCGCCGTGCCGGCCGCGCGCGGCCCCGCCAGCTCCGCCATCAGCGTGTGCTGCACACCGTTCCAGCCAATTCCGAAGAAGCCGAACACGAGCGCGAGCGGCGTCAGCAGCCAGGGTCCCACGCCGGGGCCGGTCAAGGCGATCACGACCGAGCACAGTGCCGAGCCGCAGCCGGCAATCGCGAGCGGCGTTCGCCGGCGCCCGCCGAACGTCCGGTCCGAGAGCACGCCGAAGGCGACGCGGCCGAGGACGCCGCCGGCCTGCGCGAGCGCCAGATAGCGGCTGGCCGCGAGCAGCGCGAGCCCGACGACGGCCTGCAGATAGAGCGACAGAAACGCCATCCACACCGTCTGCATGGCCGCGAACACCAGCGTGGCGGTGGCGACGAGCCACAGATCCCTCGAGCGCAGCACGTCGCCGACGGCGCCGCGTGCAGCGTCGGCGCGGCGTTGGGGTGCCTCGCGCGGCGGATCCCGATAGACGACCAGCGAGAGCACGGCGCAGGCGACGATCAGCAGCGCGGCGGCCACGATCGCCCCGCGCCAGCCGAGCCGGAGCGCCAGGGTCGGCATCAGCGCCGCGCCGAGCATTCCGCCGAACGGCAGGCCGACTTGCTTGAGCCCCACGACCGTCGCGCGCTGCCGCGGCGGAAACCAGGACATCGCCGCCGTCGTCGAGGCCGGATTGAGCGTGCCGTAGCCGACGCCGGCGAAGCCGAGCAGCACCAGCAGCACGCCATAGGAGCCGGCGGCGCTCGAGGCGAGCAGACCGGCGGCGATCACGCTCTGACCGAGCACGAGCGTCTTCGCGGTGCCCCAGCGATCGGCGAGCATGCCGGCGAAGAACGACATCGTGACCGGACCCAGGTAGTACACGGACAGGAACGAGCCCGCCTGGGTCAGCGTGAGGCCGAACTCGTCGCGGATGAGCGAGGCAATGGCGGGAATACCGAGCGGCCCGACGTTGGCCATCGTCTGGGCCAGCACGATGACCGCGAGAATCACCCAGCGCCGGCGTCCGCCCTCGGTCACCGCCGCCGCGCCGCGAGCAGCGGCTCGACGATGCGCAGGTCGTCCTCGGTGTCGACGCCGACCGTCGGCTCGGTCGTCTCCACCACGGTGATCGGAATGCCGTTCTCGAGGAAGCGCAGCTGCTCGAGCCGCTCCGTCTGCTCCAGGTCGGAGGGCGGCAGCCGATGAAACGCCTCGAGGGCGGCGCGCCGATAGGCGTAGAGGCCGATGTGCTTGTACACCGGAGCGCCGACGCCGTCGCGGTCGTACGGAATCGGAAACTTCGAGAAGTAGAGCGCGTGCCCGTCGGCGTCGACGACCACCTTGTTGACGCTCGGCAGCGGCTTTTCGGCATCGGTCGCGCGGATCTTGAGCGTGCTCACCTGCGTGTCCGGATGCGTGACGAAGGGCGACACGAGCCGCGCGATGTGGTCCGGCGTGACGAGCGGCTCGTCGCCCTGGACGTTGACGTAGACGTCCGCGGCACGCCCCTGGGCGACTTCCCACACGCGGTCCGTGCCCGAGGGATGCGCGGCGGACGTCAAGATCGCCGGAATGCCGTGCGCGGCGCAGACGTCGACGATCTCCTGCGCGTCCGTGGCCACGAGGACGTCGCGCAGCGCCGGGGCGCGGTGCGCCGCCTCCCACGTCCAGCAGATCAACGGCTGGCCCGCGACCTCGCGCAGCAGCTTGCGGGGCAACCGTGTGCTCTGAAGGCGCGCCGGAATGACGCCGAGGACCCGCAAGGTCAGTCGCCGAACGCGCGCAGCGTGCGCAGCAGCGTCGGTCGTGGATCGCCGCCGGCGGCCACCGCCGGGTTGAAGGGCAGCACCACCGGCATGGTGAGACCCGCCCGCGCGAAGGCGTCGATGCGGGCACGAGCGAAGGCCTCGTCGCCGACGACGCCGAGCCCGTCGAGCATGCGCGGCGAGATCTCGCCCACGGCGCCCGCGCGGTCGCCGGCCTTCCAGCGCGCGTTGACGGCGTCGACCTCGGCGCCGAAGCCCGCCGTGCGGAAGAAGGACGCGTAGACGTCGACGATGACGTAGCCCGTGATGTCGCGCGCGAGCGCGGCGCGCGCCGTCTTCACGTCGTCGGTGACACAGGTGCGGATGAAGCACGCGATCTCGAAATCGTCGAGACTGCGCGCCGCCCGCCGCGCGCCGGCCTGCAGATGCGCGATGGCGGCGGGCACGGCCTGGGGCGGGATCCAGTTCAGGACGACGCCGTCGGCGATCTCGCCGGCCAGCTCGAGCATCTCGGGCCCGAGCGCCGCGAGCACGATGCGCACCGGCGCGGCGGGCGCGGTGAGGCGGAAATTCCGCACGCGGTAGAACGCGCCGTCGAAGTTGACGCGCTCGCCGGCGGTCACCAGCCGGATGATCTGCACGGCCTCGCGGATCTGCGCGAGCGCGGGAGCGAACTTCTGGCCGTGCCACTGCTCGACGATGATGCGGCTCGAGAGCCCGAGACCGAACGCCACGCGGCCCGGCGCCAGATGGCCGAGCGTCGCGGCGCTCATGCCGAGCAGCGTCGGCGTGCGCGTCTGCACGGGCATGACGGCGGAGCCGACGTGCAGCGTGGTGCTGTGCGCGAGCATGGTCGCCATCACGGCGATGGCGTCGTAGCCGCCGGTCTCGCCGGTCCACGCGGTGTGATAGCGGCGGGCCTCCGTCTCGCGCACGATGCCCGCGAACTCGGCGGCGGGCAGCGCGGCCGCGCCGGCGAGCACGAAACCCAGACGCATCAGGTCGTGACGACGTGAGGCGCGATGGGGGTGGGCGTCACAGGTCGGCAGTATACTCGACGGCCGCCGATGACACGGCCGTGCTCACGCCGGATGGCGGGCGTCAGCGCAGCGTGTAGAGATACGCCGCCATGTCGCGCGCGTCATGGTCGCTCAGTCCCATCTCGGGCATGGGCGTACCGGGCCGCACCTGACGCGGATGCTGGATGAAGCGAACCACGTGGTCGGGATCATTCGGCGCGCCCGCGGCGTACGAGCGGCGTGCGAACTGGCTCAGCGGCGGCCCGACGGTGCCGACCGCGCCTCTCACGCCCGGGATCGTGTGACACGTGACGCAGCCGAACGTCCGCAGGGCGTCACGACCACGCGCGGGGTCGCCGCCGGCCATCATCGTCGCAGTCGGCCCTGCGCCGTTGCATCCGCCGAGCATCGCGATGCCGACCCCGATCGCGGCGAGCACGCCCACGCGACGCGCCGCGGACGATACCGCTCCGGCGCGGAGCCAGCCGGCGAGCAGCGCCAGCGCGATCGCCGTCAGTAGCGCGCCCGCCGGCACCCACATCACGAGCCCGCCGAGCTGCTGGTCTTCGAGTGTCGCGCCGGAAAACCACGGCCGCGCCGAGAGCGCGAGCAGCGCGCCCAGCGCGCCGGCGTGAAAGGCGGTCACGAACAGCCACAACGCGCCGGTGACGCGTGCGCGGCCGCGGCTGACCGACCACCACAGCAGCATCGCCGTCCCGAGCAGCGTGGCGTGCGCGAGCGTGTGGACCGCGGGCCGCGCGAGGGCCACGTCGTACAGCGGCGGCAGGTGCCAGAGCCACACCGCGGCGGCATGCGCCGCGCACGCGAGTCCCGGGCGTGGCGTGCCGAGTATCCGCCCGGCGCGCGGCGAGCGGGGCAGGGCGGCGGCGATGACCGTGAACGGACGTCCGAGCGCGAGCAGCGGTGCGGCGACGAGGATGAGCAGCGTGTGCTGGGCCATGTGCGCCGTGATGCTCGACTCCGCGAGGATGCCGAGCGGCGAGAGGAGTGCGGCGACCACGGTGGCCGCGCCCGCAACGGCCGACACGACGCGGCGGCGCGGCCATCGCGGGCCGAGGCGCCGCACGCCGCGCGCGTACAGCCATGCGGCGACGACGAGCAGCGCGACGGCGGGGACCGCCGACGGAGCCGCCGGGCCGCCGGCGTGCGCCGAGGCGGTGGCGGGCACGGCGAGGACGATCGCCGCGGCAATGCCAGCACGAATCCGGCTCACTCGCATGGAGCCAGCATGACGAGCGGGACGATGCCGGCCATGGCCACCAGGACGAACAGCGCGCCCGAGCCCAGACCGGTCAGCGCCAGAAAGCGCGTGCGGCCATCCGGCGCCGCGGCGTTCGAATCGGCACCGCCGGTCGCGCGCCACGCGGGCCAGGCGAGCACGATGGCGCCGGCGGCCATGGCGAGCGCGGCCGCGCCGGCGCCGTAGAGCGCGATCCGTGCGCCCGGGCCCGGGTGCCGGCACGCCCACGGCACCAGCGCATACGCCGTCTGGACGTAGGCGAGCCACGCGAGCGGCCCGAGCATGATCGCCAGCCAGAGCCGCCGCATGCTCAGAGCCACCGCGGCGCGAGATAGACCAGCGCGTACGTCGGCACCCAGATCGCCACGATGAAGTACCAGTAGAAGGCGTTCACGTGCGCGTCGACGAAGTCCTTGCGCTCGACGGGACCAATCAGCAGTACCGCCATGAGGAGGGCGTTCTCGAACGTCGACGTCAGCACGTGCGCGGCGTGCATGCCGAGCAGCGTCCACACCACGGAGCCGTACGCGTGACTGTCCCAGCGACAGCCGAGCGCCCCCGCGAACTGCAGCGCGCGCAGGCCGAGCGACGCGAGGCCGAGCAGCACCATGATGCCGAGCCCGATCGCGACGAGCCGGCGGCGCTCGCGCCGCGACAGCCAGTCGATCGCCGCCATCGGCACGACGCTCGCCAGCAGCACGGCGAGGTCTGCCGTCGCCGCGCCGAGTGCCGGCAGCGGCGTCCCTTCCGGCGGCCAGGCGACGAAGTTCTGGCGCAAGTACAGGTAAGCGACGGCGACGATGGCGAGCACCGTGCCCTCGATGGCGATGAGCCCGAGCACGCCCCACCAGATCGTCGCGCGCGGGCCATACGCGATCGTGGGAAGCGCCGAGACGTCCAGCGCCTGGCGGCTCACGGCGCCTCCTCGGCATGCTCGTGCCCGGCCGCGGCGCGGGGCCAGAACCAGCCCGTGAGCGTCACGAGCAAAAGCAGCGCGCCGATCGTGACGCCCCACGGTGTGAAGAGCGCCGTGACGATGCCGGCGGTGCCGGCCATCGCGGTCAGCAACGGCCAGATGCTGGCGCCGTCCAGACGCTGGCGGTGATCGGGCGTCGCGTCGATCGGGTCGGTGATGAGGATTTCCCGAACGTCGGTCCGCAGGCCGGTGACGACCGGGCGCTCGTGCGGCGACCACAGCGGAGCCTGGCCGTCGACGGTCGGCAGGTACACGAAGTTGTAGATGGGCGGGGGGGACGAGGTCGCCCACTCGAGCGTCTCGCCGCCCCACGGATTGTCGCCGGCGGGCGCGCCGCGCCGGAGCGTCCACGCGATGTTGGCGGCAAAGAGCAGGACGCCGGCGGTGAGAACGACCGCGCCCACGCTCGCCACCGCATTGCCGGTCGCGAACCCGGCGTCGGTCGCATACGTGTAGACCCGACGGGGCATGCCGCCGAGCCCGAGCAGGTGCATCGGAAAGAACGTCACGTTGAACCCGACGAAGAGGACCCAGAAGCTCCAGCGTCCGAGCCGCTCGTTGGGCATGCGTCCGCACATCTTCGGCAGCCAGAACAGGATGGCGCCCAGGAGCGGGAACAGCGCGCCGCCGATGAGCACGTAGTGGAAGTGCGCGACCACGAAGTACGTGTCGTGCGCCTGCAGATCGAACGGCACCGCGGCCAGCATCACGCCGGTGAGGCCGCCGAGGACGAACAGCGCGATGAAGCCGAGCGCGAACAGCAAGGGCGCGCGCACGACGACGCGGCCGCCACGCAGCGTGGCCAGCCAGCAGAACACCTGCAGCCCGCTCGGAATCGCGATCATCATGCTCGCCGCCGTGAAGAACGACTCGCCGAGCATCGGCAGGCCGGTCGCGAACATGTGATGCACCCAGAGGCTGAAGCCGAGAAACCCGGTGGCGATCAGCGCCAGCACCATCGCGGGATACCCGAAGATCCGTCGCCGGGCGAACGTCGACACGATCATCGAGACGAAGCCGGTGGCGGGAATGAAGATGATGTAGACCTCCGGGTGACCGAAGAACCAGAACAGGTGCTGCCACAGCAGCGCGTCGCCGCCCTCGGCGGGATTGAAGAAGTGCGTGTCCACGAGCCGGTCCATCGCCAGCATCGTGCTGGCGGCCATGATCGCCGGCATGGCGAAGATCACCATGAACGCGGTGATGAGCATCGCCCACACGAACAGCGGCATGCGGTTCAGCGACATGCCCGGGCAGCGCATCTTCAGCGTGGTCACCACGATTTCGACGGCCGCCACGAGCGCGGCGATCTCCGTGAAGGTGATGAGCTGCGCCCAGATGTCGACGCGCTTGCCCGGCGAGAAGGCGGGACCCGAGAGCGGCACATACGCGAACCAGCCGGTGTCGGGTCCGATGTTGAGCACGAACGACGTCCACAACATCAGGCCGCCCGCCAGGTAGATCCAGTAGCCGAAGTTGTTCATCCGCGGGAAGGCGACGTTGCGGGTGCCGATCATGAGCGGCACGAGATAGATCCCCATGGCCTCCATGACGGGCACGGCGAACAGGAACATCATCGTGCTGCCGTGCATGGTGAAGATCTGGTTGTAGAGATCGGGGCCGATGAGCCGGCTCTCGGGATGCGCGAGCTGCAACCGCATCAGCGCCGCCAGAACGCCACCGAGCGCGAAGAACCCGAACGCGGTGACGATGTACCGCAGCGCCACGGACTTGTGGTTGGCGCTGGTCAGCCAACCGAGCCACCCGGCCGGCGTGGCCCAGGCCCGCGAGAGCGCGGCGCGATCGAGCGCCTCACGCGCGGCTTCGCCGGTCGTCGGCACGCTCACGAGAGTCCTCCGAGAAACGCGAGCAGCGCGCTCAGGTCGTCGGCGTCGAAGCTGTTGGCGGGCATCTGCGCGCCCGGCTTGACGCCCTGCGGATCGATGATCCAGCCCGCGAGGTGGCCCGGCGTGTTCGGCACCGTTCCGGCGGCGAGCGTTCGCCGCGACGCCAGGTGCGTGAGATCGGGAGCGGTTCGTCCGCCCGCCGGCGTGCCGAGCACGGTGTGACAGAGCGCGCACGGTCCACTCATGAAGACCTCGAAGCCGCGGCGCGCCGGCCCTTCCGTCGGCGCTGTGGCCGACGTGCGTTGACCCTGCAGCCACGCCTCGAACGCCGCGGGCGGCTCCGCGATGACCAGGAGCTGCATGTGCGCGTGCTGCACGCCGCAGAACTCCGCGCAGCGCCCGGCGAAGGTGCCGGCGCGATCGGCCTGCAGCACGAGCGAGGAGCCGTGACCCGGAATGTTGTCCTTCTTGCCGTGCAGGCCCGGCACCCAGAAGCTGTGGATGACGTCGGACGAGCGCGTCTTGACCCG
>Ga0075421_100005172_pt1 | contig 15743 bp, 11 predicted proteins | sample SoiMetdeltSBSDD5_FD_75292 | JGI IMG/M metagenome (GOLD analysis project Ga0075421, IMG submission 75292) | Bulk soil microbial communities from a Populus tree surrounding site in Tennessee, USA - Soil MetaG P. deltoides SBSDD5 | ecosystem: Environmental > Terrestrial > Soil > Tree plantation...
GAGGGCGGCCGCACCGTGGGCGCCGGCGTGGTGGCGAAGATCATCGAGTGACTAAGGCGGCCTCGAGGTTTTTCGTAGGTTTTTCTGTGCCAAAGCGACGGGCCGCCCCGAGCTTTGGTGGTGACGTTGATCGGGCAAAAGTAGGTTTGTACTTTTGCCCGGATAGATGAAGGCCAGTAGCTCAATTGGCAGAGCGTCGGTCTCCAAAACCGAAGGTTGGGGGTTCGAGACCCTCCTGGCCTGCCACCGGCAGGGAACTTCTTTGCCCCAGGCGTATCTCAGGAACCCGACTTGAGCCAAGTAATGGCTGACAAACTAAAAATCGCGCTGGCGGCACTGCTCGTGGTGGCAGGGCTGGCCGGCTTCTATTTCTTCGCGGACAGCCCCGCAATCGTGCGTGTGCTGTCCGTTCTGGCTGGCCTTGCCGCGGCTACGGGTGTCCTCTGGACGACCGCGCCGGGCAAGCAGTTTTACGTGTACGCCCACGAGTCGTACGAAGAGACGAAGAAAGTGGTGTGGCCCACCCGCAAGGAAACGATGCAGACCACTGGCGTCGTGTTCCTTTTCGTCGTCCTGATGGCCTTGTTTCTGTGGGCAGTGGATTCGAGCCTCCTGTGGGTCATGAAGAAGTTCTTGGGGCAGGGTGAGTGATGAGCAAGAAGTGGTATGTCGTGCACGCGTATTCCGGGTTCGAGAAAAGCGTCTCGCGCGCCCTCCAGGACCGGATCCAGCGCGCCGGGATGCAGGACCAGTTCGGCCAGATCCTCGTGCCCGTCGAGGAAGTGGTCGAGATGAAAAGCGGTCAGAAGAACATCAGCGAGCGCAAGTTCTTCCCGGGCTACGTGCTGGTGGAAATGGACATGACCGACGACACGTGGCACCTCGTGAAGAACACGCCGAAGGTGACGGGTTTCGTCGGGGGTACGGCCACGAAGCCGACCCCGATCTCCGAGAAGGAAGTCCAGAACATCCTTCATCAGATACAGGAAGGCGTGGAGAAGCCGCGGCCCAAGGTGCTCTTCGAAGTGGGCGAGGCGGTACGCGTGAAGGATGGGCCGTTCGCCGACTTCCATGGCAATGTGGAAGACGTGAATTACGACAAGAACAAGCTGCGTGTGTCGGTGACGATTTTCGGCCGGTCGACGCCGGTGGAGCTGGATTTCGGGCAGGTTGAAAAAGCGTAACTACACGTCCGAAAGTACAAACCTACTTTCGGCCGGAATGAGTTAGCACCTAAGGCTTGGGGCGGCCCGGCGCCTTAAGTGAGGAAAGAGCAACGAAGAACCGAGTGGTAAGCAGATCGCTCGGCATTTCGTAGAAGTTGGAAAGTGACGGGGAGGGCGCAAGAAGCGTCCGCCAGTACCCAAGGAGAGTAGTCAATGGCAAAGAAAGTCGTCGGTCTCATCAAGCTTCAGGTGCCCGCGGGCAAGGCGAATCCCTCGCCGCCGATCGGGCCCGCGCTCGGTCAGCGCGGTCTGAACATCATGGAGTTCTGCAAAGCCTTCAACGCGCAGACTTCCAAAATGGAGCCGGGCCTGCCCGTCCCCGTCGTGATCACCGCGTACGCGGACAAGAGCTTCACGTTCATCATGAAGACGCCGCCCGCGACGGTGCTCATCAAGAAGGCGGCGAAGATCGACAAAGGCAGCCCGCGCCCGCATACGGACAAAGTCGGCCGCATCAGCCGCGCGCAAGCCGAGGAAATCGCGAAAACCAAGATGCCGGACCTCACGGCGGCGGATCTGGAAGCGGCCGTGCGGACGATCGCCGGCAGCGCGCGCAGCATGGGCATCGAAGTGGAGGGCGTTTAGATGGCTCACGATTCGAAGCGGTATAGAGCGGTCAAGTCCAAGGTCGAGCACATGAAGCTCTACCCGGTGCAGGACGCGCTCAAGCTCGTGAAGCAAAACGCCACGGCGAAGTTCAACGAGTCGGTGGACGTTTCCATCAATCTCGGCGTCGACGCCAAGAAGTCCGACCAGGCGGTGCGCGGCTCGATCGTGCTGCCGCAGGGCACGGGAAAAAGCGTGCGGGTGGCAGTGTTTGCGCAGGGCGACCGTGCGCAGCAGGCGCGTGACGCGGGTGCCGATATCGTGGGCTTCGAGGATCTCGCGAACGACATCAAGGGCGGCAAGATGGATTTCGATGTCGTGGTCGCAACGCCGGACGCGATGCGCGTCGTCGGTCAGTTGGGCCAGATTCTCGGTCCGCGCGGCCTCATGCCGAATCCGAAAGTCGGAACGGTGACCCAGGACGTTACGACAGCGGTCAAGAACGCCAAGGCGGGTCAGGTGCAATACCGTACGGACAAGGCTGGCATCGTCCAGTGCACGATCGGACGCGCGTCCTTCACCGTCGAAGCGCTCGAAGAGAACTTCCGCGCGCTCGTCGACGCAGTGAACAAGGCCCGCCCGGCGAGCGCGAAAGGCGTCTACCTGAAGAAGGTATCGGTTTCGACCACGATGGGTGCAGGCGTTCGCGTGGATCAGACGACCTTTACGCAACAGGCGCATTGAGGATTACGAATGGGTCCCGGATCGCTTCCGGGACTCTTGCCCGGAAAGGTCCGGGATGTACTTTGGGCCGGCGGTGGCGACATCGCCGGGTTGTCAAAGACCGTTGGGATCGAAAGCGTCGGCACGAGCCGGAGATTTAATCGAGCATTAACGCCCAACGCAGACGGCGCACCCGAGGACAGATTGGAAGTTGTCATGTCTGCTCCGGAATTAGGTGGCCGTGGTTCGATAGGAGAAGACCTTGAGTCTTAATCTGGAGCAAAAGCAGGCGGTAGTGGCCGAGGTGAGCGAGCAGGTTAAGCGCGCCCAGGCCATCGTGTTGGCCGAATACCGTGGCCTTCCCGTAGGGAACATGACCGAGCTGCGCAAGAAAGCGCGCAACTCGGGCGTCTACCTGCGTGTACTGAAGAATACCCTGGCACGCCGTGCGGTGGCCGAGACGCCTTTTGCGGGATTGACGGACAAGATGGTCGGTCCGCTCGCTTACGGCATATCGGCAGATCCGGTGGCGGTCGCCAAGGTGCTGCACGAGTTTTCCCGGGAGAACGCCGAGAAGTTCACGATCAAGGGTGGTGCCATGCCGAACGTGGTCATGACGCCGCAGCAGGTCGCGGACCTCGCGAAGATGCCGAGCCGCACCGAGCTGCTCGCCATGGTTCTCGGGACGATGCAGGCGCCGGTCGCGAAGCTTGTGCGAACGCTCAACGAAGTACCGGGCAAGTTCGTGCGCACGCTCGCGGCGCTTCAGGAACAGAAGGAAAAACAGACTGCCTGAGGGCCGCCTGGCGGAATTCGGACGACGTAACACACTGACTATATTCAGGAGATAGACATGACTGTTGCACGAGCAGAAATTCTCGACGCGATCTCGAACATGACCGTGCTCGAGTTGTCACAACTCATTAAGGACATGGAAGAGAAGTTCGGCGTGTCCGCAGCAGCCGCGGCCGTAGCGGTTGCGCCTGCGGCAGGCGGGGGTGCAGCCGCCCCGGCAGCCGAGGAGAAGACCGAGTTCACGGTGAACCTGACCGCCGCCGGCGCGAACAAGGTGAACGTGATCAAGGTCGTCCGTGCCGTCACCGGGCTGGGCCTGAAAGAGGCGAAGGACCTGGTGGACGGCGCACCGAAACCCGTCAAGGAAGCGATCTCGAAAGCGGATGCGGAAGCGATCGCCAAGCAGATCACCGAAGCCGGCGGCACTGCCGAAATCAAGTAAGCCCGAAGGAAAGCGTTTGGCTGGCGGGCGACCGCCAGCCATTGCCATTTTGAAGACATTGCATTTTCAGCTTCACCCAGGCTCGGCGTCAGCGAGTCATTCTCAGTTTCAGTAACTCTGCCCGGAGTTGATATGGCCTATTCGTTTACCGAGAAGAAACGTATCCGCAAGAGCTTCGCGAAGCGCGACACCGTGCTGCCGGTACCGTTTCTTCTTGCGACCCAGCTCGAGTCCTATGCCGCGTTCCTGCAGGAGCACGTCGCCGCGGAAAGCCGCAAGAACGAGGGGCTGCAGGCCGCTTTCAAATCGATATTTCCGATCGAAAGCCACTCGAAGAACGCGCGGCTCGAGTTCGTGAGCTACATGCTCGGCGAGCCTCCGTTCGACGTGAAGGAGTGCCAGCAACGGGGTCTCACGTACGCCGCGCCGCTCCGGGCGAAAGTACGCCTCGTCATCATGGACAAGGAGGCGGCGAAACCCACGCCGAAGGAAGTGAAGGAGCAGGAGGTCTACATGGGCGAGATTCCGCTCATGACGACGACGGGCTCTTTCGTGATCAACGGCACCGAGCGCGTCATCGTGTCGCAGCTTCACCGGTCGCCGGGCGTGTTCTTCGAGCACGACCGCGGCAAGACGCACTCCTCGGGCAAGCTGCTCTTTTCCGCGCGTGTCATACCTTATCGCGGATCCTGGCTCGATTTCGAGTACGACCCGAAGGACTATCTGTACTTCCGCGTCGACCGCCGCCGGAAGATGCCGGTCACGACCCTGCTGAAGGCGCTCGGCTTCACGCCCGAGCAGATCCTCGCGCAATTCTTCTCGTTCGACACGTTCCACCTCAGCAAGGACGCGATCGAATTCGAGCTGGTGCCCGAGCGCATGCGCGGCGAGATCGCGCGCTTCGACATCACGGCGAAGGGCAAGCTGATCGTCGCGAAGGACAAGCGGATTACTGCCAAGCACGTTCGGGAGCTCGAGACGGCGGGCATTACGAAAATCGCGGTGCCGGAGGACTTTCTGCTCGGCCGGGCGCTCGCGAAGAACGTCGTCGACACCGCGACCGGCGAAGTCATCGCGAACGCGAACGACGAGATCGCGGAAACCGTGCTCGCGAAGCTCCGCGAAGCCGGTGTCGCGACGATCCAGACGATTTACACGAACGACCTCGATCAGGGTCCGTACATCTCGCAGACCCTGCGGATCGACGAGGCTGCGGACCAGCTCGCGGCCCAGGTCGCGATCTATCGCATGATGCGGCCCGGCGAGCCGCCGACCGAAGAAGCGGTGAAGACGCTTTTCAACGGTCTCTTCTTCTCGGAAGACCGTTACGACCTGTCCGCCGTCGGACGCATGAAATTCAACCGGCGGGTGGGCCGCCAGGAGCTCGAAGGTCCCGGCACACTCTCGGCCGACGACATCGTTGCCGTCATCAAGATCCTCGTGGATTTGCGCAACGGCCGCGGCGAGATCGACGATATCGACCACCTCGGCAACCGCCGGGTCCGGTCGGTCGGGGAGCTTGCGGAGAACCAGTTCCGGGCTGGGCTCGTGCGCGTCGAGCGTGCGGTGAAGGAGCGCCTCTCGCAGGCGGAATCCGAGAACCTCATGCCGCACGATCTCATCAACGCGAAACCGGTTTCGGCGGCTATCCGCGAATTCTTCGGCTCGTCGCAGCTGTCGCAGTTCATGGACCAGACGAATCCGCTTTCGGAAATCACGCACAAGCGCCGTGTTTCGGCGCTTGGGCCGGGCGGTCTTACGCGTGAGCGCGCGGGCTTCGAAGTGCGCGACGTGCATCCGACGCACTACGGCCGCGTCTGCCCGATCGAGACGCCGGAAGGTCCGAACATCGGCCTCATCAACTCGCTCGCGCTCTATGCGCGCACGAACCAGTACGGCTTCCTCGAGACGCCCTACCGCAAGGTGCGTGACGGCCGCGTGAGCGAAGAAATCCATTACCTGTCGGCGATCGAAGAAGGCCAGTACATGATCGCGCAGGCGAACGCAGCGCTCGATGGCAAGGGGCAGTTCACGGACGAACTCGTCTCGTGCCGGAACCGCAACGAGTTCACGCTCGCGAGTCCCGACCGTATCGAGTACATGGACGTCGCGCCTTCGCAGGCCGTGTCCGTGGCCGCGTCGCTGATTCCGTTCCTCGAGCACGACGACGCGAACCGCGCGCTGATGGGCTCGAACATGCAACGCCAGGCGGTGCCTTGCCTGCGGGCGGAGAAACCGCTCGTCGGCACGGGCCTCGAGCGCACCGTTGCGGTGGACTCCGGAACCGCGGTTCAGGCGCGCCGCGGCGGCGTGGTCGACTACGTCGATGCCGGCCGTATCGTGGTACGCGTGAACGACGAGGAAACGTCCGCGGGTGAAGTCGGCGTGGACATCTACAACCTTGTCAAATACCAGCGTTCGAACCAGAACACGAATATCAACCAGCGTCCGCTCGTGAAAGTCGGCGACCGGATCGCGCGCGGCGACGTCGTTGCGGATGGCGCCTCCACCGACACGGGTGAGCTCGCGCTGGGGCAGAACATGCTCGTCGCGTTCATGCCCTGGAACGGTTACAACTTCGAGGACTCGATCCTCATCTCCGAGCGTGTCGTTGCCGAAGAGCGCTTCACTTCGATACACATCGAAGAGCTCTCGGTCGTGGCAAGGGATACCAAGCTCGGGCCGGAAGAGATCACCCGCGACATTTCGAACCTGTCGGAGAACCAGCTCGCGAACCTCGACGAGTCGGGGATCATCTACATCGGGGCGGAAGTCGAAGCGGGCGACGTGCTCGTGGGCAAGGTCACGCCGAAAGGCGAGACGCAGCTGACGCCCGAAGAGAAGCTGCTTCGCGCGATCTTCGGCGAGAAAGCGTCGGACGTTAAGGATACGAGCCTGCGGGTGCCCTCGGGGATGTCGGGCACGGTCATCGACGTGCAGGTCTTTACGCGTGAAGGCATCGAGCGCGACAAGCGTGCGCAGCAGATCATCGACGACGAGCTGAAGCGCTACAAGAAAGACCTCGCCGACCAGCTTCGCATCGTGGAGAACGACGCTTACGAGCGGCTCGAGCGCCTGCTTATCGGCAAGACTGCGAACGGTGGTCCCAAGAAGCTTGCGAAAGGCACGAAGATCACCAAGCCGTACCTGGAGGAAGTCGAGCGTCACTCCTGGTTCGACATCCGCGTGGCCGCGGAAGACGCGAGCCAGCAGATGGAGCAGCTGCAGGAGAGCCTGAAGCAGACACAGCAGCTTTTCGACAAGGCGTACGAAGAGAAGCGCAAGAAGCTCACGCAGGGCGACGAGCTGCCGCCGGGCGTGCAGAAAATGGTGAAGGTGTATCTCGCGGTCAAGCGCCGGCTGCAACCGGGCGACAAGATGGCGGGACGGCACGGCAACAAAGGCGTGATCTCGAAAATCACGCCGGTGGAAGACATGCCGTACATGGCGGACGGCACGCCGGTCGACATCGTGCTGAATCCGCTCGGCGTGCCTTCGCGGATGAACGTGGGCCAGATCCTGGAGACGCATCTCGGCTGGGCTGCGAAAGGACTGGGTCACCGTATCGGCGAGATGCTGAAAGTGCAGCAGAACGCGCAAGCCGTGCGCGGCTTCCTCGAGAAGATCTACAACACGAGCGGACGGCCCGAAGATCTGGCTTCGCTCACGGACGAAGAGATCATCGAGTTGGGCGAGCACCTGCAAGAGGGTGTGCCATTCGCGACGCCGGTATTCGACGGTGCCACCGAAACCGAGATCAGGCGGATGCTGGATCTCGCCTATCCCGAGGACGACAACCGTACGCGCACGATCGGTTTCACGCCGACCAAGACGCAGGTGACGCTGTACGACGGCCGCACGGGGGACCCGTTCGAGCGTCAGGTCACGGTTGGCTACATGCACATGCTGAAGCTCCATCACCTGGTCGACGACAAGATGCACGCGCGCTCGACCGGCCCGTACAGTCTCGTCACGCAGCAGCCGCTTGGCGGCAAGGCGCAATTCGGCGGCCAGCGTTTCGGCGAGATGGAGGTGTGGGCGCTGGAAGCTTACGGCGCTGCGTACACGCTGCAGGAGATGCTCACCGTCAAATCGGACGACACCGAAGGCCGGCGGAAGGTCTACGAGTCGATCGTCAAAGGCGATCATCGCATCGAAGCAGGCATGCCGGAATCGTTCAACGTGCTCGTGAAAGAGATCCGGTCGCTCGCGATCGACATCGATCTCGATCACAACAGGTATTGACCGCGGGAACGCGTGAACGAGCGAACGAGTAAAGGATTACGAAGGAATTGCAGTGAACTGTGAACGGATAGCGCAACGCGGAGAGCGGCTCTTATTCGCCCGTTCCCCGCTTAATCCGTTCGCCGAAAACCGGAGGTTTTCCGAATGAAAGCATTGCTGGATCTGTTCAAGCAGGTAACGCAGGAAGAGGAATTCGACGCGATCAAGATCGGGCTTGCTTCGCCCGAGAAGATCCGGTCGTGGTCGTACGGCGAAGTGAAAAAGCCCGAAACGATCAACTACCGCACGTTCAAGCCCGAGCGTGACGGCCTCTTCTGCGCGAAGATTTTCGGTCCAGTGAAGGATTACGAGTGCTTGTGCGGCAAGTACAAGCGTCTCAAGCACCGCGGCGTGATCTGCGAGAAATGCGGTGTGGAAGTGACGCTTTCGAAAGTCCGCCGCGAGCGCATGGGCCATATCGAGCTCGCGAGCCCGGTCGCGCACATCTGGTTCCTGAAATCGCTGCCCTCGCGGCTCGGGATGGTGCTCGACATGACGCTGCGCGACATCGAGCGCGTGCTGTACTTCGAAGCATATGTCGTGATCGACCCGGGCATGACGCCGCTCAAACGCGGTCAGTTGATGACCGAGGACGACTATCTCGCGAAGGTGGAAGAGTTCGGCGACGATTTCAGCGCCGCGATGGGCGCGGAAGGCGTGCGCGAGCTGCTCCGTAACCTCGATCTCAAGCACGAGATCGAGACGCTGCGCACCGACCTCGCTGCGACGACGTCGGACACCAAGATCAAGAAGATCGCGAAGCGCCTGAAAGTGCTGGAAGCATTCCAGAAATCCGGCATCAAGCCCGACTGGATGATCATGGAAGTGCTGCCGGTGCTTCCCCCGGAGCTTCGTCCGCTGGTGCCGCTAGACGGCGGTCGCTTTGCGACGTCCGATCTCAACGATCTCTATCGTCGCGTCATCAACCGGAACAATCGGCTCAAGCGCCTGCTCGAGCTGAAAGCGCCCGAGATCATCGTGCGCAACGAAAAGCGGATGCTCCAGGAAGCGGTCGATTCGCTGCTCGACAACGGCCGCCGCGGCAAGGCGATGACCGGCGCCAACAAGCGTCCGCTCAAGTCGCTCGCCGACATGATCAAGGGTAAAGGCGGTCGTTTCCGTCAGAACCTGCTCGGCAAGCGCGTCGACTACTCGGGCCGTTCGGTGATCGTGGTGGGTCCGCAGCTGAAGCTCCACCAGTGCGGGCTGCCGAAGAAAATGGCGCTCGAGCTTTTCAAGCCTTTCATCTTCAACAAGCTCGAAGTGATGGGGCTTGCGACGACGATCAAGGCCGCGAAGCGCATGGTCGAGAGCGAAGAAGCGATCGTCTGGGACATTCTCGAGGAGGTCATCCGCGAGCACCCGGTGATGCTGAACCGTGCGCCGACGCTGCACCGCCTCGGCATCCAGGCTTTCGAGCCCGTGCTGATCGAAGGCAAGGCGATCCAACTGCACCCGCTCGTCTGCGCGGCGTTCAACGCGGACTTCGACGGCGACCAGATGGCCGTGCACGTTCCGCTGTCGCTCGAAGCGCAGATGGAAGCGCGGACGCTCATGCTTTCGTCCAACAACATCCTGTCGCCCGCGAACGGCGAGCCGATCATCGTGCCGTCGCAGGACATCGTGCTCGGGCTTTACTACATCACGCGAGAGAAAGTCGGCGCGCGCGGTGAAGGCTCTAACTTCATCAACGTGTCGGAAGCGTCCCGTGCTTACGAAACGGGTCAGGTCGAGATCAACGCGCGCATCCACGTCCGCATCAAGGAGTACGAGCTCGACGAGGACGGTACCAAGACCGACAGGATCACGCGTTACGAGACGACCGTCGGCCGTGCCCTGCTTTCCGAGATCCTGCCGGCGGGACTGCCGTACGAGCTCATCAACAAGGCGCTCAAGAAAAAAGAGATCTCCAAGCTCATCAACGCGGCTTTTCGCCGCTGCGGATTGCGCGAGACGGTGATTTTCGCGGACAAGCTGATGTACACCGGCTTCTCCATGGCGACGCGTGCCGGTCTCTCGATTGCGGTCGACGATATGCTCGTGCCGAAGCAGAAAGACGAGATCATCGGCGAGGCGGAAAAGGAAGTTCAGGAGATCGAAAAGCAGTACACCAGCGGTCTCGTCACGCAGGGCGAGCGCTACAACAAGGTGGTCGACATCTGGGGCCGCGCCGGCGACCTCGTCGCGAAAGCGATGATGGAACAGCTCTCGACCGAGCCCGTGAAGGAGTGGGATGCGAAGACGGGCACGTTCGTCCCGCGCAAGGACGCGAAAGGGCAGCCTGCGATGCAGGAATCGCTCAATTCGATCTACATGATGGCCGACTCGGGCGCGCGGGGTTCTGCCGCCCAGATCCGACAGCTGGCCGGCATGCGCGGTCTCATGGCGAAACCGGACGGCTCCATCATCGAGACGCCGATCACTGCGAACTTCCGCGAAGGCCTCAACGTGCTGCAGTACTTCATCTCGACGCACGGTGCACGTAAAGGTCTCGCCGATACCGCGTTGAAGACGGCGAACTCGGGCTATCTCACACGTCGTCTCGTCGACGTGACGCAGGACCTCGTGGTCACGGAAGACGATTGCGGCACGACGCAGGGTGTAGCGATGAAGGCGCTGATCGAAGGCGGCGAAGTCGTCGAAAGCCTGCGCGAGCGCATCCTCGGTCGCGTTGCGGCCGCGGACATCTACAGCCCCGAAAGCGGCGAGAACATGTTCGAAGCCGGCCACCTGCTGGACGAAGATGCCGTGGATGCGATCGAAGCGTCAGGCATCGACGAAGTGAAAGTGCGCACACCGCTCACGTGCGAGACGCGCCACGGCCTGTGCGCCCGCTGCTACGGTCGCGACCTCGGTCGCGGCACGCCGGTGAACGTGGGCGAAGCGGTCGGGGTGATCGCTGCGCAGTCGATCGGCGAACCGGGTACGCAGCTCACGATGCGCACGTTCCACATCGGTGGTGCTGCTTCAAGGACCGCGGTTGCGAGCCAGGTCGAAAGCAAGTCGAACGGCGTCGTGCGCTACGCAGCCGGTATGCGCTACGTGACGAACCAGCGCGGCGAGCTCGTCGCGATTTCTCGTAACGGCGAAGTCGTCGTGCACGACGAGAACAACCGGGAGCGCGAGCGCCATAAAGTGCCGTACGGCGCGACGCTCCTCGTGCGTGACGGCGAGCCCGTGCAGGCCGGCCAGGTCATCGCGACCTGGGATCCGCATACGCGCCCGATCATCACGGAGTACGCGGGACGTATCAAGTTCGAGAACGTCGAAGAAGGCGTGACGGTCGCCCGTCAGATCGACGAGGTGACGGGTCTTTCGACTCTCGTCGTCGTCGATCCCAAGCGACGCGGCAGCGTGCAGGCGAAAGGCCTGCGGCCGCAGGTGAAGCTTCTCGATGAGCAGGGTCAGGAAGTGAAGATGGCGGGCTCGGACGTGCCGGTCAACATCACGTTCCAGATCGGCTCGATCATCACGGTGCGCGACGGCCAGGAAGTCGGTGTCGGTGAAGTGCTCGCGCGGATTCCGCAGGAGACTTCCAAAACGCGTGATATCACCGGCGGTCTGCCCCGCGTGGCGGAGCTCTTCGAGGCGCGTTCACCGAAGGATGCCGGCGTCCTCGCGGAAGTCACGGGCACGGTGTCCTTCGGCAAGGACACCAAAGGCAAGCAACGCCTGGTCATCACCGATCTGGACGGGGTCGCACATGAGTACCTGATCCCGAAGGACAAGCACGTGATGGCTCACGACGGGCAGGTGGTGAACAAGGGCGAGCTGATCGTGGATGGCCCGGCTGATCCGCACGACATCCTCAGGCTTCAGGGGGTGGAAGCGCTTGCGCGCTATATCTGCAACGAGGTGCAGGACGTCTACCGGCTGCAGGGCGTGAAGATCAACGACAAGCACATCGAAGTGATCGTGCGCCAGATGCTGCGGCGCGTATCGATCGTCGATCCGGGCGAGACGCGCTTCATTACGGGCGAGCAGCTCGAGCGTGCCGAAGTGCTGGAAGTGAACGAGAAAGCTGAAAGCGAGAACAAGCGGCCTGCGAATTACGAGTACATGCTGCTCGGGATCACCAAGGCGTCGCTTTCGACCGACTCGTTCATTTCCGCCGCGTCGTTCCAGGAGACGACCCGCGTTCTCACCGAGGCGGCGATCATGGGCAAACGCGACGAGCTGCGGGGTCTGAAAGAGAACGTGATCGTGGGTCGGCTGATTCCCGCCGGCACCGGTCTCGCCTATCACAAGATCCGCCGCCGTCAGGCCTCCCAGCCCGAAACGATGGAGGCGCCGGAGACCACCGAACCGTTGGCCACCGGCACCGAAACACAGGAGCAGGTTGCTTGACACTGGAAACCGTAAGCCTCTAAAATTCCGCTTCTTTTTTCCCGGCCGTCCACATAGGGCGGCACGGGGACTACTCGAAATACAAAGCCGGGACGGTGGCGACGCCGTCCCCGCTTTTTTGGGCGACCGGCTTCACGAACTCACGGAAAAAAACGTAAGGGATACAAGGATTTATGCCGACCATCAACCAGCTCGTGCGAAAGCCTCGCCGGGCGCCTAGAACAAAAAGCAAGGTGCCGGCGCTCGCCGGTTCGCCTCAGCGCCGCGGGGTGTGCACTCGCGTCTATACGACGACGCCGAAGAAACCGAACTCGGCGCTGCGTAAGGTTGCCAAAGTGAGGCTGACGAACGGCTTCGAGGTTATCGGCTATATCGGCGGGGAAGGGCACAACCTTCAGGAGCACTCGGTCGTGCTGATCCGTGGCGGCCGTGTGAAGGACCTGCCCGGCGTGCGCTACCACGTCGTCCGCGGAAGCCTGGACACCGCCGGCGTCAAAGACCGTAAGCAGGGCCGCAGTAAGTACGGTGCCAAGCGAGCGAAAGCCGCTTAGAGAGATCAGAGAGAGATATGCCGCGACGCAGAGAAGTACCGAAGCGGGAAGTGCTGCCCGACCCGAAATACACGAGCCAGGACGTCTCCAAGTTCATCAACGTCCTGATGACCGGTGGCAAGAAATCGGTCGCCGAACGCATCATCTACGGCGCGCTCGACCAGCTTCGGAAGAAAAGCAACAAGGAGCCGCTCGAGGTTTTCACCCAGGCGCTCAACAACGTGAAGCCGATGGTGGAAGTGAAAAGCCGGCGCGTCGGCGGCGCGAACTACCAGGTTCCGGTCGAAGTTCGGCCCGTGCGGCGCATGGCGCTCGCGATGCGCTGGCTGCGCGACGCGGCGCGTGGGCGTGGTGAGAAGTCCATGCAGGCGCGGCTTGCGAGTGAGCTCGCGGAAGCGGCGGAAGGGCGCGGCGGCGCCATGAAGAAGCGCGAGGAAGTGCATCGGATGGCGGAAGCCAACAAGGCGTTCTCGCATTACCGGTTCTAACGAGATCAGTACAGTGGCACGGAAAACTCCCATAGAGCGGTACCGCAACATCGGCATCATGGCCCACATCGATGCCGGCAAGACCACGACCACCGAGCGCGTACTGTTCTATACGGGCGTTTCCCACAAGCTGGGTGAAGTCCACGACGGCACGGCTGTCATGGACTGGATGGAGCAGGAGCAGGAGCGTGGCATCACGATCACGTCCGCGGCGACCACCTGCTTCTGGAAAGGGATGGACAGCCACTATCCCGAGCATCGCGTGAACATCATCGACACGCCGGGACACGTCGATTTCACGATCGAGGTGGAGCGCTCGCTTCGCGTGCTGGACGGCGCGTGCACCGTGCTTTGCGGCGTCGGTGGCGTGCAGCCCCAGACGGAGACTGTCTGGCGCCAGGGCAACAAATACAAGGTGCCGCGCCTTTTCTTCGTGAACAAGATGGATCGCCAGGGCGCGGACTTCATGCGCGTCTACGATCAGGTCAAGGCACGTTTGAAAGCGAATCCTGTCCCGATTCAGCTCCCGATCGGCGCGGAGGACAAGTTCGAAGGCGTGATCGACCTCGTCCGGATGAAAGCCATCTACTGGGACGATTCGACCCAGGGCATGAAGTTCGAGCTGCGGGACATTCCGGCACACCTGGCGGACGAAGCGCAGGAGTGGCGGGAGAAAATGGTCGAGAGCGCCGCCGAAGCGAACGAAGAACTCATGAACAAGTATCTCGAGGACGGCGAGCTCTCGGAGGCCGAGATCAAGCGGGGCCTGCGCCAGCGCACGATCAATAACGAGATCTATCCGATGCTCTGCGGCTCGGCGTTCAAGAACAAGGGCGTGCAGGCGATGCTCGATGCGGTCATCGACTACATGCCGTCGCCGGTCGACATTGCCGCGGTGAAGGGCACGAACGAGAAGGGTCAGGAGGAAGAGCGCCCGGCGAGCGACGACGCCCCTTTCTCGGGCCTCGCGTTCAAGATCATGACGGACCCGTTCGTGGGCCAGCTTACGTTCTTTCGCGTCTACTCGGGCGTGGTGAACTCGGGCGACACGATTTACAACCCGGTGAAGGGTCGCAAGGAACGCATAGGCCGTATCCTGCAGATGCACGCGAACGAGCGCGAAGAGATCAAGGAAGTGCGCGCAGGCGATATCGCGGCGGCCGTCGGTCTCAAGGACTACACGACCGGTGACACGCTGACGGCCCCGGACAAGATCGTCACGCTCGAGAAGATGGAATTCCCGGAGCCGGTGATCCACGTTGCGGTCGAGCCGAAGACGAAAGCCGACCAGGAGAAGATGGGCATGGCGCTGAACCGCCTCGCCCAGGAAGACCCGTCGTTCCGCGTCCGCACGGACGAGGAGTCGGGCCAGACGATCATCTCCGGGATGGGCGAGCTTCACCTCGAGATCATTGTCGATCGCATGAAGCGCGAGTTCGGCGTCGAAGCGAACGTCGGCGCCCCGCAGGTGGCTTACCGCGAGACGATACGCAAGCCGGTCGACAAGGTCGAAGGCAAGTTCGTCAAGCAGTCGGGCGGTCGCGGCCAGTACGGCCACGTCTGGATCAAGCTCGAGCCGCAGGAGCCGGGCAAGGGCTACGAGTTCGTCGATGCGATCAAAGGGGGTGCCGTGCCGCGCGAGTACATCCCGGCGGTGCAGAAGGGTATCAACGACACCCTGCCCACCGGCGTCCTGGCGGGTTTCCCGGTGGTGGATGTCAAAGTGACGCTTTTCGACGGCTCGTACCATGAAGTCGATTCGAACGAGAACGCGTTCAAGATGGCGGGCTCGATCGCCTTCAAGGAAGGGATGCGTCGGGCGAATCCAACTCTGCTGGAGCCGATAATGGCGGTCGAGGTCGAGACGCCCGAAGACTTCATGGGCAACGTGGTGGGCGACCTGAATTCCCGCCGCGGCATGATCCAGGGCATGGACGACATACCCGGCGGCGGCAAGTCCGTCAAAGCCGAAGTGCCGCTCTCGGAGATGTTCGGTTACTCGACAACGCTGCGCTCGCTCTCGCAGGGCCGCGCGACGTACACGATGGAGTTCAAGCACTACGCCGAAGCGCCCAAGAACGTCGCCGAGGCGATCATCAACAAGTACACCGGTAAAGACACCGAAAAGAAATAGCGGATGAAAGGGTCGCGGTAAAGCGGCCCGCAACAAGAAGCAACGGGTCGCGACAAGGCGACGCGCAACAAGAGGCAAGGAGCACTCATGGCCAAGGGCAAGTTTGAGCGGAAGAAGCCGCACGTAAACGTAGGCACGATAGGTCACGTCGATCATGGGAAGACGACGCTGACGGCGGCGATGACGATGATACTGGCGAAGAAGTTC
>Ga0075421_100005175_pt1 | contig 15742 bp, 14 predicted proteins | sample SoiMetdeltSBSDD5_FD_75292 | JGI IMG/M metagenome (GOLD analysis project Ga0075421, IMG submission 75292) | Bulk soil microbial communities from a Populus tree surrounding site in Tennessee, USA - Soil MetaG P. deltoides SBSDD5 | ecosystem: Environmental > Terrestrial > Soil > Tree plantation...
TGCCCTCGTCAACCAAAAAGGTGGAGTGGGAAAGACCACCACTGCCATTAATCTTGGCGCCTTTCTGGCCTACCTGGGTCAGCGCATCCTGATCGTAGACATTGACCCACAGGCCAATGCCACCTCCAGTCTTGGCGTGGATAAACGTGCCGTACAGTCCAGCACTTACGATGCATTGCTTTCGGGAGACATACCTGCGGCATCGATACTTTTCAATGACCGCTTGAAACTTTCACTCCTGCCATCCTCTCCTTCGTTGGCAGGCGCGGAAATCGAGCTTGTGGAGGAATCCAGCCGCGAATTCAGGTTGCAGAATGCGCTCCAAACGTTGGATGCAAAATATGATTACATCCTGATCGACTGCCCGCCCTCGCTGGGACTCTTAACTGTCAACGGATTGGTCGCCTCACGCGACGGAGTACTGATTCCTGTACAATGCGAATATCTGGCCCTGGAAGGACTCGGGCTCATCACCCAAACAATTGACCGCGTCCGCTCGGTACTTTTCCCAGATTTGCGCGTACGCGGCGTGATCTTGACCATGTTCGACCCGCGCACGAATCTTTCCATGGATGTAGTGAAGGAAGTCAATAATCATTTTCCGGGCCAGGTCTTCAAGAGCATTGTTCCACGTAGTATCCGGCTGGCAGAAGCGCCTTCCTATGGATTGCCCATCTCGGCTTATGCGCCATCTTCTGTCGGTGCAAAAGCATATGAGGCCCTGGCTAGAGAATTGCTCACAGGTGATGAGAAATGATTTGATTCGTAGGGGCACAGCGGGACGATTGCTCGTCATAACCTTTCCGAGATTCGCTGTGCCCCTGCACATTGAGATGTAAGGAGAATACATGTCCCCACGTTCCGGTCTTGGCAAAGGACTCGATGCCCTCATCCCCGCAGCGTCACAGACTGTGACCCCCAGTGCCAGCGGTGTAACGCAGGTTGCAATTGATTTAATTCAACGCAACCCGCGCCAGCCGCGCGAAAAATTCGATCTGGAGGAGTTGGAGAATCTGGCCGCTTCCATCCGCGAGCATGGGGTGATTCAGCCACTGATCGTTTCGCCTGCCAAAAATGGGATCTACGTTCTCATCGCTGGTGAGCGCCGTCTTCAGGCGTCACGCAAAGCAGGCTTGAAAACCGTTCCGGTTGTTATCCGTCATGCCACCGATCAACAACTACTTGAATTGGCGTTGATCGAAAACGTTCAGCGCGCAGACTTGAACCCAATCGAGGAGGCGGAAGCCTATCAAAACCTTTCCAAGGAATTCAAAATGTCGCATGAGGCTATCGCGGAGCGCGTAGGGAAGAATCGTTCCACAGTTGCCAATACAATCCGTTTGCTCGATGCCTCGGCCGCAGTCAAGCAGGCGCTCGTGGATGGAAGGATTACCGAAGGTCATGCGCGTGCCATGTTGTCCTTATCTGCCAAAGCACAGGAAGCCCTGTTGAATCAAATTATCAACCTTGACCTGAGCGTCCGTTCCACGGAAGTGCTGGCGCGCAAATATACAGGGCAGAAGCCAGCTACAAAGAAGAAAACAGCCTCCGGTGCAGAGGTGACCGATGTCGAAAAACGCCTGCGTTCAAGCCTGGGGACAAAAGTCAATTTTAAATACGGCAAGAGAGGCGGCACAATTACCATTTATTATTATTCTGATGAGGAATTGGATTCTTTATTGGAAAAATTAACTTAATGACACAAACCTGACATGTCTTCGCGGAAAGTTGATCGCAGATAATCCTTGTCCGGGCGAAAGTTATGCTGGGCAATAGCCAAGATAAGACATGTCAGGTTTTTTAGGATTAGAATGAAACTCCTCCACAACGCCCACATCCACACGCAAAACCCGGCGCAACCCACCGCATCAGCCATAGTGATTGACAGCGAACGCATCCTTGCGGTTGGAGACAGGAGTGCTTTGTTCGCGGAATATCCAAACGCCAAGAAACAGGATATGCACGGGCGCATAATTCTCCCCGGGCTTACCGATGCGCATCTGCACCTGAAGCATTACTCGCTGGCTTTGCAAAAGATCGATTGCGAAGTGGACACCCAGGAAGAGTGTCTGCGTCGTGTGGCGGAACGCGTGAGTAAATCCAAACCGGGCGAATGGATTTTGGGTCACGGCTGGAATCAAAACGTATGGCCGAATGGCTGGCCCACCGCCAGCGAGCTTGATGCCATTGCGCCGAATCATCCTGTTTACCTCACGGCAAAATCACTGCACGCGGCCTGGGCAAACACGAAAGCCATGCAGATGGCAAACATCACCGCGCAAACGCCTGATCCTCACAACGGACAAATTCAGCGTGACTCCACAGGCAATGCAACAGGCGTCTTGCTCGAAACAGCCATGGAACTTGTAGGCAATGTGATCCCCGAACCTTCCATCGCGGAGATCGCGGCTGCCATTGAAAATACCCAACCTGTTTTGTGGAAGCTGGGGCTTACCGGCGTCCACGATTTTGACCGGCGTGATTCCTTTATGGCGCTTCAACAACTCCACGCAAACAAGAAACTTAAACTGCGCGTCCTTAAAAATATTCCCGTTGAATTGCTCGATGAAGCACATGCGCTCGGTCTCCGCGGCGGCTTTGGCGATGACATGCTGCGAATCGGAAATGTCAAAGTCTTTATGGATGGCGCTCTCGGTCCGCACACGGCCGCGATGTTTCAACCATACATTGCGGAAGGAGAGAATCGCGGCATCCTCAACATGGACGGCGAAGAGCTCTTCGAACACGGACGCAAAGCCGCGCAGGTGGGTCTTGGCATGACAGTTCATGCTATTGGTGACCGTGCCAATCATGAAGTACTCAATGCTTACGAACAACTCCGTATGTATGAAAGCGAAAATCATTTGCCTGCGCTCCGTCATCGCATCGAGCACGTACAGGTCATTCATCCAGATGATGCGCCGCGCCTTGCACAGCTCAAAGTCATCGCGTCTATGCAGCCCATCCATGCTACTTCTGATATGTTGATGGCTGACAAATATTGGGGTGAGCGCTCGTGCCTTGCCTATGCCATGAAGACACAATTGGATTTTGGCGCGCCGCTCGCGCTTGGATCAGACGCGCCAGTGGAATCACCCAATCCATTTTGGGGGTTACATGCCGCGGTCACACGCCGGCGCGCTGACGGTTCTCCCTCAGCCGAGGGCTGGTACCCCGAACAAAAATTGACCATGGCTGAGGCCTTCTCAGGCTACACCCTGGGCGCGGCCTATGCTGCCTACATGGAAGATCGCTTGGGCCGGCTCGCCCCCAACTTCCTGGCTGATCTGATCGTGCTCGAAAAGGATCCTTTTACTTGTGACCCTAATGATTTGCTTGCGCTTGAATCATCGGCTACAATGATAGGCGGTGAATGGGTTTTACACCCATAACCCAAGGATAGGTTGAGCGCGGTAGTTTTATCAACCCGATACAGGATTCAGTGAACCACGTGTAAATTGTGAGTTAAAGACATGATGTCACAGATACCAACGAGACTCACCCCTGAAATGCTTGTTCCCCGTATGGGCGAATACCTGATTCAAAAGGGTTTAATCACAGAAGAGGGTCTACAGAAGGCCCTTGATTATCAGCTGGAACAAACCGCCAAAGGGAATGCCCTCCTGCTCGGGCAGGCGTTGATCGACCTGAAGGTCATTGAGCGGGCAGAACTGGATCAGGCGGTCACCGAACAAATTTTGCAGTTACGTTCCGCGCTGCAAGCTGCCAACCGCACGCTGGAACGCAGGGTGGAGGAAAGAACTGCAGAACTCCAGAAAGCCCTGGAGCGCGTTTCTGAACTCAGCCAGTTAAAGGCCAATTTCATCTCGAACATCTCGCACGAATTAAGAACCCCTTTGACGCACATCAAAGGCTATATCGAACTGATGATCACCGAATCGCTGGGACCCATCACTGAGGAGCAAAAGCATGCTTTGCAGATTTCCCAGCAGTCTAGCAGCAGACTCGAAACCTTGATCGAAGACCTGATCATGATATCCATGACCTCGCGCGGTGAAATGAGCATTAAACAGGAGAATGTGGATATTCGCCGCATCGCGAACCTGGCCGTAAAATCATCACAGGGCAAGGCCACTGAACGCGGCGTCAATTTGCAGGCAGTCATTGATGAGGATGTGCCCTTCGTCCAGTCGGATTCGCAGAAAACAGCCTGGGTGTTGCACCAACTCATTGACAACGGAATCAAATTTACAGCTGCGGGCGGAAGCGTGATTGTCAGCGTTAAACGTGACGGTGAGAATTTGGTGCTGGTTTCTGTTACCGATACAGGTATCGGCATGCCTGCCAGTCATTTAAACGATATCTTCGAGCCATTTCACCAGCTAGATGGATCATCCACACGGCGCTATGGCGGCACAGGCTTGGGGCTTTCACTAGTGCGGCAGATTGTGGAGGCCCACGGCTCGATGCTCGATGTACAGTCGGTGGAGGGGCGGGGCTCCACCTTTAAGTTCCCATTACTGGCAGTAGCTGGCGCAAAATAATGGAAACGCAGGGATTTTCCTACATTCACGAACTGCTGAAGACCGCGCTGGAGGCGGGTGATCCACGCGCCTCTATTGAAAACTTTCTATCCATCCTGCGTCAGCAGTTTGTGTTCGATAATGTCGCAGTGTATATTCACGATGAGAAGACCAACACGCTTGAGATCGTGTATGCCCGCGCGGTAGGACGCGCCAAAAATGCTGAAGCCGACGCAGCCTGGGGGGAAACGTTTGCCGGGCAGGTAGTGGCGAAGAGGAAAGTGTTGTTACAGGATCCTGATTCAGCTATTTCGAAGGACGATCGCCTGCGGCAGGCCTATTTGCTTGGCATCCCATTGCGCGCCGATGGATTGATCGGTGGGGCCCTGGTGTTTGTGCGCTTTGGGGGTCCTCCATATGAACAGGATCATCTCATTATTGGTTCCCTGGTGGGTGAAATCCTTTCCATGATGTTTGAGCGCCAGGCCTGGAAGAAGATGCACGAGGAATTGCACGATCTTAAACTGCAAATGCAATTGCAGGAGGATTTTGTCAGCACGATCTCGCATGAATTGCGCACACCACTGGGTTTCATCAAAGGCTATAGCACCAGTTTGTTGCGGAAGGATACTTCGTGGGATCAAGAGACCCAGCAGGAATTCCTTACCATCATCGATGAAGAGGCAGACCGGCTCTCATTGTTAATCGAGAATGTGCTGGAGTCGGCGCGATTGCAAAGCCGGACGCTGCCGCTGCGCTTCCAACCCTTGAGGTTGGATTCTGTGATACGGGATGTGGTCACGCGCCTGCGTGCGCGTTACAAAGACCTCAACGTGAATCTGGAATTAATATCCACGCCTCCCATACAGGGGGATGGTGTGCGCATCGCTCAGGTGTTTGATAATTTGTTCATGAATGCCATCAAGTACGCACCGGGTTCGCCAATTCATGTGGGACTTCAACAGGTGGAGCAGCACCTGATTGTCTCAGTTACAGACCAGGGGCCTGGGATTCCACAGGAATCTCTGCCGTTGATCTTTGACCGTTTCTATCGCGTTCGGAGTGAAAGAGCCACCGGAACAGGGCTCGGACTTTACATTTGCAAGCAGATTATTAATGCACATCGTGGTAAGATTTGGGCAGAATCAACCTTTGGTCAGGGAACCACGTTTCTCATCGACTTGCCCATCAATCCCGCTTATTGATCATCTGGAGGCTGTATGGCAAAGCGCATTCTCATTGTGGACGATGAACCCCGTTACTTACGCCTGCTTGAAGCAAACTTAAGGACGGAAGGATACGAAGTGGTCACTGCCCAGGACGGTGGGCAAGCCGTGGATGTTTTTTCTAATCAACCTATTGATCTTGTGCTGATGGATGTGATGATGCCTAAACTGGATGGTTTTGGCGCCACGCAACGCATCCGTGAATTTTCCAACGTTCCGATTATCATCCTCACCGCCAAGGGTGATGAGCAGGATCGTGTTCGAGGTCTTGACCTGGGCGCGGATGATTATCTTGTAAAACCATTCTCGGCCACCGAATTACTGGCGCGTGTGCGAGCCGTTCTGCGCCGTGCCCAGCCCTCTGGTGATGTGGTGGGGCAATCCCGTTTCTTTACTCATGACAACTTGAAAATCGATTTTGCCCGCGCGGAGGTGTGGAAAGGTGAAACGCCCATATCGCTTTCCGCCACCGAATACCGCCTCCTGCTTCAATTTGCTCACCACGTAGGCAAGATCATGTCTTCAGAAGAACTGCTTACGAGTGTATGGGGCCCGGAATATCGCACCGATAAGGAAATCCTCTGGGTCAGCATTGCCCGTCTGCGGCAAAAGTTGGAGGACGACGCCCACAGTCCGAAGCACATTGTGACGCGTTCCGGCCTTGGCTACCTGATGCCGCCGATTGAGGAATAGCAAAGGAACTCCAGATGGCTGGTAAAACTATTTTGGTCCTCGATGAAAACGACACCAGCCGAGTTTTCCTTTCCACCATGCTGCGTAAAAAACGCTATCAAACTTTAGAAGCCTCTTTGGGGAGAGAGGCTCTCATTTTTGCCTGGCGTGACCACCCGGACTTAATTCTCTTTGACCCGGTATTGCCTGATCTCAAGGTTGAAGAGTTCATCCAGAGACTTCGCCAGGATGCACGTACCGGTATGATTCCGCTCATTGCACTTTCCAGGGACGCGAATCCTACACTCCGGGAAATTTGTGTAAATGCCGGCGTGACAGAATATTTCATCAAATCGTCTGGGGCCTTGTCGGCTCTGGAGCAAGTAGTTGAAAAAATCTTCAGTGCTGAAACACCACCTGTCCTTGAAGAAAAGCCAGCACCAGTAGAAAATAAAGCGGGATTGCTGATTGTATTTCTAAGCGCCAAGGGAGGCACTGGCACTTCATCTCTGTGTGCCAACCTGGCAATGAATATCAAAGTCCATGAGCCGGAAGCGCGTGTGGTGGTTGCAGACCTTGTTTTGCCGATTGGCTCCATTGGTCAAATTGTTGGTTATAAGGGATCGATAAACCTGGCAACCGTGGCAGACCTTCCAGCTGCGCAGACGAATGGGGAATATTTCCACAAAAACCTGCCCCAGCCCGAGTTATGGAAATTCCAGCTGCTGGCTGGCTCACCTGATCCGCAACAAGGGAATAACCTGAAAGGGGACCGGATTGGACAGATCATACAAATGCTGCGCTCTTCGTATGATTACATTATCCTGGATATCGGACGTGCTCTCTCACGTATCAGCCTGCCACTGATTCAACAGGCTGATCTTATCACCCTGATCGTTTCCACTGACCAAAGCACCATTCATCTGACCAAGATCGTGCGAGAATACCTGAAGTCACAGGGCATTGAGGATCAAAGGATTTATGCCATATTGAACCGTGCCGTTGGGCTGGAAGGATTGACCAAAAACGAAACCGAAGGAATCATTGGCATACCGATCAAAATGACCATGCCTTATATGGGAAGCAATTTTACATTGGCGAATAACCTTAATCAGCCTATCACCACCAAATATCCCCGTGACACAGCCTCCATCGTTCTCAAAGATGCGACCGAAAGCATGGTAAAACTTGTCCAAAGTCTGCGCAACCGCCAGAATGCTTAATGAAAGTGAAAGGTAATTTCACGTCCAGATGGACTAAACTTTGAGGGTGAATTTGCCGGGTAATCTGCGGTGAATCATCTCCATCCTATTTATGCTGAACATTATGATGGCAGGGTTGGTTTGTGGATTCGTATCCGCTAAACCCAAGCCGGGCTGTCAAAGAGAGGCACCATGAGCTTTGAGTATGACGACAAAGGAAAAATCTTTACTGACCACGTGTCCAAGATTGCAGTCTATGCAACCATCCAGACCACCACGCACCTGATGCGCGGACGGATCCATGTGCGCCGCGACCAGCGCATCATTGATGAACTCGACCTGGAAGAGAATTTTCTCGCCATTACCGATGTGAACGTGCTCGGTACCGATGGACAGGTATTATTCCAGTCGCCCTTTCTGGCAGTGCGGCGCATGCACATTGTTTGGGTAATCCCCGAACAAAGATCTGGCGAGGAGAGAGAATCGTAATGGCTACCCCACTTTCATCCAACTCTACACGGCTGACCTCAGCCGATTTACTTAAGTTTAAGAAGTACCTGGCTGAAAATATCAGCCGTTCCATGGAGGGCGAACCTCTGCAGTTAGGTGACCGGGCAGAGCTCATTAGACAGCGCCTGCAGGAAATCTATAGTCAGACCAAGGTGACCCTGCCTGACGATATTCGCAAGCAGGTTTTTACTGAGATCGTGGATGAAATGACAGGGTTCGGCCCGATTCAACCACTCCTGGATGATCCGGATGTCAGCGAAGTGATGGTGAATGGTCCCAAGAAGGTCTTTATTGAAAAAGGCGGTAAGTTGACCAAAACCGGGGTTACCTTCGATGATGATGATCATGTGGAAAGAGTTATCGACCGCATCATCCTGCCGCTCGGTCGCCGTGTGGATGCTGACAGCCCCACTGTGGATGCCCGCCTGCCGGATGGCTCCCGCGTCAATGCGATCATCCGTCCGGTTGCGATCGATGGGCCGTCCATTACCATCCGCAAGTTCAAAAAGGATAAGCTCGCCATCCAGCAGTTGGTGAACTACGGTTCGATTACCCAGAATATGGCTGAATTTTTGAGGGCTTGTGTACTGGCTCATTTGAATATCGTTATTTCAGGTGGCACAGGCTCAGGGAAGACTACGCTGTTGAATGTGCTTTCAGGCTATATTCAAGAGGAAGAACGCATTGTCACCATTGAGGATGCGGCAGAATTGCAGTTGCAGCAGGATCATGTTGTACGCTTGGAGACGAAAGTTCCAAATACGGACGGACGGGGCGCTGTAACTATTCGCGACCTGGTAAGGAATTCCCTGCGCATGCGTCCGGATCGAATCGTCGTCGGTGAATGCCGGGGCGGCGAAGCGCTGGATATGTTGCAAGCGATGAACACGGGGCACGATGGTTCGTTAACTACGCTGCATGCCAACACGCCGCGTGATGCATTATCCCGTCTGGAAACCATGGTGTTGATGTCTGGTATGGATTTGCCACTGAAGGTTGTCCGTCAACAGATTTCTTCAGCAGTCGACTTGATCGTGCAGCAGACCCGCTTGAAGGACGGCGCCCGCAAGGTAACAGCCATAACGGAAGTGGTTGGCATGGAAGGTGACACCGTGGTTATGACCGATATCTTTAAGTTTGAACAGACTGGCGTAGGACCAGGCGGCAAGATCCTGGGTGAATTAAAGCCGACTGGTATCCGCCCGATCTTTGGGCCCAAACTGGAGGCGGCTGGCTTCAAACTTGGCGCCGAAATTTTTATGCCAGCTGGTGGATTAAATCTGGGCTCAAGACGATAACGAGATATAATCGAGTCACGTTGAGGAACCATGTCGCTTAATTCCCAGATTGCGATTCGATCAAAGACGTTGGGTTTGTTGATGCGGGACGCCCGCACACATGCACGTAGAAATGTAGCAGAATGTGCGCAGGCCATCGGTGTGAAACCTGGCCAGTTGCGCGCGTACGAAGATGGACGCAAGGCTCCTTCTCTGCCCGAGTTGGAGGCATTGGTTTATTACCTTGACCTGCCCATGGATCATTTTTGGAGCAAGGAGATTAAATCGGGCAAACCCATGCCACATGAGAACCTTGACTTATCGAAACTGATGGCAGTGCGCCAGCGCAAAATCGGCGCCTTGTTGCGACAGGAGCGTATGAATGCTTCAGTTTCGATCCGCAATGTAGCACTTGCGACGGGTCTTTCAAGCTCGCGAATCAAGTCCTATGAATTGGGTGAGCGGCCCATCCCGTTGCCTGAACTGGAAGCCCTGGTGAAAGCCCTGGGCGGCCGGGTTGAAGCCTTCTTTGATCGCAGCGGGCCTATCGGACAATGGATGCTGAATGAAGAGGCGATTCGCGATTTTTTACACCTGCCGCTGGAATTACGCCAGTTTGTTGGCCAGCCGGTCAACCGCCCCTATCTGGACCTGGCCCTGAAATTGAGCAATATGTCGAAGGATAAACTGCGCTCGGTGGCCGAGACGATATTGGACATTACGTTCTAACGGATAAGCCCTGCCAAAATATTAGCAAGGCTGAAATCAAATATTACTTTTTAAGGTCTTTTTATGGATGCGAAGTCATTGGCTGAACAGGCCACACAGGAATATGGAAAAGGGGAGTTTGTTGCTGCGGCGGGTTTGTTTTCTCAAGCGGCGCAGGCATATAGCAATACGCAAGATGAATTGAATGCCGCGGAGATGAAAAACAACCAGAGCGTGGCTTTGCTGAAAGCCGGCAAAGCCAAGGATGCCCTGCACGCCACAGATGGTACAGAGGCTATTTTCCAAAAGGCAGGTGATCTGAAGCGGCAGGGAATTGCAGTTGCCAACCGGGCCGCCGCGCTGGAAGGGCTGAAACAGGTGAATGAGGCCGTGGCCGAATACAATCGCGCGGCTGACATTTTCGAACAGGCGGGTGAGGGCGATATGCATTCGATGGTTCGAAAGGCGACTGCCGAGATCTTTCTCAAGCGCGGTTATATTGGCAATTCGCAAATGGATATTCTCGACTCGATACGGCTTGCAGAAAAGCCTACGTTTGCCCAGCGTATCCTGAAGTTCCTGATGCGCATGGGGTTGCTCAAACCCGACTGATAGATCCCTGCTTACAGAATGCCACACGCATGGTTTCCATGTGCAGTTGAACTTCAGGCTTTGATTCCAGCTCAGATCGGTTCAAAAAGTTTACTTACGCATGTGGAACACGCGTGAGACAAGCGGTAAAGGTGAATAGTGATCAATTCCCTGGTTCGCCCGGCAAACCTTGAGGATCATCAAAAGTTATCAAGCCTGATCTTTTTTGAGACGCATCTTCATCGCCATTTAGACTGGCGTTCACCGCTCGAATGGCTGGGCGATCCGTTCTTTTGGGCATTGGATGAAGGCAAGCAGATATCGGCCGCGCTGGCATGTCCCAAAGAAGCGGATGACATCGCCTGGGTGCGCCTCTTTGTTTTTGCAAGTGGTTGGTCGGCCGAGAATGCCTGGAATGTGTTATGGCCAACGGCCAGGGAGGATATTACGCGGGCAGGTGGGGCCTGTGTGGCCGCGATTGCCATGCAAACCTGGTTCCAACGCATCTTGCAGGATAGTGGTTTTGAAAGCCATCAGCGAATCGTCATGCTTGAGTGGCAGTATCAGCCTTTGGCTGGGGGCGAAGCGGATGGAATCAGGATCCGCGGTATGACGGAGGCGGATCTTCCCGCCGTTCAAAATGTGGATGCCGCCTCATTTGATCACTTGTGGCAAAACTCGTTGGAGACGTTGCGGCGGGCCTTTACGCAATCTTTGCTGGCAACAGTGGCGGAAACCGAGTCTGGCATTGTTGGCTATCAGATCAGCACGGGCGGCAGTCAACGTGCTCATCTGGCGCGGCTGGCTGTGCATCCTGTGTGGCAGAGACGCGGCGTGGGCCGGGCTTTGTTGAAGGAATTGTTTTCAAAACTTGTGAATAACGGTATCTACAAGTTGAGTGTTAACACGCAGAGTGATAATATGGTCTCGCTACGTTTATACCAGCGCATGGGATTTACCCGCACAGGTGAGCAATATCCGGTTTACGTATTTGATGTACCTGCTTTATAGGAGGAAGTCATGATTGCCAGAGCCGATTCAATGATCATCAATTCACTTGTGCGTCAGGCGTTGGTTTCGGCGCAGGAAGTGATGGGTGACAATGGGTTGAACACCGTCCTGCGCACCTGCGGACTGGATCGTTTTATTGGCAACCTTCCGCCGAACAATCTGGAACCAGCCATACAGGCGTCACAGTACGCCAAATTCAATGAAGCCATCGAAGCGTTTTATGGACGTGGTGGCAAAGGAATTTTGCGTCGTATTGGCAAGGCCTCCTTCCAATATGGCGTGCGTGAGCAATCTGCCTTATTGGGCGTTGCGGGTGTGGCCCTCAAATTACTGCCGGAAAGACAACGCATCAAGTTCATTCTGAATGGACTGGCCGATGCCTTGAAAAAAAGCAACCCCGAAGTAAATGCCTGGGTGGATGAAAGTGGAGAACGGCTGGCCTACATCGAATCCACGTGCGCGATTTGCCATAGCCGTCATAGTGAAAGCCCGATCTGTTACCTCTATGTCGGTTCGATTGGTGAAGCGGTGCAATGGGCAACAGGCAAAGATTTTGAAATCATTGAGACACATTGCCTTGCCAAAGGTGATGAATATTGCAGGTTTGAAGTGGGAGAATCGCGCTCGTGAGTGACATCCAATTTTCCAATCGTATTTTGCGTCGTTTCGCTGAAACGGTCGCGCTTGAGTTGGGGGCCGATCAATTCAGTGCCATGCTGGTGTTGGCCAACCTGCCAGCTGAATGGAAAACCCCTCAAGTTTTTCTGTCGCTGAATCCGTATGACTCGGCCCATATCTACGCCGCGCTCCAAACCGCCATGCGCATCTATTTTGGACGCGGCGCGCGCGGCGTCCTGTTACGGGTCGGGCAGCGTTTATGGAATCGGCTTTTGGAGGATGCTGGGCTTGGAATTAAAGCCCAGGCTGCGGTGATCAAGCGACTTCCCCTGGGGACGCGTCGCAAGCCGACTCTCGATCTGCTCGCGAAATTTCTGGGGGCACACCCTGGCGATATCACGATTCACACCCTCGACCTGGATTTGCTCTTCGTTGACCATGCTTCACCCACCGCCCATGACCAGAAGGAATCTGGCCCCATTTGCTTTGTATCGCAGGGATTGATTCGCCAAAGCCTGCATTGGGCCACCGGAAAGGATTATGACGTGCAGGAGATCCATTGCCAGGCGATGGGCGAGCACACTTGCGAGTTCAAGATCACAGGCGGATGAGCATGAAGTCATTTGAAGCCAAATTCATGGGGCAGGGAAGGTTGATCTATATGAAAACATTTGAAACCAAATTTATAGGGCGGGACGGGAATGAGTTTTTCGTTCAGGGATGGGAGCCCGAAACTCAGCCTAGGGCAGTGATCGCGCTGGCGCACGGCTTGGGTGAACATATTGGGCGCTATGCCCATGTGGCGCAAGCCCTCACCGATGCCGGGTATGCTCTCATCGGTTTTGACCTGCGCGGTCATGGCAAATCGGGCGGGGCGCGCGGGCATTTCCCCTCGCTGGATGTGGTGATGGGTGATATCCGTCAATTCTTTCAATTTGTTTCCCAGCGATATCCGAATATTCCTCAATTTTTGTATGGCCATAGCCTGGGCGGATTGTTGGCGCTCACATATGCTGTACAAGACAACCGGCTGGGATTGAAGGGTGTGATGGTTACAGGCTCCGGATTGCGCTCCGCTTTGCAGGAACAAAAGGCAAAGATCATGATGGCAAGAATCCTTGGATCGCTTGCCCCCGCCATGACCATCCCCAGCGGACTGGATACAAAAGGCATTTCACGTGATCCAGCCGTGGTGGATCGATATGGGAATGATCCGCTCGTGCATGATAAAGCCAGCCTGGGTCTGGGCAAAGCCGCCTTGACTGCCATCGATCTATGTTTTGCACGCGCCAGGGAATTTGCTTACCCACTCCTGATCATGCACGGTACCGCGGATAAGATAACCTATCCCAGTGGCAGCGAAGACTTTGCACGGCTTGCCAGCCAAAATAATAAAGACGTGACTTTAAAGTTATGGGATGGCTTGTATCATGAGATACACAATGAATCGGAACAAGCTGAGGTGTTTAAGGTACTGATCGAGTGGCTGGATGGACACCTGTAAAACTTTGAGAAATATAAAATTGAAGTGGCACTCAACACCAAGAGACTGCCACTTTTTGTTTTGAAGAGTTTGCTCGGCGCATAATATTCGACTTATAATATTAAAGTCCACACGTTGTGCTGTTTTGTAATAGCTGGAAGGTCGCATGGCCAATGAAATAAAACGGCCGTTGAAAGTGTTTCTCTGTCACGCCTCTGGCGATAAACTCCCGGTGCGTGAATTGTATAAGCGCCTGGTTGCAGAAGGAGTAGATGCCTGGCTGGATCAGGAAAAACTGTTACCGGGCCAGGATTGGCGCGTGGAGATTCCGCGCGCAGTGAGGGAAGCAGATGTAGTTGTCATTTGTTTATCCAATAAATCAATCACCAAAGAGGGGTATGTTCAGAAGGAAATCAAATTTGCTCTGGATAGTGCAGAAGAAAAACCCGAAGGTACGATCTTCCTGATCCCTGCACGGCTGGAGGATTGTGCTGTGCCAGAGAGATTGAATCGCTGGCAGTGGGTGGATTTGTTCGAAGATAATGGCTTTGTAAAACTGTTACGTTCGCTAAAATTACGCGCGGACGCGGTGGGTGTAACAATCGAACCAACCTTCTACGAAGATTCTGACAAAGAACACGAACACAGACTGGAACAACTCTATACGGAGGGGTTGGCCGCATTTTATACCGAAGATTGGGACAAGGCTTGCCGCCGTTTCCAGTCCATTCTCAGCGAACAGCCAAATCACAAGAACGCGGCTGAAAAACTGGCGGAGGCAGAACGCCAGAGGAGTCTTGCAAGGCTGTATACGCAGGCAACAGAAGCGTACCAGACTGAAAAATGGCAGGTCGCTATTAAGACTCTGGAAGAATTATCCCAAAAGTCCGCGGCTTACAAGGATGCTGCGCAATTGCTTGGCAATGCCAGAAAACATAAACAATTGCGGGAACTCTATGCTGAAGCGAAGACATTACACACCGCACAGAAATGGCAGGCAGTCGTAAAAGTCTTTGAGCGGGTTTCTGTGATTGAGCCGAATTATCCTGATCCGGACGGGTTATTAACCTCGGCGCAAAAAGAAGTGGCTGAACTCAAGCGGCTGGATGGCTTGAATGACCTTTATAGCCAGGGCGTCCATAAAATGGACGCAGGTGAGTGGTACGAAGCCCGCAGTTTGCTGGAACAAGTTCATGAAGCGCAAACAGATTTCCTCGAAACTGAGCGCCTGCTAAGAAAAGTCGAAAATGAAATCCTGAGAATAGAAGAAGGACGCAAGCGCGACGCACAGGTGCTAATGCTCTATGAACAGGCCCGCAAAATGACACGAGCGGGCCAGTGGGGGAAGGCGTTGACGCAGATGGAGGAAATCCAAAAGCTTGATAATAAGTTTGTGGATAGCGACGGCATCCTGGAAAAAGCAAAGGCCGAATTGGAGCGTGAGGAGCAGGAGGCCCAACGGCGGCGGGAACTGGCCGCGCTCTATGCCGAGGCCGTGAGCTTGTTGGAGGCAAAGAAATATCAGGAAGCGCTGGAAAAGTGGAACGCAGTCCAGATCATAGACCCGCAGTATAAGGATACTGCGCGGGTAAGGGCAATAGCCAGGCGAAAATTGGATGAACTCACGAGACCGGAAGGAGCGGCTCATCCCTGGCCAGAAATGGCGAGCAATTGGCTCAGGCTTGAAGCCAATATTCCAGCAGACCGCGAGATACTGACGGAAAGGGTGCTTTTGCTGTCTTTTGCGGGTGCTGCGTTCTTCCACGTCTTAAACTATGTTTCCCAAAATTGGTTGCATGCTTCCCGATGGGAATCGGTTCCCATCGGAATATTCGCGGTCTGGGCTCCCTTAGCAGGGCTATACGGCACCGTGGTGGCATTCGCATTAAATAGGACCATTGAAAATTGGCGGCTGAAACACTCGTTGGTTTTGGTTGCTGCATGGGCTCTCGGCTTCGGA
>Ga0075421_100005176_pt1 | contig 15742 bp, 15 predicted proteins | sample SoiMetdeltSBSDD5_FD_75292 | JGI IMG/M metagenome (GOLD analysis project Ga0075421, IMG submission 75292) | Bulk soil microbial communities from a Populus tree surrounding site in Tennessee, USA - Soil MetaG P. deltoides SBSDD5 | ecosystem: Environmental > Terrestrial > Soil > Tree plantation...
GGGCCGGGCTGGACCGGCCACCCGCGGTGACGGCGCCCGCGCGAAAACGAGCCGCCCAGGCGGGCGGACGCCGCCCCAGGCCTCAACAGGTATATGAGCGCCTGCGGCAGCTCATCGTCGACGGCCGTCTGCCGCCGGGCGCGCGGATCATCGAGACCGACGTAGCAGCCCGACTTGGCGTGAGCCGGACGCCCGTTCGGGGGGCGTTACAGCGGTTGCAGCAGGAAGGGTACGTGGTCGATTCCCCGACGCTGCGCCAGACCCGGCCGGCGGTCGCACCCCTGACAAGCGATGACGCGCGCGAAGTCTTTCTCCTCGTCGGCGCGCTCGAAGGACTTGCCGCCTATCGAGCTGCGTTAGGCACGGCCGACGAACGCGCTACGGTTGCCGAGGAGCTTTCGACCATCAACGACGCATTTGCGGCCGCGGCGGCGGCGCCGCGGCCGAACCATGGGCGCATCTTCGAGCTCGACGAGCGCTTTCACCGCTGCTACATGGCAAGCGCGGGCCCGCGGCTCCTTGCGCTGCACGACGCCGTGAAACCGCAGGCCGAGCGGTATGAGCGGCTCTACGTGAGCATGCTCACGGACGAGCTGCCGACGTCAGTGGTCGAGCACCGCGCGATCGTGAAGGCGATCCGGACGGGCAACGCGGCCGACGCTCAACGCGCGGTGGAAACCAACTGGCGCAACGCCGCCGAGCGCCTCGCCGCGGCGGTGGCGAGGGTTGGGGAACGGGGCAGGCGCTAGAGTTCTGAATCTCTGCCAGGCCGGCCCCCGCACCGGGACGCTCTGAGACGACCTAACGCTGATTGAACCACGATTACGCAGATTGCGCAGCAGCTCTCGACCGGGACGCTGGAGTTTCCGAGAACGGGGATTCTGGGAACGACTCTCTCGGTCTCTGCTGTTCTCTGCGTCCTCCGCTCCTCTGCGTTTCAAGATGTCGAATCGGGCTGGTGTCACTCAACTGGTTCACGCGAAGAGGCCCACCTGCCCCCCGGTGTGCCAGAACACGACCGTCGCATCACTCGGGATGCGTCCATCACGGACGTACGAGATGAGCGCCGCGAGTGCCTTCGCGGTGTAGGTGTGGTCGACGAAGAGCGCCTCGGCTCGCGCCGCGAGTTGCTGTGCCTCCGTCGAGGCCGGCGTCGGCACACCGTAGCCGCCACCGACGAACGAGTCGTCGACTTCCACGGCTGCCTCGCGCGCGACATCGGCGAGCGACGGCCCGAGCAACGGCTCCATGCCCGCGATGATCGCGCGCACCTGACGTTCCACATCACTCGCCGGGTCATCCGCGCTCACACCAATCACGCGCGTCGATAGTCCGTGCAACGCGCATCCGGCGACGAGTCCGGCTTGCGTACCGCCCGACGACGTGGCGTGCACGACGACGTCCGGCCGGACGCCCTGCTCGAGGAGCTCGCCGACCGCTCGAACGAATCCAATCGCTCCCTCGGGCGTCGATGCGCCGAGGGGGACCACCGCGGGCCGGCCTCCCATGGCACGAATCGCGTCGGCGCGGCGCTCTGCGGCCGGCGCGCGTTCCGCGCGCGACGACACGTACTCCACCTCCGCCCCCAGCAGGGCGTCCAGCAGCGCGTTCGCCGTGAGTCGGTCGGGTTTCGCGCCGTTCGCGATCAGATGGCAACGCAATCCCAGCTTCGCGGCCGTCGCTGCGGTCGCGCGTGCGTGGTTGGACTGAATGCCGCCGACTGTGATCAGCGTATCGGCGCCATCGGCCAGCGCCCGGGCGGCGACGATGGAGAGTTTCCGAACCTTGTTGCCGCCGAAACCGAAGGGGATCGCGTCGTCACGCTTCGCCACCAGGCGAGGGCCGCCGCCGAGCATCGCTCGAAGCCGTGGTAGCTCTTCGACGGGTGATGGGAATGCGGCGAGCGAAACCGCAGGCATCTGCCGGGCACGCTCGAGTGCCGTCGACGTGAGATCAATGGTAGTCACGCCGGGAATGATGGGACCGCCGAACGCTGACGCCAGGGGTTCGCAAACCTGCGTGTGCCCCCCCGAATGGCCGGCTCGACGGCTGGCGGGACCCGTGCTCAGCGGCGAGAATGGCGCAGTCCCCTTCGGGATGCCGATATTACCCACCGTAATGGTTCGGATGAAACGGTGACATCGAGGCCGGGCAGTCCCCCGGCGCGTCCGCCCCGCCGGTGGCGACCGGGGACGGGGATTTACGTCATTGCTCCGCTTCAGCCATCGCTCGCAGCGATCGTCGGCGACATCCAGTCGCGCTTCGACCCGAAGCTCGCGCGGATGATGCCGCCACATATCACGATCGTCGGGTCGTCCGGGGCGGGCCCGATCGCGCCGACGACGTCGGTCGACGACCTCCGAACGACGCTCGCTCCGATTGCGGCCAGCACGCCGCCGATGACGCTCGCGCTCGGTCGCCCCGTCAGGTTCATGCAGACGGAGATCATCGTGCTACCACTCCGCCCCTACGGTCCGCTTCGCGAGCTGCATGAACGGATTGCGCACAGCGGTCTCAACTACCAACGGCCTCGTTTCGCCTTTACCCCGCACATTACGCTCAGCTTCTATCGCGAGCTCTCCAGCGAGGAGCGACGCGCGCTGCTCGCCCTGCGGATCGACGAACCGGCGGAGGTAACCAGCATCGAATGCTCATTGAGCAACGAGCCTCAGCCGGCGCGCCTGCTGTTGTCGCTCCCACTCCTCGGCCCACGGATCATCGCGCCGACATGATCGAGGACGTCATGCGTGAGGTGGAGCGCGACGCGATGCCTGACGCCGCGTCGCGCGTCACCGCGCTCGCTGCCGACTACTTCGCGGCAACGCGCCGCGCCGAAGGCGCGGTGTCGCCCCATCGATCACGCGCCGAGGTCGACGCCCGTTTCGCGGAGGCGCTCCCCGAGGACGGGCAGCCGCTCGAAGCGATCGTCGAACGCATCGGTGACGAGATCATGGCCGACGCGAACCGTCTCGCGCACCCGATGTACATGGGCCACCAGGTGTCGTTCGCACTTCCGGTGGCCGCCTGGATTGATAGCGTCATCGCCGCGCTCAATCAGTCGATCGCCGTGGAGGAGATGTCGCCAACGCTCACCGCGCTCGAGATGCGAGTGGTGCGCTGGATGTGCGATGCGGCAGGCTACCCGACGTCGAGCGGCGGCACGTTCACTTCGGGTGGGACCGAAGCGACCTTCACCGCGCTCCTCGCCGCGCGTGCGGCGGCCTTGCCCGAGTCGTGGATCGCCGGTGTGGGCTCCGGCCCGCCAGTGGTCCTATGTGGGGAGCACACGCATTACGCTGTGACGCGCGCCGTCGCCGAGCTCGGCCTCGGGATGCGGAGCGCCATCGCGATTCCGTCCGTCGACTATCGCATGGACGCGTCCGCGCTCGAGCGCGAGCTCGACCGGTTGAACGCGGTCGGCATGACGGTGATGGCCGTCGTCGCGACGGCAGGTCACACCGCGACAGGCGCGTTCGACGATCTCGAGCGCATTGGTCGCACGTGCGACGAGCGTGGTGTCTGGTTGCACGTCGACGGCGCCCACGGAGCAAGCGCACTCTTCTCGGATCGCCATCAGCAACGAGTGCGGGGGATCGAACGAGCGCGATCCATCGCGTGGGATCCACACAAGATGATGCTCCTCCCGTTGGCCGCCGGGACGCTGCTTGTGCGCGATGAACGAGACCTTCAGGCTGCGTTCGCCCAACGCGCGCCGTACCTGTTTCATGGCGACGGCGAAGCGGTGCGCGTCCGCGACCAGGGCGTGCGGAGCTTCCAGTGCTCGCGCCGTGGTGACGTGCTGAAAGTGTGGATGGTGCTCCAGCGGTACGGTCGCCGCGGGCTTGCCGGGCTCCACGACCATCTCTGCGACCTGGCGGTCGCCATGCATCGAGCGATCGCGGCGCGGTCGGATTTCGTTACGCTCCACGAACCCGAGTCGAACATTCTCTGCTTCCGGTGGGTGGGCGACGGGAAGCGTGATGACGCGTCGCTCGATTGGCTCAACGGGGAGATCCGCGCGCGGTACAACGCGTCGGGAGCCGGCTGGATTACCTCGACCGTGCTCGACGGCCGGCGCGTCCTTCGCGTCACGATGATGAATCCGCGGACGACGGTGGAGCACGTCAATGCGGCAATTCGCGAGCTCGCCCGCGTGGGTGCGGAACTCGACGCTCGTTAACAATTGGCACTGTCATCCCGAGCGAGCGAAGCGAGTCGAGGGATCTACTATGCGTACCTGGTGGCTGACCACCAGTATCGCATGCTAGATCCCTCGACCCCCTCGCTATCGCTCGGTCGCTCGGGATGACACTACCGGGTGGGATCGCTGTCGCTTCGGGATGACATCCCGAGAATCCGATCACCGTCGAGGGGCGTAGCATCCTCGGGCCGGGCTCGCGGCCCGGTTCCTCCCGTTAGACTGGAGACCGAGGATGACACGTAGGGTGTGGGCTGCGCTCGCGGCGGCCGTGGCAGTGGCAGGCGTAATCGGATCGATCAGCGGAGTGGGTCGCGTCCACCCACCGGCGGCCGCGTCGGCACCGACAAGCTCGGAGTCGGACGTGCGCACGCTCGACATCACGTTCTACGAGCGCCGCATCGCAGAGGACTCGTTCAGCGCCGCCGACCGCGCGCGGCTCGCGGGGCTGTACCTCCAGCGAGCCAGAGAGACGGGGAGCAATCAGGACTATGAACGCGCCGAACAGCTGTCCCGCGCGTCACTCGAGCTGCGCTCAGCGCATAACGCCGATACCTACGCCCTGCTGACCGCGGCGCGCCTCGCGAAGCATGACTTCGCCGGCGCTCTCCGTTCCGCCGCGGCCCTGTTCGAGACCGACACCACGAACGCTGGCTATCGCGCCCAGCTCGCCGAGGTCGCACTCGAGCTCGGAGACTACGAGCGTGCTGCCCGCCTGTTCAGCAGTATCGCCGGCCAGACGGACAAGCCGACGGTGGCCGCTCGCGTGGCTCGATGGTACGAGATCACCGGCAAAGCGGATCGGGCGCGAACGATTCTGCGGCGGACCTCGGCACGCCTAACGTCAGTACCAGGCGTTCCGCGCGAACAGGCGGCGTGGTTCCACTATCGGGTCGGCGAACTGGAGATGCGTGCGGGACGCTTCGAGTCTGCTGACTCCGCGTTCCGCCGTGCGCTGAGTGCCTTCCCGGACGACTACCGCGCGCTGGGCGCGCTCGCGCGGCTGTCAGCGGTTCGCGAGGACTGGAGGACAGCCGTGGAGTACGGGGCCAGGGCTGTTGCGATCCAGTTGGATCCGGCCACGCTTGGCACCATGAGCGACGCGTACGCTGCGCTCGGCGATTCCGTGCAAGCCCGCTCGTTCGCGGATGCCATGGCCGTGAGCGCTTTGAGCCAGCCGGGATCGATTCATCGTGCCTGGGGGCTGTTCCTCCTCGACCACGACCGCGACGTCGAGCGCGTGCTGGCCGAGGCGCGAGCCGACCTGAAGGTCCGGCGCGACGTGTACGCGTACGATCTGCTGGCGTGGGCGCTGTACAAGGCCGGGCGTATCGCCGAGGCGCGGCGTGCGTCGGAGCGAGCGCTCGCGCGGGGGACCGAAGACCCACAGTTACTCCACCACGGAGCCGTAATTGCGACGGCTGCAGGCGATTCCGCTGCGGCGACGGCGCTGCTCGAGCGGGCGCTCGCGATCAACCCACGTTTCGCCCCGGCGCGCCGAGCGATGGCGCATCGTGTAGCGGAGACGTTAGGCAATGGCGGCCGCGGTGTCTGAGCTCCTCGCCTTCGCCAGCCTCGGGTTTCGTCACATTACCGACCCGCGCGGCGCCGATCACATCCTATTTCTGCTAGCGCTCGCGGCGATCTATCGCTTTCGGGATTGGCGCGAGTGTGTCTGGGTCATCACGGCATTCACGGCCGGTCATTCGATCACCCTCGCGCTCGCCGTGACCGGAATGCTCGATCTCCCCGAGCCCCTGGTTGAGTTCCTCATCCCGGTCACCATCGTGGCGACTGCCATCGAGAATCTGATCGTGCGAGAGCGGACCGTGGCGTTCTGGGGCCGACGTTATCGCCCAGTCTTCGCCGGCGTGTTCGGGCTCGTGCACGGAGCAGGGTTCGCGAACTACCTGCGCAGCCTCTTCGTCGACCGGATTGCTGTACCGCTCTTCGGCTTCAATATCGGGCTCGAAGTCGGCCAGTTGGTCGTAATCGCGGCCGCATTCGCGGCATTTGCCGCGCTCGATCGCATGATCGGTCAGGCGATGTCGGTTACGCGCGGCGCGGTGGGCGACCGAATCGTCCGAATTCGCGCGCTGGCGGTTTCAGCAATCGTGTTGTCGGTCGCAACGCGGTGGGCGGTGGAGAGGCTGCCGTGGTGAGTGAAACGCTGGTCGCGCTCGGTCTCCTGATTGGCGGCCTCGGTGAACCGACGTGCACCCTTACGATGCACCCGCTCCACACGACCCTCACGGAAGTGTCCGTCGATGCGGGGGCTGCGATCGAGATCCGGATGCGCGCGTTCATCGACGACTTTTCAGCGGCAGTCGCCGGGCGGCGCGACGCATCGCCGCCCCACTCGGCGCCGGATGGCTCGGTCGAACGGTATCTGTCTACCAGATTGATGTTGACGGGGCCAGGGGGCCGTGCGGTGACGCTACGGGTGACCTCGGTGCGGCACGAGGGCGACGTGGTCTGGGTGACGCTCCGCGCGGCGGGCGTTCGGACGCTGGCCGGGGTGCGCCTAACGAACCGAGTGCTGTTCGAGCGCTACGACGATCAGGTGAACATCGTGCAGACGCGCGACGGCCCACGGCGGCGCACGCTTCTCTTCACGAGCCGCGACGGCGCCACGCCGAAGCCGCTCGTCTAGCCGCCGAGCGCCTTCCTCACGGCGGCGTCGATGTTCTGGCCGGCGCCGAGCCCGGTGTAGACGACCGTGCCGTTCTTGTCGAGGACGACGATGTAGGACGTCGCCGCGGCGTCGAACGCGTCCGCCGCATTGCCCTTCCGGTCGTAGTAGATCTCCATCGGCATCCCATGCTTCTCGGCGTACAGCTTCACGCGCTCCGGCGACTGATTCACCGAGACGGCAACGGCGACGAACTTGATCTTGCCGGCGTACTTCTTCGTTGCCTCGAGCATCGCGGGCTCGAGCTGCTTGCAGTTCGGGCACCACGTAGCCCAGAACTCGAGCAGCACGGGTGTCTTGCCGACGTACTGGCCAAGGTCGAACGCCTTTCCGTCGAGCGTCTCGACGCCGACGGTCGCGGGCGCCTTGGATCCGACGGGCAGCCCGGTCTCCTGCGCCTTGAGACTGGGAACAGGGAACGGGGCACCGGGAACCGACAGCCCCGGGACCGCGGCGATGGCGATCAGCCCAATAAGGGCGAAGCGCGCAATTTGGATCACGGCATCGGTCATATGAGCAACTGTCCCATTTTGATCAGATAGTATTCCGCCACTCCGAGCATCACGAACGCGAACAGCCGCTTCACGCGTACCATCCAGATCCCGGCACGCGGCAGCCGGCTCAATGCCCCGCTCGAAACACCGACCGCCACCAGCAGCGCGCACATTCCGAACGAGAACGCAAACAGGTACGCGAATCCGAGCCAGGCGCTCTTCGTTGTCGTCACCCAGGTAAGCACCGCCGCCATCACCGGCGCTGAGCAGGGTGCCGCGACGAGCCCGGACATTGCGCCCATCACGAGCGCGCCTGAAAACCGGCCGCGCGTCCCCGCTGTCGACGCGCGTTGCACCAGTGACGCCGGAAGCCGGATCGGAATGACATCGAGCATTGCCAACCCGGCCACCACCAGCAGGTTCGCCATGGCGAAGTAGAGCCACGGGTTCGTGCTCACCGCGCCGAACAGTGTACCCGTCAGCCCGGCGAAAAGTCCCAGCGCAGAGTACACTATGGCGAGCCCGATCGCATACGTGAGCGACAGCAGCAGAGGGCGCCACCGTGCCGGCCGCGTTTCGTCGGCCGACTGGCCGCCCACGATCGCGGCCGTGATCGGGATCATTGGGTAGATGCACGGTGTCAGGCTCGTCAGCACGCCCGCCGCGAACAGCAGGGGTAGCGCGACGAGTGGACGGCCGGACAGCGTGTTCGCGATGTTCGTGAAGTCCATGGGGCACAGAAAGCTATCGAGCGCCTCGACCTTGGGGAACGAACCACGGTTTGCGCCGCGCCGTTCCCAACGGGCCGTGGGTCACGGATGCACGCTGCATCCGCCACTCTCGAGTCCGCCCGTTTCTTGCGGTCGTCGTCTGGGTTTGTAGTCACGTGTACCACGCACTTGCTGGAGCACACATGCGTCCTTCCCGCTTCCTCGTTCTGCTGATCGCAGTCCTCGCCGCGTGCGACGATGAAAACGACCTCGGTCTGGGTGTCGGTGCGGGCGAGCGGTTCACCGCGTCGATGACCGGGGCGGCCGTGCGGCCGATCCCGGTGGGAACGACGGCGACCGCCACCGCCTCGTTCGTCGTAAAGGAGCCGTCGATTGGCTCGTCGACCTCGTCGATCGGCTTCGAGATCTCGACGAGCCAGCTCACGTCGGTTACGGCCGCCCACATTCACCTCGGCGGCTCGGCCGTCACCACGGGACCGATCCTCGTCACCCTGTTCACCAACACGAACGACACGACGATTACGGCCAGTCAGCTCGTCGGCGGCTCCTTTACCGAAGCGAACATCGGCAACGGGGTCAGCCTCGACTCGCTGGTGAGGCTGATGCGGTCAGGGAACGCATTCGTGGACCTTCATAGCCGATCGAGCGTGCTGAGCATCGTGCGCGGACAAATTGTCCCCAACGGCGGAACCGCACCGCTGGACCGCTTTGCCGTGCAGTCAATGACCGGCGCCAAGGAGCAGCCGCTCCCGGTTCCTACGTCGGCCACCGGCTCGGCAACCTTCGAGCTCCTGGCCGGGAACTCGGTGCGGTTCGATGTGAAGGTGGCCGGCCTCACAGGCGCGACGATGGCTCACATTCATACGGCTCCGGCCGATTCAGTCGGGCCAATCGCCGTCACGTTGTTTTCGGGGACGACCGCAACGGGCCCCCTCACGGGCACGCTGGCAAATGGCACGTTCAGCGGCAGCAACATTGAGCTCCCGGGCATGACGCTCGATTCGCTTCTCACCCTGATGCGGCTTGGTCGCGCCTACGTGAACGTGCACACCTCGACCCGCCCGAACGGAGAGATCCGAGGGCAGATAGAGCCCGTTTCGGTGCTGCCGTAGGGCCGTTCAGGGGGCTCGGGAATCAGAACGATTTAGGGTAGGCGAACCGCCTAGAAGCGCGAAACCACAGGGTGTCCTGCACGGTATTGATGGCAGGCACTGCTGTGGAGGAACCCGTGAGGTCGACTCGGACGGCGCGCTCGGTGCGCCGCGCGGTAACGCTGCTGGCGGTTCTGGCTTCCAGTGGATGGGCACAATCGCAGTCCGGTGGGCACCATCGCCGCGAGGCACCGCCCGCCTCCCCCGGGCGCGATGCCGCCGACCCGGCGCACGCCGTCCACGACGCCATGAGCGGCGCCATGAAGGCCGATCCGCACCTCCGCCTCACGCCGCCACGAACCCCCTCCGCTGCCGACTCGGCGCGAGCAGGCGCGATCGTGGCCGAGGCACGCGTCGCCCTCCAGCGATTCAAGGACGTCCGGGTCGCCGAGCGCGAGGGCTATCGAATGTTCGCGCCGGAGATCAAGCACCAGCCGGTCTACCACTTCACGAGCATGGGCGCCGCGATCCGGGAGCACTTCCGGTTCGATGCGGCGGATCCGACGTCGTTGCTCTACAAGCGAAATCCCGACGGATCACTGCGGCTCATCGGAGCGATGTACACGGCGCCCAAGGACGCCACCCCCGATGAGCTGGACAAGCGCGTGCCCCTCGGCATCGCGCAGTGGCACCTGCACACGAACATGTGCGTCCCCCCGCTGACAGCCCTCGAGCGATGGCGCGAGTGGGACGACGGCCGCCCGGTGTTCGGCCCCCTGAGCCGGATCGCGACGCGCAAAGCGTGCGACGCCGTTGACGGTCGGTTTCTCCCGGTCGTCTTCAACTGGATGGTCCACGTGAATGCATTCGAGAGCGACCCGTGGACGCACGATCACTAGCTGTAAGTCGTTAGCCGTTAGCTAGCGACTTACGACTACCGACTCGCATCCGGAGGAGGCGCAATGGAATGGCGTGTCATCGGTCTCAACTTTCTGTACGCCGGTCTCGGGGTGGTGTTGATGTTCGTCGCCTATCGACTCATCGACATGCTCACCCCGACGGTGGACTTTCAGACCGAGCTGAAGAACGGCAATACCGCGGTGGCCGTGTTCATCGGGGCTTTGTTTCTCGCGATCGCGATCATCATCGGGGGCGCGCTGAATTGACCGCGACGTCGCGAGCAGCGGCATCCGCCGCCCTCGTCGCGGGGCTCCTATCCGTCGGCGTCACTCCCGCCATCGCGACGGCACAGGGGAAACCGAACGCCGACCGCTACGACCACATCTTCCGCAAGTACAGCAAGCGGTACTTCGGCGTCGGCTACGACTGGCGGATCTTCAAGGCGCAGGCGATGGCCGAGAGTGAGATGAATCCGAACGCGCGGAGCTGGGTCGGTGCGCGGGGGCTCATGCAGCTCATGCCATCCACGTACGCCGCCATTCAGTCGCGCGCCGGGTTCGGGGCTATCGACGACCCGGAGTGGAACATCGCTGCCGGGATCCTGCACAATCGCGGGCTGTGGCGACGCTGGGAGCGTGACTCGATCCACACCGATCGGCGCGAGTTCATGTTCGCGAGCTACAACGCGGGCGAGGGCACCATCCTGAACGCTCAGCGCGCCTGTATTGCTCGCTCGCTCGACCAACGGGCGTGGAAGAGCGTAGAGACCGTTGCGCCGGAAGTCCCGCGCTGGCGGTATCGCGAGACGCTTGGCTACGTGCGGAAGATCCGGAATGGCATCGAGCAGTTGGACGAGAAGGGTCGGGTCAAGCGGCGCCCAACGGACCGGAGCGGAACCTAACGAGGCTGCCGCGCTCGCCGTCTACGGTGTCGCCTTGGCCTGAAACCGTGCGACGAGCGTGCCGGCCGCGTCGGTGAGCTCGAGGTGCCGGTCGACGATCCGCCAGCGGGCCACCCAGGCCAGCGCGGGCAGAAACGCCGTTTCAATGTCCATCCCCGTCGTGCACGCCATCTTCGTCGAGGCGACGCCGCTGAACGAAAGTCTGTCACCGCTCATGGCGTAGCTGCCGAAGACGCGATTACAACCACCCGAGCCACTCACTCGGCTCGAGTCGGCGGTGAACGTGAGGTGCGGCTCGCGAGCGGCGCTCGCGGCCATGATGTCGCGGTCGCCGAGGGCGATGAGTGTCCAGTGGGTGCCGGTGAACGACAGGGTTGCTGGCACGGCTGCGGGGACTCCCTTGTTGGTGTCGGTTGCCGCGGCGGGGCCGTCAGACGACGGTCGAGACGTGCATGCGACCGCGGCGAGCCACAGGGCCGCGAGCTGAAAGCGAGATCCGCCGGAGATACGCATTCGAATCACTCCTGCTGGTCGTGATCGGGGCGAATCGGCCAGGGCTAGGGACGCGACACGCTGGAAGCTTACATTTCCGCTCCGCGCAGGCCAGTGAGCGAACTGGCGGCGGCGCGTCGCCGAGCTTGCTCGAGCACATCCCTCGTCCTCAGTCCCGCGTCTTCTCGTGGCTCCACAGTTCATCTACGTCATGAAGGGCCTGCGCAAGGTGGTTCCACCTTCGCGCGTCATCCTCGATGACATCTGGCTCTCGTTCTATCCCGGCGCGAAAATTGGCGTCCTTGGCCCCAACGGTGCGGGAAAGTCCTCGCTCCTCCGCATCATGGCCGGCGTCGATCAGGAATTTCAGGGTGAGGCGTGGCCGCACGCCGGCACGCGCGTTGGCTACCTGCCTCAGGAACCGCAGCTCGACGCGACGAAGAGCGTTCAAGGGAATGTCGAGGAGGCCGTTGCCGCGCAGCGGGCGCTGCTGAAGGAGTTCGAGGAGATCTCCATGGCGTTCGCCGAGCCCATGGATGACGAGGCCATGCAGAAGCTCCTCGATCGGCAGGCGAAGGTGCAGGAACAGATCGATGCGCACGACCTCTGGAACCTCGACAACAAGATCGAGGTCGCGATGGATGCGCTCCGTCTCCCACCTGCGGACGCCGAGGTAACAAACCTGTCGGGTGGCGAGCGCCGTCGCGTCGCGTTATGCAGGGTGCTCCTCTCGGAGCCCGACATGCTGCTCCTCGACGAGCCCACGAACCACCTCGATGCGGAAAGCGTCGCGTGGTTGGAGCATCACCTCGAGACGTTCCCGGGGACGGTCGTCGCGATCACGCACGATCGCTACTTCCTGGACAACGTCGCGAAGTGGATTCTCGAGCTCGATCGCGGCCGTGGCGTCCCGTACGAGGGCAACTACTCCGGCTGGCTCGATCAGAAGCGCACGCGGCTCGCGCAGGAAGAGAAGTCCGCCTCGGCACGGCAGCGAACCCTCGAGCGCGAGCTCGAGTGGGTGCGCATGTCGCCGCGGGCGCGGCAATCGAAGAGCAAGGCCCGTATCCAGAAGTACGAGGAGCTGGCGAGCGAGAAGCAGTTCGAGAAGATCGCCCAGAACGAGATCGTGATCCCGCCGGCCCCACGGTTGGGTAACGACGTGGTGATCGCCGACAACCTGAAGAAGGCGTATGGCGACAAGCTGTTGTTCGAGGGGCTGACGTTCTCGTTGCCGCGGGGCGGACTCGTCGGAGTGATCGGGCCTAACGGGGCAGGGAAGACGACGCTCTTCCGGATGATCATCGGGAACGAGACAGCCGACGAGGGCACGCTCAAGGTCGGCGAGACGGTGCAGCTCGCGTACGTGGATCAGAGCCGCACGCTCGATGGGAACAAGACGGCGTGGGAGGAGATCTCGGGCGGCCAGGAGCAGATCATGGTCGGGAAGAAGGAGATCAACAGCCGCGCGTATCTCTCGAGCTTCAACTTCAAGGGGACCGACCAGCAGAAGAAAGTCGGCACGCTGTCGGGCGGTGAGCGGAACCGGCTCCATCTCGCGAGGACGATCATGAGCGGGGGGAATCTGCTGCTGCTCGACGAGCCGACGAACGACCTCGACGTCGATACGCTGCGTGCGCTCGAGGAGGCGTTGTTGGACTTTGCTGGCTGCGCGGTGGTCATCTCACACGATCGCTGGTTCCTCGACCGCATCGCCACGCACATTCTCGCGTTCGAGGGGAACAGCGAGGTGGTGTGGCACGAGGGGAACTACCAGTCCTATATCGAGGACCTGAAGAAGCGGAAGGGCCCGGACGCCGACCAGCCGCACCGTGTGGCATACAAGAAACTGGTGCGGGCGTAGGCTCACGCGGCCTAACGCGGTCGCTGGCCCAGGGTGCTGACAGCGATGGACATCGTGCGCCGGTATTCTGACCCGGCGCGTAGTGGATAGCGGATAGTCATCGCCGTGCCGCTGGTGCTGGCGGGCGTGCTCGCCCGCCGGCTCGTCGTCATACTCTGACCCAACGGTCGACGCTTTACGTTCCCGGCGTCTCTGATGGTGAGGCACCGGCGCGGGTGGCCTTTACGCCTTGACCAGCATCGGCGGAGCAATCGGACGCTCGACATCCGTGCCATAAGGCATGGCCCGGTTCCGGACCGCCAAGGTGGCGGCCACTCGGCTCCAGCCTCACTGCTGTCAGGAGTCGCCCATGCGAGCGCTCATATCGACTTTGGTCGCCGTCCCGGCTTCGGTCCTGTTGCTTCTCGGCTGCGACCGATCGCAGCCGCTCGAGCCCGCCGTTATCGACATCGATGACGCCAGCCTCGCCGCGTCCGCGTCGCAACTGGCGGCGCCCTGGTTCCTCAACGCCAGCTCCCCTTCAGAGAGTCAGATCGACGTCACCTGGCGTGACAACTCGACCAACGAGACCGCCTTCGAGCTTCATCGCTCCACGACCGGTGTGAACGGCAGCTTCACGTTGCTGGCCACGACCGGCGCCAACGTGGGTTCGTACAGCGACAAGGCGGTCCAGTTCGGAGTGCAGTACTGCTATCGCGTCCGTGCAGTGCGGGTGACCGGAAACAGGACGACGTACTCGGCGTTCTCCGACACGGACATCCTCTGTCTGGCCACGGGGGCCCCTTCGAGCCTCAACGCTATCGCCTCCTCCCCGACGGCGATCGACCTCAGCTGGCAGGACAACTCGAGCAGCGAAACGGGATTCGAGGTCCACGTGTTCGTGGCGTCCTCGGTGCCGGTGGCGACGACAGCGGCCAACACGACCGTGTACACGCACTCCGGACTCGAGGCCAATACCGGGTACTGCCACCGGGTCCGCGCGTTCCGGGTAGCCGGAAACGACACGGTTTATTCGCCGTTCTCGTCCACCGTCTGTACGACGACCCCGAACGGACCCCCCGCGGCGGTATCGAGCGTCCAGCTATCCCCTTACGGCGGCGGTGTAGCGGTCCAATGGGGGTGGACGAAAGGCGCCACCTCGTTCGGCATCTTTCGCTCGATGGATGGTGGAACCTCGTGGACGCGGGTTGCGACCGTTTCCGGGAACTGGTTCTATGACCAACCGCTCCCCGGCGAGCAGCAGGTCTGCTACCGCGTGGTTGCCTCGAACGAGCTCGGGGATGCGCCACCGTCACCCATGGCGTGCGCAACCACGCTTCCGCCGCCGCCGATTCTGACCGCCATCGTGGTGGACGCCCAGACCCTCGAGCTGCGCTGGAACGACGTCTCGGCGGCCGAGGATGGATACGAGGTGTGGGTGTACTACTATCGGGGGTCCATGGGCTGTTACTCGGGAGGCGGGGGAGCGATTGACACGGGGACGTACGAGTACGAGGCGCTCGTCACCACGCTTCCGGCCAATTCGACGAGCTACCGCGCGCCGGCGATCCCCGACGACAGCTGCGTTCCCCCCACCAGGGCTTATTACTACGTGGTGACGTTGAAGGGCGGCGTCGCGGTTGCTTACTCCAACCAGGTGAGCGCCGCCATCCCCTGAATCCAAGTGCGCCGCGCACCTCGTGACGAGGCGCGCGGCGCGTTTCAGGCCCCGCACGAACGTCGGCGTGCTTCTGCACGTCGTGCGTGCGGGCGGCGACGAGGCGACCCGCCGTGGGGCTCCGTCGGTGTAAAGGAATCACCAGCCTGGTCTCCCGACGGCAGCAAGACCGCCTTCACGGGGCGATGATCGCGCTCCCGAGTTCGCCCTCGATCTGTACGTCATCAACGCCGACGGGTCGGGCGTCAAAGCGCTCGTAGCGAGCCCAATTCGACATTTTCGTCGTTAGGGCCGACGGCACAGGGCGACGCCTTCTCATCGAGAACGGTCACAGTCCGTCATGGCGACGATGAGGCCGCCTGGACGAAATGAACGGAGGTGTCATTCCACAGCGACAAGAAACTGGTGCGCGCCTAGGCGCGCACCAGCGTAAGTACCTCTTCGATTGCCTCGCATGCCCGAGTTGCACCGTCCTCCTCGCGGACCTGCTCGCCCACCGTGTGCGCTCGTGCCCCGTAGGCCGCGTCGTCCAGCAGGTGGCCGAGCTCTCGCTCGGCGCGACGCGCGTCGTATCGTTGTGCCGGAATCGTGCGAGCCACGCCAACACGCATAGCACGCCACGCATTATCCGGCTGGTCGTGAGCAAACGGCACGGCGAGAATGGGCCGCCCCGCGCGCAGGGCCTGCGCGAGCGTCCCGATACCGCACTGCTGCACGACCGC
>Ga0075421_100005179_pt1 | contig 15735 bp, 13 predicted proteins | sample SoiMetdeltSBSDD5_FD_75292 | JGI IMG/M metagenome (GOLD analysis project Ga0075421, IMG submission 75292) | Bulk soil microbial communities from a Populus tree surrounding site in Tennessee, USA - Soil MetaG P. deltoides SBSDD5 | ecosystem: Environmental > Terrestrial > Soil > Tree plantation...
CCGAAATGATGCACGTACGTAATACTAAGGGTTCTCAGGCGATATGATTTACGGCTGTCCGGAGTGACCGCATGACCACGGAGACCGTCCACTCAGCCCCCGGCATCGAGGCCGAAACGCTCGTACGCATGTATCGCCAGATGGTGGCGATACGGCTGTTTGAAGAACGCGCGAACGACCTGTATACGCGCGCCCTGATGCCCGGCCTCGCACACCTGTACATCGGTGAGGAAGCGGTCGCGGTCGGTATCTGCGAGGCACTGCGCCGGGACGACTACATCACGAGCACGCATCGCGGCCACGGGCATTGCCTCGCCAAGGGCGCCGACCCCCGACTGATGTTCGCGGAGCTGCTCGGCAAGGAAGCCGGCTATTGCAAAGGCAAGGGCGGATCGATGCACATCGCCGATCCCGCCACCGGCAACCTGGGCGCGAATGCGATTGTCGGCGGCGGCGCCCCGATCGCGACCGGCGCGGCGTTCTCGGCGAAATATCTCGGAACCGGGCAGGTCGCGGTCGCTTTCTTTGGCGAGGGTGCGCTCGGCCAGGGTGTTCTGTACGAAGAAATGAATCTCGCCTCGCTGTGGAAGCTGCCCGTCATCTACGCGTGCGAGAACAACATGTACAACGAGTACACGCACTTCTCGGAGGTGACGGCCGGCGACATCATCGCGAGGCCCGCCGCGTTTGGGCTGGCGGCGGAAACGGTGGACGGCCAGGACGTGGGCGCCGTGCATGCGGCCGCGACGAAGCTGGTGGATCGCGCGCGCCGCGGCGAGGGCCCGGGGTTCCTGCTGCTCAACACCTACCGTTACCGCGGCCATCACGTCGGCGACATTGCGCGCGAATACTACCGGTCGAAGCAGGAAGAGCAGCGATGGATCTCGGAGCGGGATCCGATTGCCTTGCACGCCGCGCGGCTCGTTGCGGACGGAGTGGCGGACCGCGCCGCACTCGATCAGATTCAGTCCGAGGTCGCCGCTGAAATGGACGCGGCCGTCGACTTCGCGATCAACGCCCCGTATCCGGATCCGGGAAAAGTCGACCAGGACGTCTATGCCTGAAACAGCAAACGTAGGGCGGGTTCCGCCGAAGGCGGACCCGCCGGTTCGGGAGATCGGGTTCGGCGACGCGATCCGCGAGGCGCTCGCCGAAGAAATGCGCCGCGATCCTCGCGTGGTGCTGCTGGGCGAGGACGTCGCCGAAGCGGGCACCCCCTTCAAGGTCGTGAAGGGGCTGGTCGAGGAGTTCGGCACGCAGCGCATCATCGACACGCCAATCTCTGAGGCGGGGTTTACCGGCCTGGCCGTTGGCGCCGCGATGACCGGCGTGCGCCCGGTCGTCGACATCATGTTCGGCGACTTTCTGGCGCTCGTGATGGATCAGGTGGTCAACCAGGCCGCCAAGGTGCATTACATGTCGGGAGGGAAGTGGAAGGTGCCTCTGGTTATTCGCGCGACGATGGGCGCGACGCGGCGGTCGGCAGCGCAGCACTCGCAGTCGCTGCATGCGTGGCCGAGCCACGTACCTGGACTGAAGGTCGTTATTCCCTCGACCCCGCACGATGCGAAGGGGCTGCTCAAGACCGCCATCCGCGACGACAACCCCGTGGTCTTCTTCGAGGACAAGATCAGCTACACCAAGGTGAAAGGGCCGGTGCCGGAGGGGGAATACACCATTCCGTTTGGTGTGGCGGACATCAAGCGCGAGGGGCGCGATATCACGCTGGTGGCGACGAGCAGCATGGTGCAGGTCGCGCTTGGCGCCGCGACGATGCTCGAAGAGGTCGGCATCAGCGCCGAAGTGGTGGACCCGCGGACGACCTGGCCGCTCGACGAGAAGACGCTGATCGAGTCGGCGAAGAAGACCTCGCGCTGCATCGTCATCGACGAGGGGTCGTTCCGCTACGGCGTGACCGGTGAAATCGCATCGGTGATCGCCGAGGGCGCCTTCTACGATCTGGACGGTCCCGTCCGGCGGCTTGGCGCGATGCACGTGCCGATTCCGTTCTCGCCGCCGCTCGAGGACGTGACGGTGCCGACCGAGCGCGACGTGTTCGAGATGGCGCGGAAAATGTGTAACAGGTAGCTGGGTGGCTCGGTAGCCAGGGAGCTAGGGGCCCAGCAACCCAGCAACCCAGCAACCGAGCTACTGGAGGTTCGAAGTGGCGCTGAAAACCTACGGCACGATGGCGGTGGATTGGGAGCAGCGGATCGATTTCGATCGGCTGCGGCGCGAGCGGCTCGATCGCATCAAGGGGCTGCTCGCGAAGTCGGAGCTCGGAGCCCTGCTGTGCTTCGACATGAACAACGTCCGCTACATCACGGCCACGCACATCGGCACGTGGGCGCAGGACAAGGCCAGCAGGTTCACGCTCCTGCCGCAGAAGGACGAGCCGATTCTGTGGGACTTCGGCTCGGCGGCCCGCCATCATCAGCTCAACTGTCCGTGGCTTGGCGATCGCTCCCGTGCGGGCATTCCGTCGATGCGCGGCTCGATGACGCCTGAGATGGGACGCGAGGCGGACGTCGCGAAGAAGATCCGGATCGAGCTGGAGAAGCGCGGACTCCTCAACGAGCCGCTGGGCGTCGATATCGTTGAACCGCCCGTCATGTTCGCGCTCCAGCGCGAAGGCATCAAGGTCGTCGACGGCCAGGAGTTGATGTCGGCTGCGCGCGAGATCAAGACGCAGGACGAGATCACGCTGCTCAACATGTCGTCGATGATGGTCGATGCGGCGTACTACGATCTCTACAAGGCGATGAAGCCGGGGATGCGCGAGAACGACGCCGTCGCGCTGGTGGCGCAGAAGCTGTACGAGCTCGGGTCGGAGTACGTCGAAGCGGTCAATGCCATCTCGGGGGAACGCTGCAGTCCGCACCCTCACGTGTTTTCGGATCGCGTGCTGAGGCCCGGCGATCCGGTGTATTACGACATCCTCCACTCCTACATGGGATACCGCACGTGCTATTACCGGACGTTTGCGGTCGGCTCGGCGTCGCGCGCAATGGTCGATGCCTACAAGCGGTGCCGCGACTACCTTGACGCCTCGATCGAGCTGATCCGGCCGGGCCGCACCACGGCCGAAGTGGCGTCGGTGTGGCCGCGCGCGCAGGACTTCGGTTTCCCGAGTGAGGAGGCGGCCTTTGCGCTGCAGATGGGCCACGGCATCGGCCTGGCGATCTGGGAGCGGCCGATGATCAGCCGGCTCGTCTCGCTCGATCACCCGCACGAGATCAAGCCGGGGATGGTGTTCGCGCTCGAAACCTTCTGGCCGTCGACCGACGGCTGGAGCGCCGCGCGCATCGAAGAAGAGATCGTCGTCACGCAGACGGGCCACGAGGTGATCACCCGCTTCCCGGCGGAACAGCTGCTGGTTGCCGGCGCGCCATTTGTCACCGTGGACGGCAATTTGCCGACGGTGCGCGAGGTCGAAGCGCCGCGGCCGAACCCGCAGGTTGTCGAGATGATTGCCGCCGGGGCCCGGGCAGAAGCGCAGAAGCCCGAACAGGTCGGCGCGGGATCCTGATGGCCTTGAGCGTCGTGATGCCTGCGCTCGAGATGGCGCAGGAAACCGGCAAGCTCGTCTCGTGGCTGAAGAAGGAGGGGGAGCAGGTCCGCAAGGGGGAGCTGCTCCTCGAAGTGGAAACCGACAAGGCCGTGGTTGAAATCGAGGCGGCTGGCGACGGCGTGCTCGGCGGCATCGTCGCGCAACCGGGCGACGTCGTGCAGGTGGGCCGCACGATTGCCTGGCTGCTGCAGCCCGGCGAATCTCCTCCTGCCGCGACAGCTGCCGCCCCGGCGTCGGGGCGAACGATGTCTTCATCGGCCTCGTCCGGCAGTGCGGCGCCCGCCGTTGCCGCGCCGGCGGCCGCCGGTGGTCCACGCCTCTCGCCCAAGGCGCGGAAACTCGCGCAGGAGCATGGCGTCGATATCGCGAGCCTGAAAGGATCCGGGCCGGGCGGCGAGATCCTCGCGGATGACATTCTTGCGGCGGCGACGGTCCGGCTAAAGCCGGACACTACGACCGTCCCTCGCGAGTCGACCGTCCAATCCCCGTCGACCGTGCAATCCCCGTCGACCGTGCAATCCCCGTCGACCGTGCAATCCCCGTCGACCGTGCAATCCCCGTCGACCGTAGTGTCCGGCTTTAGCCGGACCGGCACGACCAGTACCACCGCCCGCCTGATGGCCGAGCGGACGACGCAGAGCTGGACTACTGTTCCGCACTTCTTTCTTACCCGACATGTTGATGCGAGCGCGCTGAACGCGGCGCGGGAGAAACAGCTCGCCGCGATCGAGAAGTCGAGCGGCGTACGGGTCACGCACAGCGACCTCCTCGTCGCGGCCGTCGCCCGCGCGCTCAGGAAGCATCCGCGCATGAATTCACTGAACGAGCACGTCAACGTCGCCATCGCCATTGCGGTCGAGGATGCGGTCGTCACCGCGGTCATCCCCGACGCAGACAAGACGTCGATCGCGGATATTGCCAGCCGCCGCCGCGACCTGACCGAACGTGCTCGCGCCGGACGGCTGCAGCCGGCCGACATCGGCGGCGCCACCTTTACGATCAGCAACCTCGGCATGTTCGACGTCGACGCGTTCACGGCGATCATCGTGCCGCCGCAGGCTGGCATCCTCGCCGTCGGCGCTATTGCCGACCGCGTCGTGGCCGTCGACGGCAAAGCGGTGGTACGACCGACGCTGACGCTCACACTCTCGTCCGACCATCGCGCTGTCGACGGCGCCACAGCCGCCGCATTCTTGAAAGACGTCGTCGCTGAAATTACTCGTACGTGACATCACTCGTAGGTGGGGGCCGGCCGCCTTCGCCAAAGGCTTCGGCGCGCCGGCTCGTGGGTTCATCAAATGAAGACTGACACAATCGAAAAAGGCATCACGCTGAAGGACCCCGGGCTCTTCAGACAGGCGAGCTACATCGACGGCGCCTGGGTCACTGCACCGTCAGGTGCCGTGATCACTGTCGACAATCCGGCGACCGGTGAAGCGATCGGCACCGTGCCGAAGCTCGGCGCCGCCGAGACGCGGCAGGCGATTGACGCCGCAGCGAGAGCGTTTGACGCCTGGCGCACGACTACGGCCAAGGATCGCGCGATCGTGATGCGCCGCTGGTTCGACCTGATGATCGCCAACCGCGACGACCTCGCCCGCCTCATGACCACCGAGCAGGGTAAGCCGCTGGCTGAGTCGCGCGGCGAAGTGACCTACGCGGCGAGTTTCCTCGAATGGTTCGGCGAGGAAGCCAAGCGCGTCTACGGAGACACGATCCCGGGCCATCAGGCCGACAAGCGAATCGTCGTCATCAAGCAGCCGATTGGCGTCGTCGCCTGTATCACGCCCTGGAACTTTCCGCTCGCGATGATCACGCGCAAAGCGGGCCCCGCCATCGCCGCGGGCTGCACCGTGGTGCTGAAGCCCGCGTCGCAGACGCCGTTCTCGGCGCTCGCCCTGGCGGAGCTGGCGCAGCGCGCCGGCGTGCCGAAGGGCGTGCTCAACGTCATTACCGGAGCCGCCACCGATATCGGCGGCGAGCTGACGTCGAACCCCGGCGTCCGCAAGTTGTCCTTCACCGGTTCCACGGAGACCGGCAAGCTGCTGATGGCGCAGTGCGCGAGCACCGTGAAGAAAATCTCGCTCGAGCTCGGCGGCAATGCGCCGTTCATCGTGTTTGACGACGCGGATCTGGATGCAGCCGTCGAAGGCGCGATTGCGTCGAAGTATCGCAACACCGGGCAGACGTGCGTCTGTGCGAACCGCATCTTCGTGCAGGACAGCGTCTACGATGCCTTTGCCACGAAGCTCGCCGATGCGGTGCGTACGTTGCGGCCGGCGCCGGGCCTCGACGCCGGTGCGACGCAGGGCCCGCTGATCGACGACCGGGCCGTCCGGAAAGTGGAAGAGCACATCAGCGATGCGCTCTCGAAAGGCGCCCGGGTCGTGATTGGCGGCCAGCGTCATGCGCTCGGCGGCCGGTTCTTCGAACCGACGGTGCTCGCGGACGTCACGCCGTCGATGGTGATTGCGCACGAGGAAACGTTCGGTCCGGTGGCGCCGCTGTTCCGCTTCCGTACCGAAGAGGAAGCGATCGCGCTTGCCAACGACACCCCCTTCGGCCTCGCCGCGTATTTCTACGGCCGTGACGTCGGGCGCGTCTGGCGGGTGGCTGAGGCGCTCGAGTCAGGCATGGTCGGCGTCAACACGGGGATCATCTCGACCGAGGTGGCGCCATTCGGCGGCGTGAAGGAATCCGGGCTCGGTCGCGAGGGCTCGAAGTACGGGATCGAGGAGTTCCTCGAAATCAAATACGTCTGCCTGGGCGGAATCTGAATGCTGCTATTTGAGATTGAAGATCGATGATTTGAGTATCGATTTGGTCATCGATGATCAGATTGGGTTCGTTCGGGCTGCCGCTGGAGAAATACCTCAGGAAGGAGCAGAATGTGCGCCCAGGAGGAACGGCCATGATGCGGTACCCCTTGGCGCTTCTGTTCCTGCTCGCCTTGAGTGCGCCGGCCGCGCTGGCTCAGCAGCCGTCCGACGGGCTGTCCGACCAGCAGCGGCTGGGCCGGCAGCTCCTGTCCCAGTCGTGCGCCGTCTGCCACCTGCCGCCTGCCCGCGGTGCGCGCACTTACGGCCCCGCCCTGCACAAAGCGTCGAACGGCGGTGACGACGCCCTGATGCGCAAAGTCATTATGGAAGGGACGCCACGGATGCCGGCGTTCAGGTATTTCCTGCAGCCCAACGAGATCGACGCGATCATCGCGTTCGCGAGAACGGTTCCGACACCCGCGCCCGCGCCCAAACCGGCAGCGGCGCGTTAAGGAGAAGTTATGACGAAGCTGCGAACCGTGCTTCTGGTGGGAGCGGCCGGCCTCCTATTCATGACGGGCATCCGGGCGGCCGACCAGACTCTGGCCGGCGCAATCACGTCCGCTTCCGGGCAAAAACTCGAGGGCGTCACCGTCTACGCCAAGATGGACGGTTCGACTACGACGACCGCCGTCTACACGGACGAGTCCGGCATCTATCGCTTCCCGCCGCTTGCCGTCGGCAAGTACCGCGTCTGGGCTCAGGCGCTCGGCTTCGAGGCGACGAACGCGATGGTCGACCTGGGCGCGACGCGCAAGCACGATCTCGTGCTGCGGCCGATCACCGACCCCGAGCGGCGCTTCCGGCAGTTGCCGAGTGAAATGATTGCCCAGGCGCTGCCCGAAGCGACGCCGTCGGACGCTCGCATGAAGAAGATCTTCATGAACAACTGCACCGGCTGCCACCCGCCGGGGTACATCCTGCAGTTCCGGTTCGACGAAGCGGGCTGGAGCAAGGTGATCGACCTGATGAAGGTCGTGGCAGGCACCGGCGTCTATCCCGGGCCCAACGCGCCAGTGAACGGGATCATGCACCGCAACCAGAAGGAGCTGGCTGCGTATCTCTCGCGCGCGCGCGGACCCGGCGAGACGTCAATGAAGATCCCGGCGCGGGCGCGCCCGACAGGTGAGGCGGCGCGCGCCGTGTGGAAGATCTACGACCTGCCGCTCAACCCGGACGTCGGCGTCGGCGTCAAATACAACGACAACGACGGCCTCAGCAACTGGGCGCTCGGCCAGCCGTCGAAGCTCGCCGAGCTGCCGCATGACGGCAGTATGGGGCTGGACGGCAATCTGTACTACACCGTCAACAACCCGAACACGCTCTTCACCATCGGCAAGGTCAACACCAGGACCGGGGAAGTCACTCACTTCAAAGTGGACGCGCGGGATGGAAACGCGGCAACTTCTCACGGCCTGGCGCGCGACGCGCAGGGGAACTTCTGGTTCGACATCAACCCGGGCCGCCGCGGCCTTGGCAAGCTCGATCCAAAGGCCGGCAAGATCACCGTCTACCAGACGCCGGCCGACATGACGCCGGTTGGCGGCGCCGTGACGATCGACGTCGACGGCCAGGGGAAGATCTGGGCGTCGACGCCAGAGGGCGCGGTACGGTTCGATCCGGTGACGGAGAAGTTCACCGCCTACCGGTCGGTGACGTCGAAGAGCCCGAAAGGGACGGTCGGGACCTACGGCGCGGCGGGCGACCGCGACGGCAACGGCTGGTGGGCGCAGATGGCGATCGACACGATCGGCCACGCGAACGTGAAGACCGGCGAGGTCTCCGAGATCAAGCTCGCGCCGATCAAGGCCGAGATGGAGCGCTTCGCGGCGGATCGCGCGTTCTACGAGAGCTTCGGCGACGCTGGTTTCAGCGTGCCGATTCCATGGTCGCCCGGGCCGCGCCGCATGGGGACGGACAAGAACGCGGACGTCCTGTGGGTCGGCAACTCCTGGGGCGCGTCGCTCACCCGCATCGACACCAGGACCAAAGAGACGAAAATCATTCCGCTGCCGAACCCGGCGCTGCAGGCGTATCACATCCATGTCGACAGCCGGCACAATGCGTGGGGGAACCTCTGGACCGCCGATCAGATCTTCAGGTACGACCCGGCGGCGAACCGGTTCACGATGTTCGACATTCCGGTGCATGGCACCGAGTCGCGGCACATCTCGCTCCTCGAGCAGAACGGCCAGCTGCACGTCGTCATCCCGGTCTACCGGACGAATCAGATGGCGGTGATGACGGTCCGCAGCGAGGCGGATCTGCGGGCGCAGCGGTAAGGGGTGTGTGAACTATGGCCTCAGCAATGACGTTCCGCATTTCGACGCACATCGTCGCTGGTTGTCTGGCGGCCCTGGTGCTCGCGGGGAGCCTGGCGTCCGAACGGTCGGCGGCACAGGGCACCGCGGTGACTGCGCTGACGGGTGTCCGCATCATCGACGGCACCGGGGGGCCGCCAATCGAGCGCGGGACCGTCGTCATCAGCAACGGCCGCATTACGGCCGCTGGCGCCTCGGTCCAGATTCCCGCCGGCGCAACCAGCATCGACCTGACGGGCAAGACCGTGATGCCCGGAATGATCAACGCGCACGCTCACGTCCAGCATCAAACCAAGACGATGGCGATGCGTGACGATCTGATCCGGCGGTTGCGCCTGTATGCCTCCTACGGCATAACGACCGCCGTCAGCCTCGGACAAACGTCGGCCGAGGAGCAAGCCGAGGTCATCAAGCTGCGGGACGAACAGGATCGGATCACGCTCGATCGGGCGCGGGTGTACACCTCCGGTCCGAGCGTCCGCAACCAGAAAACGCCCGACGAAGTGCGCCAGACCGTCAATCGTCTTGCGGACGAGAAAGTCGATCGCATCAAGACGCACGTCGCGAACAACATGACGCCCGACACCTATGCCGCGCTGATCGATCAGGCGCACAAACGCGGTCTGTCCGTGGCGGCCCACATCTTCTTCCTCAAAGAAGCGGAGATGATGCTGGAGCGGGGCGTCGATGTCATTGCTCACAGCGTTCGCGATCAGGACGTGCCCAAGACATTTGTCGACGCCATGAAGCGCCGGAACGTCGGGTACATTCCGACGCTGACCCGTGATGTATCGCTCATCGTTTACGAAACGACGCCGGCGTTCTTCACCGATCCGTTCTTCCTGCGTGGCATCTCGGTGTACGGCGAGCAGGTCAAGATGGTGAGCGACCCCGGATACCAGCAGAAGATGCGGGAAAACCCACAAACGCAGGTCGTCAAGCAGGCGCTCGCACAGGGAACGCGGAACCTGAAGATACTGTCTGACGCGGGTGTGAGGATCGCGCTCGGGACCGACAGTGGCACAGACGAGGGACGGTGGCAGGGCTATTTCGAGCAGGTCGAGCTCGAGATGATGGCGAAGGCCGGCATGACGCCGATGCAGGTGATCGTCGCCGCCACGGGCGCAGCGGCGCAGGTCTCGAAGCTGGATCACGTCGGGACGATTGCGCCTGGCAAGGCGGCCGACCTGCTCGTGCTCGACGCCAATCCGTTGCAGGACATTCGCAACACGCGGCAGATTCACTCGGTGTGGCTCTCGGGCCGGCGAATGGAGACGAGCGGCACGAACTAAGGCGCACTTCAGATGAACGTAGTGTCCGCCTTCAGGCGGACCCGGCCAGTCCGGCTAAAGCCGGACACTACGTACTCTTGAAAGCCCGCTTTAGGGTCTCAGCACATACTCCGGCGCCGTAGTGTTCGTCCCCTTGTGACAGCAGTCGCCCAGGAAGTTCGGCCGATAGGGGTTGCTGAGGCTGTTGTTGCCGGGCGGCAGCGTACCGGTTTTCGCCCGATCGTTGATTCGGGCGAGCACACGGTCGCGAGCCTGTTCCGCCTGGCGGAGTAAGCGATCGACGTCCCATCCGACGAGCGCGCCCTTCCAGTAGACGACTCTTCCCGCAATCAGCACGTCGCGGACATGCCGCGGGTTCATCATGGTCACGATCGTGCCCGGCACGTTGTTCATCGGCCAGGTGTTGATGTTGCGCGCGTCGAGCACAACGATGTCGGCTTCCTTGCCGGGAGTGAGTGTCCCGACTTTGTCCAGGATCCGGTTCGCGGCGGCGCCCGCAATCGTCGCCATCTCGACGACCTGGCGGGACGTGACCAGTTGAGGGACCGGCACGTTCCCGGGGTTGCTTTCGCGGAAGGCGAGGTCGTTGGCCAGCGCGCGCTGCAGGCAATAGGCGCCCCGCATCAGCGAGAACGGGTCGGTCGTCATGTTCGTCTCGACGTCGGGGCTCAGGCTGGGCAGGATCCCGTGATTGAGCGCCAGCTGAAACGGCGGCATCCCGTGGCGCATCTGCATCTCGATCAGGTTGGCGATCGAGATGTGGGCGCCGCGGTCGCGCACGATTTCCCAGGCCTTGGGCTGCTCCTGCCACCGGGTGGCGTGGATGAATGTGACGTCGGACCAGTCCGTACCGTTCCGCGTGTCGGCCGCTGCGGCGATGATCCCCATTGGATTGCCGACCACATGGTTGTGCAGCGACGCACCGAACGACCGGGCCAGCTGCCAGCCTGTGTACGGCGCACCTTGAAACGCCGGCCCCGCGCCGCCTCCGAAGCCGAGCGTCACCAGCTGGTCTCTCGAGCTGAAGTAAGTTCTGGCGAGGCGCCCGATCCCTTTCGTCGTGTCACCAAGCGCCCCGGGGAACTCGTACGGTTCGCCCTCGGTACTCCGATCGGCTCCGGCGCTGTACGCGAACACCATGCGACGGCCCGAGTCCATCAGCCCCTTGATGAGGGCATCGGTGTGGGCCGGCGTGTGGCTTGACTGCGAGGTGTCGGTTCCACAGGTGACGCCCTCGGTAATCTGGCCGAGACAGGCGATGAGCTCCGCGATGTAGCAGTCTTCCGGGTCATAGGGCGCCCGTCCGAGGTCCCAGACGATGTGGCTCGGGTTTCCCGCGTCAGTGATCCGCCCCGCAGTCCAGATGCCCTGCACTACTGATCCATAGCTTTCGAGCGGCCACGCGCCCGCGAGCAGGCCGTCGGGAATCACGCTGCGTTGAATGGCCTCGTATTGGTGATTGTGGGTGGTGATGAAGCCAGGCATCACAATCGTGCCCGCGCAGTCGACGACCTCGGCGTCGCCGGCGGAAATCGCCGGCGCGATCCGGGCGATGGTCTTTCCATCGATCAGAACGTCGGCCTTCTCGAAGTCGCCGACCGCCGGATCGAGGCTGAGCACGACGCCTCCCCGCAGCAGGATGCGACGCTTCCGGGCATCGCCAATCAAGCCCTGCAGATCGGCGGCGCTGCGGCATGCGGCCGCGCCAAGCGTGGTGCCGGCGAGCCCGGCGGCGCCTGTCCGCAGAAAACCTCGTCGGGAGAATCCGTCGCTGCGCATCATCGACTCCTTTCTTCGAAACGGGCGAGCGCAAAGAGCGGATTGGTTGCACCGTCTTCGCCGACCTGCCGGGCAAGCTTCTCTCCGAGGGCGGGTCCCATCTTGTACCCATGACCGCTTCCGCCGCCCGCGATCCAGACGTCAGGCATTGCGGGATGACGGTCGACGATGAATTGGCCGTCGGGGCTTTCTTCGTACTGGCACACCTCGGCCCCGAGGATCGGTGCGTCCTTCAATGCGGGGAAGCGAGTGCTGACGAACCTGCGGAGGGTACTGCCGGCGTCGCGGGACGGTGTCCGGTCTCCGTCCGTGGGATCGAACTCGTCGCCTCGCGCGTCGTCAGCGACTTTAAACCCGCGGTGGAGATTCCCGGGGATGCCGTAGATGAAACGGCCGCTGATATCGACCCAGACCGGAAGACGAGGCTCGACGAACCGTTCGTCACCCGCGGGAGTGCCGAAGTAGAGCACCTCCTGCCGGGTCGATCGCACGCGCCAGCCAATCACGTCCGGGAAGAGCCGGCCAAGCCAGGGTCCGCACGCGAACACGTAGCGATCCGCGGCCAGCGTGCTGCCGTCGCTGAGCCGCACGTCCGGCCGCCGGCCGTCCGCTCGGACCGACGCGACCGCAGCCTGACGGTAGGTTCCCCCAATCCGCACGAGTTCGCGTGCAACGGCGTCGCACGCGTGCCTGGCGAGGAGATAGCCGCCTTCATGTTCGAGGTAGATTTTCATGACGCCGTCGAACTGGATTTGCGGCCATCGCTTCGCGGCGACGGCCGGCTCCATCTCTTCGTATTCGAGTTGAAGGTCGCGCAGGAACGGCAGCGAATCCCGCGTATAGCTGTCGTCCGCGCCCGTGAGCCACAATACGCCGGTCCGCTTGTAGAACTGCTCACCGGGATCCCACTCGCTCCACAGCGTCAGCGCCCTGGCCGCCATTTCGACGTTGTGCCGGGCCGGTCCGTAGATCGTCCGGATGACTCGTGTTTCTCCGCCGGAGCTGGCTCGGGCATTTCCCGGCCCCCAGGCGTCAACCAGCGTGACCTCCGCGCCCGCACGTCGAAGGTGCAGGGCCGTCCATCCGCCGAAGGCGCCTGCACCAACGACAGCGACGCGGAGCGGCATGGCGTGATAATAAGGCCTGCCTCGCCGAAGCTCCGTCCGGTTCCGGGGAGCGAAGGCGGGCTGGAACCCATGAACGTGATGAAAGCGGTGGTCGTTCTGCTCTTCGTCCCGATCGCAGCGCTGGCTCAGAGTGGCGCGAGCTGGTCGCTGAAAGGCTCCATGCCATTCGAGCGGGGCGAAATCGCCGTCGCCGCAGTGAACGGAAAGATCTACGTCATTTCTGGCTCGTCGTCCGGCCTTCAGGCCAACGCACTCAATCAGGAATATGACCCCGCTGCCGGGACATGGCGAGACTTGGCGCAGATGCCCGCGGTGGCGTCGCATGCCGGTGCGGCGGCGCTGAACGGGAAGATATATGTCGTCGGTGGGTTCGTCGCAAACGTCCACGTGGGCGCCATGAACCGCGTCTTCGAATACGATCCGGCGGCCGATCGCTGGCGCGCCCTCGCGCCGCTTGCGGCCCCCCGCGGCTCACCCGGCGTTGTGGCGGTGAATGGGAAGATACACGCCATCGGCGGGCGCGATCCGGAGCGTAAGACAGTGACCACACACGAAATCTACGACCCGGCGACCAACACCTGGAGCATGGCCGCGCCGCTCCCCGGGGCGCGCGATCATCTCGGCATTGCCGTCGCGGCCGGCCGTATCCATGTCTTCGGAGGACGCACGGACGCGACCGTTGACAATACGGCGCGCCACGACGTGTACGATCCGGCGACCAACACGTGGAGCTCGGCGGCGCCGCTCACGACGGCACGCAGCGCGGGCGCGACGTTTGCGCTCGACGGTCGCATCGTCTACGCAGGCGGGGAATGCAAGGACGCCGGCGCGAGCGTGACCTTCACCGAAGTCGAGGCCTACGATCCGAAGACGAACCAGTGGATGACATTGCCACCGCTGCAGCCCGGCCGGCATGCGGCGGCGGCCGTGGCCGTAGGAGCGGAGGCCTACCTCCTTGGCGGCAATATGGGCTGTGGCGGCATGAGACCGTCGAAAGAAATACTGGCCTTTCGCATGCGATGACACTCCACACTTGCTTCCGCCTTCGGGTTGCCCTCGCCACAATCGCCGCTGTCGGTGCGCTTCACTCGAACGTGTTTGCCGCCGTGGATGTACCGGTCCTTGCGCCCGGCCTCTACACGCGGACGCTGGACCGTGACGGCGGGCCGTCGATTGGCTACGCGATCTCAGTGCCGCCTGGCTATGACCGCACCACGCCGGTGCCGCTCGTGCTTGCACTGCACTTTGGCGTGCAGGGCGGCCCGAGCCTCTACGCTGGCCGTGATGTGCTGCGAATTCTGATAGGTCCGGCTCTTGCGGAGTTTGGCGCGGTGATGGTTGCTCCCGACGCGCTCGACGGCGGGCCCTGGGACACACGCCAGAACGAGGAAGCGGTTGTCTGGCTGCTCGACTCGGTGATGCGCAGCTACCGCATCGATCCCGGGAAGGTGATCGTCACTGGGTTCAGCATGGGAGGCGCCGGAACGTGGCATTTTGCCGGCAAGTACCCGGAGCGGTTTGCCGCGGCCGTACCGGTGGCGGGCCGGCCCCCGGCCTCCGCTGGGAACTGGCGCGTGCCCGTATTCGCCGTGCATTCACGCAGCGATCGCGTCGTCCCGATTGGCCCGACCGAGAAGCGGATCGACGAACTGAAGCGCGCGGGGGTGAAGGCCGAGCTCATCGCGCTCGACCGGCCTACGCATTTCCAGACCGGTGCGCATACAGAAGGCCTCAGACAAGCGGTGCCGTGGCTTCGCCAGGTCTTGAAGCGCTGAAGGCGGAGCTCGAGCGCTTCGGCGAGGCAAACGACGCCTCGACGACTGAGCGCCCCCGGCGCATGCTGAACATCACCCGCGATACCGGCGAATTCCTGGCCGTGCTCGTACGGGCGATGGCCGCGCGGCGGGTGCTGGAGATCGGCACGTCCAACGGGTACTCCACGCTCTGGCTTGCGGAAGCTGCAGGGGGAATCGGCGGCTCGGTCACAACCGTTGAATCTGCCGAATACAAGTCGGGGCTCGCCTCCGCCACCTTCGCGCGGTCCGGGCTCTCGCCGTTCATTACCCTGATTCACGACGACGGCGGTCAGCTTCTGCAGCGCAGTGAGCCGAGCGCCTATGACTTGATCTTTCTGGATTCCGAGCGCCGGGAGTACCCGGGCTGGTGGCCTGAGTTGCGTCGCGTGCTGCGCCGTGGAGGATTGTTGATCGTGGACAACGCCGTGTCCCACGTGAACGAGCTGGCTCCCTTCGTCACGGTGGTGAGGGCCGATCCCCAGTTCGAGACGTGCCTCGTTCCAGTTGGCAACGGGGAGTTTCTTGCCGTGAAGACACCATGACCGCAACGTTTGACAACTTCATCGACGGCCGGTGGAAATCTTCCAGGACCGGCCAGACGTTCGAGAACGAAAACCCGGCCTTCAGGAGTACCAACCTGGGCTTCTTCCAATCGTCGAACCCTGACGACATCAACGAGGCGCTCGGCGCCGCCGAGACCGCCTTCCGCGCATGGCGCCGCACGCCCGTGCCGGAGCGGCAGCAGTATGTGTCGGAGTTCCTCAGACTGTTGAAAGCGTCACGCGAGGAGCTGGCTCGCATCGTCACGCTGGAAAACGGCAAGACGATTCGCGAATCGCGCGCCGAAGTGGACTCGGCGCTGGTCGAGGGAACCTATCACCTGAACCAGACGTCGGCGTTCTATGGACACACCGGACCGGGCGCGCCTGGCGACATCACGACATGGGTGCAGTATCAACCGCTTGGCGTGGTCGGCGTGATCAGTCCGTGGAACTTTCCCATGAACGTGATGTGCCGCAAGACGCTGCCG
>Ga0075421_100005181_pt1 | contig 15732 bp, 8 predicted proteins | sample SoiMetdeltSBSDD5_FD_75292 | JGI IMG/M metagenome (GOLD analysis project Ga0075421, IMG submission 75292) | Bulk soil microbial communities from a Populus tree surrounding site in Tennessee, USA - Soil MetaG P. deltoides SBSDD5 | ecosystem: Environmental > Terrestrial > Soil > Tree plantation...
TTGCGCTCGATCGGCCCGCCAAGGCTGTACCCGAACTGGTTCTTGTCGAACTCCGGCACCGAGGCCTCGAACCGGTTCTTGGCCGTCAGCGTGTCGGACTGATAGTAGTACGAGCCGCTGCCGCGGAACTGGTTGGTGCCTGCCTTGGTGATGACCTGTACCTGCGCGCCAGGGCTGCGGCCGTCGACGGCCGAGAAATTGTTCGAGACGACCCGCACCTCTTCGACCGATTCGGTGTTGGGGGTCAGGTTGGTGATCCCGCCGCGCGCGACGCCGTTGGTGCTGGTGTCGTCGACGGTGTAGTTGTTGGCCTCATCGCGCTGACCGCTGGCGTTGATGCGTGGCGCCGATTCCCCGGCGAACGAATCGTCGGCGCCGCCACCGCCGCTGATCGAGGCCGACACGCCCTTGCCGGTCACGCCCGGCTGCAGCGCGATCAAGTTGTAGAGATTGCGTCCGCTGAGCGGCATCTCCTGGAGCTGCATCCGATCGACACGTCCCGACACGCGCCCCTGTTCGGTCTCGACCACCGGTGCCTGCGTGGTCACCGTCACGTTTTCCTGCACACCCGAGAGCTCGAGCGCGAAATCGACTTTGACCGTCTCGCTGATGCCGACCGCGATCGATTCGCGCAGCGCATTGGCAAACCCCTGCTTGACGACCTCGATCCGATACGTGCCGGGCGCCAGGCTGGTGACCCGGTAAATGCCTTCGCTCGACGTGGCGGCTTCACGCGCCACGCCGCTCTGAATGCTGGTGACCATTACGATCGCGTCCGCGACGACCGCCTTCTGGGCGTCGGTGACGGTGCCCTGAATCGCGCCGCTGAACTGCGCGCGCGCCGACGCCGGCGCGAGCAGCAGTGCGACGAGCATCCAGCCGAGGGTGCGCGCGCCTATCTTCGTCATGACACTCTCCTCCGCTTGTCATCCGGCCGTGAACCGTCGAAAACAGTTCCCGTTACCGAATGTCGGCCAGCCTACACACGTGTGACGAGCCGCGCAACGCAGTTCGGCTTATGGCCCGATTAACGGCCCAGGCGAGAACTCGGCAGGGCGGCAATGTATGGATTCGCTCCAGAGACGGAGGGATGTCCGAGGGGATCGGCGTCCGCCGGCCGCGAGATCACGATGAACACGACGAGCACGAAGAGGTTGAGGTTGCTGCCTCCAGTCCTTCGTGTCCGTCGTGTCCTTGGTGCTCATCGTGGCGCGCCGAAGGCGCCGTGACGAGCGGGGGTTGCCTTCCTAAAAGCGGACTTTCAACCCGAACTGGAAATTCCGCTGTAAATCGTTGCCTCCAAACGCCGTCGAGTTGATCCGCCCGGCATTCGGGTTCGGGCTGCCCGGCACGCCGATCTCCGAATCGGGGTTTCCGAGATTGACGTGATTGAAGAGATTCACCGCTTCGATCCGTACCTCGATGGTGCGGTTGTCGGCGAAGTCGAAATGCTTGAACAGCGACGCGTCGACCCGCCAGTAGCCGGGGCCGCGCAGCGAATTGCGCGGCAGGTTGCCGAACGTGCCGGCCGCCGGCCGCGCGAACGCGCTGCCCGACTCGCCAATCGGTGTCGTATTGAACCATTGATCGCGCGTCTTCGGGCCGTCGGGATCGCCCACGAGGTCGGCGCGATTGGGTCCGGTGTCGCGATCGGCGCCGGCGTTCCGATAGGTCACGTTGAAGGGCAGGCCGCTGAGGATGAACGTGTTCGTGTTCACCTGCCAACCGCCGACAACGATATTCATCGCCGGTGAGATGTCGGAGAGATACGTGCGGCCGCGGCCGATCGGGAGTTCGGCGACGAGCGACAGCACGAGGTTGTGCCGGCGATCCCAGTCCGCGGGTCCACGATTCAGATCGGTGTCGAACAGTCCGGCGGCCGGCTCGAGCGGCGTCTGGAAGTACTCGGCGCTCTCCTGTTCGGCTTTCTGCAGCGTGTAGTTGACCTGCAGCGAATAGCCTTGCGAGAACCGTTTGGTCAGCTTCGTTTGCAGGGCGTCGTAGGCGTTGTCCGCGCAGTTGCAGAAGTAGTCGACGTCCTGCGACCATCCGAAGCGGTTGAAGTACGGCCGGCGCTGGTTTCTCGGCACGCTGGGATAGCCGAGGATCGACGCCTGGTTGATGTTGATCGCCGGACCGTCGCCGGCAAACACGTTGCCGCCGCGATTGCCCACGTAGGCAACCTCCAGCGACATCGTCGACGTCAATTCACGCTGCATCGTCACGTTGAAGGCGTCCACGTGCGGTGGGCGCTGCTTCTCCGGCAGGGCGCGGGCGAAGACCCCATCGGGCAACGGGAACTCGCCGCTCGACGGCACCGCCGGAAAAAGCGGCGGCGGCGGACCGGATGCGAGGTTGAACACGCGCTCGAAGTTCTCCGGAGCGTTGAGCTGCTGGATCGACAGGACCGGCAGGTTCTGCGTGACGCTGTGGCCGAAGAGCGATCCGAACACGCCGATGTCGTAGCTGCGTCCGTAGCCGCCGCGCAGCACGGTTTTCTCGTCGACCTGATAGGTGACGCCGAACCGGGGCGCCCAGTTCAACGTGTTCTCGACGTCCCCGTTCAGGCCGATGCCGCCGACGCCCACGACCTTGATCATCCCGGTATCGAGATCGAGGAAGCCGGCGTTGCCCGCTTCGTTGATCGTCTGCGGGTTGATCACGTCGAGGCGCAGGCCGTAGTTGATCGTCACCTTCGGATTGACGCGCCACGTGTCTTGCGCGTAGTAGAAGTGCCGCCACTGCCGCTCGCGCGCGTCGACCGTCGGGCTGACGTAGCGTCCGAACGAGCTGACGTCGCCGAGCATGAAGCTGGCGAGCGCCAGCCCGCCGCCGTTGGGACCGCGCGTGCGATCGTCGCTGAACGTCAACTCGCCGGAGCGATGGCGATCGCTCGGCACCCGCAGGTTGTACGCACGCCTGACGTCGATGCCGAATTTCATGCTGTGCGAGCGCCACATCTTGGTGAGGTTGCCGACGATCTGGAACTGCTTCTCGTCCTGGTCGAGCGGACAATTGCACCGTCCGACCCGGTCCCCGAGGCCGGAGCCAAAGGCGATGCGCCGGCTGTCCCCGTCGCCGCCAATGAAAAATGCCGGCAACCCCGAAGCAAACGTCGTGTCGAGATTGAGGCCAGGAATGCCGGCATCCGCCGCCGGCGTCGTGCCGAAGTCCGACGGCAGCACGTTGACGTTGTAGCGGAAAAACCCGAATCGGAAGTCGGCGAGCAACGATGACGAGAAGGCCCAATCGATGCCGTAGGCAAGGCTTTGATTGCGCGCGTCCGACACGCCGCCGAGCGTGACCAGCTCGTCGCCGCCGCCCTGCCCGAAGACCTGCGGTCCGTCGCGCAGGAAGTCGCCGAGGCTGTAGCGGCCAAACATGTTGACGCCGTCCCGCAGCCGCCCATCGATTCGGACGTTGATGGCGTTTCCGTCGAAGGTCTCGGACCCCGAACCCACGTAGTTGTCGATCGTGCCGTTCTCGCGGCCGTCGACATTCGGGGGCGGGACGTGCTGCAGCACGGCAAGAGCTTGGGGCGAGAGGCGCCCGGTGGGAATCCGGTTGTTGCCGAACTGCTGGCGAACGGCCGGAGCACCGGTGGCGGGGTCGTAGATGTTGACGCCATAAGCGCTGAAGTCACCGGCGCGCGCGGCCGCCGTCGGCACGGTCACCAGGCGCGAGCCGCCAACGGTATTGCGCGTTCCCTCGTAGTCACCAAAGAAGAACCACCGGTTCTCGACAATCCGTCCGCCCGCCGAGGCGCCGAACTGCCGCTTGCTGGTGTCCGGCAGGAACTTGCCCGTGAGTGGATCGGGACGGAACTGGGTGAATGGGTTTCGAGCCTGGAGCCGCTCGTCCTGATGGAACACGAACCCGCTGCCTCGCAGCTGGTTGGCTCCCGACTTGGTCTGTACCGACACCACCCCGGCGGTCGCCTGGCCGAATTCGGCGTCGTAGTTCTGCGACGTGATCTTGGTTTCGGCGATCGATTCCAACGTCGGGTTGATGACGATGATGCCGAGGATCGGGTCGCGATTCTCGGTGCCGTCGAGCTGATAGCCGGTGCCGCTGAAATGCTGGCCGTTGACCATCGTTTGCGTCGACCCTTGCGGGTTCTCGCTCGCCGCGTGCTGCCACCCGAGCTGCTGCGTGCCGGGCGTGAGCAGGACGAACTTTGTGAAGTTGCGATCGAGCACCGGGAGATCGGTCAGTTGACGTGTTTCGAACGTGGTCGCGACGTCGGCCCGATCGGTCTTGAGCAGCGGGCTGAATCCCTGCACGGTGATCGCCTCGCTCATCGCACCCACCTGGAGCCGCACGTCGAGGCGCGTCTGAGCATCGACATTGACCTGAATGTCGGGATAGACCGCTTGCTTGAACCCTGACAGCTCCACTTTCACTTCATAAGCGCCCGGCAGCAGGCGCTCCTTGACGAACTGCCCCGCCTCGTTGGTCACGACCGAATCGACGGTCTTGCGATCGAGGCTGGTGATGGTGACGGTGACGCCCGGCAGGATTCCTCCGGCTGGATCGGAGATCGTGCCGGCAATGCTTCCGTACACGGCTTGCGCCGACGCCGGGGATTCAAGAAGGTGAGCAAGCAGGAAGGACGCGACGATGACGACCCACACACGACGCTGCATGACATCCCCCAGGACAGGGTTAGTCGAACGTCCTAATGTGTTCGCGCTATCACTGCAAGTCAAACATATATTTCATGGCTGAGTTCCTAGTAGGTCGAGCTAGCGAGCTGTAATAGTCGAGCTGTGTCGACGTAAAACTATTTTCGTCCCTCGACGATCATCACGGTGCGGCCGGCCGGCACATCCGTCATCCGCTGGACGGTGCCGTTCGGCCATCGCACTTCGACATCGGCGGCGCGCGCCGACGCGCCCAGTCCGAAATGCGCCCGCAGGTCGTTGTGCGAGTAGTAGCTCGACTGGCTGGTAATGGCGCGAGCCTGCTTCCGTCCCGCGGCGGTGACGATCACCGTTGCGCCAATGGCCGCGCGGTTGGACGTCGTGCCCTGCAACTGGACGCGAAGCCAAGTGCCGGCCGCGGGCGAGTCGTTGCGCAGCAGCGATGGCGGCTCGTTCATGTTCATCACCAGCGCGTCGATGTCGCCGTCGTTGTCGATGTCGCCGAACGCTGCGCCCCGGCTCGAGTGTGGCGTGGTGATGCCGCTGCCGCCCGCCGCCCCGACATCCTCGAATGCCGACCCGGTGCGGTTGCGGAACAACAGACGCGGCCCCCGATGGGGATACTGAGAGAGCAGGCGTTCGATCTCCGGATAGACGTGGCCCGTGACCACCATCAGATCGACCAGCCCGTCGTTGTCGAAATCCTCGAGGCCTGTGCCCCACTGCACGTAGCGGTTCTGCACGCCGAGACCGGCGGCGGTCGCGTGATCTTCGAACAGCCCTTTGCCCAGGTTCTGGTAGAGAGCGGGGACATCGTCGGAAAAGTGTGTCTTGACGAGATCCAACAGGCCGTCGCGATTGACGTCACCGGCCGCGACGCCCATCCCAGCCTGTGGACTGCCCTGCTCGCTGTAGGCCGTGCCGCTCTCGATCGCGATATCGGTGAAGGTGCCGTCGTGGTTGTTGCGATACAGGATGGCCGCGGTGGAATCCGAGGCCACGTAGATGTCCGGCCAGCCGTCGCCGGTCAGATCTGCCGCCAGCGCCGTCATCGAGTAGCGTCCGGTGACGGCGGCAATCCTCGATGGCTCGGACACATCGCTGAAACGCCCGCCGCCGTCGTTGTGAAACAGCTGGTTGGTGTCGGTTGGCAGTCCCCTGGGACCGCAGTTCACCGCGACGCCTTTCCACGTGCAGTTCGGGCCGGTGCCGGGTTCAGGGGCCGACCCGAGATCGAAGCGCAAGTAGTTGGCGACGAACAGATCGAGGCGTCCGTCGCGGTCGATGTCGACGAAGGTGCAGCCGGAACCCCATCGATCGGCGGAGGCGGCGAGCCCGGCGGCGGCGGTGACGTCCTCGAATCGGCCAGCCCGGTTGCGATAGAGGACGTTGCGACCGAAGTAGGTCACGAAGAGATCGATCCAGCCGTCGTTGTCGTAGTCGCCGGCGCAGACGCTCGACGCCCATCCGCTGCGCCGCAGCCCGGATCGGTCGGTGACGTCCGCGAAGGTCGCGTCGCCGCGATTGCGATACAGCCGATTGGTGGGCGCGTCGGTCTTCGAGTACACCGCGGTCTGGCGCGCGCCATCGGCGAGGCGGGTCCCGCTGAGCACGAACGCATCGAGCCACCCGTCGCGATCGACGTCCACGAGCGCGACACCGGCGCCGTTGGTTTCGATGATGAACCGTTTGCGGTCGAGCCCGCCGTAGACGGTGACGTCCCGGAGTCCCGCGTCCTGCGCCATGTCCGTGAACGTGATTGCGGTCAGGCTCCGCCCTGCCTGGGGGTCAGACCCCAAAGTGGCGGCCGGGAGGAGGATGGCAAGGAGGGCGCAGATGCTTATTGGTTGATGGAGAATGGTAAATGGTAGATGAAAGAGGGCACGACGTGGCGATGCACGAACCCTTCCATCTACCATCTTCCATCTACCATCTTCCATTTACTGTTTTCCCGGCTGCAGGCGCTCGGCAATCGCGAACTCCTGCTTGGCCTCGTCGAGGCGGCCGGTTTGCTGCAGCAACTGCGCCAGCAGGTAGTGCGCCGACCGGTTGTTGGGGTCGTACTGAATCGCGCGCCGCAGCATGCCTTCGGCCGTGGCGGGCTGCCCCTTCTTCATGTAGGCGCGACCGAGCAGGATGTAGGGACCGCTGTAATACGGGTTCAGCCACATCGACTTCTGCAGCGCGGCGATCGCTTCGTCGTTCTTCGCGCCGCGGCCGAGCGCGTCGCCGAGCTGCGCGAACGCCATCGCGTCGCTCGGATTGATGGCCAGCTCACGCTCGGTCAGCGTGATCGCCTCGTCCAGGCGGCCACGGAACAGCGCGATTTGTCCGAGCAGGTAGTTGGCCCGCGGCACCCGCGGATCGATCTCGAGCGCGCGCTTCAGCGCCGCTTCGGCCGGCGGCTCCATCTCGAGGCGCAGCATCAGCTGGGCCGCCAGCACGTACGCGGCGCCGGAATCGGGAGAAACGCGGAACGTTTGCGCCAGCGAGAGACGCGCGGCATCCGGTTGACGGGTCTGGATGTAGGCGAGCCCGAGAATGTATCCGAGCTCGAGGTTGTCGCGCGCCCACTCGCGAGTCTGCTCCAGCAGCGGGACCGCATCGGCGTACTTGCCGGTCAGGTAGTAGCACAGCCCGAGGATCTGCACCGCTTCGCGACGCTCCGCCGATCCTTCGGGCCAGCGATCGCGCACCGCCGCCAGCTGCCGGATCGCGCGCTCGTGATCGTCGGCGTGGTAGTAGGCGACCCCGAGCACGTGCGCGATCGAGGGGTTGTCCTGATCGAGCGCCTGCAACTTCGCGATTGCCTCGCGCGGACGTCCCTGGCCGATCAGCTCGCGCGCTTCCGCCGCCACGCGCGCCGTCTCCGGTGCGGTGACGGCGGCCTGCTGCAGCGCCAGCACGATCAGCACGGAAATCGCCAGCACGTCGATCTACCTCTGCGCCGCGCCTTCTTTGAGGCTGTGATACCGATCGACGGCGAGATCGGTCCAGCTCTCTTCCCTGCCGTTCGGCCATCGCACGTCGATCTTGCCGATCGACGTCTGGATTCCCAGGCCGAAGAGGACGCGCAAATCGTTCTGCGCATAGTAGCTGCCACCGCCGCGGACCTCGCCAACCTGCACCCCCTCGGCGGTGACGAGCCGCACGCGCGCGCCGATCGCACTGCGATTCGACGGCGTGCCGACGAGCTTCAGCCCAATCCAATGGCCCGCCTTCGCGCTTCGCGCTTCGGCGAGATCGCGATCGACGCGGAACAGATCCGGCGTGTCGTGAATGTTGTTGATGGCGATATCGAGATCACCGTCGTTGTCGATGTCGACGAACGCGGCGCCGCGGCTGGCCTTGGGGATCGTCACCGGCTCGCCGAGCCGCTCGCTCACGTCCGCGAAGCGGCCGTCGCGCAGGTTCCGGTAGACGACCTTGCGCTGTTTGTACCCGGCCTCCGTCTTGACCCGATCGACTTCCGGGTAGACGTGACCGTTGACGAGGAACAGATCGAGCCAGCCGTCGTTGTCGAGATCGAGAAAGCCGACGCCCCAGCCCAGCCACCGCGTATTCAGACCAATCCCGCCGGCAAACGTGCGATCTTCGCAGAGGCCGCGGCCGGTGTTCGCATACAGCGTCGAGGTATCCCCGGCGAAGTTGGTCTTGAAGATGTCCATGGTCGCGTTGCGATCGAAATCGCCGACCGCGATGCCCATGCCCGCTTGTGGCTTGCCGTCCTGGCTGTAGGCACAGCCGGCGGTGATGCCGTGGTCGGTGAACGTGCCGTCGCGGTTGTTGAGGTAGAGCGCGCTCGGATTCGAGTCGTTCGCGATGTAGAGATCGGTCCAGCCATCGTCGTTGAAATCGAGCGTCGCGGCGCCGAGCCCGTAGGTGCCTTTGGCGCGGCTGATGCCCGACTTGTCGGAGGCGTCCTCGAATGTGCCGTTCCCGCGGTTGCGATACAGCACGTTCTTGCCACCGGGCAATCCCGGCGGCCCGCAGGCGACCGGAATTCCCTTGTAGCGGCACAATCCCGATTCGGGGACCGGCGTCGACGACAAGTCCAGATCGATGTAATTGGCGGCCGCGATGTCGAGCAGCCCGTCGCGGTCGTAGTCGAGCATCGCGCAGCCGGCGCCCCATCGCGAGCGGCCAACCGCGTTCGTCAATCCCGCCTTCGCCGTGGCGTCCTCGAACGTTCCGTCGCCTCGGTTGCGATAGAGACGGTTCTGCCCCCAATACGTGACGAAGAGGTCGTCGTGCCCGTCGTTGTCGTAGTCGCCGGCACACGCGGCTTGACCCCACCCGCTGTGGCCGACGCCGGCGCGGGCGGTGATGTCCTCGAAGGTGCCGTCTCCCTTGTTGCGATAGAGATGATTGGTGGGCTCCTGCCCCTTCGGGAACCCTTCGAGCGTCGATCCGTTGACGAAAAACAGGTCCATCCAACCGTCGCCGTCCACGTCGAGCGCGGCCACACCGGTGCCGGTCGTCTCGAGCAGATACTTGTTGGTCTGTTGCCCACCGTAGATGGTCTTCGCGGTGAGACCAGCGGCAGTCGCGATGTTGGTGAACGAGAACCCGAGAGGCGCCGAAGGTATCGGGGCGCTCGACTGGCGCGCGACGACGATTGCGGAGGCGACCGTGATCACGGCGAGCGCGAGGCGAAGCGATCGGAGTCCGGGCACGTCAGTGCTTCTCCGGTGGGGCCAGGTACGGCGCCAACCGGCGCGCCTCGGCGAAATGCCGCTCGGCCTCGCTGTGGGCGCCCGTTCGGCGCAAGACGATCGCCAGTTGATAATGGGCGCGCGGGTTTTCGGGCGCGAGGCGGATCGCCTCGCGGAACTGTTTGATGGCCCCAGGCAGATCCGCCGCCTTCAATCGCTCCAGCCCCACGCCAACCGCGAATGTCGACGCCTGCGCGTTTGCCTTCAGGGCATTCAGGCGCTCGGCCTCGGCGAGCGCCCGCGCGGAGCCGGCGGCATCGCCCACCACCGCGAGCGCCTGTCCGAGGCTGAGCTGTGCTTCAGAGGACGCTGGATTCAACGCCGCGGCCTTCTTGAATTCCGAGATCGCCTCATCCAGCGCATTCTGCTGGCGCAAGATCGTGCCGAGCATGTAGTGTGCGTCCGCGTAGCCGGGGTGCCGCGCGATCGCCTCGCGAAACAACGCGAGCGCATCGCCGGCCCTTCCAGTCTGCCAAAGTACCACGCCGAGCGTGAACGGCGCCTCGGCGAGCGAGCGATCGAGATCCATCGCACGGCGTAGCTGCGCTTCGGCTTCCACGAACTCGTCGCGCTGCTTGAGCGCCAGACCGAGATTGTAGCGAAGCTCCGCGTGATCGGGTTCCCGCTGCACGGCCTCGCGCAGGACCTCGATCGCCGCGCCCAGGTCGCCGCGCTGCATCAGCGTCGTTCCCATGTTCAAGCGCGCCGCGGTGTTGGCTGGATCCCTGACGATCAGGGCACGGAACACTTCGACGGCGCGATCGGCATCCCCCGACTGCATCAGCGCGAGGCCGAGGCTGTTCTGCGCTTCGACCGACGCGGGATCGAGCGACACGGCCGCCGAAAGATGCGTCAGCGCGCCATCCAGATCGCCGGCCTGTTCCAGGGAGACGCCGAGATGCAGATGGACGGGCGCGAGCGACGGCGCCAGTCGCGCGGCTTCACGCAGCTGCGCGAGGGCGGCGCCGAGATCGCCGGTCTGCTTCAGCGTCAGGCCCAGATAGTAGCGAGCCTCGGCATGCGACGGACGAAGACGGACCGCCGTCTCGAGCGCTGCCCGTGCGCCCGGCAGGTCTTTCGTCCACCAGCGAGTTGCTCCGAGATGGTAGTGCGCGTCGAACGACGCCGGTGAGAGCGACGCCGCCCGCTCGAAGTGAACGAGTGCCTCATCGGTGCGGCCCAACCGTCCGAGCACGAAACCGAGGCGATCGTGGGCCGCGGCATGGGTGGGGGTGCGCTCGATTGCCTGCTCGTACTCCTGGCGCGCGGCGTTCAGGTCGTTGGCACGCTCGGCGTCGAGCCCGCGACGATAGTGCGCCTCTCCCGAGTCGGGCGCGGCCGGCCGTGCTCCTTGCGGAGACGACACAAGGATCGCCAGCAGCAGCGCGACGAGCATTTGCGCAATTGTAGCGCCGGCCTTCATGGTCGATTGCTGAGGTTGCGTTTGCCGATGACGTCAGGTCCGTTGGGTACAATGACGTTCAGCACGGCAGTTCGCTTCTGCACGGAGGCACGACGTCATGCGCCGATCGATCCTCGGAATTGCTGCATTGGGGCTGGCGGTGACCGCCGGTAGTCCAGTCGCCGCTCAACAACCCATGCCCATGGGACGCGGCGCTCCGCCGATGCCCGAGGGCCGCCGGATCGACGTTCAGGATGGGGATCTGATCGTCACCGACGGCGACGCGCGCATTCGTTTCCTGCGCCGCCGCCGAGCGGTTGTCCGGATCATCTTCAACTCGACCGATCGCTGGGCGCTCATGCTTGCCGACTTCGTGCCCGCGAACGGCCAAGCGGATGGTTATGTCGACCACACCTACAACTGGCGAGGCATCGAGGGCAATTGGCCGATCGCTGAACGGTGGGAGGGCGCGGCGATCGTCGAAGATTACCAGTCTCCTGGATTGGGGCCGAGCGGCATGGGCATCGTCCTCGCACAAGGCCGCATTCAGTTCCTGAACAGCGGCCCGGCGAGAGATGGCGGGTTCGAAGACCCGTCTTCGCTTGCAATACTCAACTATCGTGGCGGCGGAGGCGGCGGCGCAAGCCGCGAAACGTTCGACCAACTCGAGCCGCGTATGATCGCGAGTCTCGCCGCGAACGCGCAGAACGGGTCGTTCTCTTCGTTCACCGGTCCGGGTGGCATTAGCGGTGGAGTGTCATTCGTTACGGGGTCTGGATCGGGAGCCGCGGCGACGACGGTGACGCGAAGCGGCGCCGACCAGAGCGCGCCGGTCCGCGTCGGCGGCAGTGTGGCGATGCCGCGAAAGACTCACGACGCCGCGGCTGTTTATCCGGAAGCGATGCGGCAAAGCGGCGTCGGTGGCGTGGTGATCCTCGAGCTCGTCATCGGGACGGATGGCAGCGTGACGTCGGCGAGCGTTCTACGCGCGCAAGTACCGGAGCTCGGCCGCGCGGCGGTCGACGCAGCGAAGCAATGGCGTTACGAGCCGACGCTCCTCAACGGCGCACCCGTACCCGTCATCCTCACTGCGACAGTAACCGTGCGTCCCTAGCGGGGTGCAGCGGCGAGCGAAAGCGCGGCTTTCACGCGATCCGGCGTGAACGGCACACGACGAAGCCGCACGCCGGTCGCATCGAAAATGGCGTTGCCGAGCGCGGCGGCAACCGGCACCGTTGATGCCTCTCCGGCACCCCACAGCGTTTCCTCCGGACGCTCGATCAGAATGACGTCGATGTCGGGCACTTCCGGGAACCGCAGGATCGGATAGCTCGCCCAATCGACGCTGGTGACGCGCGCCTCGTCGAACTGCACTTCCTCGTGCAGCGCGCGACTGAGGCCCTGGATGATGCCGCCTTCGATCTGGTTGCGCAGCGCATTGGGATTGACCACCAGTCCGCAGTCGTGCGCGCAGACGACGCGCGTGACGGCGACCCGGCCGGTACTGCGCTGCACCGCCGCCTCGACAAACGTCGCGACGTAGTTCTCCGCCATCTTGTAGCGGAGATAGGCCATGCCCCGTCCGGTCACCCAGTCGCCCGTCGCGTCACGATTCGGCGACGGGCGTTCCTTCCAGGCGAACGCCGACGCGCCGCGCTCGAGCACTTCGAGCGCACGGGGATCGCGCAGCCGGCTGGTTCGAAATCGCAGCGGATCGATTTCCAGCCTGGCGGCAATCTCGTCGATGAAGCCTTCGACGGCAAAGATGTTGGCCGGCTTGCCTGGCGCGCGCAGGTTCGACGGGTTGAGCGGCGTATCGCGGAGCCAATGCAGCAGGACCCTGACGCGCGCGGCGGCGTACGGTGGCTCCCCGTTCTCGAAAATGCCGGCGGCGTCGCGGCCGTTGTCTTGGGGAATTCCGGCCGCGCCGGCGGCGAGCAGAAGGCGGGCGCCGCGGCGATTGGCGGGAATCCACATCTGCGTGTCCCACGCCTGGATCTGTCCCGCCGCATCGATCGCCGCCCTCAGTTCCAACAGCTGCTGCGGGCCTTTCGGATCCCAGGCATGCTCGTCCTGACGCGACCACTGGACGCGCACCGGACGCCCGATCGTTTTCGAGATCAGCACCGCATCGGCCGCTGCGTGATCGGCTCCGTTCGTACCGTACGATCCCGATCCCTCGACGAAAACGACGCGCAGTTTCTCGGGGACGAGCGTGAACAACCGCGCCAACGTATTGCGCAGCCCGTAGACCACCTGCGACGACGTCCACACCGTTCCGCCGTCGCCCCGGATGTCGGCGACGGCGCTCGAGGGTCCGAGCGACGCGTGGCTCTGGCACGGCCAGTAGTAAGTCGCCTGCATGCTGCGCGCGGTGCCATTCAGCGCCGACTCGAGCGCCGCGGTGTCCGCGCTGCTCTCGCCGTCCGGCCCACGATTCACCAGCAGCTGCTCGCGCTCGACAACGCCATCGCGAGCGTGGCGATCGAGATGCTCGTGACCGGGCAGGCCGCGCCAATTCGTCCATGTCGCCTTCAGCTCGCGCGCCGCGCGCACGGCCGCCCATTCGTTCTCGGCCACGACCGCAAGAAAGTCCTTGATTCGCACGACCCGCACGCCGGCCAGGTGGCCGATCGACGATTCGTCCACGTCGACGAGCGACGCTTCGAGCGCCGGCGGGCGAACGACGCGCGCGTGCAGCATCCCCGCAACACTGGCATCCTGAACGTATGGATGCCGGCCGGTGCATTTCGCGGGCACGTCCGGACGCTGCGGCGACTGCCGCACCCGCACGTATCGCGATGGCGGCATCAACGGCGCCTTGGCATCGACGGGCAGCATCAGCCGTTGGTCGCCGACCAGCGCTCCGATTCCGACCCGTCGTCCACCCGCTGGCGGCCGGACCTCGCCATCGGTAATCGTGAGCTGCTCTGCCGGCACGCCGAGACGGGCGGCCGCCAACCGAAGAATTTCCTGGCGGGCCGTCGCGGCCGCCTGGCGCACGGCGGTTCCGCCGCGCGTCAGGCCGGTACTTCCGCCCGTGCCTCCGGCGTTCGGACAGATCGAGGTGTCGCCGTCCACGACGGTGACGCGCTCTATCCGAACCCCTAGCTCCTCGGCCGCCATCTGGGCTATTGCGATTCGCATGCCGGTGCCGACGTCGACCTTGCTGGTGAACACGGTCACCGACCCATCGCGGCTGATCGCGAGCGCACTGTCGACGAGCTTTGGATCGAGCGAACGCGTACCATCGGGCGTCGGGGTCTGTAAGGCGACGAGCGGCGCGATGTCGTGCAACGCGAAGCCGACCACCAGCCCGCCCGCTGACTTCAACAGATCTCGGCGTTTCATCGCAGCTGCCCCGACGCGCGCAGCACCGCGCGAATGATGCGCGTGTGCACGCCACAGCGGCAGAGATTGATGGCGAGTGCATCCTTGATCTGGGCCACCGCCGGACGTGGGTTGTGCGCGAGCAATGCTTTGGCGGCCAGCACCATGCCGGCGGTGCAGTAGCCGCACTGGGCCGCCTGTTCGGCGATGAACGCCGCTTGAACGGTGTCGGGCTTCTGCGGCGTGCCGAGGCCTTCGATGGTGAGGATCGTCTTGCCCGCGGCCGATGCCGTCGGCACCATGCAGGCGCGAACCGGATCGTTGTCCAGGAGAACCGTGCAGCTGCCGCACTGGCCGAGGCCGCAGCCGATCTTCGCGCCGGTCAGTCCGATGCCGCGCAGCGCGTAGAGGAGCGGCTGCTGCGGATCCCAACTGTCGATCTGGACAGGCTTGCCGTTGACCCGGCAGCGATAGATGGGCATCGCGAGGATCTTAGCGCGGCTCGGTTGCTCGGATGCTCGGGAGCTCGGAGGCTCGGTTGCTCGGTTGCTCGGGGGCTCGGGATGGGCAAAAAAAGAGGGCGGGGGTCACCCCGCCCTCAGAGAAGAACCTTCCGAACTTCCGAACTCTCGAGCTCCCGAGCCTCCGAGCTCCGAGCTCCCGAGCCTCCGAGCTAGAACATGAACCTGAGACTCAATTGAATGTCCCTGCGGTCGTTCGCCTTGCCGGTGACACGACCGAACGTCGAGCTGGTCGGATTCGAATCGGCCCCGTTCCAGTTCGCATGGTTGATGAAGTTGAAGATCTCCGCGCGGAACTGCGCGGTCTTCGACCCGCCCACGTTGACGTTTTTGAAGAGCGCGATGTCCCACTGGTACTGGCCCGGGTTGTAGATGTTGTTGCGCGGGCCGTTGCCGAACGTGCCGGCCCCGGGCCGCGAGTACACGGCCGGATTGAACCAGTAGTTCTGATCGGCGGCAACGCCGGCGGAGAACTGCTCGTTCGCACCATCCTTGGGATCGCCGTTCAAGTTCCACGGGTTGCCGAACGTATCACCAGTGCCGGCGATATCGGCGGCTTCCGTGACCCAGAGCGGCGTGCCCGAGCGCATGAACGTCGCACCCGAGATCTGCCATCCGCCGGCAACCTTGCCGATGAGCCCGGCCTGGTCGCGATAGAACGGCAGATCGTAGATGTAGTAGAAGTTGAACGAGTGACGACGATCGTAGCCCGAGTTGCCCCAGAAGCCGGATGCGTCGTAGTTGTTGAACAGCACGTCGCGTCGTCCGCTCGCGGCATCCTCCGAGTGTCCCAACGTGTAGGCCAAACCGAACTTGAAGCCGTTGGCGTAGCGGCGCTCCGCGCTGACTTGCAGGCTGTGGTACTTCGAAGCGGCGGCGTTCTCGGCCAGACGAATCACGCCGTAGCCTTTGAACGGCCGGAGCGCCGCAATGTTGACTCCGGGATTCGCCTGGACCGTGCCAGGAAGCGCCTGGTTGATGTCGCGCTCGCGCGTGTTGTAGAGGCCGCGCCGGCCCACGTAGGTCACATCGATGAGGAAGTTGAGCGGGATCTGCCGCTGCACACCAGCCGACCACATGTACGCCGTTGGATGCTTGAACACGCGATCGATCGCCGTCAT
>Ga0075421_100005183_pt1 | contig 15729 bp, 17 predicted proteins | sample SoiMetdeltSBSDD5_FD_75292 | JGI IMG/M metagenome (GOLD analysis project Ga0075421, IMG submission 75292) | Bulk soil microbial communities from a Populus tree surrounding site in Tennessee, USA - Soil MetaG P. deltoides SBSDD5 | ecosystem: Environmental > Terrestrial > Soil > Tree plantation...
GGCAGCAAAGCGGCACTCAATATGATCAGCCGGGTACTTTCATTTGAACTTCGGTCGATGGGGATTTCGGTATTGGCAATCAACCCCGGATGGGTGCAAACCGACATGGGAGGACAGGGCGCTCCCGTCCGTGTTGAGCAGTCAGTCCGAGGGATGCTGCGGCTGATTGATGGGCTTAGCCTTGCACAGTCGGGCAGCTTTGTTGAGTACACGGGTAATTCAGAATCATGGTAGATCATCATACCTGGGAGGGAGTCTCCCGCCTCGTTTGTCATGCCTATTACTCCCCTCGAAATGGCGCGTCGTTGTCGATGTAAATCCGCTCACCACTGAAAAGCTGCATCTCATGATCCCAGGGAAACCAGATCACGACTTTCCATGTAATGTACTTGCCCGTCGGCGGGAAGTGCAGCCATTGAGCGGTGTGTGTGCCCGTAACTTCAGCTTCTTCGACTACACCCTGCGGCCCGATGACGATGTTCATCAAATCGAAGTGAATATCGGGAAAGGCCGTAAGCAGCGACATATAGAATTGAGTCGCGCCATCATGACGATGCCACTCCGTTCCGGTGGGGACAACCGTATATACACAGTCGTCAGTGAGGGTCGCCATCAAGCCGGGGATGTCCCGCGAATCTTCTGCTACGGAATGATCCATCCACAAGCGGCGGATTTTCTTATACTCCGCTGAATCGAGCTTGCGTTTGATCTGTGCGACGGCTGCTTCTCGCTGGCTGGTCGTCATGGTGATTCCCTCAATAGTTGCCTTGTGATCAACGCGACCCACTATAGATCATCTCAGGTCAAGAGAAAAATTGGTATACTAGTGAGCACAGATTGGTGAGTCATGCCATACTATAAGGAAGATTTGTGAGGTGTGCGATGGCCCAAATTACCCAGACACGAATGTCGGCTACGGAATATCTTAAACTCCCAGAGACCAAGACTCCCACTCAACTCATCGATGGAGAGATCATCGTGTCACCTGCCCCCGAAATCCCTCATCAGGATGTTGTTTTCACAGCCGCACGCTTGCTGGATAGCCTGCAACTTGGGGGGAAAGTACGTATCTCTCCGATTGATCTCTGGCTTGACGAAGAAAATGTGGTTCAACCCGACGTTCTATGGATGGCCAATGATAGTTGGTGTAAGGTCGCTGAGGATTGAAAGACCTTACAGGGGCCGCCAGAATTAATCATAGAAGTTCTCTCCCCCGGCACGGCAAGGGCAAGGCAGGATAGAGGACGCAAGTTCAAGCTGTACGAGCGGTTCGGCGTGAAAGAATACTGGATGATTGATCCCACCGGAGAATATGCAGAAATATGGTTTCTGGAAGGCGACCGATTCGTGCGGCTCGGTGTGTTTGGCCCGGAAGATACCTTCAACTCACCTTTACTTGCTAAGGACGTTCTGCTAAAGAAAGTCTTTGAGTATTAACGTTTTAACGCCCGCCACACCCAACCCCGACCCGGCGCGAACAGGTAGGCGAGTACGAACATCGCTGTGAGTGCCAGAACAATTGATGCGCCGGAAGCAACATCCGCATAATACGAGGCGTACAATCCAATCAGCGATGCCGCCGCCGCGAACAGCGCGCCGAGGATCATCATATTGGGAAGCTGCTTGGTGAGCAGATTGGCGGTTGCCGCCGGAGTGACAAGCAGCGCCACGACCATCACCACGCCCACCGCTTGAATCGCGGTAACAATCGTCAGTGCGAGGAGCATGAGCAGCGCATAGCGCACCAACGACGGTGACAAGCCAATGGAGATCGCGTGGCCGGGATCAAATGACGTGACGAGTAGCTCCTTGTAACCCACAATCACTGCAATAAGTACGATCAAGCATACGCCCGCGATGACCAGCAGATCAGCATCAGATACACCGAGGATGTTACCAAACAGAATGTGGCTCAGATCGCGATAGCTTCGAAGCTTACTTAACAGCAAGATACCTAGAGCGAATAACCCACTAAACATTACCCCAACTGCTGTATCCTCGCGGACTTCACCTTCCTTGCTAAACCAGCCAATTCCTAGCGCGGTAACAATCGCTGCGATGAGTGCGCCCCAGAATAGACTGACTCCGTTTAGAAACGCGACAACAATCCCTGGGAGGATGGTATGCGCCATTGCGTCGCCGATAAATGCCATACCACGCAGAACCACATACGCGCCGAGCACGGCACAGCTTATGCCGATTAAGATTCCGGCGGCCAACCCGCGCTGCATGAATCCGAAGGCGAATGGTTCAATGAGGATGCTGAGCAGCGATCCCATTATCCCAAATCCCTTCGTGGTCGTGAATATGAACTCCGTAAGCCCGCAACAGCGTTCGCGCCGTGAGTACTTCTTTCGGCGGGCCATCGGCTACGATCTCTTTATCGAGAAAGATCGCCCGCGTGAAATGCATCGGCAGGACTCCAAGATCGTGTGTGCTGACAATCAGCGTACGCCCGGCGTCTGCGAGGTGATCCATCACGTCGAAGATGCTTTCCTGCGTCCGCACATCGAGGTTGTTGAGCGGCTCATCCATCAGCAGCAAATCAGCTTCGTGGGCAAGGCTCCGCGCCAGCATCACACGCTGCTGCTGACCGCCCGATAGCTCCCCGATCTGGCGGTCGGCAAGATCGGTAAGTTCCATCATGTCGAGGGCGCGCTGCACGGCGGCCCGATCTTCCAATCCTGCTCGGTTGAACCACCCGATGTGCACGTAGCGCCCCATCATGACTACCTGCCGCACTGAAACGGGAAAGCGCCAATCGACATCGCCGCGCTGCGGCACATAGGCCACCTTATGATGGCAGTCGCCCACCGGATTTCCATAGACTCGAATCTTGCCCGGTGGCGCAGGCTCCAAGCCTGCAATCAACTTAATCAGCGTGGATTTGCCCGCACCGTTTGGCCCAACGAGCGCGACCTTTTCACCTTTCTCGACGGTAAGTGAGATGTCGTGCAGCGCGGGATTTGCTGCATCGGGGTAGGTGAAGTTCAAATGATCGATAGCAACGGCAGGCTCCCCAGCAATAGCCGGGATGTCGCACGTTTTGCCATAGTTCAAATCCACACCGATACTCCTTTGCCTTATTCGTGACTGATTACTGAGTGCTTGACTGTCCGTGCTCTTACAATTGTCTCTAGAGAATGGAGTATCCCAAGGCGCGAGTAAGCGTGCCTGTGAGCCGTCTCCTAATTCAGATATTCAATTTATACAAGTCGCGGTGTCTTAAATGAGACTTAGTATCAATTGGGGCGAGTATAGCGCGGCGCAAATGTCTGTCAAAGATTATTGGATTGAAGACGATCAGGTGTGGGTAATCAATCGAGCGTGGGCTTCATCGAGGGAATCCGCAACACTCATACCGGGGAATAAGCCAGCAAGAGTCGTAACGAAACTTTCTAAAATACCTTTCCGTTCACTACTATAGACGACAATGATCTGCTTGACCCGTCGCGGAACTTGCCCTGGTGATTTCCATATAACAGGTAGCGAAACGCGCCCAATTTCTATCTTGGACATATCGAAGATGATCGGGAGGAATGGTTTACCCACCCCGACCAGGCGATCCATGATGTCCACGATGTCGCGGTAGTACCATTCGACGGCACTGTTCTCAGCAATGCCAGCCAGCGTCACCAGCACATGAGGCGGACTGTCTATATATTCCATGCGATACGACCAGCCACCTTCCGCACGCTCAATGGGCGCGATGGGCCTATCATTTGCCGACGGTAAATCAGTCATCTATATCTACCGGACAAAGGGTACATGCCGCCAGATTCGGAGCAGCACAACCAGTAGATTTACAAACCGTTCGTTGATTGAGAGTGCGGTCTCATAGCTGCTGATTTGCCAGGGAGTGCGGTTTGTAACAATTGTCTGCGCCTCTGTGTACTTCCGAATACCCTCTGGGCCGTGCCGCCGACCCAAGCCACTTTGCTTGAATCCACCCATTGGGCCATCCATAACGGCCCAGTTCATGTAGCTATCGTTGATGCAGACAGACCCTGCCTCCAACCTACGAGCGATCTGTTCTGCGCGGCGCACATTGCCGCCTGCCACACCATAGTGAAGCCCGTAGGGACTGTCATTTGCCAACTTCACAGCCTCATCCATCGTGTCTACTTTGTAGATAGACAGCAGCGGGCCAAAGGTTTCTTCGGCATACGCGGTCATATCGGGTGTTACATCGGTGAGCACTGTCGGCTCGTAGTACAACGGGCCAAGATCAGGACGGGGCTTGCCGCCGATCACGATCTTTGCGCCTTTGCTCACCGCATCCTGCACATGGGTTTCGACTGTCTCAAGCTGCTCCTGACTGATCAACGAACCAATGTCATCGGTAAAGTATCCAGATGAACCGAGACGGCAAGCCTCAGTCTGTTCGATCAATTCCTTCAAAAATGAGTCATATACATCCTTGTGAACATAGGCGCGCTCAAAGTTGATGCATACCTGCCCGGCGTTGTTAAACGTCCCTTCGATGGTCACACGAACGGCATGATCAAGAGGTGCATCGGGCATTACGACAAGTGCATTCTTGCCCCCCAACTCCATGCTGCATCCAATCAAACGGCCGGCGGCGCGTTCGGCCACCTTGCGCCCAACTTCGGTGCTGCCTGTGAACATCACATAGTCCACCGAGTCGATCAGTGCATTGGCGATGCTGCTTCCCGGCCCGGTGACGATCTGTATCAGGTCGGCAGGCAGGCCACACTCGATGAGTTTTTCCCGCGCCCAGATCGCAGAGAGCGGGGTCAGGCTGGCAGGCTTGATCACTACGCCGTTTCCTGCCAGCAGCGCAGGGATCGCATCGCCAATCGACAGGATGAATGGGAAATTCCAGGGGCTGATCACACCGATTACACCGAGAGGCTGGTAGTACACCCTTGATGTGTCGCGGAAGGGGATTGCAGATTTAACGCGGCGCGGCTTGAGGTAGCGTTCACCGTTATAGGCATAGTAGCGGGCTTCGCAGGCGATGGCGAACAACTCCACGAATGCATCCCGTCGTGATTTGCCCGATTCCGACTGGATCACGTCAAATAATGCTTCACGCTGATTGAGGATTAGATCGTGGAATCGCTTGAAGACCTTTGCGCGCTGGCGATAAGTGAGCGCGGCCCATGCAGGCTGCGTAGTGCGGGCGCGAGCTACGGCAGCGACCACCTCTTCAGGGCTATTCTTTGGAACAACCCCGACAACTTCGCCGTTTAAGGGACTGCGAATTTGTATGACTGCCCCGTTCACAGATGCTGTCGATTGTTCCTTGATTGAGGATGATGCGCTTATCGCTGCCATAAGTCCTCCGTGTTCCGCGAAACCCGGTTGGCTGTGCTGCGTATATAAAATAGTGAACCAGCAAATTGTAGCACAGAGATTTACTTTATCAGCTATCCTCTACTAGAGATAGAGAAAGGGGTTATGATGAGTGTTGAGCTTCCTCCCAATGAACGCCCGAAAGCCGTCCGAACTAACGAAAATTCTCGGAACATCATGTCAGGTTCGATGATTGGCGGGATAGTGCTCGTCACGCTTGGAGTCATATTCTTACTTCAGACTACTGGCTTGTTAGGTCGGCTGCCATTTGAATTCAATTGGTGGGCGCTTTTCATTCTAATTCCAGCATCGGCGGCTGCGAACAGCGCATGGCAAACGTATCAGGCAAATGGTGAGCAGTTCAACCGCGAGGTACGCAGCAAGGCGGCAGGAGCAGCGATTTTGCTGCTGGTGACGACTGTACTCCTATTCGACTTGAACTGGGGGATGGTCTGGCCGCTCTTGCTGATTATCGGCGGGATTGCGATTCTACTTGGAACACGCGGCAGCGTCACAATGGATTAACAGGTACTAGATAGAATCTTCGGTTCCGCGCCCTGTTCATTATGAGCATGGGCGCTTTGATTCCTGCCTTCTGCTCCAACTCAAAGATCGGGCGAGGTTGATAGGTCGTCCCAGATCATCTCGATCTGCCCGTTGCTAAGTTCCAATAAAGCAGTATTGAAGGCAGCGCATCTATCGACCGGAAACGTGGCCTCGATGGTCACACTTCCCCCGAAATCTTCACTGCTAGTCTCACCTTCGAAAGTAGCGATTAGCATCTTGATTCGCTTGTACAAGTTATAGGGAATTTCAAGGATGCCTCGACGCTGCTCCACCCGTTCTGTCGTCAGCAGCGCCGCCAGCGCTGCTTGTGCAGAATCTGTGTAAGCACGCACTAATCCGCCAGTACCCAATTTCGTTCCACCGAAGTAGCGAGTAATGACAAGTACGACATCGCCTAGATCAGCGCTGCGCAGCACACTTAAGGTCGGGCGGCCTGCCGTACCGGATGGCTCGCCGTCATCGCTCATTCCCTCAATGACAGATAATCCATATCCTGCTCGGAAAGCATAGACATTATGGGAAGCATCCGAGAATTCTCTGCGAATCTGATCGATAAACTCGCGGGCTTCCTCAGCAGTACGCGCTTCTCCGATGGTTGCAATAAACCGCGAATTCACCGCCATGATTTCGACGCGAGTTGTTTGGGCTGGAATGGGATATCGAGTTGCGGACACACTAAGTCTCTGGGTCGAAGCGCTAGGGCATGAGCCGACATCGGGTGGGCTGTTCAGAAAGCGCGCGAACTGTGTTCCGTCATAGTGTGATGTGGCTAAAGCAATTCTATCGTATGGGAGCTATTCGGGGTCTTTGAGTTCTGGCGGGTATAGAAAGTAATTGGCAGCAGAGGCCGCTTGTCCACCTTCAGCGACTGCCACGCTGATTTGATGGTCATGCAGTCGATCAGAATCACCCGCTGCATAAACACCTGGCACGCTTGTTTTCTGCTCGCTGTCGGTGATGATGTACCCCTGATCATTCAGAGCGCAGCCCAGATCGCGGGCAAGGTTGGTGCGGGGACGTTGCCCCTGTTGGTTAAACAGGCAGTCGAGCGGGAGAATTAACCCACCTTCGGTATGCAGTGCCTTGAAGTATCCGCCTTCGCCATCTGCTGCAACGATCTTATCCTCGATAAGTGGAAAACCAGCATTGGCTAACCGCTTCCGCCGCTCCTCTCCGATGAAGTTCTTTTCGCTGTTGGTCAACAGCGTAATCTCCTTGCTGAAGCGCTGAAGCTGTAACGCGGTCGAGGCAGCCATGTCGGTATTACCGACCACCAGCATCGTCTGATCACGGCAGGTGTAGCCATCACAGGTGATGCACCAGAACATGCTGCGTCCAACGTATTCTTCCCAACCGGGGAACTCCGGCCAGTGATCAATGACTCCCATGCACAGGATCACAGCCCGTCCACGCCACTGACTGCTCTCGTTGTGGGCAACGAACCATTCTCCATCGCGGCTCATGCGATCAACAGTACATCCGTCGAAGATTGTAAGCTGAGAGTATTCTGCAAGCTGCCTGCGACCCAGTGCTCGATACTCTCGCGCCGCGATCCCGCCGGGGAATCCCAACAAGTTGTAATTGGTCTGATACCACGTCGAGCGGCCCTTGCCGCTATCAATCAGGGCTGCTGTGCGGTCATAGCGTGCAAGGTAGAGGGCAGCGCCCAATCCAGCAGGCCCTCCTCCAATTACAAGCGCATCATAGCTGTGTTGATCCATGCTGTTTAGCCTTACGGGCGGTCAGCAAGGGGCAAACTTCACCCCTGGCACGAATAATCACTCCGAAGTGAGAGTATCGTGCAAAAGTTGGAACTCTGTTAGTAAGATTCTTGCGAGGGAACCTTGTGATGGGGAGTCTTATTCAAGCTGGGAGATCAGCCAACGATACACCTCAACTGTCGCGAGGCAGTCATCTTCATTGTAGCGGAGGATGTTATCGAGGTGGCTGTGCTCGCCATCCTCCAGCCAATGTAAGTATTCAACGATTGATCCATCGGCAGTCTGGGTTGAACCTGACCATTCAAATCCTAAAAATGGGGCAACATCCTTCAACGAATATCCCTTGAGCGGCAGCACCACCGACTCCTTAAGACACTTTTCCAGATCAACGAGCCGATCCAGCAAGCGCTGCCCCCTCGGATCGTCACCATAGCGCTCCATCAGCCGCTTGATAGAGGTCTTCTCGAAGTTCCCATAATGATAAACCGGGCCATCTAATGCCTCGATGCGGGCGAGGAATGACTGCCACATTTCAGGTTCTTGTTCAGCGCTGCGCGCAATATCGTATTCAAAACGAACCTGCCGATTCTCAACAACGGCTGTGCCCATCAAATAGTAAAGGCCATCGCTGGGCAGACTCTCAATATCAAAAAAGTTCGCGGGATCGGCAGGAAAAATATCGGGCCTCGCAAAACGGATTGGTTGACCCTGATGCTGCGCTTGTGCCTGCCGGATCAGGAAATCGGCGGTTTTCTCGCCCACACCTTTGATGCCCAATAATGCATCTCGCGATGACTCAGCCACAGCGCCGAGAGTTCCCAATCCCCTTGCGTGAAGGCCCTCCCAAACCGCCCGTCTAAGGCCGGGGATCAGGGAGGCGTCGCGAGTCTGCTCAACGATTGGGGTGCAATACCCCTGCCAGCCGCACGAGCCGCAAACGGAAGAGTAGAACGGAAGCGGCTCGCTGCTGTCTACAACAGCGCGAAGCTGGAAGATGCTTTCCGCATAGGCTTCCGGCTCGAAGACTATACATTCCTCGTAGAAGGGGAGGTCATCCTGCTGATCGGCAAGCGGGCGGCGAAGCAGCAGGGCCCCTTCCGGTCGCACACCCTGAATTGCTTCCAACAGAGCCATATACGCCATCACCTGGAGCCTCTGCCCAGCCTGTGAGGCGCTACTCGTTTTAATATCGATAGGCCGGTAGTGATAGGAGCCAAACCGGGAATCACCCGGCATTCGTTCCAGCAAATCGGGGATGCCGACAAGATCGTCGTGAATAAGCACGCCCTGATAAATTGCAGGGACACCCTTCTGCATTAATTCGAGGGTTGCCTGAAAGCCTGTATCCAGATCATGATACTTATATTCGGGCTTACTGGCCCCATAGAGGCTGCTAACAATCTGCTGCTCAAACTCGATGCCCTCACGGACGATATGCGCTTGATACCCGGAAACCTGCACCCGCTTGCCTGGATCACCGTGATGATCCAGATACACCTGACGGTTGCACAGGGTCAGCAGATAGAGATCGGTCGCGCGGAGTCTCGGAGCCATATCATGCCAGTATATCACACATTTGTTCTGATCGGCGGTACGGGGAATATAAATGAGGACTTGGCTGAGGGGCACAATTCGTTCGCGAACGAATTGTGCCCCTACACATCGTTTTGGAATTTGTATTAGCGGTTGACGATTATATGGTACTCAGAAACGCGATCACCGGGTTGGTAATCGGCAGTTCCGTCATTGATCTTCGTCAACATCGTTGTGGTTGAGACGATCACATGCTCACCAATGGGCCAATCGGTGAACAGCACCCAAATGTAGTGACACGACTGCCCACCCACGTTTCCCTCGAAGCTGCCAATTTGGCTCTCAGGTACTTCCTTACCATTTACCGTGAGGGTGAACTTCATCTGTGTGAGATTCTGTTTGAGAATGTCGCCCGTCGTCGCACACCAGCCGTTTGCCCACAGCACATCCTTCGATGCGCCCATCGGGATCGTATACACATAGGTTCCGGGCGCGTTGAGCTGTTCGGTCGTGTACTTCTCATTTGCCAGGTCTTCGAGGAACTTCGTCCCGCTCTGTGCTTGCGACGGCAGATCGCCTCTATGATCCATTTTCGGATCGCCGGTCGGCGTAACGCCTGCTCCTTCTGGCTTGCCGACAACCTCTTCCGCCTTCTGAAGCAGGATATCTTCGCCGTTCTCTATCTGCGCGATAATCACATCCTTCGTGACCGGAACCCGTACATCAGGAACAACACCCTTGCCTTCAAGGTGAATTTCACTCTGAGCATTGACCGCGCGACCAATCGTCATGCGAACCTCAAGGTTCTCAGGCATCAGGAAATCTTCGACCGATCCACCGGCTCCTGCCGTTGGATATTCTCCGACGATGTGAGAGCGCCCGTTCAGGGTCAGATCATAGGCGAAGAACTCACAGGCACTGGCGCAATTTGGCCCAACAATTGCTGTAACTGCGCCGTGGAACCGCATCTTCTCATCAGGCGGCGGGATGAAGTGTTGCTCCGTACTCGGATCGAAGAAGAATTCACCACTTGTTTTGTCATAAAATCCCGTGTTTCCCAAATCGAGAGGATCATCGAAGAAGTAAGCCGCCATCTGAGCCGCCAGCCAGCCGTTCCCGCCCCCGTTCTGGCGCAGATCGATAATCAAGCCCGGGACCTCGTTCTGATTCAGTGTCTGTATCATCCGTTCCCAGAGTTGGATGGTTAGCACGTCAGTGTCAAAGAAGCTATTGATTTTTACATAGCCATAGCCGTTATCCAGCATCTTGAACTCCACCGGCAACTCTGTGCCGGTGATACCTTTGGCGAACGATGAAAAACTGTGACTCTCAGTTTCTGCGATGGAGGTCAGATTTGCGGTTGCGGGTTGCCCATTCGGATTTTGGTACTTAACCTCGACCTCCGTGCCAACCTCTGAGCGCAGTAAATAGCGCAGCTTTTGCAAACGGTTGACTTCGGGAGTGCCAAACCGTGCCCATGTGAAGGCCTCGTCAATTGCCTGATCGATGGGTTTCCCGTTAAATTCCTGAATCTCGGCGTTCAGTTGAATACCAGCCTTGTCGGCAGGCCCATCCGGCGATATAAAGTCCACATAGACATGATGGTCGTCCGTCTCCGCAACAGCCATGCCCAGGCCACCCCCTGTCTCACGCTGGAAAACAGTTTGCAATAAGGGGGGCAGGCCAAGACCCACATGTGTATCAGGGATGTCAGTCAAAAACTGGTTGAGGGCTATGATGTAGGCTTCCTTGTCGTTCTTCTTCTCAGCATCTTCAAAGAGCGGACGATACTTTGATGCCATCTCATCCCAGTTAATCTTGTGATACTCGGTGAAAGCGTATTTTGTTCGGAAGCGTTCAAGCATCTTGTCGAACGCCTCGGTGTAGCTAAGGGATGAGAAATCGTCGAGGGCGCTGTTTTCTGGTTCTAGCAGATCGATCTTCGGATGGCGGGAACGGTCGAAGGTGAAGGGATCCGTATCCATGTCAACCATCGTCCAACCCTGCGGAATGCCGACGATGGGATCATCATCAGTGAATAGCTTCTTATCCCCACCAAAGCCGGAGGGAAAGCCCTGCTGGTTATCTGGTGAATAGATTAGATATTTGCCACCGAAGACTTCCAGAAAAGTATCGCGCGAGTCGCTAACTTTCGTGGAGGCATATGCTGAAGACCATCCGCCGCCGCCCTGATCGCGTGGTTCAAGATAGGGGTTGCCCCAGGTGTTACCCCACATGGCGACTGCATAAACCATCACACCCTTGTTCGTCTCATCGTTGTGATCAACATCGTTTAACGGAGCTTGTGGCTCAACTGGTATATCAAGCGAATAGGAGACCGGAGATACAGCAAAGTCGCTGGTAAACTTGCCAAGCACCTGTGATTCCACCGGGAAGTTATAGTCATGTTCCCGTTTGACAAATCCAGTTTCGTCCTCAAGCAGAACCTCTGGCTCTGCTACCCCGCTAAAGGCCAACAGATTGGTATACGCCATTTCCCCCGAGATTGAGACTGGCCCACCCTCATCATTTTGGATCTCCGCCGATGGAAATGCGGATTTTGAAGGTTCGCTGGTAGCCTCGGTTGTACCAGTAGCTTCTTGTGTTGCTGATTGCGTTGGCTGCACAGTAGGGACAGGGGAGCCGCAACCAATCATCATCAGGACGCACAAACTCGCAAGTAATACTGCTACCAGACGTTTACGGTTCATCACTTTTCTTCTCCTCAAATGATTGCGAACGTCGCCATTGATCATAATAGCGGGAGGGAAAGACGCAAATTTGATCGATGCTACGGATGAGTGTCAAGATACTGTCCGGCTATTAACTATTGAAAGTGAAGTATTGGATTATTATACTCTCGAATGATCAGTACTAACCTACAGGTACTGGGAGGTAAGACAGAGAACGTTGATCCTGTCCTGATTACAGGAATAGGCTCACCTATTCGTAAATCTTCGTAAGGATGAGGGAGTCAGCAATGACAAAAGGGCTTCAAAACCCGACATGGGGACGCAATCAGTCCCCTCATGATAGCAGAAGCGGGAACGCCAACGGTCATCAGCACGATGAGGCGGTAGAAACCGAGCAGCCGCATCTGCTGTTCTGTGAGGAATCACAACAGAACATCGAGGCGGCAGTGCGGGAAATATTGATTAATGTGGGCGAAGACCCCACCCGCGACGGCCTGAAGGATACTCCACAGCGCGTGGCGAAGGCATATCAAGAACTGCTGGAAGGCTATACGCAGGATGTGGAATCCATCGTAAACGGCGCTCTGTTCGATGTGCCCTATGGCGAAAATGAGATGGTGGTCGTCAAGGATATCGAGTTCAACTCACTGTGCGAGCATCACATGCTGCCCTTCACAGGCAAGGCTTATGTTGCCTATATTCCCGGCGATAAAGTCGTTGGCTTGAGTAAAATCCCGCGCATTGTGGATATGTATTCGCACCGTTTGCAGGTTCAAGAGCAGATGACAAACCAGATTGCCGACGCGCTTTATGTCCATCTGAACGCGGCGGGTGTCATTGTCCTGGTCGAAGGTCAGCATATGTGCGCCTCGCTGCGCGGGGTGAAAAAGCATGGGGCAAGTATGGTCACAACTGCCATGCGAGGCGAGTTTCGTAAAGACCCGGCGCTGCGTGATGAGTTTTACCGTTTAATCGGCAAATAGCGCACGATTTTCTCTATCACCTACTTTTGCGGATAATATCGGGGCACAGCGTAACTTAATGCTGTGCCCCGATTTGTTGGAGGTGGAATGGAACTCGGTGGGAAAATTGCCCTGGTGACAGGCTCGGCGGTGCGGATCGGGAAAAGTATTGCGCTGGCGCTGGCCCGTGAAGGCGCGCATTTGGTCATTCACTATGGCGGCTCCGAGGGTGAAGCCCAGCAGACTGCTAACGAAGTCAGCGCGCTGGGTGTCGAAGCAATTACTGTCCAGACTGATCTAGCCGATCCGGCAGCCATTATGCGAATGTTCGATACCATCAGAACGCACTTTGGTAAGCTCGATGTGCTGGTGAACAATGCGGCGAGTTTTCATAAGGAGCCGTTTGAGGAAATGAGCGTGGAAGCGTGGGATCAAGTGATGGCGGTGAATCTTCGCGCCCCCTTCCTATGTATCCAGCAGGCCGCGCCATTGATGCGTCCCAACGGTGGGCTGATCGTAAATATCTCTGATCTCGCCGGGGTCTATGCGTGGCACGGATTCGCCGCGCACGGAGTCAGCAAAGCAGGTATCATCCATTTGACCAAGCAGGCAGCGCGCGAGCTTGCCCCGGAGATTCGGGTCAACACGATTGTTCCGGGGCCGATTCTGCCCGCGCCGGGGATGCCCCTAGACATTTGGAAATCGCTGGCGGATGAGGTTCCGCTCAAACGCACAGGTACGCCGGAGCACATCGCGCAGACGGTGATCTTCTTCGCACACAACGACTTCCTGACCGGAGACACACTTACTGTAGATGGGGGCGAAGGGCTGCTCGGCCCCGCGTGGCACTGAGGAGTAGATGGCATCACCTAATAACCTTCCCGATTTTGATACTTTGTGGGATTATGATCGGCCCTCCGAAACTGAGCGACGCTTTCGTGAGCTACTGCCCTACGCTGAGGCATCAGGCGATGCAGATTATTACCTCGAACTGCTGACCCAGATTGCACGGGCGCAGGGGTTGCAGCGCCAATTTGATGAGGCGCACGCAACTCTCGATTATGTAATGGATTATCTTGACGGACTGCCGACACAAACCACCGTCCGCTACTTATTGGAGAGGGGCCGTGTGTTCAACTCATCGAAGCAGCGCGATGAAGCCCGCCCACTCTTCTTCGAGGCATGGAGGATCGCATCGGATTTAGGTGCGGATCGCTATGCTGTCGATGCGGCGCATATGCTGGCGATTGTCGAGCCGCCTGAACAGCAGATGGAGTGGAATCTCGTCGCGCTCAATCTGGCTGAAAACAGTGCCGATCCGAAAGCGCGGCGCTGGCTCGGATCACTGTATAACAACATTGGCTGGACATATCACCAGAATGGGCAGTATGAGGAAGCACTCAAGACGTTCGTGAAGGCGCTGGCATGGCGCGAAGCGCAGAATCAGCCGAAGGAAGCCCGTATCGCGCGGTGGTGCGTTGGGCGCGCCCTGCGATCTCTGGGGCGATACGAGGAGGCACTGGCCGTACAAACCGAGGTTGCTGCTTTGATTGCGGCATCGGGTGATGAGGATGGTTACGTATCCGAGGAAATCGGAGAATGTCTTCTAGCACTTGGCCGCGAAGATGAATCGCGGGACTACTTCGCTCGTGCTTATGAGGTTCTGTCTGCCGATACGTGGCTGGCAGACAACGAGCCGGATCGTCTCACTCGATTAAGTCAACTCGCCGGTTTTGGATAGATCGATTCTATGTCACCGGAAGACCGTATCCTGATCAAAGACCTGCACCTTCGCGGCATCATCGGGATCAACGAGGATGAGCGGGAAAAGAAGCAGGACATCCTGATCAACATGGCGATTTTCGCCGACGTGAGCACGGCGGCGCAGTCCGATGATATTAACGATACGCTGAATTATCGCACCATCACGAAGGCTATAATCCAATATGTAGAAGAAGACTCGGCGCACTTTACAGTCGAGGCGCTGGCGACTGCCCTTGCGCGCATCGCGATTCAATATGGTGCGCCTCGTGTGATCGTGCGTGTTGAGAAACCCGGTGCGCTGCGCTTCGCCGCGTCGGTTGGTGTGGAGATTGAGCGAACCCCAGCGGATTTCGCTGTGTAGAGCGTGTGTTTGTCAGCCGCTATAAGAATCTATGAAGCTCCCTGTGTTCATTACACTTGGCTCCAATATTGAGCCTGAAAAGAATCTCATTGCTGCCGCCCATCTGCTGGCGGACGAGGCCGACCTCGATGTCGTAGGAGTCTCGCGTGTTTACCGGACACCAGCTATCGGCTTGGATGGCGAGACCAATCCCGATCAGGCGGATTACTTAAATGCGGCAGTCCTAATAGAAACTGAATTGCCAATCCTGATCCTGAAGCGCGATATTCTCCGAAGGATCGAAGCGAGGCTCGAACGGGTTCGCACGCAGGATAAATACGCACCCCGCACAATTGATTTGGATATTGCGTTCTATGGTCACGATGTATTGGGATTAATAATCGAGGATTTCGAGGGCGGGAAGGAGATGTTGTTTCCTGATCCCGACGTTACCCGTTATGCTCATTCCGCGCTGCCACTTGCCGATCTTGACCCTACATTCGTGCATCCTTTGACGGGCGAACGGCTCGGCAAAATCGCTGAGCGGTTTCGCGGTGCATCCGACATTACCGTCGAACCGCTTAAATTGATCGATCCCGACGACTTGTAGCAAGGCACTCTCCGACAAGCCAAATGCGAAACATTCCAAACCATCAACAAAGGGGCAAATCATGGATGTAAGCGGCAAGAAGGTTCTTCTGACCGGGGCTACGGGCGGCTTGGGTGAGGCAGTCGTGCGGCATTTTGCAGAGGGTGGAGCACAGGTTGCTATCGTAGATCGAAAAAGCGAGCCTGCGCCGGGTTCCCTCGACGGGCTGCACGATCCACTT
>Ga0075421_100005187_pt1 | contig 15727 bp, 10 predicted proteins | sample SoiMetdeltSBSDD5_FD_75292 | JGI IMG/M metagenome (GOLD analysis project Ga0075421, IMG submission 75292) | Bulk soil microbial communities from a Populus tree surrounding site in Tennessee, USA - Soil MetaG P. deltoides SBSDD5 | ecosystem: Environmental > Terrestrial > Soil > Tree plantation...
GAAGGCGTGGGTCGGGAAGGCACCGGGGTCACGCCGCTCGTGGCCCCGCTGCCGTTTCGGAACTCGCAGATCGGTTGGGGCGCGGCTCTGATGGTGGGACTGATTCACCGGTTCGACCCTGATACCACGGTCAAGCCTTCGACCGGCGCAATTGTCGGCCTTGCGAGTGAGAACGGCAGCTGGGGTGTCATGGGGCTGGAGATGGCGCGGCTTGGCGGAGACACATGGCGCGCTCGCGGCGTAGCCGGTTACATGGACCTGCAGTACGACTTCTATGGAATCGGCATTGACGCGGGGGAAGCCGGTCAATCGGTTCCGCTGGAGCAGACGGTTTTCCTGGCCTCGGGTGCCTTGCTCCGTCGTGTCGTAGGCGGACTCTACCTGGGGGGCCAGATACTCTGGCTGACCACCACCGTCACACCCCAGGGTTCGGGGGGACCGAACCTGCCGGCGGTCCCCGACCAGGCGCGCACGGAGCTCCTGGCGGGAGGCCTTCAAGCGGAATTCGATACCAGAGACAGCGACTATTGGCCCCAGCGTGGGTCGTTGGCGCAGCTCAAGGGGAACTTCTTCACTACCACAACGGGGCAATCGGGCTCTTTCCAACGCTATCAGGCAGCCTGGTCGTGGTACCAAGGGCTACGGGGGCCGCAGCTGGTCCTGGCGACAAACCTGCTCGCCTGCGGAGCGCCGGGTGACGCCCCTTTCTACGGCTTGTGCTCGCTGGGATCGGGCCGGTTCTCCGTGCGTGGCTACACCCAGGGACGCTACCGGGACCACTACACCGCCGCGGTACAGGTGGAGCTGCGCGGCCACACCACAGGTCGCCTGGGCGCCGTTCTCTTCGGGGGCTTCGGGCAGGTAGCCCCGGAGGCATCCGAGGTCCTTAGTGCAGAGCTGCTCCCAGCGGGCGGCGCTGGTCTACGCTATCAGCTGGTGCGGAAGTACCCGATGCACCTGCGGCTGGATTACGCCTGGGGACGCGACGGTGGGGTGCTGTACTTCTCGGTGGGTGAGGCCATCTGATGAGCCATCCAGGGCGCAAGATGTCACTGGTCCAGGCGACGATGCTGGTGGCCGGCAACATGATCGGCACCGGTGTCTTCCTGCTTCCGGTGAACCTCGCTTCGGTGGGCAGCATTGCCGTTTTTGGTTGGCTGGTCGCCACTGCCGGAGCTGCTGCGCTGGGCCTGGTCTTCGCCAAGCTGGGGGAGCTGGACCCGCAGGAAGGCGGTCCCTACGCCTACGCCCGGGATTTTCTGGGCCCTTACGTGGGTTTCCAGACCAACTACGTCTACTGGTTCGGCAACTGGATCGGCAACATCGCGATCGCGGTGGCGGCCGTGGGCTACCTGGCGGAGCTCTTTCCCGGGATCGAGAAGCCTCCGGGCAGCGTCCTCGCCACGGCGGGAGTGATCTGGCTCCTCACCTTGATGAACATCCTGGGCCCGCGGGTCGTCGGCGCGCTTGAGACGTGGACCATGAGCCTGGCCCTGATCCCCATCCTGGCAGTCGCGTTCTTCGGCTGGTTGTGGTTTAGCCCCGAAATCTTTCGCTCCAGCTGGAATGTCAGCGGCGGCTCCAATGTTCACGCCATTACTCGCGCGGCGTCGATCGCGCTCTGGGCCTACATGGGAATCGAAAGCGCGGCGGTGTCCGCCGGGGTGATCGAGAACCCAAAGCGCAACATTCCCCTGGCCACATTGATCGGGCTCGGGCTTGCCGCCGTGGTCTATGTGCTGAGCTCGACCGTGATCATGGGCATCATCCCCAATGCGGAGCTCCAGCGGTCGCACGCGCCCTTTGCCGAAGCGGCCCGGCTGGCGATTGGCCCAGCTGCGATGGTGATCGTGGCGCTCTGCGCCATCCTCAAGTCGGTGGGGTCCCTCGGCGGGTGGATGCTGCTGGTAGGCCAATCGGCCAAGGCCGCCGCCGATGACGGCATGTTCCCCCGAGTGTTCAGCCGGCTCAATAGACACGGGGTGCCGGGACCGGGCCTCGCGATCGTCGGCGTGCTTATGACGATCGTGCTCTTCGCCACGATGTCACCCACCATCGCCGGCCAGTTCAGCCGGATCATAGATCTAGCCGTGATCCTGGCGGTTATTCCCTACATCTACGCCTCGGTCGCCGTGGTCAAAGTGATCTACGATCACCAGCTGCCGGCTCGGACCTTCCAGACCTACAAGTGGATTGCCATCGGTGCGGTGGTCTACTGTCTCTGGACGGTTGTGGGAGGCAACCCACCGACCGTGGTGAACGCGATGGTGGCCCTCCTGGTCAGCGTACCGCTCTATCCGTTCTTCCTCCGTTCCATGGCTGAGGCGGCGGAGCGCAAGCGCGCCCGTGGTGAGCAGCCGGAACTCGCTTCGGCCCCAGCCAGATCACCTCAGTGAAGGGAGTGCCAAGTCATGCCTGATGTGGCCACCCTACGCAATCGAATCGATGCCGAATTCTCCGCCCTCGATGACAAGATCAAGCGGGCGCAGAGCGAGCAATTGCAGGAGTATCAGGAGCGCCAGGAGCGCCTAGCGGTGTTCGAAAGAGAGCTCGAAAGCTTGCCCGAGGTGTGGAAACCTCGCCTGGAAGCACTGACCGAGCGCTTCCGCGATCGGGTGAAGGCAACCCCGCACCTGACATCGTCCAGTCGGGAGGTGACTCTCGAGTTCCAGTCGGAGCTGGCGCGAATTCGCCTGCGACTCTCGGCCAGCACCGATCAGCAGGTTCGCAACCTGATCCTCAACTATGACCTGGAGATTCTTCCGGTCCTCATGCAGTTCGATTCGCACCAGCAGGCCGACTGGCCGCTGGAGGCCATCGATCGGCAGGCAGTTGGCGACTGGGTGGACGACCGGATTGTGGACTTCGTCAAGACCTATCTCTCCCTGCACGAGAACGAATACTACCTCCGAGAACATATGGTCGAGGACCCGATCGCGGGAGTGCGATTTCCCCGCTACGCGGCTGCCGCCAAGGTCGAATGGAGCGGCAAGACCTACTACTTTATCGGCGACCAAACCCGTCGCGAATTCGAAGCTAAGCAGGGCATCACGTCCGGATGAAACGTCTCCCGGTGCTTGACTGGATGGTGGGCTACCGGAGGACGTGGTTCCGGCTGGATATCGTCGCGGGCCTCACGGCGGCGGCCGTGGTCATTCCCAAGGCAATGGCGTATGCCAGTATCGCCGGACTGCCGGTCCAGGTGGGACTCTATACCGCGCTGGTTCCGATGGCGATCTACGCGGTCCTGGGGACGTCCCGGGTCCTGAGCGTGAGCACCACAACGACAATTGCAATTTTGACCGCGGCCGAACTGGGACAGGTAGCGCCGGATGGTGATCCCACCGTGCTGCTTCGAACCGCCGCGACGCTGGCCTTCCTGGTGGGCATTATCCTCATTGCCGCTTCTGTTCTCCGGCTGGGATTCGTCGCCAACTTCATTTCGGAGCCGGTCCTCATCGGGTTCAAAGCGGGCATTGGACTGGTCATCGTGGTCGACCAGCTTCCCAAGCTGCTCGGCGTCCATTTCCCCAAAGGCAATTTTCTCCACAACCTCACGTCCACACTGGCGGCTATTCCCGATGCCTCGCCGCCAACAGTGGCTGTCGGAGTCGGCACCATCCTGCTGTTGGTGGGAATCGAACGTCTGCTTCCCCGCGCGCCGGCCCCGCTGGTCGCGGTGGCGGCGGGGATAGCCGCCATGAGCTTCTTCGGGCTCCAGAGCTATGGAGTCGAAACGATCGGTCATGTTCCCCGCGGTCTCCCCTCCTTTGTCTCGCCCGACCTCTCTCTTCTGGCCGTCCTCTGGCCCGGGGCCTTGGGCATTGCATTGATGAGTTTCACCGAGACAATTGCCGCGGGACGCGCTTTCGCCGCCAGCGGGGACCCGCCCCTGCTGCCCAACCGGGAGCTTTTGGCGACCGGACTGGCCAACGCTGGTGGTGCTTTTTTCGGAGGCATGCCGGCCGGTGGTGGAACATCTCAGACCGCAGTGAACCGGATGGCGGGCGCCCGAACCCACCTGGCCAGCGTGGCAACGGCGGGCGCCACGCTGCTCACCATGTTGCTCCTGGCCGACCTGATGGGGTTGATGCCCCAGGCTACCCTCGCGGCGGTGGTCATCGTCTACTCGGTGGGCCTGATCGAGCTCGCCGGATTTCGCGGCATTCTCCAGATCCGTCGCATGGAGTTCATCTGGGCGCTGAGTGCACTTGCCGGGGTGGTGCTGTTGGGGACCTTGCAGGGCATCGTCGTGGCCATCGTGTTGTCGGTGCTGGCGCTGGCGCAGCAGGTAGCCAGTCCACCGGTGTATGTCTTGGGGCGCAAGCCTGGCACCAACGTTTTCCGGCCCCGCTCGGAGGAGCATCCCGAAGATGAGAGCTTCCCCGGACTGCTGCTGCTCCGGATAGAGGGCCGGATCTTCTTCCTCAACGCTGCCAAGATCGGAGACAAGATCCGGCCGCGAGTGGAGCAATTCAAGCCCGACGTTGTAGCCATCGATCTGAGTGGGGTGTTCGACCTCGAATACACCGCGCTCAGGGCCCTGATCGAGGCCGAACATCGGCTGCGCGAGCAAGGCGTCTCTGTGTGGCTGATAGGGCTCACACCGGCGGTGCTGAGCGTCATCCAGCGGTCTTCGCTGGGAGCCACGCTTGGCCGGGAGCGGATGCATTTCAACCTGGAGGTTGCGGTGGCGAAATACTTGGGCTCAGCCGCGGAAGCGGAGCGGAGCGACGCAGAAAGCAACCGGCCACTCCGTACAGCGGCTCCAGCAGCCAAGGGGGTCTAACATGAAACCGTCGCGTTCAGCGGATACTCACACTCAGGCCGGCACCTCCAGCGAGAGTGTTCTTGAAGAGCCCGGCACCGAGGAGGTACCGAAGCTCAAGGCCAAGGCATACGACAAGGAGCTCGAGCGGCTGCACGTCGAACTGGTCAAGCTCCAGGAATGGATTAAGTACAAGGGCCTCAAGGTCTGTATCGTGTTCGAGGGCCGTGACGGAGCCGGCAAAGGGGGCACCATCAAGGCCATCACCGAGCGGGTGAGCCCGCGAGTGTTCCGGGTTGTGGCCTTGACGGCCCCGACCGAGCGTGAGAAAAGCCAGATGTACCTGCAGCGCTACCTGCCGCATCTGCCAGCGGCAGGCGAGGTCGTGATCTTCGATCGCAGCTGGTACAATCGTGCAGGTGTCGAGCGGGTGATGGGGTTCTGCAGCGAGGAGGAGGTTCAGACCTTCCTGCGGGCGGTGCCGCTGGTGGAGCGGGCCATTGTGGATTCAGGCGTCATCCTCATCAAGTACTGGCTCGAGGTGAGCCCCGAGGAACAGACCCGGCGGCTGGAGTCACGGATCGACGACGGCCGAAAGATCTGGAAGCTTTCGCCCATGGACCTCGACTCCTACGGCCGCTGGTACGACTACTCCAGGGCCCGGGACGAGATGTTCGCCGCGAGCGATACGGCCTACGCGCCCTGGTTCGTGGCCAGGTCAGACGACAAGCGCCGAGCTCGGCTCAACATCATTGCCCACCTGCTCAGCAGAATTCGCTATAAGACCGCGCCGCGGGAGAAGGTAAAGCTTCCCAAGCGGCAGAAGGCCCACGGCTATAAGGAGCCGAACTACCCCTATAAGTACGTCGACGAGCGGTACTGACCGGTGCGGCCCAAGCTATCGCCCAACTGGCTGCTGGTGTTCGTTCCGGTCAGCGTCCTCCTGGAGCACGCCGAGGGTGTCTCCCCTGCCCTGGTGTTCTTTGCGGCCGCATTGGCCATTATTCCGGCCGCACGCCTCATCGTTCAGGGGACAGAGCACATTGCTGTGCGTACCGGCCCCGCGGTGGGAGGCCTGCTCAACGCCACCTTCGGCAACCTCCCCGAGCTGATCATTGCGGGTGTGGCACTCCGTGCCGGCCTGCTGGATCTGGTCCGGGCCTCGATCATCGGAGCGATACTCGCCAACCTGTTGCTCGCGCTAGGGGTGTCCATGCTGGTGGGCGGCGTGCGGTACCACAACCAGGAATACAATCCCGGCGCTGCACGCATCTATAGCTCGATGATGCTGCTGGCCGTGATCATGCTGGCGGGCCCGGGCGCGTTCGAGCGGGTCTTCTCCGGGGCCGAGCACCTGCCGCAGGTGCACGCCATCAACGCCCGACTGGCCATCATGCTGATCGGGGTGTACGCCCTGTATCTCGTCTTCATGCTGGGGACCCACCGAGAGGAATTCGCCGGCAAGGCCGGGGCCGACCATCACGACCATCAGCAGGGCAGCGAGTGGGGAGTCCCCCGTGCCCTGGGGACTCTGGTCGGCGCCTCGGTCCTGGCCGCCTGGATGAGCGAGATCCTGGTCGGCGCAGCCGAAGGGACTGGTGAGGCCCTGGGGATGTCCCAGACCTTCATCGGTATCATCATCGTGGCCATCGTAGGAGGCGCGGCCGAGAGCCTCTCGGCCATTGCGGCAGCGGCCAAGAACAAGCTCGATCTGACCATGGGCGTGGTCTACGGCAGCTGCGTCCAGATCGCGCTGTTCGTGGCTCCGGCCCTCGTCCTGCTGAGCCGGGTGATCGCCCCTGCGCCGCTGGACCTTTCGTTCAAGCGAGTCGAGCTCGGGGTTCTGTTTTTTGCCGTGCTCATCGGCGCGGTGGTGGCGAACGACGGGAAGGGCAACTGGTTCAAGGGCGCCCAACTCCTCGCGGTCTACGGGATGATCGCTCTGCTGCTGTACTTCGTTCCGGCATGAACAGCGTCGCGCCCGCCTTCGCCGGCTCCACCCGCGCTGCAACGGGCAACTCGGCATTGTCCCCGGTCGATCGCGTCTCCGAGGTCATTTTCGGGTTGATCATGGCGCTCACCTTCACCGGGACGCTCAGTGTGGCGACAGCAGACCGGGCGGAGGTGAGGGACATGCTGATCGGCGCATTAGGCTGTAACATCGCCTGGGGGCTGGTGGACGCAGTCATGTTTCTGCTGGGCACCCTGACCGAACGGGGCCGCAACCTTGCGATGCTGAAGCAAGTGCGGAAATCGCGGGATGAACGCCGCACCCGTGAGCTGGTTCTCGAAGCGCTACCTCCGGTGATCGCGGCCACACTGACGCCGGCAGAAATCGAATCGATCGGGGACCGCCTTTCGCGCCTCCCCGACTTTTCCGACCGGACCCAACTCACGCTTCGAGATTTCCGGACAGCCACCGGTGTGTTTCTTCTGGTGTTCCTGGCCACGTTTCCCGTGGCGCTCCCCTTTCTCTTCATCGATCAAGCCCATCTAGCGCTGCGCATCTCCAACGGCGTTGCGCTGGTGATGTTGTTTCTGGGCGGTTACTTCCTGGGGCGGCACGGCATGAGGCACCCGTGGGCAAGCGGATTCGTCACCATGGCGGTCGGCGCGGTGCTGGTCTGGGCCACCATCGCGCTGGGCGGATAGCCCTCATCTCGGATCCCGGCTGGATGCCTGCGACCCCGGAAGTGCCAGACCCGCGACTCGGCTCAACAGGAACCCTAGTAGCCCGAACCCGATCATGATCTCGACCGCGACCAGGACGCGGGCGACGCCCGAGACCGGAACGATGTCGCCATAGCCGGTGGTGGACAGGGTTACGGTGCTAAAGTAGGCGGCGTCGGCGAAGCGGGAGAGCGATTGGGAAAATGCCGGCTCACCCTGGCACAAGCTCACGGAGGAGTCTTCACAGACCAGGGACAGCCGCTGAAACAGCGCTGCAAAGATTCCGTTGCACCAGACCCAGATAGCGAGGGCCAGGCCCAGAGCGGTCCACAGGCGTGAGTCGCCCAGCCCGGTCGCGCCGACCAGCTGTTTGAGCGCGGTGATCAGGGGACGATAGAGGAGCGTCAATGCCGTCAGCCCGGCCACGAGCATCCACCACTCCCAGGTCCTGCTCAGTGCCCGCACGTCGCTCCCAAGCGTCCCGTACCACCAGATCAGTGCAATAGTGGCGAGCAGATAGAGTCCAACCACCCTGGCTGCCCGCGCCCTCCAGGGCCAGCGACCGGCAGTGGCCGGGTCCGCCAGGCTCGCCGTGAGCCTGAAGAAGAGGTGATTCAACGGTACCAACAGCAGTATGGCCAGGGCCGGATGACGCCGCTCGTGGGTGATCGTGGCACACAGCAAGGCCACGCGCCAGAGGTGCAGCAGGTTGATCATTGGTCCTTCCGCTACCGGGTCAGCAGCACGATCAGCGGACCCCACGCCGTCAGCAGGATATTGCCCACCGCGTAAGGAACGGTGTAGCCGAGCACCGGGGCCTTGCTCCCCGCTTCATCCTGGATGGCACGGAGTGCCGCCGTGACCGTCCCCGCTCCGGCGCAGGCGCCGAACAGGATCACCGGGTTCATCCGGAGCACGAACCGTCCGAAGAGCAGCGCTAGTACGTGGGGTGTGACGGCCACCAGGAATCCGACCAGCAGCAGGCTGGGTCCGGTTCGGCGAAGCCCCTCCACAAAGGTTGGGCCCGCTTCCAGGCCCACGATTCCAATGAAAACCGCCAGTCCGACGGTATCGAAGACCCACAGGGCTGGTTCCGGGATTCGGCCGAAGGTCGGATACCTGGACCGGAGCCACCCGAAGACCAGGCCCATGATCAAGGCCCCGCCACTTGCCGTCAGGCTCAACGGCACCCCGCGCACCAGTACCGATAGGGAGCCGAGCAGGCCACCGATGAGTATACCGAGCCCCACGAACACCATGTCGGTCGCGCCGGGATCCCGCTCGATATAGCCCAGGACCTGGCCGGCGCGCTCGACCTCCTCGACCGGGCCCTCGAGCCGGAGCAGATCTCCCCGATTCAGGGTGGTTCCGGGAGCAAAGGGGATTTCCTCTCCGGCGCGAACCAGCCGAAACAACACCAGGCCGCGGCCGTGCTGCTGGGCGACACTGGCCAGCGTGTGGTCCACCAGGGCAGAGTTGGTGAGCACAATGTCTCGTACCGCAACCGGGTACTCCAGGAGCTCGCGGTCCTCGATCTCCTTCCCCACCGGAACTCCACCAGCCAACACCCGCCGCCGGGCAGTCAGGGTGATGGCGTCGCCGCGGCCCAGGAGCGTGGCCGGCCCGGCTGGCAGAACCTCGCTGGCCCGCCGGATTCGCCGCACGAAGACGCGGTCGGGCGCGAACGAGGCCTCCAGCTCAGCGACAGTCCGCCCGGCCCACTCGTCGCCCAGCCGGTAGGCCCTCTGGTCCCACTCGCGATACCCCGACTGCAATCCAGGATCTTCACTGGAGTCGTCCCCCAGCTCTTGATCCAGCTTGCGACTCTCGGCCTTGAGATCCACCCGGAGCAGCCGGGGGGCGAGGGTGGACAGGAACCAGACTACGAATCCGGTGCCCACGAGATAGGACACGGCGTAGGCCACCGGGATGTTGTTGAGCAGCCGGTTGGTCTCCTCGGGCGACAGACCCAGGCCCCTGATCGCATCCCCGGCGGTGCCGATGATCGTGGACTCAGTGAACGCCCCCGCCAGGAGGCCGGCAGCGGTGCCGGGGTCATAACCAAAGAGCCGAGCGGCGGCCAGGGTGGCGAGCAGGCTGCAGCCGCACAGGACGACCGTCACTGCCAGTTGAGGTAAGGCGCTCCGGCCCAGCCCTCGAAAGAACTGGGGACCGACCTTGTACCCGGTTGCGAACAGGAACAGATCGAAGAAGACGACCTTCACCGTGGCCGACACCTGGATCTGGAGCTGGCCTACCAGCACTCCCGCCAGCAGCGTGCCTACCACGGTGCCCAGCCTGAACGAGCCGATCCGGGCCCGCCCCACCACGAAACCGAGGGCGAGCGTGAGAAAGACGGCCAACTCCGGATGCTGCCGCAGCGCCGTGACGATGAAGGACATCTAGGTCATAGATGCTACGGTATGGAGGTCGGCTGCACCAGCATGACCGGACTGTCCCTTGGTCTAGTGGCACGGACCTGTGGCCACTGGACCTTGGTGCAGCCTTCACCCCAGGTGGATCCCCTGGTACATCACCTGTTACAACTAACAGTTTCCCGGGCCCACAACTCGCGATAGGCTAACGGTTAAGCTGGTGCTGACCCGGTAGGAGGAGACTATGATCGCGCAACGTCGGCTGCTCGGCCTATTGGTCGTATGTACCACCATCGCCGGCTGCAAAGAGAGTCCGCCTCCTCCCACCCCGCCACCGGAGGTAGTGGTCGAGCCGGTTCAGGTGCGCGATATGCCGGTCCAGGCCGAATTCACCGGCGATGTGCGGGGAGGACAGGACGTGGAAATCCGGGCGCGGGTGGCCGGATTTCTTCAGTCCCAGCACTATGCCGAGGGAAGCCTGGTCCGGAAGGGCGACCTTCTCTTTGTCATCGATCCCAAGCCCTTTCAGGCTACCGCGGCGCGAGCCCAGGCCGACATGGCGGAGGCGCAGGCTCGGCACAACCGCGCGGTGATCCAGGTGAACCGGCTGAAGCCGCTGGTGGCCCAGCACGCCGTGAGCCAACAGGACCTCGACAATGCTATAGCCGCCGAAGAAGGCAGCCGGGCCGGGGTGGCGGCCGCTGCGGCACAACTCCGGTCGGCGCGACTCGACCTGGGCTACACCCGGGTGATAAGTCCGATCAATGGGGTGGCCGGGAATCGGCAGGTAGATATCGGTTCCTTTGTCGGTAGTCCGCAGCCCACCGTACTCACTGTCGTCTCCTCGCTCGATCCCGTCCGCTTCGACTTCACCATCTCCGAGAGCGAGTACCTGGCGTACGCCCGGGCCACCAAGGCCCAGGCCGGCAAACGTCGGTCGACTGTCGCGGGGCTAGAGCTGGTGCTGGCCGATGGATCGGTATTCCCGGAGAAGGGCCGGGTCAGCGTCGTGGGCCGCGGGGTAAGCACCGAGACCGGTACCCTGCCGATCCAGGCCACCTTCCCCAATCCCGGCGGGCTGCTCCGGCCGGGACAGTTCGGCCGGGTGCGGCTGCCCATTACCACCCGCAAGAATGCGGTGGTGATTCCGCAGCGTTCGGTGCAGGAACTACAGGGGACGTATAACGTCTTCGTCGTGGGGTCGGACAGCGTGGCTCAGACCCGCGAAATCAAGGTCGCGAACCGGAGCGGCAGCGACTGGATCGTTGCCTCCGGGCTCGAGCCGGCTGATCGGATCGTGGTGGAAGGCATCCAGAAGGTCCGTCCCGGTACCAAGGTCCGGCCCACCACCGCGACGGCGATGGCGCCATCCGACTCGACCAAGACTCCCGAACACTGACCCATGGCTGACTTCTTCATTCGACGCCCCACAGTCGCCATTGTCGCGGCGATCGTAATCACGCTGCTGGGGCTGGCCGTGCTGCAGCGGCTCTCCATCGAGCAGTATCCCGAGCTGTCCCCCCCGACCATCCGGGTGGAAACCACCTACCAGGGTGCCTCGGCCGAGGTGGTCGAGCAGTCGGTGGCCACGCCGATCGAGCAGCAGGTAAACGGCGTGGACAACATGATCTACATGAAGTCGCTTAATACCAGCGACGGACGAATGCTGCTGGACATCTCGTTCATGGTCGGGATGAACCGTGACATGGCCAACGTGCTGGCGCAGAACCGGGTCTCCCAGGCCCAGTCGCGGCTGCCGCAGGAGGTGAACCAGCAGGGGGTCACCGTCAAGAAGATCAACCCCAGCATCCTGATGGTGGTCTCGCTCTACTCGCCCAAGGGGAGCCGGGATGCCCAGTTCCTCAACAACTACGCCATGATCAATCTCCGGGACGCCCTGCTCCGGGTGCCGGGTATCGCGCAGGTGGATCTATACGGTGGGGCGGAGTACGGGATGCGGGTGTGGCTCCGGCCCGACCGGATGACGGCGCTGGGGCTTACCCCTGCCGACGTGATCGCTGCCATCAAGGAGCAGAACCTGCAGGCCCCGGCCGGCCAGGTGGGCGCAGCTCCGTCTCCAAAGGGGCAGGAGTTCACCTACACGGTCAAGGCGCCCGGGAGGCTGGTGACCGCGGAGGAGTTCGAGAACATCATCCTCCGACAGACCTCAAGCGGCGGCGAGCTGCGGCTCAAGGATATCGGCCGCGCCGAGCTGGGCAGCGAGAACTACAAGTCCTTTGGACGCGCGATCGTGAAGGACTCGAGCGGGAAGTGGCTGGAGGGGGCCGCAGCCTCTCTTACCGTCTACCTGCTCCCCGGCGCCAACCAGCTCGCTTCGGCCGAGGGGATCTACCACACTCTGCAGGAGGCCGCCAGCTATTTCCCCAGCGATGTGGCGTACGAGATCGTGTACGACACGACCCCGTCAGTCGAAGCCAGCATCGAATCGATTCTCCATACCCTGATCGAGGCCTTCATCCTGGTCAGCCTGGTGGTGTTCGTGTTCCTGCAGAGCTTCCGCGCCACGATCATCCCGCTCCTCACCGTCCCGGTCTCGCTCATCGGTACCTTCATCTTCTTCCCCCTGCTGGGGTTCTCGATCAACACCCTCACCATGTTTGGCCTGGTGCTGGCGATCGGCATTGTGGTGGACGACGCGATTGTGGTGGTCGAGGCGGTCATGCACCACATCGAGCACGGGAAGACGCCGAGGGACGCTACGATCCAGGCCATGAAGGAGGTAGGGGGCGCGGTGATGGCGATCGCGCTCATCCTCTCAGCCGTGTTCGTCCCGGTTGCACTGCTGGGCGGGCTCACGGGGCGGCTGTACCAGCAGTTCGCCTTAACCATCGCCGTCTCGGTGCTCATCTCCGCATTCCTGGCGCTGAGTCTGGCACCGGCGCTCTGCGCCAAGATCCTGAAGCCCGCCAAGCCGACCGGAGGATTGCTGGGCAAGTTCTACCGCGGGTTCAACAAGGTGTTCGAAGTGAGCACCGTCAAATACGTCAACCTGACCAAGATGTTCGTCCGGCGGGCCGTTCTGGTTGTGGCTGTCATAGGTGTGGCCACGCTGCTCACCGGTGGCCTCGGCCGCGCGCTTCCGTCTGGGTTCGTCCCGGATGAAGACATGGGCATCTTCATGATCAACGCCCAGCTGCCGCCCGCCTCGTCACTGGAGCGGACCGAAGGTGTGGTGCGCCAGATCGAGAACGTGCTCAAGAAGACTGACGGCGTGGTGGCCTGCAACGGAGTCGGCGGGCTGGGAATCCTGACCAACTCGTTCAGTCCCGAGTTCGCCTCGTTCTTCTGCAAGCTGGAGCCGTGGGAGGAGCGGAACACGCCCGAGCTGCACGTGAACGGGATCCAGCAGACCTTACGCCGCTCGCTCGCCGCCATACCGGGCGCGGTGATCTTCCCCTTCACGCCGCCCACGATTCCAGGGTTCGGTGCAGCGGGCGGGTTCAACTTTCTGCTGCAGGACCGCAGCGGGACGATGAGCGTGGCCGACATCGGCAAGCAGAGCGGGGCGTTTTTGGATGCGGCGCGCAAGCGCCCCGAGCTGGCGAATCTGTTCACCTCGTTCAATCCGCAGGTCCCCCAGGTGCAGGTCGAGCTGGACCGGGAGAAGGCCCGTGCCCTCGGGGTGCCGATCAACGACGTGTTCGCCGCCCTGTCGGCCGCTATGGGCGGAGCCTACGTGAATGATTTCAACCGCTTCGGACGACTGTATCGGGTCTACGTCCAGGCGGAACCGGCCTACCGCCAGCGGCCTGACGACATCGGGCAGTTCTACGTGCGGAGCACCACGACCAGCCAGATGGTGCCGCTCTCCACCTTGATGACGGTGAAGCCCGCGTCCGGCACGGAGGTCACGGTTCGGTTCAATTTGTTCCGATCGGTGGAGATCACCGGCGTCCCCGGGCCGGGCTACACGTCCGGCCAGGCCATGAAGGCGCTGGAAGAGACCGCGGCCCAGGTGCTCCCGCGCGAGATGGGATACGCATACACCGGCTTCTCGTACCAGGAGAAGAACGCTCCTCCTGCCGCGCCCACCTTCATTCTGGCGATCATATTTGTGTTCCTGCTGCTGGCCGCGCTGTACGAGAGCTGGAAGCTTCCCTGGGCGGTACTGCTGGAGACACCGCTGGTGGCATTGGGTGCGTTTTTCGGCGTATGGCTCATGGGGTATGACAACAACGTGTTCGTCCAGGTCGGCCTGATCATGCTGGTCGGCCTCGCGGCCAAGAACGCCATCCTTATCGTGGAGTTCGCCAAGGCGCAGCACGAGGGTGGTCGCTCGTTGGAGGATGCGGCACTGGAGGCAGCCAGACTCCGCTTCCGCCCCATTCTCATGACTGCGTTCGCCTTCATCATGGGTGTGGTCCCCCTCATGCTGGCCCACGGCGCGGGCGCCGGCGCGCAAACCCGGATGGGGACCGCCGTGTTCTGGGGCATGCTGGTGGCCACCGTGGTCGGGATCTTCATCATTCCTGGCCTCTTCACCATGGTCGAGCGCCTCAGGTTCGGAAGAAGGAAGGAGAAGGTTGCCGAGGTGCCGGAGCCGGCCCCGGTAGCTGCTGCGGTTGCGGGGCACTGATATGCCCTCCGGACTTCGGTCGACGGCACTGGTGCTTCTGCTGGCCGGCTGTGCCATGGGCCCCAACTACAAGCGTCCGGAGACGACGCCGGTCCCTCCGGCCTGGCGGGACAGCACGGTGGCCCTGCGGGACTCGTCGTACGCCAATCTTCCGTGGTGGCGGGTGCTGGGCGACACCACGCTTCAAACTCTGGTCCGTCAGGCCCTCAGAGAAAACCGGGACATTCAGATCGCCCTTGGCCGGGTGAATGAGGCCCGAGCTCTGCTCGGCATTCAGCGCCTCGAGCTGCTGCCCCAGATCGACGTGCAGGGCCGGTTCGGCCGATCGGAAGGCGCCGATTCGCTGCTGACTGGCAGCTCCGCCAATGAGCTTGCCTTCCTGGGCGTCACCCTGAATTGGGAGCTGGATATCTGGGGCCGGCTTCGCCGGCTCAACGAGTCGGCCAAGGCGGCGCTTCTGGCCAGCGAGCAGGGACGCCGGGCCGTGATCCTGACGGTGGTGAGCGAGGTGGCCCGCGCCTACCTCGAGCTGCTGGACCTCGACGGCCAGGTGGAGATCGCCGGAAGGCAGGTGAACATCCGGCGGCAGTCGCTGGACCTGGCACGGGCGCGCTATCAGGGCGGGCTCACCTCCGAGCTGGACGTGCGGCAAGGTGAGAACGCGTTGGCTGCCGCTGAGGGCACCCTGGCCCGGGCGCTGCGACTCCAGAGGCAGAAAGAGAATGAGCTCAGTGTGCTGCTGGGCCGGCCGCCGGGAACGGTGCCCCGGGGTCTGCCGCTGGCCCAGCAGCAGTTCCCCAACGTGATCCCCGCCGGCATCCCGTCGCAGCTGCTGGAGCGCCGTCCCGACGTCCGGCAGGCCGAGGAGCAGCTTCGGGCGGCCAACGCCCGGGTCGGCGCCGCCATCGCCGCACGCTTCCCTACCCTCTCCCTCACCGGGATCGGCGGGACCATCACCGACGACCTCGGCAGCCTGTTCAAGAGCGGCACCGGGTTCTGGAACCTGGCTGGCAATCTGCTGCTGCCCATCATCAACAGCGGGAGAAGCCAGAAACAGGTTGCCGCTGAGCGGGCCCGCACCGAGGCTGGAGTGGGTCAGTACGAGCGAACGGTACTAACTGCGTTCAGGGAGGTCGAGGACGGGCTGGTATCGGTGCAGCGGCTCCGCGAGGAAGCGTCGGCAGCAGGACGTGCGGCCGTTGCGGCGCGCCGCTCCGTGGTGCTGGCGGGACTGCGCTATGAGGGTGGGGTCGACAACTATCTCAACCTGCTCGATGCTCAACGGACCCAGCTGGATGCGGAGCTGCAGGAATCGGA
>Ga0075421_100005188_pt1 | contig 15725 bp, 14 predicted proteins | sample SoiMetdeltSBSDD5_FD_75292 | JGI IMG/M metagenome (GOLD analysis project Ga0075421, IMG submission 75292) | Bulk soil microbial communities from a Populus tree surrounding site in Tennessee, USA - Soil MetaG P. deltoides SBSDD5 | ecosystem: Environmental > Terrestrial > Soil > Tree plantation...
CTCCAGGTCTACGGGCTCACCGAAACGACGGCGATCTGCACCATGGACCACCCGCGGGAGGTCACCGCGGGCTGCGTCGGCCCGGCTATCCCGGGCGTCGAGATGAAGCTCGGCGACGGCGACGAGATTCTGGTGCGCGGCCTGAACCTCTTCGCCGGCTACTGGAATCGCCCGGAGGCGACGACCAAAGCCTTCCTCGACGGGTGGTTTCGCACTGGCGATCAGGGGGCGGTCGGGCCGGACGGCAACTGGCGGATCGTCGGCCGGGTGAAGAATCTGATCGTCCTCAGCTCCGGCCACAACGTCGCGCCGGAGCCGATCGAGGAGAAGCTGGCGCAGCTTCTGCCGGGGGCCCAGCAAGTGGTCGTCATGGGCAACGGGCGGAGCTTCCTGACCGCGCTCGTCACCGGCGCGGTGAGTCAGGAGCAGGCCGGCCGGGCCGTCGAGACGGTCAATGCCGGCATGCCGCATTACAAATGCCTCCGCGGCTTTCATCTTCACGCCGAGCCGCTTACGATAGAGAGTGGACTGCTGACCGCCAACGGTAAGCTCAGGCGTGACGCGATCGCCGACTACTTCCGGGATTCGGTCGAAGAGCTCTACCGGACCCAGAAGGCAAGCGCATGAAGAGTTTCACGGGCGAGGCCCTCTCCTGGGGAATGCACGAGGGCTGTGTCGAGCTGGCGCTCCACCGGGCGCCGTGCAACGAGATCGGCTCGGCGACGCTCGCGGAGCTGGAGCAATTCGCCGCCGCGCTCCCGGCGCTGGAGGCTGGGGCCCACGCGCTGATCATTTACAGCGCCCGGCAGGAGGGCTTCTCGGCTGGGGCCGACCTGCGCGAGCTCTATCTTCGGTCTCAGCGCCTCGGGCAGGCGGAGAGGGCAGCTGGGGTGCGCGACTTTCTCGGGCGCATCCACGGTGTCCTGAATCTGATCGACGCCTCGCCGCTGACGACGCTCGCCGCGGTGCACGGCGTCACCTTCGGGGGGGGGTTCGAGCTGGCGCTCGTCTGCGACCTGATCGTCGCCGACCGCATGGCGCGGTTCTCCTTCCCCGAGCTGCGGCTGGGTCTGATCCCCGGCTTCGGCGGTATTCCGCGGCTCAAGCGCGACCTGGGTAACGGGGTCGTGCGCGACCTGCTCCTCACGGGCCGGAGCATCAACGCTACCAAAGCCCAGGCATGCGGGCTGGTCAGCCAGCTCGCGGCCGAGGGGGAGGCGCTGCGCCTGGCGCGCCTGACCGCCCGGCAAGTCGGTAAGTTCGACCGTGCGACGAGCGCAGCGGCCAAGCAGTTCATCAAGCCGATCCCCGCGGAGGAACTGCAGCGCGAGATCGAGATTTTCTGCGACCTGTTCACGCGGCCGGCCGTCGAAGCCGGGCTGCGCAAATTCGTCGAGAGCACGGACGCCCAGCCCTACTTGCCCTGACAGAGGGAGTCTGCATGAGCACGAAACCAAAAGCGAAGATCACCGCGCTCGGGCGCTACGTCCCGCCACGCGTCCGGACCAACGAAGACCTCTCGAAGATGGTCGAGACCAGCCACGACTGGATCGTCGAGCGGACCGGGATCGTCCAGCGCCATGTCGTTGACCGCGGCACGCCGACCTCTGAGCTGGCGGCCAAAGCGGCGGACGACGTGCTGCGCCGGCGCGGGATCGATGCCGAAGAGATCGACCTGATCATCGTCGTCACGGTCACGCCCGACATGTTTTTCCCGGCGACGGCCTGCCTGGTGCAGGACAAGATCCGCGCCCGGCGCGCCTGGGGCTTCGACCTCTCGGCCGCCTGCTCCGGCTTCCTCTACGGGCTGACCGTCGGCGCGCAGTTCATCGAAAGCGGGGCGCACAGCAAGGTCATGGTCATCGGGGCTGACGTCATGACGAGCATCCTCAACCCTGAGGACCGGACGACGCTGATCCTCTTCGGTGATGGCGCCGGGGCGGTGCTCCTCGAGCCGGCGGACGAGCCGGAGTTGGGGCTGCTCGACTTCCGGCACGAAGTCGACGGCTCGGGCGGGCAGTTCCTCTACATGCCGGGCGGCGGCAGCCTCAACCCCTCGACGCGGGAGACGGTCGACCAGAAGATGCACTACGTCCACCAGAACGGGCCGGCGGTCTTCAAATTCGCCGTCAGGAAGATGGAGGAGATGAGCCGGGCGATCCTCGAGCGCAACGGGTACTGCGGCGAGGACGTCGATTGTTTCATCGCGCACCAGGCCAACATCCGGATCATCGACGCGACGGCGCAGAAGCTCGGCTTTGACTCCAGCAAGGTGGTCAAGAACATTCACAAGTACGGGAACACGACGGCCGCGACCATCCCGCTAGCCATCGGCGACGCGATCGACTCGGGGCGGCTCAAGAAGGGCGACCTGGTGCTCTTCGCCGCCGTCGGCGCGGGCTTCACGGCCGGCTCGATGCTCGCCCGATGGGCGTATTAATGGAGATTAGCATGCGATCACCGGAACAAACCGTGGATGAGATCTTGGCCCTCGCGGCGAAGCACTTCCAGGTGCCGCGTGAGGGCCTCACGCCCGACGACGACTTTTTCAAGAAGCTCGGGATCGACAGCCTCCAGGCGCTCGACCTGCTGACGCGCCTGGAGAATCATTTCAACGTCGAGCTGCCCGATTATGAGATTCAGGGCGTGACTGACTTCCGGACCCTGGCCGAGCGCATCCAGGCCCGACTCTGATGCTGGACCTGAGCCGCTACGCGTCGCTCGGCGCCGCGCTCACCGACGCTGCCGAGCGCTGGGCCGACGAGACCTGTCTCATCGAAGCCGACCGCGAGCGCGAGAATTGCCGCCTCACCTACCGGCAGTTCAAAGCGGCCGCCATGCCGCTCTCCGGCTTCCTCCAGGAGCGCGGGTTCCCCGCGGGCGGCCGCGCCGCGATCGTCATGACCAACCAGTCGAAGTGGCTCATCTCGGCCTACGCAGTCTTCTACGCGGGTGGGGTGCTCGTCCCCCTCGACTACAAGCTGAGCCCCGCAGAGCACCTGCAACTGCTCGCGCACTGCCGCGCCGAAGTCCTCGTCACCGAGTACCATCTCTGGCGCACCATGACGCAGGCGGAGGGTTTCGCCGATCTCAAAGTCGGGACGGTGCTCGTCACCGAGGCGCCGCCGGACGCCGACCTTCGGGGCGCGCTGAGGTGGGAGGAGGCGCGGGGGGCAGGCGCTCCCGAGATGGTCGCGCGCGGGCGCCGGGACTGGGCCTGTATCGTCTACTCCTCGGGCACCGGCGGGCGCCCTAAGGGCTGCGTCCTGACGCATGAGAATTACCTCGAGCAGTGCGCCGCGCTGACTTCGCTCTACCCGTTCTGGCCCGGCGTGCGTTACCTGAGCATCCTGCCGACCAACCACGCGATCGACTTCATGGTCGGCTTCATCGGGCCATTGGTCTGCGGCGCGGCAGTGGTCCACCTGCGCACGCTGCGCCCCGAGTACGTGCGCGAGGCTTTCTCGCGCTACCAGATCACCTACATGGCCCTCGTCCCGACGGTGCTCAAGAACCTGGAGAAGGGGCTCCGGGCGCGTTTCGCCGAGTTGCCGCCGGCGAAGAGATTCGCCTTCGACCGGCTCGTCGGGCTCAACCGCGCGCTGACGCGGCGGCGGCCGAACCTCGATCTCAGCCGCCGGTTGCTCAGGCAGGTCCATGAGGCTTTCGGCGGCGAGCTGCGCGCGCTCTTCGTCGGCGGCGCCTTCATGGACCCGGCGACGCTCCGGTTTTTCTACGACCTGGGGATCCAGGTGGGCAACGGTTACGGGCTGACCGAGGCGGGGACCGCGGTCACGCTCAACGATTTCAAGCCGTTCCGCGCCGACACGGTGGGCCGGCCGCTGCCCGGGATGGAGGTGCGGATCGTGAGCCCCGACACGGACGGGGTCGGGCAGGTCGCGGTGCGCAGCAAGACGGTCATGTCGCACTATCTGGACGACCCGGAGTTGACGGCCGAGACGATCGTCGACGGCTGGCTCATGACCGGCGACCTCGGACGGGTAGACGGCATGGGCCACCTCCAGCTTCTCGGGCGCGTCAAGAATATGATCGTCACCGAGGAGGGCAAGAACGTCTACCCGGAGGATATCGAGGCGGCCTTCGAGGGGCTGCCCGTCAAAGAGTTCTGCGTCTTTGCGGCGAACTACATCTGGCCCGAGCGCTCCATGCTCGGCGAGAAGCTGATCATCGTGCTGCGGTTCGAGGAAGGGCAGCAGCTCACCCCGGGGCTGCGCCAGGAGTTACTCGACCGCAACCGCCGGCTGCTCAATTTCAAGCGGGTCAGCGGCTACGTCATCTCGCCCGAGGACTTCCCGCGGACGGCCTCGATGAAGGTCAAGCGCGGGGTACTGGCCGAGCAGCTGCGCGGGCGCTTCGACCGCCAGGCGGCGCTTCACGAGTTGTAGGTAAGGACTCCCGCGGAACACATGGAAGTTACGGAAAAGGCGGAATGAGACTTGTATTTTTCCGCCTTTTCCGTAACTTCCACGTGTTCCGCGTGAGATTAATCCGTCAATGACGAGTCATCCCGAGAAAGCATTGGCGATCGTCAACCCGGCCGCCGGCTTCGGGCGCTGCGGCAGGTTGCTCGGGCCGGCGCTCGACCGACTGCGCGCTGCGGGCGTCGCCTTCGAGGTGGCCGAGACGCACCGCGCGGGCCACGCGACCGAGCTCGCGCGCGAGGGCTACCGCGCCGGCTACCGCCGTTTCATCGCGGTCGGGGGCGATGGCACCTCTTTCGAAATAGTCAACGGGCTCTTCCCGGAGGCTGCCGTCGGGGAGCGGCCGACGCTCGGGTTCTTGCCGCTCGGGACGGGCAACTCTTTCCTGCGCGATTTCACTGACGAGGGCATCGGGTACGCGGCGCGGGCGATCATCGAGGGACGGTCGCGCCCGTGCGATGTCGTTCGCCTGACGCACGGCGGCGGGGAGCTCTATTACATCAACATTTTGAGCCTCGGATTCGTGGCCGACGTCTGCACCCTGGCCAACCGCTGGTTCAAGCGGCTCGGCGAAGCGGGCTACATGCTCGCCGTGGTCCTTTGTCTGGCGCGGTTTCGGCAGTATGATTTCGCGTTGCGGGTCAACGGCGCGGCCGAGCCGGACCGGCACCGGACCGCGCTGCTGATTTTCAACAACAGCAAGTACACCGGCGGGAAGATGAAGCTCGCGCCCGGGGCGCAGACCGACGACGGGCTGATCGACATCGTCCGCTGGTCGGCGGGCCGCTTCGACTTCATCGCCAACTTCTCCAAGGTCTACGACGGCTCGCACGTCTCGCATCCGAAGCTCTGGCAGGGCCAGGCCCGCCGCGTCGACCTCGACCTCGACCGCCCTGTGGACATCATGGTGGACGGCGAGGTGCTGACCGTGCGCTGCGAGTCGCTCGAGGTCCTGCCCGCGGCGCTTTATGTCATGGTATGAGCCACGCCCACCTCGTGATCCGCAGTCTGATCCTCTGGGTCGTCAGCGCGATCCACTTCTTCACCGTCTGCAGCCTCCTCGTCCTCGTCGGGGCCTTCGTCGACCCGCGGCGGAACGACCGGCCGCAGCGCTGGTTTTTCCGCAACATCCTGCGGCTTGCGGGAGTCGGCTTCGAGGTGCACTACGCGCCGGGCTTCGACCGCGAGCGGACGAGCTTCTTCGTCTGCAACCATGTCAACATCTTCGACGCCTTCGTCATCTACTCGGCAATTCCGCAGTTCGTCCGCGGGCTGGAGCTCGAGTCGCACTTCAAGGTCCCGGCCTACGGGTGGATGATGAAACGCTTCGGCAACATCCCGGTCTCGACCGGCGGCAGCCCGGCCGACTACAAGAAGATGATCCGGCGGGTTAAAGCGGCGCTCGACTCGGGGATCAGTCTGATCGTCTTCGCCGAGGGGACGCGGACGCGCGACGGCCGCGTCGGGCCGTTCAAGCCGGGCGTCTTCCGCATGGCGCAGCAATTCGGCTACCCCATCGTCCCGATGAGCATCGTCGGCTCCTACGAGTTCAACCGCAAGGGGAGCTGGCTGCTGCGCCCGTCGACGATCACCGTCCACATCCACGACACGATCGAGACCGCCGGCATCGGCAAGGGCGAAGTCGATGCCCTGCAGGGGCGGGTGCATGACATCGTCTCGCGCCCCGTCGAGCGGCACGGCCACCTGTATCAGGCCGCCGGCTCGATGTCATCCGCCGGCTACCAATGAGCTCGTCCGGTCTGCTGCGACGGCCGACCCGTGGCCCACCTCCCGGATCATGCCGTGAAAACTGACGTCGGCCCCCGCGAGCACGAGGAGCACGTCACCGAGTTTAATCGCCGTGTTATCGAGGTCGAAACGGATGACCGTGGCGCGGCCTTCGTCCTGCTCAAGGGTCTCGAAGGCGAAAGTCTTCGCGTCCCTGACGACGGTCTGCGCGTTACTGTAAAGCGATGATGATGAATCTGGCATTTAAGTCTCCTGCTTGCTGAAAAGGTTACCGGCCCGCCCCCCCGCCGGCGCCCGCCCCTGCCGGGATGATGTAACTCCGGCGCGCAAGCACCACGGCCTTGCCCTCCCGCTGCTCGGCCTCGGGCGAGAGGCGGACGCGGATGCGGCGGCGCCCCCCGCCAGGCGTGGAATTGGTCGGCGTGTAGGCCAGCGAGTAGCTGGCGCACAAGTTGGCCGCGAGCCGGGTGAGGGTCGCCTCGATTCTCCCGGGCGGGGCGCCGATGAGCTCGCCGCCGGTCTCGTCGACGAACATTTTGAGACTGCCGGCCCGCAGCCCGATGTGGCGGAGGATGCTCGTTGGCTTACCCCTGATCCCCTGCTCGATGCGCCCGCCGAGCGATTGCACGAGGACGCCCGAGACGACCGCCCCAGACTCGAGCAGCGCCTGGAGGGCCTCGTCGGCCGAGGTCCGGGAGAAGTCGACGCTCGCCTCGAGGCTCGTCAGGACGATGATCGCGCGCCGGCCGGCCGGGTTGGCAGCCCGACTCATGTAATTGGCAGCCTCGTAGATTGCCGCGTTGAAGTAGTGCTGCTCGCTCTCGTGCTGCGGCTCGACGGCGTTAATCTGGGCCGCGATCGCGGCGCGGTCGCGCGTGAATGGCTGGCGCAGGCTGACCTTCTTGGCGAAGGTCATGACCGCGACCTCGTCCTCGGGCTTGAGGCGGCGCAGGGCCTCGATCGTGGCCGCGCGGATCTGGTCGTCAAACGGGTTGACGCAGCCCGCCCGGTCGACCAGGAGCAGGACCGAGGCCGGCAACTGATCCTGGCTGAAGTGGGTGATCGTCTGGGCGACGCCGTCCTCAAAGACGGCGAAGTCCTCGCGGCCCATCCCGGCCAGCGGCCGCCCGGTCTCCTTGCGCACCGGCAAGACGTCAACTCTGACGAGGTCGGTGCGCAGCCTGACGACCTGCTCCCCGCCCGCGGGGGTCTGCCCCGCCGCGTGGAGCGCAAGCGCGACCAGAGTCATGAGCCACGCCATGACTCGGCGCATGCGAAAGCCCCCTTTTTCTGAGCTGCTCATCGTTGCTCCTCAGGAGATAGGCTGCGGACGATCATGCGCGGGCGATTAGTGGTTCGTGTGGTCATGCCATGTCCGTCCCGTCCTTGAGCGTGTCGCGCACCGACTTGACGTCGTCGCAGAGCTCCCGGATTGCGCGGCAACCTGCCTCGACCTCCCGCCGCATGCGGCGGCGCTCCCCCGGCTCCGGCGTGACGCTCGCTGAGCCCGCCCCAACCTCTGGTGCGTGGACGGCAGATTGTCTCCCATCAACGCTGACGAACGCAATTTCACTCCCGCAAATCCGGCATTTCATGACGCCCTCACTTGCCCTCACTTGCCCTCACTTGCCCTCACTTGCCCTCACTTGATGGTCACGCGCACCTCGTTGGCCCCCAGCCCGGCGACCGTGATCGCAACCGGGACATCGCCCCGCCCGGTGAGCGAGCGCTCCAGGCGCAGGTTGATCTGATCCAGACCGACGAAATCGTTCTGCGCCCCGGCGAAGGTTACTTGCGCGCCGGCGCCGCCGACCTGCGCCGTCACCGCATCGAGCGAGCCGAAGTATCGAATCCCCGTCCCGTAGAGGATGAGAAAGACCTGTTCCCCGTCCGGCCCGAGGTCGATCGGCACCGGGACGAAGAGATTGCTCCCGGCGTCGTAGCGCGAGACGGGCTCGTAGCTGAGCGAGTTGTCAGGTCGCACCCTCAAGGCGACGGCCGCAGCCACCCCTTGCCCCGTCGTGTTGGCCGCGAAGATTCCTGGGGCGACGGCCGCGATCTGAATCATCCCCGCGGAGGTCGCCCCGTCGCCGCCGGTGATTGTCACCGCCGCCGGTCCGGGCGTTGTCCCCGGCGGCACTAAATAGTTGACCTGACCCGGCGAGACGAAAAAGAGTGGGGCCAGACGCTCGGACCCCGCGCTGTCTTTTATTTTGACCGTGGTCCCCGCGAGCGAGGTGGGCAGCGGAAGCCCCGTCGCCGTCTCGGTAGCGGTGGCCAGGCCGGAACCGTAGCCGGCGACGATCGACTCCGCAGCGACTGACGCGCCCGTGAAGCTGGCCGCCGAGACACTGGCCACCGCTCTCGTCGCCGCAAGCGGGCTCAGGCGCCGGACGCGATTGTTACCGCTGTCAGCGAAGAAGAGGTCGCCGCCGGGGCTGACCGTCACGCCCACCGTGCGCGGGACGAAGACCGAGGCGGAGATGAGCAAGGCCGAAGGCGCAATACTGATCTGGGCATCCGCTGCCGGGCCGCCGTCACCGCCGAACCCTGGCGTCGTGCCGGCGAAGGCGGCGGCCGCGCCGTCCGGGCCGACTTTCAAGATGCGGTGGTCCCCGCTGTTGGTGACGTAGGCGTTGCCGGACGCGTCCACTGCGACGTCACGCGGTTGGTTGAGCCCGTTGGGGGGGACGTCGAGGCGCGCGAATTCGCCGCTCCCGGCGCCGGTCTCGCGCAGCACCCGGCCCGCGTCGGCGTCGACGACGTAGAGCCGCCCTGCCGAATCGAAGGCGAGCCCGGTGTACCGGGCAGCCGGCATCCCGAGGCTCGTGATCACGCCCGTGTTGCGGCTGACCCGGCGTACGGCTTGGTGACCCAAGTCCGCTATATAGATATCACCACTCTGGGGGCTGACGGCAACGTCGCTCGGCCCGACGAGCCGCGCGTTGACCGCGGGGCCGCCGTCGCCGGGGACGAGTTCGTTGCCGGCGGACAAGCTCCCGGTGATCGTCGCCACACGGCCGGGATCGACCACGATCGGAGAGGCCGCACCCGGGTAGAAGGTCACTCTCTCCGCCGTCGTGTTGATGAAGCGGATCAGGCCGGTGCGCCTGCCGGTATCGTTCGCGGGCACGTTCGGGCCGCGCCTGGAGTCGGCGATGAAGAGCCCCTGCCCGGTGAGGGCTAGCCCCTGCGGCGAATCAAAGGTCGCGTTGTCGGCCGACATCCCGTCGCCGGTCCCGGTGCTATTGTCCTTGTTCTTATTGATCGTCACGATCGCTCCGGGGGCAACGATTTGGGCCGCGGGCGTCCCCGCAAAGATGGTCACCTGATTCGCCCCGCGGTTGACGAAGCGCAGGCGGTTGTTGAGCGTGTCGGCGATATACAGGTTATTGGCGGCGTCCGCGACCACGCCGCCGGGCTCGCTCAGCGCCGCGCTTGGCGCCGGCCCGCCGTCGTACGGGTATTCCAGCCCGCTCCCGGCAACAGTCGCGACTTGGCCGCCCGGGATCGGCACACCCGCCACGGTCCTGGGCTGGAGGGAGACGTTCAGGTAGCGGACGCGCCCCCTGCCGGTGTCACCCTGGTCGAGGACGAAGAGCCCGTTTCCGTCGCCGGCAATCCCGGCGAGCGGCGGGGAGCTGATACTGCTAAGCAGATTGAGGCGCGCGCCCGAGAGCGGCCCACCGTCGCCGCAACTCGACCCGGGCGGATAGTCACAGGCCTCGCCGGCCCTTCCCGCCAGTGGTCCCTGCCCCCCGGTCACCTTGACGATCGTCTGATCGATGCCCATCGCGGCGTAGAGGTCGCGGTTGTAAAATGCGAGGCCGGACGGGAACGGGTTACTCCCCCGCGTCCCGTACTGGGCGGCGAGCGTGGCGTCGCCGCCGGGACTGACTCTGATGATGCGCCCGTGCCCGGAATCGGCGACGAAGAGGTTGCCCCCATCGTCGAGCGCGATGGCTCGCGGCTGGAGCAGCGGCACAGAGGTCGCCGGCCCCGGCGTCAGCGGGTCATCCGGCCGCGACGTCGCGCCGTTGCCGGCGACCACGCTCACTACCCCGCCCGGCGTGATCTTGAAGACTTTGTTGACGAGCACCGTCGCGTCGACGGCGAACAAGTTGCCGGTCAAATAATCGACCGCGAGCCCGCTCAACTGCATGCCGAACCCGGCGGCGGCGGTGGCCAGTGTGCGGACATGTCCCGGGCTGAGCGAACCGCCGGCGAGGGTCACGGGCTCCGGCGAAACGTTGAGCGCACGAATCCTGATCGCCGTCGCGTCGATGAAGTAGAGCAGTTTGCCGTCGGCGCTGGCGGCCAGGCCGGCGACGCCGCCGAGGTCAGCCTGCCCGCCCGGAATGTTCTCCTGAGTGCTGGCGCCGCCCCCGGCGAGTGTCACGAGCGCGCCGGGGGCGACGTCCAGGCCGGCCACTCTGAGCGGCGCCGGGCCGGTGTTGACGAAGCGGATCAGGCTGGCGGCCGGGGTCACCTCGGCGAGGAACAAGCCCTGTCCGCCCGGCGCGACCGCGACCGCGACTGGCTTGACGAGCGGCGTGCTGATGGCACTGTTGCCCGCGCCCTGCCCGCCCGCGACCGTGTCGATGCGGGTGACGTCGTTCGTCTGGGCGGCCGCGCCCAGACAGATGAGCGCGACCGGCGCCACGGCCCGCCAGAAATCACGGACATTGGACATCGAAAAGAACTCCTCCGCGGTGTGAGTGTGAGGGGGTCGCTTGACGCCCAATTATATCGGCTCGCGGCCCGAAGTAAAACGCCCGTCGTGGTCCGACGCGGTGTGACAATCAAAGATGGGTCCCAGCCCCAGGATGGGACCTCAGCCCGCGGAGCGGGCTGCCGCCCGCTCGCTTCACTACAGACTGAGACTGATCGCGGGCTGAGCCGACTCCCTCGATTAATGGGTACGCCTCCTGTAAGATAGCCGCCGGGCATGCGCCATTTCTGATCATCAGCGAAAGGTTCAATGACATCTATGACTGGGAGAATCAGCCGCCGCGCCTTCGTCGGCGCATCTTTGGGAATGATGCTCGCGTCGGAGACTCGGTCCGGGCGAGTGCTCGGGGCGAACAATCGCCTCCGGGTCGGAGCCATCGGCTGCGGCGGGATGGGCACCGGGCATCTGCAGGCGCTCGTCAAAATGCGCGAATCGGACAACGTCGAAGTGGCCGCCGTGTGCGACGTCTATAGCAAGCGCCTGGACGCGGCCGTCGCGCTGACGCAGGGCCGCCCCTTCACCGACTACCGAGCCCTGCTCGATCAGAAGGACCTCGATTACGTCTTGATCGCGACGCCCGAGCACTGGCACGCGAGGATGACGCTTGACGCGGCGGACGCGGGCAAGCACATTTACTGTGAGAAGCCGATGACCTACTCGATCGAGGAGTCCAAGAAGGTCGTCCGCAAGATTGAGCAGACCGGCCTCAAGATGCAGGTCGGCGTCCAAGGGATGTCAGACGACTCTTACGAGACTGCTGCCAGACTCATCAAAGAGGGGGCGCTCGGCAAGGTGGTCGCGGCGCAGATTGACTACTCGCGGAACTATAAGGACGACTTCTGGGCCGGCCCGGTCGACGAGGACGTCAAGCCGGGAGTGAATCTCGACTGGAAGGCGTGGCTCGGGCCGGCGCCGAACCGCCCCTTCGACCCGCAACGGTTTCTCTATTGGCGCCGCTACTGGGATTACTCGGGCGGGATCGCGACCGATCTCTTCGTCCACCGCGTGACGCGAATCATCAAGGCGCTCGACCTCGTCTTTCCGGAGCGGGTCGTCGCCCAGGGCGGCAAGTGGGAGTTCAGCCAGAGCGTCGCCGAGATCCCGGACACCTTCAATATGATGTGCGACTACCCGGGTGGCCCGTCGGTCGTCGTGCTCTCGTCGATGGCCAACGACACGCCGGTGCCGCACGTCATTCGCGGGCACCACGCGACGCTCGAGTTCACGCGCGCGGGGTTCGTCATCCGCCCGCAGGGCCTCTTCGCCGAAGGCCGGCAGGAGATCATCCACAAGAAGACCGGGGCGGAGGACATTACGCTTCACCACCGGAACCTGCAGAACGCGATCCGCAGCGGGGAGGCGCTCAAGTGCGACGTCAAGCTGGGCTACTACGGCGTCGTCGCCTGCCGCATGGCCGTCGAGTCCTTCCGCCGTCAGAAATACCTGGAATGGGATGCTAAACGGGAGAAAGTGTCGGCCTCTTAAAGATAAGAATGGCCCACGGATGACGCGGATCAGACGGATTGACATGAATCCATTCCGTGTCAATCCGTCTGATCCGCGTCATCCGTGGGCGATTTCCCTCGCTCATCATGAGCCCGACGCGCCGCCCTGGCGGCCGAACGCCTGGCCGAGCATCTGAGTCAACTGCTGAACGCACTGCGCGTCTTGGTCACGGGCCCGGGTCAACTGCCATGTCCCGGAGAGTCGACGGTAGTCGTGCTCCGCCGCATCCCGCGCCGCCCGGTGCGTGCCGGCGCACCCCACGCAGACCAATACCGCTCCCGCGATGACCATGACGACCGCTACAGAATTCATGACCATAATCCCCCCCATGATTTAGGCCGCCCGCAGGCGGCCCCAAGCCTGTATGTTGCGCACTCCTTGCCCCTTCCGGTCAGCCCCTGTGGCTCAGGGCGCCCGGGCGGCGCCCAGAATCTCGCGGATCGCCAGCAGGTCCTTCTTGACCACGTATTGGCAGGCGCCTGCGCTGGCGGCCGCGAAATAGAATCCCGGGTCGTCGTAGTTGGTCACGATGACGACCTGGGCGCCGGGGTCCGCCGCCAGGATCTGCCGGGTCGCGCTAATGCCGTCGAGCCCCGGCATCTTGATGTCCATGAGCACCCAGTCGGGCAGGCATCGCGCGTAGGCCACCGCCGCCTCGGTGCCGTCGCCGCACTCGTAGACGACAGCGGCCAAGTCATCCACGAGCCGCGGATCGCGAGATGGCGCAGAGAGGTCTGGCCGGCACTCGGGCAGAAGGCCGGCGCGAGCGCCGCACCCGGGTCTTGATTGACGAGGCGGCCTTCTACTTGCTGCCCGGGACCGTGCGCACCTGGGCCCCCTGCGGCCGGAGGCCGGTGCTGCGGTGCCTGAAGTCGCACGACTACCTGTCGATGATGAGCGGGATCACGCCGGGCGGGGAGTTCTACACCCTGACGCGGCAACTACCCGCTGACAGGTTAGGAAAGCATCCTCTTCCTGTGCCATCTGCGGCGCCGGCTCGGGACTGATCCGCTGGCGATCTCCCGACGGTTCGCCGATCCACCGGAGTGCCGACGTCAAATCTTTTCTGGAGCCGGGTGGCGCGCGGTTCGTCCGACTTGAGCAGTTGCCGCCCTATGCCCCGGATCTCAACCCGGACGAGCGGGTCTGGCAACATCTCAAGCACATCGAGCTGCGCAATCTCTGTTGTCTTGATCTGCGCCATCTCAGCTCCCAGGTCAAACTCGCAGTCAACCGACTGCGACGTAAACCGGCTCTCATTCAGTCCTTCTTTGAAGGGGCGGGACTGAAGCTTTGCGAGGTTTAGTTATCAATGCGTCAAGGATTAATTTGTCAGGGGGTGTTCATGACCTGTCTTCCAGACCTTCCGCGGAGGCATGGAGACTGGGAAAGAAGTAGCTCACCCCGGCGCAGGTGAAAATGACGAGATAGCAGCCCCGCGACTCGTCGGCCGAGACCGCCCCCGTCACCAGCAGCGCCTATCACCCGCGGGCCGTTCCGCAGCGCCCGAGAATCTCGGTCAGGCGCTCAGTTCCTGCAATTGTGGGTGTCCCCCCAATTGCACCCCGGGGCTTACTTACCGCTCGCCAGGACGTTGACGCGGGCCGCGACCTCCGTCCTGTTCCCGGCCGCGTCGGTCGCCGAGTAGACCACCGTGTAGACCCGCCCCCAGCCGCCTTCGCCCGCAGCCTGAACTCCCGGTCATCGGAACCGTGGTCATACTATTTGTCTTGCCAGGAGAGGCAAGAATCGGGCGGGCAGACGTTCTGAAAAAGCAGGCGCGGCCCTGGCCCCGTGCTAAGACCGCGCCCCTGGCCGCGACGTCGGCTGCCATCGTCGGGATACGCCCAGAGGCCCCCACGAAGGTTGTAACCCAAGGACAATGCGTAGCCGACTGTCGCGACCAAACTCAACTCCTCGTTACGGCCGCAGTATCAGCAATGTTGGTGCCACGCTTCCGCTCCGCGGCCCCTTGTCGCAAGTACATCAAACATTAGAGGTAACGCGCTGTGGAAGAATTAACTTATGATGGCGGCATCCGAAACGGGGTGCCAGCTGGCTGCGGGCAAACGTTTTAGGTAAAGGGCGCGCCCGTCTCGGCCAACTCCCCTCCCTCCCCGGGGCTCATCGACCGCGCTTGCCCATCGTCCGCCACATCAAGTAGAATGAGCCGCTTCACATTCAATCTGTAAGAAGTAAGCGTTCCTGTGGCCCTAGGAAGTCAACACTGGTAACCCATCACCGATGACCGCAATTTACGGCTGGGGCCAGGGTCTGCGAGAGGCGGCTCTCGGGTGTCGCCGGGCGGTTCCCCGACGCGGCTGAAATGAGCCTGGGGCGTGCCCGGCAGGACTGACTTCCCCGTCGTCCGAGGCGCGCGTAGTTCCCCGCGCTCAGGACGCCCCGTCCATTTTCCAACGGCGTGCGCCTTCCCCGGCGCGCGCCCTGGGTCGGGAGGAAAGCATGTCTTCTCAATCACTGATCAATCGCATAATGACCTCTCTGCTTCCACTGCTGCTGCTCGCCGGCGCGGCAGCGGCGCAGACGAGTGCGACGCTCAGCGGCACCGTGCGAGACCCGCAGGGCAACGCCATCGCCGGGGCCAGTGTCACGGTCACTGACTCCGCCAGGAATCTGCAACTCGAGACCAAGACCAGCGCCGACGGGGCCTTCTCGTTCACCACGTTGCAGCCGGGCAACTACGCCGTCGCCGTCGAATCCCAGGGATTCAAGAAATTCATCAAGACCGGGATCGTCATCGCGGTGGCCGACCGGCAATCGACCGGCGACATCACGCTCGAGGTCGGCCAGATCGGGGACACGGTCGAGGTCACCGCCGACGCCGCGCAGTTGCTCGTCAAAACGGAGAGCGGTGAGCAGAGCCAGGTCGTCAGCGGCGAGCAGGTAGAGGACCTCGCGCTCAACGGGCGCAACTTCCTCGACCTGGCCAAGCTCACGCCGGGCGTGGTCAGCTTCGTCAACGCGCAGACCGCGGGCCCCGCCGGGGCCGCCGGGTTCAACATCAACGGGACGCGAGCCAACCAGCACAACCTGACGGTCGACGGGTCGACCAACCTCGACACCGGGTCGAACGGCTCGCTCCACGTCGCGCTCGTGCTCGACAACATCGCCGAGTTCAAGATTCTCACCTCGAACTACCAGGCCGAGTACGGGCGCTCGGCCGGCGGCTCGGTGCAGATCGTGACCAAAGGCGGGACCAAAGACTTCCACGGCACGGGCTACTACTTCCACCGCCACGAGCAGTTCAACGCCAACAGCTTTTTCAACAACGCCGA
>Ga0075421_100005190_pt1 | contig 15723 bp, 15 predicted proteins | sample SoiMetdeltSBSDD5_FD_75292 | JGI IMG/M metagenome (GOLD analysis project Ga0075421, IMG submission 75292) | Bulk soil microbial communities from a Populus tree surrounding site in Tennessee, USA - Soil MetaG P. deltoides SBSDD5 | ecosystem: Environmental > Terrestrial > Soil > Tree plantation...
GCCGGTTTAGGCGGTCCAGGCCCGACGGACAGGAGACCCCCATGGATGGTGCCGCAGCGGCGCAGACGCGCGAGCGGCTGGCCCGCTGGCTCGAAGACGGCCGCGACATCCTCGCGGCGCTGGGGGAGCAGCTCGACTCCGGGCACAAGGCCACCGCGAAGCTCGAGCACGCCGAGCGCGATGCCGAGCGGCTGCGCCGTGAGCTCATGGAGCTGCGCAAGGAGCTGTCCGAGGCCAAGGATCGCGCCCAGCACAACGCGCACGACAAGCAGCTGGAAGACTTCCGCAAGCAGGTGGACGAGCTGCGCCGAGCCAACGAGCAGCTCAAGAGCGAGAAGGACGAAGCCGCGCAGGCGTTCGCGAAGCTGCTCGAGACCGTGCAGTCGACGAATCAGATCGCGCAGAAGCTGGGCGTGACGAAGAGCCCGTTCGCGCGCACACCCAAGGAGCCCGCCGCGCCGGCCTCGCCGACGCCGTAGTTACTTCCGCATTCCCCGCGTGTCCTTGCGCAGCGTGAGCACGAGCTGGAATTCGCTCTGGCGCAGGGCATCGGCATTGAACACCGCAAACCAGATTGCCGCGTAGTCGCGGCCCACGCCGGGCACCGGCGTGCCCTCCGCCGTGAAGCGGCGAATCTCCATCTTGCTCGACTTGCCGGCCGCGGGCACTGTGGCGACGAGCCCGGCGTCGGACGGCGCCCCATCGATCGTGAGCTTGGCCTCGACGCCGTGCGCGTCTCTCAGCTCCGCCTGGATGAGAAAGAAGCGCGTCGTCAATGGCGGCAGCGTCGCGCCGAACGTGTGCTCCTTGAACCGCTGGTTGTCGGCCAGAAAACGGCGCGCGGTCTGCTCCGTTTCGCCGACGCGGCCCGTGGGCCGCTGAAACACGCGCGTGTCGTCCTTCGAGTGAATGATGCGTGCCTGCACCCAGGGGCCGGGCTCCGGAATGGCGGCCTTCAGTACGTTTTTGAGGAAGTCGGGGTAGGTCTCGGTGAGGCGCCCCTGGGCGACGAGATACTCGTAGAGCTGTGTGCCGACCGGCTTCATCTGCCCGGTCTTGAGATTGTCGAGGGCATTGCCGACAGCGCCGGGGCTCTGCTTCTCGACGTGCTGCAGGATGATCGAATAGCCGTACGCGAGCAAGCCGTCCTCGTACTCGGGGCTCTGCTGGATCGGTACCGACAGCAGGTAGGGATACTTGCCGAGCTCCTCACGCGTGGCTTCGGGAAAGCCGAGCGTGTTCTTCCATCCCGACCAGCGTGCCCACGCCGCAAGCCACCACTGTGCCGTCTCGTCGGTGCCGGACGTCTCGCTGCGCGAGGCGGCGGGCTGCTGCGTGGGCGCCGGCGGCGCCGACGCGACGACCGGTTCGGGCTCGTACGCGGGCTCGGGCGGCGGCTCGTAGCTCGGCGCCGGCTCAGGCGGCGGCGGCTCGTCGCTCGGCACCGGTTCAACTGGCGGCGGCTCGTAGCTCGGCACCGGTTCAACTGGCGGCGGCTCGTAGCTCGGCGCCGGCTCGTCCGTCGGCTGCGGCTCGTACGGTGGCGCGACGGTCTCGACGTCCTCGAGCGTCTCCGATGCGGCCGGCGCGGCCGCGATGATCGGCTCCGCGGGCGCGACGCGAACCGGATCGGGAACGCGCATCGCGTCGGCCAGACGCACGGGCTCGGGAGCCGCCGGCTCGGGTGCGGACGCCGATCGCTCCGCTCTGGCCGGCCGCGGCGTCTGGCCGGGCAGCAGCAGGCGCCCACGCGCCACGGCCACCGTGATCTGACGGCCGAAGGCGCGCGCCACGCTCTCTTCGAGCGCGGAGAACCGCTGGTCGTCGAGCCCTTCGGTGGTGTCGAGCATCATCAGCAGATCGGCGAACGGCTGCGCGGTCGCCGCCACGGACCGCGCTTGCTCGGTGTTGGTGGCCGCCAGCGCGGCGGTCTTGAGCTCCGCGGCCCTCAGCTTGACGGTCACGAGAGGTCCGAAGTTCTCGTCGTCCTGGTGGCCCAGACCCGCGATGCGATCGAGTAGCGCCACCACACCATCGCGCGCTTCTTCGAACGCGGCCCGGCGCTGCTGTGCTTCGAGCGCGCTCGCCATCGCGGTCAGCACCGGCTCGAGACTCGTGGCGCACTCCACCACGTCGGGCACGGCGACGCCGAGGGTTTCAGCGGCGAGGACGATCTCGGCACGCAGCTCCACGAACTCCAGACGTGCCGCTGCGAGCGCCTCCACCAGCCCATCGGCGGGGGGGGCGCCGCCATCCTGCAGCTCGCGGGCGGCTTCGCCGAGCTTTGCGCCCTGGTCGGCGAAGCGACCGATCAGATCGGCCAGCTGGCGGGTGAAGGCGTCGAGGTTGACGTGCATAAGCAGACGACAAAAGGATTCTAGGCGGCGGCGCGCCGAGGTGTCAAACCTTGACTGGCACGCGGCGTGCTTCGGTTCAGTGTGTGGCCGGCCTCGACACGCCGCAGCTCGTCTTCTTCGCGATCCTCGGCGTTGCGTTTTTCCTGCTGCTGACCGAGCGCCTGCGCAACGACGTCGTCGCGATGCTGATCGTGCTCGCGCTGGCCATCACTGGACTGCTGAAGCCCGACCGAGCCTTGGCGGGCTTCGGCAGCGAGCCTGCCATCGTCGTCGCCGCGATCTTCGTGCTGAGCGCGGGACTGCACCGCACGGGCGTGTCCGACACGCTGGGGCGCTTCATCGGGCGGCTCGCCGGCGCCGGCCTGGCGCGGGCGCTGGCCGTCATCATGCCGTCGGTGGCGGTGCTGTCGGCGTTCACCCACCACGTCACGACGACGGCCATCATGCTGCCGGTCACCCTCGAGCTCTCGCGTGAGCGCAACATTCCGGCGTCACGCCTCTTGATGCCGATGTCGTTCGCCGCGTCGCTCGGCACCACGATCACGATCATCGGCGCTCCCGCGTTCCTGATCGCCTCGCAGGCGCTGCGCGAGGCCGGGCGGCCGGGACTCGGCATCTTCTCGATCGCGCCGATCGGCCTGGCGCTGTCGGCGGCGGGCACCATCTTCATGCTGCTCGTGGGGCGCTGGCTGCTGCCCGAGCGACGGGGTGCCGCGACGGCCGCGAGTCCCTTTCGGCTCGACCAGTACTTCACGGAGATCACCGTGCTCGAGGACTCGCCGTTCCGCGGCAAGACGGTGCACGAGGTGGGACGCGACGCGCCGTATCGGCTGAACATCGTCGGGCTGCTCCGCAATGGCCGGCGCGCGCGAGGATCGGTGGACGCTCAGCCGCTCGAGGCCGGCGACGTGCTGCTGGTGCGCACGACGCCCGAGGACATCGCGGCCATTCGCAGCGAGGCCGGGGTGGAGCTCCATCCGGTGGCGCAGTACGAGTCACGCGACGCGACGAAGCGTGACGACGACGCGCACGAGCGGCTCGTGCAGGCGGTGATCGCGCCGCGCTCGGAGCTGGCTGGGCGCACGATCGGCGTGCTCGACTTCCGGCGCCGTTACGGCGTCATCGTGCTCGGGCTGTGGCGCCGCGACGGCTGGCTCGAGCAGGAGATCGCGCAGACGCCGCTGCGCGCGGGCGACGTGCTCGTGCTGCAGGGCGACGACGAAGCCCTGGAGCGCGTTGCCAACGACCCGGGGATCCTGATGATCGTGCCGTTCCACGGCGAGCCGCAGCCGCGCCGTAAGGCGCCGCTGGCGGCGGCGATCATGGTGGCCACCGTGCTGCTCGCGGCGTTCAACGTGCTGTCGATCGAGATCGCCGGGCTGGCGGGTGCGGTGGCGATGGTGCTGACCGGCTGTCTCACCGGCGGTCAGGCCTACCGCGCGATCGACGCCCGCATCTACGTCTTCATCGCCGGCGCCATTCCGCTCGGCGCGGCGATGAAATCGACCGGGGCCGCGCAGACCCTCGCGGGCTGGCTGCAGGGTGCGGTCGCGGACTGGAGCCAGGCGGCGGTGCTTTTCGCGCTGTTCGCGGTCGTCGGCGTCGTGACGCAGCTCATGTCGGACAGCGCGACCACCGCACTGTTCGCGCCCGTGGCCGTCGCGCTCGCCGAGGCGCTCGGCCACGCGCCCGAGCCGTATGTGGTCACGGTGGCGATGGCGGCCGTGGTCGCGTTCCTCACACCCATTGGTCACCACGGCAACCTGCTGATCTATGGACCCGGCGGCTATCGCTTCAGTGACTTCGTCCGCGTGGGCGCGCCGCTCACGCTCGTGTGCGCCGCCGTCGTCGTGCTGCTCGCGCCGCTGCTGTGGCGCGGGTGACGCGACCGTCACGTGCGCGCCACCAGCATCCAGACGCCGATGCCGATGAAGAGAAGGGCCGCCGCGCGCGTGAGGTGGCGCGGCGCGATCCACTGACCGAGCCGCTCCCCCACGAGCACCGCCACCAGCGTCGACGTGGCCAGCGCGGCCGCCGCCGCCAGGAACACGCCGAGCCGGCTGACACCGGGCGCGGCGGCGAAGCTCAGCGTCGCCAGCTGCGTCTTGTCGCCGAGCTCGGCCAGGAACACGCTCGCGAACACCAGCGCGTACGTTTTCATCCGTTCTCTCCTCTCGGCTCGTCGGGCCCCATGGATCCCCATATATAAGGATCCCCCTATATAAGGATGCGGCACTCGGCCGTATCATCGGCCCATGGGTGACCGGGTCGCGCTGTCGATCATCGGCGTGATCTCGCTGGCCATCGTGGGCGTGGTCGGCGCGCTCTTGCTCGCTCACGATCCGGGGCGCGGGCTCGGCGCCGAGGTCGCTGCGCTGCCGGCGCTCAACGCGGCGCTGAACGCGACGTGCGCGACGCTGCTGGTCGCCGGCTGGCTCGCGATCCGGCGCCGACGGATTGCGTTGCATCGCGCGTGCATGCTCGCCGCATGCGTGGCCTCCGCGCTGTTCCTGTGCTCCTACGTCGTCTATCACGCGCTTGCGGGCTCGCGGCCATTCGCGGGTCAGGGCTGGATCCGCGCGGTGTACTTCCCGATCCTCGTCTCCCACGTGGTCCTCGCCGCCGCCATGGTGCCGTTCGTGCTCACGACCGTGTATCGGGCGCTGTCGGGACGGTTCGATCGCCACGTGCCGATCGCCCGCCGGACACTGCCGATCTGGCTCTACGTGTCGGTGACGGGTGTGCTCGTCTACGTGCTTCTCTATCACGTGGGCTGAGCGGCGCCCGTGCGCGGGGTCGAGCAGATTCCCTGGCTCTACGACGCGTGCTGCGCGGTCGTGGAGCGCTGCGGCCTCGGGCGCTGGCGTCGCTGGCTCGCCGGCGGCGCCGTCGGGCGGACGCTCGACGTCGGCTGCGGCACTGGCCGCAATTTGCCGCTCGTCGATGCGCACACGCGGGTCATCGGTCTCGATCCTACGCGGGACTCGCTGCTGGCCGCGCGGCGCCGGGCGCCGTACGTGCCGCTGGTGCAGGGCGACGCCCAGGCGCTGCCGTTTCGCGACGGCGCCTTCGACACGGTGCTCAGCGGGCTCGTGTTCTGCAGCGTGCCCGATCCCGCGCGCGGGCTGGCGGAGGTCCGGCGGGTGCTCGGACCCGGCGGCACGCTCCGCATGCTCGAGCACGTGCGCGCGACGGGCGCGCTCAAGGCTCGCCTGCAAGATCGCTGGCAGCCGCTGTGGACGCGCCTGAGCGGCGGCTGTCACTGGAATCGCCAGACGGAGCGAACGGTCGAGGCGGCGGGCTTCCGCATCGACCCGGCCACCCGGCGCGCGCGTGGCGACATGCGACGCTTCGTCGCGCGCCCCGGCTGAACCGCGCCGCGCTTCGGCGGCCCGGTACAATCTGAGCGTGGGCCCGCTCTCTCGACGTGACCTCCTGCAGGGCGCCGCGGCGACCGCGGCCGTGCTCGCCACGCCGCTCGGCGCCTGGTCCGCTCCCGAGCGCGGCCGCGTCGTGGTCGCGCGCGAGAGCGACCGCGCGAAGGCCGTCGCGGCCTGCCTGGAGGCGCTCGAGTTCAACGCCTGCAGCGGGCGCGGCGTCGCGCTGAAGGCGAACTTCAACAGCGACGACGCGTTCCCGGCGTCGACGCATCCCGAGACGCTGGCCGCGTTGTTCAGCGCGCTCCAGGCGCGCCGGGCGAGCGCGATCACGCTGGCCGAGCGCTCGGGCATGGGCGACACCCGCCGCGTGCTCGAGCAAACCGGCGCTGCCGAGGTCGCAAAGCGCGCGGGCGTGCGCGTCATCGTGTTGGACGAGGTCGGCCGCCCGGCGTGGGAATCGTTCCGCGCCGAGCACTGGCCGCAGGGTCTGCACGCCGCCCGCCTGTTCACCGAGGCGCCCTGCGCCGTGCAGACGATGTGCTGCAAGACGCATCGCTTCGGCGGTCACGTGACGCTCGCGCTGAAGAATACCGTCGGGCTGATCGCCAAGCGCGTGCCCGGCGACGCCCACGACTACATGCAGGATCTGCATCGCTCGCCGCACCAGCGCGCGATGATCGCCGAGGCGAATCTGACGTGGCGGCCCGCGCTCAACGTCATGGACGCGCTCGAGGCCTTCGTGGACGGTGGCCCCGAGAAGGGCACGCGCGTCGCGCCAGGCGTGTTCCTCGCCAGCGATGATCGCTGTGCGCTCGACGCCGCCGCGATCGCGCTGCTGCGCCAGCACGGGATGAAGGGACCCGCGGGCACTGGACCGATCGCGCGCACCGAGCAGCTGGCGCGCGCGCTTGCGCTGGGTCTCGGCGCTGCGCCCGCCACCGTCGAGGTCGTGCCGGCGTCACCGGCGGCCGCGGACGTCGCCAAGCGCCTGACCGACGCGCTGAAGGAGGGCTGAGCGGTGGCCAAGCGCGGAGCGCCCGCCGACGATCTGAGCCGCTACGGCCGACTCGCGGAATACAACCGCAAGCGCCGGTTCAACGTCACGCCGGAGCCGCCGGGACGCGCGGGAAAGAAGAAGGCGACGCGCGCCCTCGAGTTCGTGGTGCAGAAGCACCGGGCGAGCCATCTGCACTACGACTTCCGCATCGAGCACCAGGGCGTGATGCTGTCGTGGGCGGTGGCCAAAGGCCCATCGCCCGATCCGAGCGTGCGGCGGCTCGCGATGATGACCGAGCCGCATCCGATGGACTACAACGACTTCGAGGGCGTCATCCCCGAGGGCGAGTACGGCGGCGGGACGGTGATGATCTGGGACCGCGGCACGTGGGAGCCCGAGAGTCCCGACGTCGACAAGGCACTCGCCAAGGGCGATCTCAAGATGCGCCTGAACGGCAAGAAGCTGAAGGGCTCCTGGGTGCTGGTGCGGATGCGCGATCGCCAGTGGCTCTTGATCAAGCATCGCGACGCCCACGCATCGGCAACCGACGATTTGACGCTGTCCCGGCCGAAGTCCGTCGTCTCGCGCCGCAGCATGGTGGGCATCGCCCGCGCGGCCGGCGCGAGCCCGCGGCAGCTCGAGCAGGCCGCCGGCGCCGACCCGCCACGCTCGACCGCGAAGCCTGCGTGACCGTCGCCCGAGGCTCCGGCCGCGGCGCGACGGCGTCGCCGCCGACCAACGTCAAGCCGATGCTGGCGACGCTCGTCGACGAGCCGTTCCACATCCCGGGCTGGGTCTACGAGGAGAAATACGACGGCATCCGTATCGTCGCCGAGAAGAATGGCGCGCGGGTGCGCCTGATCACGCGCAATCTCATCGACCGTACCGGCGATTTCCCGGAGGTCGCCGCGGCCATCGCGAAGCTGCCGGCGCCGACGCTGCTGCTCGACGGTGAGGTGGTCGTGTTCGACCCCAAGGGCATCTCGCGCTTTCAGCTCTTCGGCGCCGACACGCGGCGCCGCCCCGTGTACGTCGTGTTCGACTGCCTGTTCGCGCGCGGACGATCGCTCACCGCGCTGCCGCTGGCGGAGCGGCGCGCTGTGCTCGAGAAGGAGGTGCGCGCGGGCGGTGTGCTGCGCCTGGCGCGGCGTCTGGCCGCAGACGGTTTGAAGGCGTTCGAGGCGGCGCAAGCGCGCGGTCTGGAGGGCATCGTCGCCAAGGACGCGGCATCCGTCTACGAGATCGGCAAGCGCTCGATGGCGTGGCGCAAGGTGAAGGTGCGCGCCGAGGAGGAGTTCGTGATCGGCGGCTATACGGCGCCCGAAGGCGCGCGCGCGCATTTCGGTGCGATCCTCATCGGCGCCTTCGACGACGGCGCGCTCCGCTACGCGGGCAAGGTCGGCACCGGGTTCACGGGCAAGACGCTCGCCGATCTCGCCCAGCGCTTCGCGCGGCTGCGTCGGCCGACCTCGCCGTTCGTCGACGCCCCACGCATGCGCGACGCCACGTGGCTGGAGCCCGCGCTCGTCGGTCAGATCGGCTTCATGGAGAAGACGGGGGACGGTCGGCTGCGCCATCCGGTGTTTCTCGGCCTGCGCGAGGACAAGCGTGCGAGCGAGGTCCGCTGGGCGACCGCCCCCGGGCGATGAGGGGGTTTGGGGGAAGCCGCAGGGGTCCCCCAATCAAGCGGGGGAAGCCGCAGGGGTCCCCCGATCAGACGGTATAGCGCGCGCGGATCTCATCGAGCGCGCGGCGGCGCGACTCGGCGGGCGGCAGGCCGGCCGTCTCCACGGTGGCGAGCGCGCCGGCGAGGTCGTCGTCCTTGATCTGCTCGCGCGCCCATGTCGAGTAGTCGCCCTGGCCGAGATGCCATGCCCACGTGGGCTCGTCGACGCCCTCCGCCAGCTCCACGAAGCGCACGAGATTGGCCGCGCGCAGGTTGAGCGCGCCCGCGGGTCCGCGGAAGTAGAATGAGCGATCGGGCGGCAGCTCGCCCTCGGTGTACTTGCGCACGTGCCGCCGGTGCTGCACGCGCCGCTTGCCGACGCGGAAGCGCTGCGCGCGGGACTCGCCGCCGAGCCACGCGATGGCCGCCTCGCCCTGGCCGAGCGGCGGTCCGGCGAGCGAGGGCGCGCGGCCCGGCGCCGCGGCGCGGATCGCCGCGGCGAACGCGGTGAGCTCGGTGGCCGCGACGATGTTCGGAAGCCCGCGCACGTCGGGCGCGAGATCGCTCACGTCGAGCGTGCTCATGCAGAGCGATTCCGCGCCGGCGCGCAGCATCTCGGCGACGGGGGAGCCGTCGGCCGGCACGATGTGGTGCGCTTCGTCCAGGATGAGCCAGTGCGGCAGCCCCGTCGTGGACCGGACGAAGGCCACGGCGCCGAGCGCCTTGACCGCGTACGCGACTTTCTCCGCGCGCGTCATTGCGGACAGGTTCAGGACGAGACTGGTGCGCGGCTGGTGCAGCAGCTGACGCAGCTCGTCCGGCGTCGGCAGCGCACGCTCGCTGCTGCCACCCAGCACGACGACGCGCTCGAGCTCGGCGAACGCCTGGTAGTCGCCTTCGGGGTCCACGAGCAGCACGGAGCGCCCGCTCTCGATGAGCCGCTCGACGAGGAGCCCCGTCAGCGTCGACTTGCCGCTCGCCGACGGCCCGACGATGAGCATGCGCGTGCCGTGCGGGGGGATCGTCACCGGCTCCGCGTCGCCCGCCTCGCCGATCGGCAGACGGTGACGCGTCAGCCGCGGAATGAGCGCCGCGAGATCGTTCACGAGGTGCTCCTGCACGAACTCGATCACGCCCCGAGGCCCCGGCGCGCGCGTGACGTAGTCGGCGCGCTCGCGCAGCGCGGGAATCGCGTCGGCGACGGCCACCGCGCACTCGGACATTGCCAGGAACGCGTGGTCGTTCTCGGCATCGCCGATGCCGACCATGTTGTGCGCGGACAGCGCGAGCACCGTCAGCGCCGCGTCCAGTCCGGTGCCCTTCGTCACGCCGCCGGGCAGGAGCATGAGCGCCCCCTTGTTGAAGACGAGCGTGCGCTCCACGCCGGTGTCGCGGATCGCGGCGAGCGCCGCGTCGGCATAGGCCTCGGTCGTGGCGATGATCGACGATCCGAGATCGAACAGCACACCGCGGCGCCGCAGCTCTTCCACGAGGGCCGGCTCGGGGGTGTCGCCGAGCGCCCGAGCCTCGCGCGTCTCCGGGAAGTACAGCAGCGCGCCGTTCTCGGCCACGACGGCGTCGAACATCCGGTCCACGTCGGGGCAGACGCTGCGCAGATCCGGAAGCATTCGGCCGGTGACGAGCAAAACTTTGCGACCCGACTCGCGCACGCGGGCCAGCGCCTGGATGACCTCGGGAGAGCACCGGCCGCCATCGGCGATGGTGCCGTCGTAGTCGCAGGCGAGCACGTGAACGTTCACGACAGACGTCTCGTGCATTCAACGTACCACGCAGGCGCGCCTCGGCCCGTTATCCTCCGTTCGCGGCCGACGCCAGCGCGACCGTGCCGGCCGCTGCCAGCCGCGCGAGCTCGGAGGCGGTCACGCCGAGCTCACCGAGCACCTCTGCGGTGTGCTCGCCCAGGCGTGGCGCCGGGCGGCGGATCGCCGCCGGCGTGGCCGAGGCGCGGACCGGGAACGTCAGCATGCGCGCCGTGCCGTAGCCGGGCTGCTCGATCTCGGCGACGAGCTCGAGGTGCTTGACCTGCGCGTCGGCGAAGACCTCGTCGAACTCGTAGACCGCACCCGCCGCGATCGAGGCGCGCTCGAACCGCTCCAGCCACTCGGCCGTCGTGCCGCCGGCGAGCGCCGCCTCGACCCGGGCGCGAAAGTCGTCGTAGTGCGTGAGCCGCGCGTCGTTCGTCGCGAAGCGGGGATCACCGGCGAGCGTCGCGTCGCCCAGCGCTTTGCAGAAACGCTCGTACTGGTCGGGATTCATCATCACGACCTGGATCATTCCATCCTTCGTCGGATAGGCCTCGGCCGGCGTGAGGTTCGCGTTGCGATTGCCCATGCGCCGGGGGGCCTTGCCCGTATCGAAGTACTGGGCGACGGGATCGGGCAGCAGGCTGAGCGTCGAGGCCAGGAGGTTGACGTCCAGATGTTGGCCCGCGCCGGTGCGGAAGCGATGTACGAGCGCGGCATTGACGGCGCCGAACGCGCACAGCGCGGCCGCGAGATCGGAGACCGAGCCACCGACGCGGGTGGGCGGGTGCCCGGGCATACCCGTCAGGGCCATGAGACCGCTCATGCCCTGCGCGATCGTGTTGTAGCCGGGTCGCTTGGCGTAGGGCCCCGTCTGGCCGAAGCCGGTCACGGACGCGTACACCACGCTGGGGTTCACGGCGCTGACCGCCTGATAGCCCAGGCCGAGGCGGGCAGCGACCCCAGGCAAAAAGTTCTCCACCACGACGTCGGCCCGGCGCGCCAGCTCGAAGGCCAGCCGCGCCCCCTCCGGATGCTGCAGCTCCACGGCGATCCCGCGCTTGCCCCGGTTGACCGCGGCAAAGGCGGCGCTCATGCCGTCGCCGCCCCGCCACGCGCGCAGGTCGTCGCCACGCCCCGGCCGCTCGAGCTTGACCACATCCGCCCCGAGATCGGCCATGAGGGTGGCGCAGTAGGGTCCGGCGATCACCCGGGAGAGATCGAGAACGCGGATGCCGTCGAGCACGCGGATGAGTATAATCGCCCACCACTGTCTCTGAGGTATCGGAGTGGAGGTCGACCCATGAACCGTACCGGCGCCGCTGTCGTCGCCGACTATCTACTCGTCGGACTCGTGGCCTGTCTGGGATTTTCGCGTGTCGGCGGAGGGCCGGCGCAGAGGAGGGCGAGCCCATGAAACGATTCGTGGTTCGCCGGGTCGGTTACGCACTGCTCTCGCTCGTCGTGCTGTCCGCGACGATCTTCGTCTTCGTGCGGCTCACGGGCGATCCCTCTGTCCTGCTCGTCGAGCCCGGCGCCAGCAAGGCCGACATCGACGCGATACGAACCGATCTCGGCCTCGACCGTCCGCTGCTCGTGCAGTACGCACTCTTCGTGAAGGGCCTGCTGCGGGCCGACTTCGGCCGCTCGTTCTACTACCGCACGCCGGTGCTCGAGCTCTACCTCGAGCGCCTGCCCAACTCGTTGCTGCTGGCGCTCGTGGCCATGGCGTTCTCGCTCGCCATCGGCATCCCGAGCGGAATCCTCGCCGCCGTCCGCGTCAACGGCTGGTGGGACGGGGCGGGCAAGGTGTTCGCCCTGCTCGGTCTCTCGATGCCCTCGTTCTGGGTCGGCCTGCTGCTCATCCTGTTCTTCTCGGTCTATCTCGGCTGGCTGCCGTCCTCGGGCTCGGGCACGCCGTGGCACGTGCTCATGCCGGCCTTCGCGCTCGGCTGGTACTTCGCGGCCGCGCACATGCGGCTCACGCGCTCGTCGATGCTCGAGGTGCTCGGCTCCGAGTACATCAAGCTGGCGCGTCTCAAAGGGTTGCCCGAGGCGCTGGTCATCTGCAAGCACGCCTTCAAGAACGCGCTCATCCCCGTGCTGACGCTCGCGGGGATCAATCTGGTGCTCATGGTGAACGTCGCCGTCGTGGTCGAGACCGTCTTCGCGTGGCCGGGTGTGGGGCGGCTGCTCTACGAGGGCATCGCCTTCCGCGACTTCCCGGTCGTGCAGACCACGGTGATCCTCGGCGGTGTGATGATCGTCGTCGTGAACCTCGCGGTGGACCTCATGTACGCCGTGATCGATCCGAGGATCCGCTATGAACGGTAGCCGGGCCGCGACTCTCACGACCACATGGCGTCTGGCCGCCTTCCGCACCGAAGGCCTGCCGATCTTCCCCATCGCCATTCTCACCGTGCTCGCCGTGCTCGCCATCTTCGCCGACGTGATCGCGCCGCACGATCCTCAGGTCGGGCTGCTCGGCGAGCGCTTTCGGCCGCCGGCGTGGCAGCAGGGGGGCAGCACCGCGCACCTGCTCGGCACCGATCACGTGGGGCGCGACGTGCTCTCGCGGCTGATCTTCGGCGCGCGGGTCTCGATGGTCGTCGGCTTCACCGCGGTGATCTTCGCGGGCGTCGTCGGCACCGTGCTGGGGATTCTGGCCGGCTACCTCGGCGGCTGGGTCGACCAGGTCATCATGCGGATCACCGACGCGTGGCTCGCGCTGCCGGCCCTGACGTTCGCGATCTTCCTCGCCGCCATCGTGGGGCCGAGCGAGATGAACATCGTCATCATCCTGGGCGCCGTGTACTGGACGCGGTACGCGCGCGTCGTGCGCGGGGAGGTACTCTCGCTCAAGGAGCGCGACTACGTGCGTCTCGCCATCGTGGCCGGCTGCTCCAAGCGCACGATCATGAGGCGTCACATCCTGCCCAACGTGGTGAACTCCGCGATCGTGCTCGCCACGCTCATGCTCGGCGTCGTCATCGTCACCGAGGCCGCGCTGTCGTTCCTCGGGGTCGGGGTGCCGCCGCCCAAGCCGGCGTGGGGCCTCATGCTGGCCGACGGCAAGAAGGGCCTGATGGCGGGTTACTGGTGGCTGACCGTGCTGCCGGGCGTCTGCATCATGCTGATGGTGCTCTCGGCGAACCTGCTCGGCGACTGGCTTCGTGTGAAGCTCGACCCGCAGCTGCGGCAGCTCTAGGTGGCGACGCTCCTCGACGTACGCGGCCTCAGCACGCACTACGTCAGCGCGCGCGGCACGCGCGTGACACGGGCGGTGGAGGACGTGTCGTTCGCGCTCGACGACGGCGAGACGCTCGGCATCGTCGGCGAGTCCGGCTCCGGCAAGTCGACGCTGGCGTTGTCGCTGCTGCGCCTGCTGCCGCCGGGCGCCCGCACCGTGGCCGGCACCGTGCGGTTCGACGGCGAGGACTTGATGCGGAAGTCCGAGGCCGAGATGCGGCACATTCGCGGCAAGCGCATCGCGATGATCCTGCAAGATCCGATGGCCTCGCTGAACCCGCTGTTCACGGTCGGCGATCAGGTGGCCGAGCCGCTGCGGGTGCACGAGGGGCAGAGCCGCCGCGGCGCGTGGGAGCGCGCGCGCGGCCTGCTTGGCGCGGTCCGTATCTCGGCGCCCGACATGCGCGTGCGCAACTATCCGCACGAGCTGTCGGGCGGCATGCGCCAGCGGATCGTCGGCGCCATCGCGATCTCGTGCGGCCCGCGCCTGCTCATCGCCGACGAGCCGACGACGAGCCTCGACGTGACGATCCAGGCGCAGTATCTGGCGCTGCTGCGCGACCTGCAGCGCGCGCAGCGCCTGGCCATGATCTTCATCACGCACAACCTCGGTATCGTCGCGCGTATGTGCGATGCCGTCGCGGTCATGTATGCCGGGCGTATCGTCGAATCCGGTCCCGTGCGCCAGATCTTCAACGCGCCCAAGCATCCCTACACGCGGGCGCTGATCGAGTCGATCCCGCGGCTCGGCGAGGCCAACGGTCGGCTCACCGCCATCGAGGGCCAGCCGCCCGATCCGGCCGCGCTGCCCGAGGGCTGCGCGTTCCATCCGCGCTGCCCCGCGCGGCTCGAGAAGTGCGCCACCGAGCGGCCGCGCGACAGCATCGTCGGCGCCGGACACCGGACGGCGTGTTGGCTGCACGGATGACCCCGCTGCTGGAGGCGCGCAACGTCGTCAAGCACTTCCCCGTGCGTCGCGGCCTGTTCGGAGGCTCCGACAAGGCCGTGCGCGCCGTGGACGACGTGTCGTTCATGATCGAGCCGGGGTCGACGCTCGGCCTGGTCGGCGAGTCGGGGTGCGGCAAGACGACCACGGCGAAGCTCGTGCTGCTGCTGGAGCGGCCGACCGCGGGGGAGATCCGCTTCGACGGCGAGTCACTGGCCGCGCTGGACGCCGAAGGGCTACGACGCTACCGCCACTCGGTGCAGGCGGTCTTCCAGGACCCGTACGCGTCGCTCAATCCGCGGATGCGGGTCGGCGCGATCATTGCCGAGCCGCTCGTGACCAACGAACGGCAGCTCTCGTCGGCGGAGGTTGCCGCGCGGCTGCAGAAGGTGCTCGACCTGGTCGGCCTTCCTGCGCGCGCGGCGCAGCTGTTCCCACACGAGTTCTCGGGTGGACAGCGCCAGCGCATCGCCATCGCGCGCGCGCTCACGCTGTCGCCGCGCCTCATCGTGCTGGACGAGCCCGTCTCCGCGCTCGACGTCTCGATTCGCGCGCAGATCCTCAATCTGCTGAAGGACCTGCAACGCGAGCTCGGTCTGGCCTATCTCTTCATCGCGCACGACCTCGCCGCCGTCGCGCACATGAGCCACGTCATCGCCGTCATGTATCTCGGGCGGGTGGTGGAGAGCGGCGCGGCGCGCACGGTGGCCAGAGAGCCGCGGCATCCTTACACGAAGGCGCTGTTCGCGGCCGCGCTCCCGTCGCATCCCGACGACTCGCGCGACGAGATCGTGCTGGCGGGCGACGTGCCGAGCCCGCTCAATCCGCCGCCGGGCTGCCGGTTCCACACGCGCTGTCCGCACGTCATGCCGCACTGCTCGACGGACGAGCCCGCGCTCGCGTCCGTGGACGGCCGCGACGTCGCGTGCCACCTGTACGACCCCGCCGCCGTATCGAGCGGCGCGCGCAGCTGATCGCGCGTCACTGACGCGAGCGGTTCGCACCGCCTCAATTCTTGTGCCGCACCGCCGAGGCCGCCTCGTACACTGCCAGCGTGCGCGCCATCGTCGCGTCGAGCGAGTGTTGACTGAGCACCATCGCCTGGCCCCGGCGCGCGAGCGCGCGCGCGTGCGCCGGGTCGCGCAGCAGATCCAAAATGGCGGCGGCGAGCGCGGGCGCGTCGGCCGGCGGCACGAGACGGCCGGTCTCGCCGTCGCGAATCAGCTCGGGCGTGCCGCCGACGGTGCTGCCGACGACCGGCGTGCCGACGGCGAGCGCCTGCGGAATCACTTGCGAGACGGCCTCGGACTTGACCGACGGCAGGACGAGCACGTCGAGCGCCGCCATGACCTCCGGCACGTCGCG
>Ga0075421_100005192_pt1 | contig 15720 bp, 13 predicted proteins | sample SoiMetdeltSBSDD5_FD_75292 | JGI IMG/M metagenome (GOLD analysis project Ga0075421, IMG submission 75292) | Bulk soil microbial communities from a Populus tree surrounding site in Tennessee, USA - Soil MetaG P. deltoides SBSDD5 | ecosystem: Environmental > Terrestrial > Soil > Tree plantation...
GACCAGCATCTCGGTCAGCGTGCGCCGATCAACAGTAGACAGGTCCTCCCACGCCAGTGACGGGTCCGGTAGCTCCGGCATGGCCGCCTCGCTAGCGAGCCGGTTGTGCTCACGAGCTAGCTGATCATGTGCCGCGTCGATCTCCGCTGTCACCTCTCGAAACGTCTTGGAGTCGACCTCCTTGCGGAGCTTCATCCGGAGCGCCTCGTTCTTCTGCTGCTGCAGATGGCGCATCTCGTCAGTGATCTTCCTGATGCGAGTCATTCTGTCGTCGTCTGACTGCGCGATCTTGATCGCCTTTGGGTTCCGCCACTGGTCGATGACGTAGCCCTCCACGTACGCCTCCAGCGGCTCAGCCAGGATGCGAACTCGTGCTGGGCAGATAGGGTTCTCGTCCTTTCGGCAGGCGTATCCGCGTCCCTGCCTCGGGGCGACCGCCGTCGTCATCTTCCCGCCGCACGACGCGCAGTAGACCAGACCGACGAGCGGGTGGACACGGGGCCTGCCGAAGTTCTCGCGTCGCCTGCTCGGATCGTCCAACAGGCCGACCAGTCGATCATGGGTGGCGCGGTCGATGATCGCTGGCCACGCCGCGTCGCCGACCACCTCGCCGTTGTGCTCCCGCAGACCCGCAATCCTCGGCGAGACGAGCACGCGGCGCAATGTCGACCCTGCCCACCTACCGCCTCCGACGGCACGGATGCCGCGATCGTTGAAGTCGAAGGCGATGCTGCGGATGCTCTCGCCGCGCAGCACTCGTGCAGCAGCCTCCTTGATCGCCTCGGCCTCGGCGGACTCGGTCTCTTCGCCGATGATGCGATACCTCCGTCTCCCACCCTCACCCAGATCGTGGCGGATGATCGTGTAGCCGAACGGCCTCGACCCTCCGCCGCTTCGCTTGCCAGCTCTGGCGTTGCGCTCCACGGCGCCTTTCACGCGCTGGCTCCTGATGGCCGACTCGCACCAGGCCCTGCCGGTCTCCATGAAGCCGTAGAACCCGCCGCTCGCAGTGGAGAGGTCCAGCTCGCCGCCCGTATACAGGCTGATCTTGATCTTAGCCTTGCCGCAGACCTGCATCAGCCGCGCGAAGTCATCGGGGTTACGGGTCAGACGATCATGGTGGCGCGCGATCAGCACGTCCGCCTGCCCTGTGCCGAGGAACTCGATCATCTCCTCGAAGCCGGGCCGGACCTCGCCGGTGTAGCCGGATAGTCCTTTGTCCTTGAAGACGCGCACCACGTCCCATCCCATCCGCTCGGCGTACTTGGTGCCGTTCGCGATCTGGGTGGGGACCGATTCGGCTCTCTCGTGATCTTCAGAGAGCCTCGCATAGATGACAGCCCTCACGCGCGGAGTCCTTCCCGTTAGGAAGACGCTCGACACGATCACTCCGCAGACGATCCGAAACTGGCGGCAACAGCTACTCGAGGCGGGGCGGTCGGCGACGGTCGCGGCGAAGTCGTACCGACTGCTACGTGCGGTTCTGAATACTGCGGTGAAGGAGGATCAACTGATTGCGGAGAATCCGTGTCGGATTCCCGGATACGACAAGGAGGTAAGTCCTGAGCGGCCGGTGGGCACGATTCCGCAGGTGATCGCCTTGTCCGAGCTGGTCGCCCAAGGTTCCGGGCACTGGTGTTGTTGGCGGCATTCACCGGTGTCCGGTGGGGTGAGCTCGTGGCCGTCCGACGTTGCGACCTGGACCGGGATGCGGGAACGGTCAGGATCTCGCGAAAGTTCGCCGAGCTCCGAGACGGTCGGCGGGTCGCGGGCCCGCCGAAGTCGGCGGCCGGCCTGCGCGTCGTCGCTCTGCCGGCGATGCTTGTCGACGCGATGAAGCGACACCTCGCTGAGTTCCCGGCGGAGGACGAGGAACTGGTCTTCCGCGGCCCCATTGGTGCCCCGTTGCGTCGCAACAATTTCATCGATCGGTTCGCTGGTCAGAGAGCGTTGTGCAGGCGGGTCTTCCGGTCGGATTCCACTTCCACGATCTACGCCACACTGGCAACAACCTGGCAGTGGCAAGCGGTGCTAGCACCCGCGAGCTGATGCACCGCATGGGCCACGGCACCATGCGTGCTGCCTTGATCTACCAGCACGCGACGAGCGACCGGGATCGCGAAATCGCGGATGCGTTGCAGTTCCGGATCGAACGCGAACTCAAGGAGATGGGGCCCATAGAGGGCCCAAGGCTCGCAGTCGACAGATCATCTTTGGGCCTGTCGCAAGAGAAAAGGGGAGATGACTAGGGATTTTCGCAGTGGAGCGGGTGACGAGAATCGAACTCGCATGACCAGCTTGGAAGGCTGGGGCTCTGCCATTGAGCTACACCCGCGGTTCCGTGACGATCTTGAAACGGCGTGCTTGAGATATTAAGCGTTCTTCGCGTTCACGGAGTCGGGGCGACAGGACTCGAACCTGCGATCTTCTGCTCCCAAAGCAGACGCGCTAGCCGCTACGCTACGCCCCGGCCGCCCGGCATCGGCCGAACGTTCGCGACGAGTGTAGGGCACACTAGTGCGGCGACCAATCCAGTCGGCTGGGTCGGTTTCGCCGACGTTTGGCCGGTCCAAGCCCGCCCCGTAGGATTGCCGCGGCTCAGCGTGAGCCATCCTCGGGCGGTTCGTAGCCCGCCCGCGCCGCGATCACAGGAGTAAACCAGCGTGCCAAGCAGCGTCGAGCAGTTGAGCCCTACCCGGGTCAAGATCACCGTTGAGGTGCCGTTCGCGGATCTCAAAGCCAGTATGGACAAGGCGTACGCCGAGGTCGCCAAGTCCGTGAACATCCCAGGGTTCCGGCGCGGCAAGGTCCCGCCCGTGGTGATCGATCAGCGTTTCGGCCGTGGCGCCATAATCCAGGAGGCGTTCAACGACTCGTGGCAGCGCTTCTATGGGGCGGCCGTAACCGAGAACAACCTGTCCCCGCTGGCCCAGCCCGACGTGGAGGTGACCAAGCTCGAGGACGGCGACCTCATCGAGTTCACTGCAGAGGTCGACGTACGCCCCGCGTTCGACCTGCCCGACTTTTCCACCCTCGAAGCACAAGTTGACGCCCTAGATGTGCCCGACTCGCTTGTCGAGACTCAGGTCGATGGGCTCCGCAACAGGTTCGGTTCGCGCGAAACGGTGGAGCGCCCGGCGGCTGACGGCGACATCGTCACGATCACCTTGGTGGCAAGCAAGAACGGCGAGCCGCTGCCGGATGCCACCGCCGAGGATGTGGAGTACACCGTCGGATCGGGGCAGATGCTCGATGGACTGGAGGAGGCGGTCACAGGTCTCTCCGCAGGCGAATCGGCGATCTTCTCCTCGACGCTGGTCAGCGGTCCGCTCGCGGGCGAGGAGGCTGACATCGAGGTCACCGTGACTAAGGTGCAAAGGGCTGAGTTGCCGGAGGCGAACGATGAGTTCGCTCAGGAGGCTTCCGAGTTCGACACGATCGATGAGCTCCGTACCAACATCAAAGATCGGCTCACTCGGATGGCCCGACTCGAACAGGCGAGCCAGGCCCGTGATGCCGTGCTCGAGGCCCTGCTCAGCCAGGTCGATATCGAGGTGCCGGAGCACCTGCTCAACTCCGAGCTCGAGACTCGCCGCAAACAGATCGGCGACCAACTTGTTCAGGCGGGACTGACCCTCGAGCAGTACCTTGCCGATATTGGCGAAGATCAAACTGAGGACGAGTTCTGGACCGACCTGGAGCAGCGGGGCACGCAGGCCCTCAAGGCTCAAATCATCTTGGACAAGGTTGCCGACGACAGCTCAATTGGTGTGGACCAAAACGATCTCACGCAGCACATTCTGCGCAAGGCGCAAGCGGAGGGCGTTCCGCCACAGCAAGTCGCTGATCACCTCCAAGAACATCCGCACCACATCGAGGAGTACATGCTGGAGATCCGGCGCGGTAAGGCGTTGGCAAGGATCGTCGAGTCTGCAACCGTCACCGACTCCGATGGCTCAGTGATACCACTTGCCAACCTCCAAGAGGACGGCAGCTACGTGGAGCCGGATGCTGTTGATGATGGCGACGCCGAGTCTGCCGAGGAGCGGACCGCCGATGTCGAGGCCGAGCCTGCGGCGCAGTCAGTCGGGAACTAGTCGCAGGATCTGACCACTGACTCGCTTACGCGAATCAGGAACTCCACACTGGCCGGAAACCGGGACGCATCGCGCGCCTTGGCGGTCGGGAACTTGGCATCGGTCGGAAATTGGAGCACTCATGTAGTGATCTTCACCGTTCTGCGCCCACAGCGAACACACCTGATTTCCCCGCGACTCCCAAGACGCTCCGGGGTAGGTTCGTCAACGTGAACGCGACTCCCGGATCTCCTTTTTTCCACTCCTCCAATCAGCCCTGGGCACCGCGTCCCGATAGCTATAGCGCTGCTGGCCGCAACGGCTATGGGCTCGATGACAATGTCTACCAATCGTTGCTGCAGAACCGGATTATCTTCCTCGGCTCTGAGGTAAAAGACGAAAACGCCAATGCCATCTGCGCTCAGATGCTGTTGCTGAATGCAGAGGATCCGCACAAGGACATCTACCTCTACATCAACTCGCCCGGGGGATCTGTGGACTCCGGGATGGCGATCTACGACACCATGAAGTGGATTTCCAATGACGTGGCGACCGTAGCGATCGGCTTGGCCGCGTCAATGGGCCAGTTCCTGCTGTGCGCCGGAGAAAAGGGCAAGCGGTACGCGCTGCCGCACAGCCGGATCATGATGCATCAGCCCTCTGGTGGCCTCGGCGGCACGGCAAGCGATATCCGCATCCAGGCGGAGCAGTCGCTACACATCAAGGCGACGATGCAGCGGCTGATTGCCGAGCACACCGGTCAGACGCTTGAGCAGATCGAGGCCGACTCTGATCGCGATCGGTGGTTCACCGCAGAGCAGGCTCTGACGTACGGCTTCATTGATCACGTCTTTGCGACCGCGTCACAGATTCCGTCGGCGCAGTCCCCGAACCAGTGAAGGAGCGAAACGAGATGACCAGCAGATTGGGCTCGCCCTTCGCCATGGGTCAGCCTTTTTCTCCGACCATGGACTACTACATCCCGCAGTGGGAGGAGCGGACGTCGTACGGCATGCGCCGCATCGACCCGTACACCAAGCTCTTCGAGGACCGGATCATCTTTCTGGGCACGCCGATCTCGGACGACATCGCTAATGCTGTGATGGCTCAGCTGCTCTGTCTCCAACAGATGGACGCTGAACGCGACATCGAGATCTACATCAACTCACCTGGTGGGTCTTTCACGGCCCTAACCGCGATCTACGACACCATGCGCTACATCAAGCCGGATGTACGAACGGTGTGCCTCGGCCAGGCCGCGTCGGCAGCAGCGGTGATCTTGGCGGCGGGCACGAAGGGCAAGCGTCTCGCGCTGCCGAACAGCCGGATCCTCATTCACCAGCCGGCGACCGAGGGCGGCTACGGGCAGTCCTCCGATATCGAGATTCAGGCCCGAGAGATCCTGCGGATTCGGGCGCTGATGGAGCAGATGTTGGCTGAAGACACCGGCAAGTCGACCGAAGAGGTCAGTCGAGACATCGAGCGGGACAAGTACCTGACTGCGGAGCAGGCACTCGAGTACGGCATCATCGACGAGGTCTTGACCTCGCTTAAGGCTGTTCCGGTCTAGTGGCCTCATAGCCTGGCCGGTGGGTCTAATGTCCTCCACTTAGAGGATCGGTCAGGCTAGGGTGGGAAACCCAGCCACACGATCGGGCGTCGGAGAGGAGGCGGTGTGGCGCGCATCGGAGAGAGCGGCGACTTGCTGAAGTGCTCGTTCTGCGGAAAGAGCCAGAAGCAGGTCAAGAAGCTGATCGCTGGTCCCGGGGTCTACATCTGTGACGAATGTATAGACCTCTGCAACGAGATCATCGAGGAAGAATTCTCCGAGAGCGGCGAGGTGGGCACGCTCGATGAGCTGCCCAAGCCGCATCAGATCCGGCAATTTCTTGACAGCTATGTCATCGGCCAGAGCAATGCCAAGAAGGCTCTGGCCGTTGCCGTCTATAACCACTACAAGCGGGTGCAGGCGCAAGCCGCAAATCCCGGGCGGCGCGCCGAGGACGACGGCGTCGAGCTCGCAAAGTCCAACATCTTGCTGATCGGTCCGACCGGCTGCGGCAAGACCTACCTCGCTCAGACTCTGGCGAAGATGCTCAATGTGCCGTTCGCGATCGCTGATGCAACAGCGCTGACCGAGGCCGGCTATGTCGGCGAGGACGTCGAGAACATCTTGCTCAAACTCATTCAGGCGGCGGACTTCGACGTCAAGAAGGCTGAGACCGGGATCATCTACATCGATGAGGTCGACAAGATCGCCCGAAAGAGCGAAAATCCCTCGATCACGCGCGATGTCTCAGGCGAGGGCGTGCAGCAGGCGCTGCTGAAGATCTTGGAAGGAACGTCGGCGTCGGTGCCACCGCAGGGTGGTCGGAAGCATCCGCATCAGGACTTCATCCAGATCGACACCACCAATGTGCTGTTCATCGTCGGTGGCGCGTTCGCAGGACTTGATCACATCATCGGCCAACGCATCGGTAAGCGCCCATTGGGCTTCAACAATGACCTCGTGTCCCGCCGGCCAGAATCGGACGATACTTTCCGTGACGTACGCCCGGAAGATCTGGTCAAGTACGGCCTGATTCCGGAGTTCGTCGGCCGGCTGCCGATGATCTCCTCGGTCAGCCCGCTGGACCGTGACTCACTGATCCGGATCCTGATCGAGCCGCGTAATGCTCTGGTCAAGCAGTTCCGCAAGCTCTTCGAGCTTGATGGGGTTGAGCTCGAGTTCACGCCTGATGCCGTGGAGGCAATTGCCGATCTTGCATTGCTGCGCGGCACGGGCGCGCGCGGGTTGCGGGCAATTCTCGAAGAGGTACTACTGAATGTCATGTACGACGTTCCGAGCCGGGATGACATCGCCCAGGTGATCATCACTGCCGAGGTGGTGAGGGACTCGGTGCTGCCAACCCTGGTGCCGCGAGAGAAGCTCGCCAAGCGGGAACGCCGGGAGAAGAGCGCCTGATACTTCTTCCGAAAGTGGTCGTAAACGACGCGAAATCGTTGCTGATCAGTGTCGGCTGTGACCACTTCTCGGGCCAGCTAGAGGGCTCGAGACCATTTTCGGAGGGCTCTGACGCGACCGGGTCGGCGAAGCATCGATTCGTTGAGCAGTTCTTCCCAGCCGTGAAGCCGTCGGCTGTCCCATGGTCGCTCGAGCAGTGAGTCGACACTCTTGATGATCTTCGCTCCCTCATTGAGGAGCTGAGCAGAGGTGAAGCCGAATCTTTGCCAATCACTCATGATCAGGTTTCGATCTCGCTTCAGGTCCTTCTGGTGCATCTCGGCTTCCCGATGGACTGCTCCGTCGTACTCATGAATGCGACGTGTGCCTTTGATCCATAGGTCGGCACATGCGAGGAAACGGCCGTACTCGTTGAAAATCTCGTACTGCGGCTCGACTGGGATGTCGGCAGCTTGGTGGAGTACCCGCAGCACTGACTCCCAAGCTGACTCGCTTCTCGGGTCGAGCAGCGGGATGATCTGTCGAAGCTTCGGTGCTCCCCTTCGTCGCTGATCGGCGGCGATCTTGAGTTCGACAACTGTGACGTCCTTCTGGCGAAGCGCGGAGTCGGCCAAGATCACGACGTCCAGGGTCCCAAGATCCCGTGCGCAAGCGAGAAGTGTTTCCGCGGGAGTGGTGATCTTGAGGCCGTCGGCCGTAATCCTCATCGGATAGGGATTCGGGTGGCGGCAGACGTACAAGCCGCTCCGTCGCGGCCGCGGATCGGTCCTCCGCATAGCGGCAAATACGGGATGGGGTGGGGCATCGGGCAGCCACCATCCGTTGAGTTCTGCGGCCGTCAGATGTGTAAAGGCCGCGGTTGACGGCACCACGAGGCTCCATGCTCGTAAGTCGTCCACGAGGCTTCGCGGCGGAGTCTTGGGCACGTAAAGACCGTGGGACATCCGCTCCCAGTCCTGGAGACGCATGCGACCGCGTACGGGGAACTCATGCTCGGAGTTTGGGTACGACGGAGCCGGATCGTTCGCGTCGAGGCCAAACCTGTGGAGAACGCACGATCCGGGCCGTGCGTGTGGAAAGACACTCCGAAAAATGGTCGAAGACGACTGAAATCTGTCCGGATCCGTGTCGCCTGTGACCACTTTCTGGCGAGGATGCCGTTACGCAGGCACAAGCGTTACATCGACCTCAATAGGTCCGTCGTGCTCAACCCAAATGACCTCACCGGCGATCCGGCCGACAGCACGCAGGTCGGTTTCCACAGCCTGCAGGTGCGCCAGCGCGTCGGCGGTGCCGTAGAACTTGGCGAGGCTGATCTCGGTCTTCATCGACACGCTGGCCTGGGACTTGGCGCCGCGAATCTGGATCAATGCTGCGGACACGTCCCTCAGCAGCTCCGGATCACCGCTGACGCTCACGTCCTCGATCATCGGCCAACTCGCCCGGTGGATCGAGCCGTCCTTCCACCACGACCACACCTCTTCGGTGACGTAGGGCATGATCGGCGCGAAGAGCCTGAGTACGACGTCCAAGGTGAGTGTCAAAGTGGCCCGGGCCGAAGCGGCTCCGGTGTCGTCAGCTGGGCCGTACGCCCGTTCCTTGACCAGTTCCAGGTAGTCGTCGCAGAACTGCCAGAAGAACTGCTCCGTACTTTCCAAGGCACCGGTGTAGTCATACGCCTCGAACGAGCTTGTTGCATCAGTGATCAAGGTGGCGAGCTGGGCGAGGAGCGAAAGGTCAGCCGGCTCGGTGACGGCCTCCGGGTTGGTGACGGCGCCGGCGCTGAGGACGAACTTGCTCGCATTCAGCACTTTCAGGGCGAGCCGTCGACCGACCTTCATTTCCCGCTGATCAAAAGGTGAGTCCAGCCCTGGCCGGATCTTGGCGGCGCGCCAGCGGACGGCGTCGGAACCGTAGCGTTCCAGCACATCAGTTGGCACCACGGTGTTGCCCGTGGACTTGCTCATCTTTTTGCGGTCAGGATCCATCACAAAGCCGCTGATCATGGAACGCAGCCACGGCAGGGAGTGATTCTCGAAGTGGGCACGCACCACGCGGGAGAACAGCCAGGTGCGAATGATCTCGTGAGCGTGGGTGTTCAGATCCATCGGGAACGTGAGGGCGAACAGCTCCTGATCACGCTCCCAGCCGCACACGATCTGCGGCGTCAGCGAAGACGTTGCCCAGGTGTCCATGACGTCCGGGTCGGCAATGAAGCCGCCGGGCTTGCCACGCTCGGATTCGCGGAAGCCTGGGGCGACGTCGGAGCTCGGGTCCACAGGCAGATTGGCTTCATCAGCAAAGATCGGATGGTCGTAGTCGGGTTCAGAGTCGGAGTCGAGGGTGTACCAGACAGGGAACGGGACTCCAAAGAACCGCTGCCGTGAGATCAACCAGTCCCCATTGAGACCGCTCACCCAGTTGTCGTAGCGGTACTTCATGTGCGGAGGGATCCAGCCAAGCTCTGCGCCGCGCTCGAGCATCGCGCGCTTGAGGTCTTCGTCGCGGCCGCCGTTGCGGATATACCACTGGCGGGTCGAGACGATCTCCAGTGGCTTGTCGCCCTTCTCATAGAAGTTGGCCTTGCGCACTGTCGGCGTCGGCTCACCCTCAAGATCACCGGATACGCGCAGCGCGGCCACCACAGACTCCCGCGCAGTGAAGATCGTCTTGCCAGCAATCGCCTCCCATGCGTCCTCGTCCTGGATCCACTCCGGCCGGTCGCGAAGGATCCGACCATCCCGACCGATGATCACTCGGGTAGGCAGTTGCAGCTCCCGCCACCAGGTGACATCGGTCAGATCACCGAAGGTGCAACACATTGCTATTCCGGAGCCCTTGTCCGGCTCGGCAGCCGGGTGGGCGATGACCGGCAGCTCCACACCGTACAGAGGGCTGGTCACGGTGGTGCCAAATAGCGGACGATAGCGCTCGTCCTCGGGATGGGCGATCAAGGCGACACAAGCCGCAATCAGCTCAGGCCGCGTGGTCTCGACAAAGACCGGTGCGCCGGCATGCTGGAACGCCACCCGGTGGTACGCGCCGGGATAGTCCCGGGCATCGAGCTCGGCTTGGGCGACCGCCGTCTGGAAGCTCACATCCCACAACGTTGGAGCTTCGGACAGGTACGCCTCGCCGCGGGCCGCATTGCGCAGGAATGCCCGCTGCGAGATCACGATCGACTCATCGCCGATCGTGGTGTAAAGGCTGGACCAGTCGACACTGAGCCCCACCCTGCGCCATAGGTTCTCGAATGCCTTCTCGTCCACATGCGTGAGCTCATGGCACAGCTCTACGAAGTTGCGCCGGCTGATCCGCAGCTCGTGCCTAGAATCGGGCTTCGCCGGTGGCGCGAAGTTGGGGTCGTACGGCACGCTCGGATCGCAGCGCACGCCGTAGAAGTTCTGCACCCGGCGCTCGGTCGGTAGGCCGTTGTCATCCCAGCCAATCGGATAAAAGACATGCTTGCCCCTCATCCGCTGAAAGCGCGCGACCAGATCAGTGTGGGTGTAGGAGAAGACGTGGCCGACGTGCAGCGAGCCAGACACCGTCGGTGGGGGAGTGTCGATGCTGTATACCTCAGCCCGCGTCTCGGGACGGACGAACGCGTACGTGTCGTCCGCCTGCCACCGCGCGACCCATTTGTCCTCCAGACCCTCCAGCGCAGGCTTATCCGGTACGCCCCCGCCAGGGGCGGTGGGCGCGTCGGTTCGGGGGGCAGCTGAAATGGTCATGATCGAGATCCTAGAGAAGGGCGTGCATGTGGTAACGCGAGTTTCAGGCCGCGGCTGCCTAGAGTGACCGAGCCACCAGGGGATTCGCGGTTTTCAGTTCGGGAAAGTAGCTGAAGTCACGGTCGGCTGTCCAAAGCTCTGAGATGCCGTGGCCAATGCAGATGGCAGCGATCCGGGCGTCGTGAAACCTGGAGCCGTTGACGTTCGCAATCCGGCACAGCCGATCGAGGATGTCGAAGTGGTGGTGCGATTCAGCGAGCAGCCGGGCGTGCTGTTGGGCGCCAAGTTCACCCACCACGGTGAACGCAGTCGGCGTCGATGTCGGAGTCTTGAAGATGCGTGGGTTAGTCACCACGGCCAAGAACTCGTGGATACACGGCCAGGGCACTGCCCAGCTCCTGCCTTCGGCAACCAGTCGCTCCATAGCTCGCAGAGCAAGAGCGTGCTGCGGCAGGTCTCGGCGGTGGGCGTAAACCAGAATGTTGGTGTCGATCGCGATCATCGCGGTACGTGCGTGGTGAACGAGCCTCTTTCGTTCGCATTCTCCAGCCAGGAAGCCGGCGTCACGCCATCGACAAGCCCATCCCCGTCCACCACAGTCAACTTGAAGGGTGGCGGCGCCGTTTCATCAGAGTCATAGGCAGCGATCAACCGACGTAGCGCCTCCTCAAGAAAGCTCCGCATGGTCTCCCCTCGCCTCTGGGCAAGGCGCCGGGCTTCCAACATCAACCCGTCATTGATCTCCACCGTTGTCTTCATTATGGCTCACCATATCACTGCACCCATATGCCCACATTACGAGTCGAGCGACTAGAGCGCTGTCCGCAGCCGATGTCGAGCACCCGCCCCCTCCCGTCGGCGCGAGCTCCGATTTCTTGGCGAACCACCTTTTCGTGCACCGCCAGTCCGCCCATCCAGCGTTCGACCGCCCAGAGAAGCACTCGAGAGGGATATGACGGGATCGTATGCGGTCTGACTGGAAAGAATCAGCGCCCTAGACTTTGGGCGTCATGCCTGCAGAACAATCTCATGCCGAGATCGTCGCCGCGCTCACCAGCCGGTGGCCTGAACATCGTGTGGTGCCCACTCTCGGCCGGATCAGAGCGCTGACGGAGCTTCTCGGCGATCCCCAGCAGGCTTACCCGGTGATTCACCTGACAGGGACCAACGGCAAGGGCAGCACGGCAGCGATGATCGAATCGCTGCTGCGAGCCGACGGTCTTCGCACCGGCCGCTTTACCAGTCCACATCTGATGAGCGTGACAGAGCGGATCACGATTGACGGCGAGCCGATCAGCGACGAGCGCTTAGACCAGGTATGGCGGGAAGTCGAGCCTTACGTTGCGTTCGTCGATGACCGCAAGATCGACGGGGTCGCCATGACCTTCTTCGAGATCATCACGGCGATGGCCTATGCAGCGTTTGCCGATGCGCCGGTCGATGTCGCGGTCGTGGAGGTCGGCTTGGGAGGTGCCTGGGATGCGACCAATGTGGCCGATGCCGACGTTGCGGTGGTTACCCCTATCGATCTTGATCACACTCACTTGCTAGGCCGCACGATCAGCGAGATCACTCGGGAGAAGGCGGGCATTATCAAGCCGGGCGCGCATGCCATCCTCGCGGGACAGAGCGCCGAGGCGGCTGAGATCTTGCTCGCCCGCTGCGCCGAGGTCGGCGCGCTCCCCCAGCGCGAGGGCATCGACTTCGGCGTGATCGACCGTAAGCTTGCCGTGGCCGGGCAGCTCCTTCGGCTTGCCGGAGCGGACGGCCCGGTTGATGAGGTCTTCCTTCCTCTCTACGGTGCGCATCAGGCCGCCAACGCTGCGCAAGCACTCGCCGCGGCCGAGGCATTCCTCGGTCTGAAGGCGCTCCATCCTGACGTGGTTCGGGAGGGGTTCGCTCAGGTGCATTTTCCAGGCAGGCTGGAGCTCGTACGCCGCTCGCCCGCGATCGTCCTCGATGTCGCCCACAACCCGCACGGCGCTCGGGCGACGGCGGCCGCGATCACGGAAGCCTTTGCCTTCGCGCCGCTGATCGGAGTCATCGCGGTGATGGCCGACAAGGATGCGCGTGGCATTCTCGAAGTCTTCGAGGAGATCATCAACCATGTTGTTGTCACTCAGGTCGCCTCGACCTCACGCGGGATGCCGGCCGAGGCGCTTGGCGAGGTGGCCGCAGAAGTCTTCGGTACGTCGCGAGTCACAGTGGTTCCTCGGCTCGACGATGCGATTGATCGGGCAGTCGCGCTGGCGGAGGTGGACGGGGTCGGCTCGCCCGGAGTTCTGATCAGCGGATCGGTAGTAGCTGTCGGCGAGGCGCGAACCTTGCTCGTGAGTCAGGAGCCCGTAGTCGTTCCGTCTGCACGCGAGGATCTCGACGACGTCTGGGATACCGATTACTCCGAAAACGGGCACGAGGTCGACCGGGACTTTCGGTGATCATGCTCAGCGCGGGCAACCCGATGCGGGTGGTACTGATGACGGTGCTGATCTTCGAGATGATCGTCTTTGGGTTGGCCATCCCGGTCATGATCTTCATCTCAGGGGTTTCCGCGGGAGCCGCTGCTGGCTTCGGCGGTGCGACAGCCGCGCTCGCCCTGGTCGCGGCCGGCTTCCTGCGCTCTCGCGTGGGCTACATCCTCGGCTGGCTGACGCAACTGGCCGGGCTGGCACTGGGGTTCTTGACGCCGACGATGTTCATTGTGGGCGCGCTGTTCGCGGCCGTCTGGGTGCTGACCTTCGTACTGGGTAAGCGGCTGGATTCCCGCATGGAGACTTCGCCGGAGGGCGGCGATATCCCCTAATGTGCTGGCATGACGTACGTCGCGCCGCCAGTGCCGAGCCAGCGTTCCCTAGTGTTGATCAAGCCCGATGCCGTGCGCCGAGGCCTTGCCGGGGCGATCATCAGCCGCTTTGAATCCAAGGGCTTGACGATCGTGGTGATGGAGCTGCGCCAGATCACTGGTGAGCTTGCCGATCAGCTTTATGCCGAACACATTGAGCGGCCGTTCTACCCGCCGCTGCGCTTGTTCATCACGTCCGGTCCATCGGTGGCAATGGTTGTCGAGGGTGATGAGGCCATAGACGTGGTGCGCCTCGTGAATGGCGCGACCGACGCGCGAAAAGCTACGCCTGGGACCATCCGTGGTGACTTCGGCCTGTCCAATCGGGAAAACCTCGTTCACGGTTCCGACTCCCTGGAGTCGGCAAAGCGCGAGATCGCTATCTTCTTCCCTGATCTCCCTTCGGAGTGATGGCTCTGCCACCGGACTGATCAGCTCAGACTGATCAACACGGACTCGCCGTTAGGCTGGGATCGTCATGACGTCGATCGCGACTGGGCCCGTCTCAGTCTTCCCTCGCCTCGAGCCTCTGCTTCCGCGCGTCAGCAAGCCCATCCAGTATGTCGGTGGCGAGCTGAACAGCGTGACGAAGGACTGGGGGGCGGCCGAGGTCCGCTGGTGCCTGAGCTATCCGGACGCGTACGAGGTGGGTTTGCCCAATCAGGGCGTCGCGATCTTGTACGAGGTCCTCAACGAGCAGGATTGGATCCTTGCTGAGCGGACCTACGCCGTGTGGCCGGACATGGAAGCGCTGATGCGCGAGCACGGCGTTCCACAGTTCACCCTGGACTCACACCGCCCTGTTGGTGAGTTCGACATCTTCGGGCTGAGTTTCGCCACCGAGCTTGGCTACACCAACATGCTCACCGCGCTTGACCTGGCGGGCATCCCGATCCATGCCCAAGATCGCCGCGAGCACGACCCCATCGTCGTGGCGGGTGGGCATGCGGCGTTCAACCCTGAACCAATCGCCGACTTCCTCGATGCTGCGGTGCTGGGCGATGGCGAGGAGATCGCCCTGAGGATCTCGGAGGTGACCCGGGAATGGAAGGCCGAGGATCGTCCTGGCGGCCGCGACGGCCTGCTGTTGCGGCTAGCGGCAGGTGGCGGGGTGTACGTGCCGAAGTTCTACGACGTCGATTACCTGCCCGATGGCCGGATCCACCGGGTTGCCCCGAATCGCGCTGGCGTACCCTTCCGCGTCTCCAAGCACACGTTGATGGACCTCGACAACTGGCCGTACCCCAAGAAGCCGCTGGTACCACTCGCCGAGACGGTGCACGAGCGGTACGCCGTTGAGATCTTCCGCGGCTGCACGCGCGGCTGCCGGTTCTGCCAGGCCGGCATGATCACTCGGCCGGTCCGGGAGCGGAGCATCGAAGTGATCGGCGAGATGGTGCAGCGGGGGATCGAAGCGACCGGGCTGGAGGAGGTCGGGCTGCTGAGCCTGTCCAGCAGTGATCATTCCGAAATCGCTGAGATCACGCGTCAGCTGGCCGATCGCTACGAGGGCTCGAATGTTTCGCTCTCCCTGCCGAGTACGCGGGTGGACGCGTTCAATGTCGACCTCGCCAACGAACTCTCCCGCAACGGCCGCCGCTCCGGGCTGACGTTCGCGCCGGAGGGAGGCACCGAGCGGATGCGCAAGGTGATCAACAAGATGGTCACCGAAGATGACCTGATACGCACCGTTGCGGCGGCGTACTCGCACGGTTGGCGGCAGGTCAAGTTGTATTTCATGTGCGGCCTGCCGACCGAAACCGACGAAGACGTGCTGGCAATAGCGCGTCTCGCCAAGCGAGTGATTACGACAGGTCGAGAGGTGAGCGGACGCGGGGACATCCGTTGCACGGTGAGCATCGGCGGCTTCGTGCCCAAGCCGCACACACCCTTTCAGTGGGCTGCGCAGTGTGATCATGAAACAGTCGATGCCCGGCTGACCAAGCTGCGGGACGCGATACGCGGTGATCGGCAGTACAGCCGGGCCATCGGGTTCCGCTACCACGACGGGAAGCCGAGTGTCATCGAGGGATTGCTCAGCCGAGGCGATCGCCGTGTCGGCGCGATCATCGAGGCGGTCTGGCGGGACGGTGGCAGGTTCGA
>Ga0075421_100005194_pt1 | contig 15717 bp, 10 predicted proteins | sample SoiMetdeltSBSDD5_FD_75292 | JGI IMG/M metagenome (GOLD analysis project Ga0075421, IMG submission 75292) | Bulk soil microbial communities from a Populus tree surrounding site in Tennessee, USA - Soil MetaG P. deltoides SBSDD5 | ecosystem: Environmental > Terrestrial > Soil > Tree plantation...
CTTCAGCCGGCCGGCCGAGCGGGCCTCGCGCAGGAACCGCACGCGGACTTCGTCGTCGTCGGTTCGCAGGCACTTGATCGCGACCAGCCGCTCGATCACGGGATCGTGGGCGAGGTACACCATGCCCATCCCGCCCTGGCCGAGGCGGCTGATGATCTCGTAGCGTCCGATACTGGCCGGTGGCTGCGCAGACATGGATTCCGGGGGCCCGCCTGGCTGCGAAGAATAGGGCGAAGACCGAGGTGATTATGGATCAACGCACGCGGCGCGCCCCGCTCGTGTCGCTATCGGCGTGCAGCACGGTCCCGGCTTCGGCTACGGGTCGGGCCCGCCCGACCCGCCAAACTTCACGCAGATTTACGGGTCGTTCAGTTCGAGCACATCGGCGACCGGCTCGATGATCTTCGGCGCCTATACCGGCTGCGGCAACAGCATCGGCATCTGGAGCGCTGCGAAAGGCTGAGCCCGACTACGTCATGTCCTCGATTCGCAGGCGCACCGCCGGATCGCCGAGGACGATGTAGTTCCTCGCATCGTCGCGGGCGATGAAGAGGTTGGCGACCAGCGCCGACTGCGGCTTCGGCTGCCCCGGCAAGTTGCCGCCGAGCGCGAGCCCGAGCTGGGCGGCGAGCGTGCTCCATTGCAGGTTCAGCGGATCGGCCGCCATCCCCGCGCGCTGGCCTCTCATCAGCAGCTCGAGCGGCGTGCGGAGCAGCTGCTCCTGCGGCGTCCCCATCACGTCCTCGAACCCGTAGCTGAACGCGCGATCGACGTGCGCGATCACCGCGAGGGCGCCGCGCGCGAGCAGCGCCTGCGGCAGGCTGGCGATGATCGGCGCGGGCGACAGCGGAATCTGCGAACCGTCGGCGGCGAAGAGGTACGAATCTTTCTCCGGGCAGCCGCCGCCGAAGCACGCGAAAACGAACGCGATCACGCCGTTGACGTCGGTATCGGCAGGGAGGTCCTCGGCGCTGAAATAGTGCCCGGGCTGGAGCGGCTGGCCGCGCTCCCACTCCTGCGATACCAGCGCGCCCTGGCGCTGCTGCTGGACGGCGGGATCCGCGATCGACCACTCGGCGCCGTGCGAGCCGGTGAAGACGATCGCCGGCGGCCCGCCTTCGACCGCACCGCGGAAGATGTCGGTGAGCCGCGCCTTGGTAGCCTGGCCGTCGCCGATGAACGGATGCACCTCGAATTTCTGGCGCTGGCCGAGCGGCGGCGACACGCCCTCGCCGAGAAAGTCGGTGCCGACCGCGCCGGCGAGCAGCGGCGTCGCCAGATCGCCGGCGTTGCGCGGCATCCACAGCGCCGCCCGGCGCTTGCGCGGCGGCGTGACGCCCTTCTCGTAATCGACCACTTTCTGCGCGTACGCGGCGTAGTCTTCGACCTTGTCGAAGTGCAGGCGGCCCACCGCCCACTGCAGGTCGAACTGCGCCTGGAATTCGAACGGCACCCGCTGCGGCGAGCCGACCATCAGCAGGTAGTACGGCACGCCGCGGCGCGGCGCGACCGGCGCGGCGAGCGACACGCCTTTGGTGGCCGCCCAGCTGCCGGCCGTCTGCCCTGGGCGAACCCCGGCGGCGCCTTCAAAAACCTTGAACAGCTTCTCGTCGTTGACCTGGCTCTGGCGCCAGTCGAGCAGCGGCTTCAGCGCCTCGCGGATCGCCGGCTCGACGTCCGACGGCAGCAGCAACGCCCACCCGGTTTGCGTCAGGTCCATCGGATCGTCAACCGAGCCGTCAACCGCCAGTGCGCGGCTGCGTGCGGAGCGGGCGAGCACCGGGCCCGAGTCGCCGCTGATATGACGCAGGCTGTCGTCGGTGAGTCGCGGATGGGTCGCGCCGGTCTCGGCGACGACCCCCATCGGGATCGGCATGCGCTCGACGACGCCGACGCCGTCAGGCGGTGTCATGCGCGCTGTCCTCGCGCCGCGCCGACCGCCTGCCAGAGCAGGTGCGCCACCTGCGGGCCGTCGATCGCGCTGTGGTCGGCGATGAAGCGTGAGCCGTTCAGGTTGTAGATCCGACCGGGCTCGAAGTGGTACTCGGCGCGCTCGTCGAGCATGTCCTTCGTCTCCACGTTCGGCGTCCCCTGAATGCCCCACGCGCCGATGCCGCCGAATTTCGGCAGCTTCGCCGCGAAGTCGACTTCGCCGACCAGTCCGACGGCGGCAGGAAAGGCGATCCCGATGGCCTTGTCGTTCACCGACTGGGTTGTCAGGATTGGCCCGGTGACCGTGCGCTTGGCGAGGATCTGGCGGAAGTAGCCGGGCTTGTCCGACTCGGGGATGTCCTCGGCGTACGACCACAGCGACATCGCGCCCTGCACCAGCACGGCGGAATTCACCGGCCGCGTCAGCGTGCCGTTGCCGCCCGGCCCGCCCAGGATCGACGAGACGACGATGCAGCCGAAGCTGTGGCCCATGAGGTGAATATTGGCATCGCAGGCGCGCTGCAGATCGTTGACGAAGGTGTGCATTCCCTGCTCGCCGACGGTGCGGGCGCGATGCTTCATCAGCCAGAACGACACCTGGCGGAGGCCGGAGAGGATGCCGCTCTTGATCGAGCCGGCGGTGCCGAACGACTCGCCGACGCTGGCGAGGCGTTCGGCGCGCACGGCGGCCTGCGGATCGAGCGGCGCACCGTCCTCGTCCGGCGCGCCGCCGCTGCCATCGCCGGCGGAGAAGCCGACCGCGCGGGCCAGCTCCGAGTACGCCGCGATCACGTCGTCAGGCAGGATCCGCGCCGCGGGATTCTGCTCGAAGGCTTGAAAGATCACTTCGAGCGGTGCGCGGACATCGCCGCCGCCGCCGAAATGCTCGACGGCCTTCTCGAGCAGCGCGCCGGCGACCGCCGCCCCGGCGGTGCCGAAGGACTGAGCGCCAAACGCCTCCTCGCCCCACGGCTGGCTCGGCCAGTGCAGGCCGATGAACAGCGGCCGAAAGTCGGGACCGAGCGCCTGGCGGTCGGCTTCGAGCCGCCACATCGCGCCGATCCAGCGGTTGTATTGATCGATCGCCGACGGGATGTCGCCCTTCCATCCGTGGCTGAAGAGGAACACGTGCGACGGCTTCTCGCGGCGTGCCTTTTCGAGCAGCGCGCGGCTGAACACGCCGCCTTCGGGATCGTCGGTGCGCTCGCGGCCGCGGTCGTCGAAGTGGATGAGCGCGTACTCGATGCCGAGCTGCGGAATCTTCTGGAATGACATGCTGAAGGTCCTCTCGTTTCTACCGGTTCTTTTGCGACGCGTCGGCCGCGAAAGTCTCGCTGTCGAGGCCGCCCGTCAACCGCCAGTACATCTCTTCGCCGACCTGAAAACTGAGCTGCCGCAGCTCGTGATCGATCGGGTTGCGGCTGCGCGCGCGGCGGATGACATCGATCGACGCGGCGCTGCCGACGTCGCGCAGCGTCTCGAGCGCCGAGCGGTACAGCACCGGCTCGGCCAGGCCGTTCTTCGTCGTGCGCATCCGCGTGTCGTCAATCGCTTCGAGCTCGGCCATGACGATCTGCTCGCACAGCGGCCGCAGCCACCGTTCGATCTCCGGATCGTGGAGCTTGCCGTAGGCGCGCATCGCCCGCCCTTGCAGCGCCGGCGAGCCGTTGAGCAGGCAGCGGGCGAGGAACGCGCGCGCATCGGGGGTCGCCAGGCTCGTCTTCTGAATCAGATAGCAGGCATGAACGGCGCGCAGTTCGTCGGACGCCGCGCCGTGCTCGCTGAGGACGCGGATCCACGGGTGCACGACGCGGCGCTGCACCCAGCTCGCCTCGCCGCCGGCGAGCGCGTTGACGATTCCCCATTTGACATCAACCTGCCGCGCCTTCTCGTACGATTCGACGAGGATCAGGCGGTCCTCCTCGCGCGGGCTGTCGGCCAGCCCGAACGCGGCGATGACCGAGACCCGCGGGTCGTCGCGCGCGAGCAGGTTCCGCGTCGCCTCGGGGTTCTGCTGCAGCTCCCACCAGGCGCGGAGCGGCTCCGCGAGATCGGGCCGCTGCGCCGTCACATAGGCGGTCGTCTCCTGGTAGACGCGCGCCAGCCCGTTGACCGCGCCCTGGCGGATGCCGCACAGGTCGTACTGGTTGTCCTCCGGCTTCTCCGCCACCGGCTCGAGCGGATCGCAGGCGAGCGCGACCAGGTGAGGAACGACGTCGCGCTCGAGGTGATCGCGGCCGCAGATCGGCGCCAGCGCGATGAGGCTGTCGAGCGCCTTGCGCCGGTCGAGATAGGGACGGTCGGCGTCCCAGCTCGATCGCCAGATCAGGGTGTCGACCATCTGATCGACGACCTCGCCGAGATCCGCGCTTGGACCATGTTCGGCGACGACTTCCTGAAAGCAGCGGACGGCGAGAAACAGCTGGTCCCCTTCCATCAGGCTCGAGCCGGCGAGCACGGCGTGCAGGATCTCGGTCGGGTCGGGCACCATGGTCGCGGCCAGGATCAGCACGCGCTGCCAGCGGCGCAGCCGCGCCAGCCTGCCGAGCGAAGCGGTGATGTCCTCGACCAGCCGCGGTCGATCGGGTGCGCCGGCGAGATAGCGCGCGGCGAAGTAGGCCTGCATCACCTGATAGGTGAAGCGGACGCCCTCGTCGCCGTTCGGGACCAGCAGGCGGCCTTCGTTGACCAGGCCGTTCAGCAGGTCGCCGAGCGCGAACTCACGGCCGCGGCGGACCTCGCCGAGGATGCGGACGAGCTGCTCGGGCTGCAGCTCGCGGCTGCGCCCCATCTGGATTTCCCAGGCGATGCGTTCGAGCGCCTCCTCGGCGCAGCTCGCCGGGACGCGGCGCGTGTCCATGCGCGCGAGGTAGATCCTGGCCACCCGCTCGAGGATGCCGCGGCGCGACTTCAGCGGCACGCTGCTCGCGGCGAGATCGAGCATGTGCTGCAGGAAGCGGGGCTGGCTGGCGAGGTCCGAGTAGCCGCTGGCGACGATCGCATCGCGGACCGCGCGCGCGGCGTCGGTCTTCAGCTCGTCGAGGTACGAGCTGACCTGCCGTGCGTCGAGCGGCTGCGCGACCAGCAGCGCGGCTTGTTCGAAATGTCGCGCCAGCGCCGGAACCAGCAGCTCGTCGGCGAGCAGGAACACCGCGCTGCCGTTCAGATCGCGCAGGCGCCCGATCGCCGACAGCGCATGCTCGCGGCGGACCCCGCCCAGTTCTTCCTCGCCGTCGATGAGGAACAGGAACCGCCGCCCCTCGAGCCGTGCGTGATCGGCCGGGCGCGCCGTGCCAGTCCACACGCGCTGGAGGATGGGCCACATCGTCGAGTTGCGCCCGGAGAGCTCGGCGAGCGATAGCAGTACCGGGTACGGTCCAGGCGACGTGCCGCTCAGCATCGCGGTCGCCATCGTCCGGAACAGCCGACGCAGTTGCGCGGAGATCAGCGTTCCGCGCGAGCCGGTGAGGATCGTGAACGAACCCGGCGTCGCCGCCAGATCGGTCGCGCGCTTCCACAGATCGAAGCGCGGCCCCGACGCGCCTTCGACCGGCTTGTAGGCGGCGACGCCGCGGGCGTGCTCGATCACCTGGATCGGCGGCCAGGCTTCGGAATCGGCCGGCAGTTCGGCGAGCACGCGCGCAATTGCCTCGCGGATCGGATCGGCGCACCACAGGCGGCCGCCGCGAAGGCGGGAGAACAGCGCCGGGATCGACCAGTTGTCGATCCGCGGGTCGGCGACCAGCCGCTGGCGTCCGCGGTTGACGGCGACGTCGACCAGTCCGTCGTCGAGAATCGCGCGGTAGAACTCCGAGAAGAAGACGCGGGCGTCTTCCATCTCGACGAAGTCCTGCATCGCGACCGAGGCGGGGAGCCCGAGGCGGACCAGCCGCGGCGCCAGGCCGGTGAACGGCGCGCGCCCCTCCGCCGCGGTCGCGGCGCTGAGGCACGCCTGGAACACGATCAGCTGGAGCGCCGGCGTCAGCCACGACTGCAGCTCCGGGTCGTTGACACGCTCGCCGCCGCCGGTGGCGTTTTCGAGCAGCAGCGATCCGATGCCGGCATCGGGGTCGTAGTCGCCGTGCGCCAGGATGTGGAGACCGTGAATGTCCTGGTGCAGCTGATCGGAGATGTTCTGCAGCGATGCCGGGCCGGGGACGACCGGCCAGTTCTGTTTCGCCAGCCGCTCGCGCAGCTTGTCGCTGATGCAGGTCTGGCCCGGCATCACCGATACCTGCAGGCGCCGATCGACCGGACCGTTCTCGAACTCCTCGACGAACTTGCCAATCTCGGCCTCGACGTCGATGCGCCGGTTTTCCTCGAGGTTGGACGGATTGGCAATCGCGAACAGCAGGCGGAAGGCGAGCGCGTCGGGCGGCTCGCCGTCGGGCGACTGCACGGCGATGTAGCGCGAGAACGCCACCCGCGGGTGGACGGCGATGCGCCAGTCGTCGCCGGCGATCGGCAGCCACAGCCGCTCCCACCGGATCCAGTGCGGCGCGCTCTTGTCGTCGTCGAGCACGAGGCGCAGGCGGATCCGCTCGCCGCGGCTGAGCCCCGCCTGGTCGAGCGCGCGGAACACCGTCGGGTTCGCCAGCTGTCGTCCGAGCGCCTTGCCGTACTTCTCCGGATCGGTCGGATCGAGCGAGTCGACGTCGAGCGTCGATTCGCCGATCCATAAGCCGGAGCCGTCGACACGGACTTCGACGTCGTGGACCGAAGGGCGGCCATCGCCACCGGACTTCGCGCCGCGGATGCGCAGTTCGACGTCTTTGAATTCGAGCACTGTCGCTACATGGAACGCAGGGGCCGCGGAGACTGCAGAGAAAAGAACTGTAGTGGATTTCTCTGCATGCTCTGCGAGCTCTGCGTTCGTTACGAGTGCGCTAGATTGCCACGCGGCAACCGCTGCCGAGCAGGATCGGCGACGTCGTCGCGGCTCCGGCCGCGGCCGACGGCGCTGTGGCGAACGCGAGCGCCCCGCTCGGCGCCGCGCCGGCGAGCGACCACTTGCCGTTCTCGAACATGATCTCGTCGACGACGAAGCCGAAGGTCACCGGCTTCTTGCCGGTGTAGGTGATGGTGCTGTTGCTCGCGCCGCCCGGCTTCACCTTGACGTTGGCGCCGACGATGCCTTCAATCGACGGCAGGTCGACGCCGATCTCGGCGCCCTGCTCGTCGAGCGCGGTGACGGTGATCGAATTGGACTTGAGGACGTCGACGATCACGAACGCCTGGCTGTCGGGCTGCATGAAGTAGTGCTGCACGACCGGGTTGTTCGTGTTCAGGGTGCCCGACGCCATGTAGTTGCCCGCTTCGAGCGGCGAAACCACCGTCGACGTGACGCCGGTGTAGGAGAACTGCACCTTGCTCGCGTGCTTGTAGGCGAGATTGAGCGACGGCGCGGCGACGCCGAACGCGGCCAGCGCGTTGCTCAAGATCTGCAGGCCGAAGCCGATGTCGAGCTTGTCGGTCTTCTGGCCGTTCACCGGCGCGGCCGGGCGGGGCGCGCTCGGCTCGGGCACCGCCACCGTGCTCTGCCAGACGCTGCTGAGCGGGCCCAGCCACTGCGTCGTGTCGTCGACGCCGATGACATCGAGCGGCTCGATGCCGACGCGCGGCAGCTTGATCACGTTGTAGCCGAACTTGTTGAGGAAGGTGACACTCGGGTCTTTTTTCTTGGGCATGGGTGATTCCTTTTCTGCCAACGCGTCTCAGGCCAGCGGTACCGAAATCGACAGCGCCTTCTCTTTGCGGAAGTAGTAGACGTGCTTCTTCTCGTTCTTCTTCTCCGACGCCAGGAACTTGTCGAGCACCTGCTGGTTCTTCAGGATGCCGATCCGGTTGGTCATGTAGACCTCGTACGGCTGGCCGTGCCGCGCGGCGGACAGCCAGCCGAGCGCCTGCTCGTGCGGGATGTCGTGCTTGCCGTTGCCGGAGATGACGTAGCGATCGGCGGTGACCCGCTCGAAGAAGTCCTGGGTCGTGCTGTGGCTGCTGCCGTGGTGCTGCACCTTCATCAGGTCGACGTGGCACTTGCCATCCTTCATCAGCCCGGCGAGCTCCAGCGACTCGAGCAGCACGTCGCCGCGGGCGTCGCCGGAGAGCAGCATGCGCAGCTTCTTGCCTCGCGCCGCCGACACCTCGGCGATGACGACGATGCTCGACATGTTCGGCACGGTGTTGTTGAGATAGTCGGCGCCGACCGCTTCGTCGTTGGCGCCGTGTGCCGCCTTCGCGGCCTTGAACGCTTCCACGAGGCGTTGGAGCTGGACCGCGTTCGGCGCCAGGATGGTGAAGGTGAGACCGTCGGCGATCGGCACGACCTTCAGGCCGCGGGCCGGCGCCTCAACCGGATCGCCTCCCGCGCCCTGGTTGATCGGCACCGCCAGCTGCACGGCCGCCTTGCGGAGCTGGCTGCCCTGCGCCACGCTCGCCACCACCGCCGAGGTGTACCCGTTCAGGCCGCGCGGCGGCGCGACGCCATCGAGCGAGGCGGCAACGGTTGCCGACTGCATTGCTGCCGGCTTGCCGCCGTGGAGCTTCTCGAACGAGTTGTGCCACAGCGTTTCGATCCGGCAGAACTCGTCCTTGCCGTCCTCGCGCAGCTGCGCCAGCGCCTTGAACAGATCGAGGATGCCGGTGATGTGATCGGCATCGATGTGGCTCGTCATCACCATCCGCAGGTCGAGCGGCTTCTTCCCGCGCAACTCGTCGAGCCGCGGCTTCAGCACCGTCGAGTAGACGCCCGCCGAGCCACCATCGATCAGGATCCGCACCGGCTTCGCGGCCGCGGTCTTCTGATAGTGGAGCAGGAGACAGTCGCCGTCGTTGGCCTGCAATGCCTCGAGCGTGAAAACCATGATGATGCGCCTCCGCTCAGACCGATTGAATGGCGCGCAGCACGTCGACCATGCCGCGCCCCTGGAAGCGGGGCTCGCGGCCGAGATCGGTGGCGGTGCTGCACAGGATCTCCTTGACTCGTGCCGGCTGGCCGATCAGCTCGCGGTGCCTGCCGAGGAGCAACGCCGCCGCGCCGCTCACGTGCGGCGCCGCCATGCTCGTGCCGTCCATCGTTTCGTAGTAGCCGTTGAGCGAGCAGGAGTCGATGCGCTCGCCCGGCGCAATCAGATCGGGCTTGGTGCGCCCGTCGCCGGTCGGACCGCGGCTGGAGAAGTAGGACACGCCGTAGTTGTGCGGCATCGTGCGGTGCGTCGAGCCGACCGTAATCACCGCCTCCGCGTTCCCGGGGTCGGTGATGCTGATGTAGCGGTAGTCGCCGACGGCGCCGCCCTGCGCGTTCTCCAGCTTGTTGAAGCCGCGGTTGCCGGCCGCGGTGACGACGATGACGCCGCCGGCAGAGACGCGCTCGCATTCCTCGCAGACCGGCGTGCGCCCGCAGGCGTAGTTGGCGACGTCGTGCGGCACCGACAGGCTCAGGTTCACGCCGTGCACGACCATGAGGTCCTTGTGCGCGTTCATGTGGCGGACGAACTGCAGCGCCGCGATGATCGTGAACTCGTCGGCCGTGTCGTTCGGGTCGTCGGGCAGGACGCGCAGGTCGTAGAGCTCGAGATCGGGGCAGACGCCGGTCAGCGGCTCGGTGAGCGGCGTTTCGTCCGGCGCCTCCTGCCAGTTGGCGGCGAGGATACCGGCGACGTGCGTGCCGTGCGCGTCGGCGCGGGGCGGCTGGTAGTCCTTCCGCGTGTGAGGCACCCGCAGCAGCGGCTCGAGCAGATCCCAGTCGATCGAGCGGCCGCGCAGCAGGCTGGTGCGCAGCTCCGACCGCAGCTTCTCCAGATCCGCCTTCGGGATGCCCTTGATCGGCGTCCCCTTGCGATCCTCGGCATCCGGATCCGGATCGAGCAGGTTCTTGATCCGCAGGAAGTCGTAGGAGCGCACCACCCGGCTGCCGAGCTCGTCGTCCTTGTTCGTTCGATCCGGCTTGACGATCTCGCCCTTCGAGTTGCGCCGCTTGAACGCCTTGTGCGTCGCGTCGATGCCCGTATCGAGCACCGCCCACCGGATCCCGGTCGTCTTTGCCTCGAACAGCCGCGCCGCCGCGTCGGCTTTCACCGTCAGCCGCGACCGCCAGACGCTCGTGCTCGCCGGGCGATTGAGGCTGATGCTCCAGACGACGCCGGCGCTGTCGGAGGGGATGGCGATCAGGCTCTCGTAGACGCTCGTGAACGCGTCGATCTCGTCGCTCGTCAACGACGGCGCGGACAGGTCGGCGGTGATCGGCCGCCCCTGCCGCTCGAGTTCGATCGAGCCGACGACGCGGATCAGTTTCTGGAACAGCTTCCAGTCGCCGCCGGTCGGCGGCGCGTTCTTGACGCGGTCCGCTTTCCCGAGCGTTGCCGCGACGCGCTGGATGTTCGCGCGGGTCCACTCGGAGCCGAGCGGTGCGACCACGCGCTGCCACCAGATGGTGAGCGGCAGCGCGTCGCGCAGCAGCTCACGAAAGGTCAGCGAGGCAAGCACGACCGACTCGTTGAACAGGACCCGGGCCCGGCCGGTGGCGTCCGGCGCCGTCGTCTTCGCTTTCGCCGCGTTCTTCGCGCCTCGCACGGCGCCGCGCTTCTGGTCGGTTTCGAGCCGTTCCCGCAGGGCACGCGCCATCGTCGGCGCGTCCGACTCGTTGTGCGGCGTCAGCAGCACCTCGACGCGTCGATCGGGCGCCTGGCCGTACTCGATCCACACGTCGGGCAGGATGGGGAAGTCCTGAGTGAACCGGCGCTGTTGTTCCGGCTTGCCGTAGAACAGTTCCTCGATCTGGGCGCGTTTCATCAGGACGTGTGCTTTCTGCTCCGAGCCACCGGCGACTCAGACGACGCGGCGTGCGCCGCCCTCGGCGGCGATGGCGGCGAGCAGCGTCGTCCACGGCGTTCCCTGCTCGAGCCGCCCGCAGACAGCGAGCGCCGTCGGGCTGAGCGTGGGCGCCAGCAGCAGGCGCGACATCACCGCGGCGCGCGAGCCAATCAGCTTCATCACCACGCCGCGCTCGATCTCGCCGCGCGCGTTGGCCAGCCCCAGCGCCGATTCCCAGGCGCTCTCGCGCGCGACTTCGAGCGAGAACAGGCTGATCATCTCGTCCAGCTCGCCGGCGCAGTCGTCGAGCGCGGTCAGCCCCGGCGCATAGAGGCTCGCCAGCTGCGTCGTGGCGCGCTCGGTGACCGAGCCGAGGACCCGGTTGACGGCGGAGTGATCGCGGTAGCGGCCCGCGCGGTCGGGATCGATCGACACGCCGAAGAGGGCGTAGGCGAGATCGTGATTGACGTGCGCGTTGACGCCGAGGAACACATTCTGCAGCACCAGGGTGCGGCCGGCGGCCGCGGCGTCGAAACAGAGCAGCCACGCCCTCGGCACCCGGGCTCGCTCTCCGGCCTCGTAGGCGTCGAACGCTTCGCGGTACAGGTTCGCGAAGGCGACAGCATAGCGGTGCACCCACTCGGGATCGTCGAAGGCGCGGGCCTCCACCTGCCGGCGCATCTCTGACGAGACGACGCGGTAGAGGGTGAGGAACATGCAGCGCCGATCCTGGCGCTCGCGAAGCTCCGATTCCAGCAGCCCGAGGCCGTTGACGACGTCGTCGAGCGTTCGAAATGGCGCCGAGGGCATGGGTGATGTCACGTGCCGATCACACCAACGGCTGCGACGGCTGGCGCTCCCGCACGGCGGGAGTAGGAGTGGGAGTGGGACTGGAGCCCGGCTCGGGGCGCACCCAGAAGATGCCGAGCAGCTGACCCGCCTCGCGCAGGCGGGCGATCTCGGAACTGGTCCGCACCGAGTTGATCGCGCGGGTCAGGACGTTGGTGGTGACGCTGGTGTCGTGCGGCAGCGTCTCGATTTCCTCGGGCGACAGCGCATCGAGATCGACGAGCGTGCGGATGCCGAAGCGCCGGAGATCCTTGACACCGTCGCCGAAGTAGACGCACAGCTTGGCCTGAAGGATCCAGTCGATCAGCTGCCGGCCGCTGTACGGCGTCTTCAGCAGCAGCGGCACGAAATCAGCGGTGGCCAGGTCGTAGCAGGTATCGACGCCGAGCTCCTCGAACCGGAGGACGTCGTGCGCTTCGATGCCCTCGATCATCTCGAGCGGCGCCGACCGGACGCTCGGGTCGGTCGCCTGGCCGAGCATCGGTACCTTGTCGGACAGGAACCTCATGCCGCGCTGCGGGAAGATGCCGATGACAAAGGCCAGCGCCGGCCAGATGTTCGCGGTGATGCCGCCGTCCGCCGAGTCGCCCCCCGACAGCGCCGAATAGGCGTTGTAGATCACCATCGCCACGACGGCGGCGTAGATCACCCGAAGGCTGAAGCCGTAGTACAGCGTCGGCGAGAGGTCGCCGAGCGCGTACCGCCGGTAGATGTGCAGCAGCCCCGAGAGATACACGCCGAGGAACGCCATCGCGAAGACGATCCGCGATCCCTTCTGCGGGAACTCGACATCCGACATCGTCACGGTCGGGAAGTCGCCGTTGGCGAGCCCGATTTCGCGGCTGAAGAAGAGCAGGGCCAGGCCGATGCAGGCGATGATCGACGCGTAGGCCACGCCGAGGAGGTAGGCGGGAAACCCATCCGGTGCGTACGCCTTCGCATAGGCGGGGTCGATGTTCAGGATCGCCAGCATCCGGTTGACTTCGATCACGCGGCGCTGGCGCCGCCAGAAGAAGTAGGCCGCCGCCGTGAGCGGCAGGAACAGGTACAGCACGATGGCCACGAATAGTTTGAATGCGGCCACCGATCCCATGGTCATCACTCGCTCCCGGCGTGGCTGCCGCGACCCGACGAGCGCGTCCATGCGCGCTGCACGCCAGCCGACAGCCGCGTCGATTCTGTCTCGAAGTGGTGGCCATTCTGCCACGAAGATCGAACGAGGCGAAGTAAGGGATGCGAAAGTTGGCCGCCGGCGGTCAGAAGGGGACTCGATGTTGTGCAACGCACCTTGACACGGTTCTGTGCGCTCCCCATAATCCGCCCACCGCTACAACCATGCCTTACGACACGATTTTTTCGCCGCTCCAACTCCGTTCGCTCAAGCTGAAGAACCGCATCCTGCGCTCGAATGTCGCCGGGCGGTTCGATCAGTACGATGGCAGCGGCGCGCAGCCGCGCATCAACTGGGAGCTGAAGTTCGCGCGCGGCGGGGTCGGCGCGATCATCTCGTCCTTCGTGCCGGTGCACCCGCGCGGGCGGATTCTGCCCAATTACGCGACGATCGTCAGCGACGATCGGATTCCGTTCTGGCGGGAGCTCGGCCGTAAGGTGCACGAGCACGACTGCAACTACATCTTGCAGCTCAGCCATGGCGGCCGCCAGCGGGACATCCCGACAATCGACTACCCGGTAGGGCTGAGCTCCACCGACAAGATGGAGCCCCTTCACGGGTTCGAGTGCGAGCGGATGACGACGGCGCAGATCAAGGAAACGGTGGACGCCTTCGCCGAGGGCGCCCGGCGCGCACGCGACGCGGGGCTCGACGGCGTCGAGCTGCACGGCGCCAACGGCTACCTCATCACCCAGTTCCTCAGCTCGGGCATCAACGATCGCACCGACGAGTACGGCGGCGTCCTCGCCAACCGCGCCAGGTTCGTGCGCGAGATCGTCCAGGCGATCCGCAAGCGCGTCGGCCGCGACTTCCACCTGCAGATGAAGATCAGCGCCACCGAGTTCAACAACGCGCTGCTGCAGGACGAAAAGCCGGGCAACACGGTCGAGGATTCGATTCAAGTCTGCCAGTGGTTGAAGGAGGACGGCGTGGACGCGATCCACGTGTCCTCGGGCGCGTCGTTCCCGCACCCGCGCAATCCTGCCGGCGACCTGCCGATCGAGGAGCTGCGCAAGACCTACGACAGCCTGATCTCGAGCGGCGTCCTGGCGCTGCGCAACTACCTGATCTTCCGCGGGCGCCTGACCAGCGAGCTGTTCAAGGACGCGTGGGAACGGGCGCGCGGACCGCGCGACCAGATCGAGGGGCTGAACCTGCCCGATGCGCGGAAGATCAAGAAGGCGGTGGGGGATCTGCCGGTCTTCTGCACCGGCGGCTTCCAGACCGCCGCGATCATCGAAGAGGCGATCAAGCGCGGCGACTGCGATGCGGTGACGATCGCGCGCCCGCTCATCGCCAACAACGATCTGGTGCAGCAGTTCGCGAACGGCATCGGACGGCCCCAGAACCCGTGCACCTACTGCAACAAGTGCCTCGTTAACGCTCCCGAGAACCCGCTCGGCTGCTACGAAGAGAGCCGGTTCCCGTCGCGCGACGCAATGGTCCAGGAGATCCTGAGCGTTTACTATCCGCCGCCGTTCCAAGCGTGACCGAGAAGCACCTCACGGTCATCCTTTACGGATCCGACCGGAACCTCTGGAACGGCGCGCCGGTGCAGGTGCGCGTCACCGACCTGTTCGCGCCCGGCGGACCGCGGCTGCTGCCGCAGGTCGACCGTCGCGCCGGCGACCTTACCGCGGACGCTGAATCCGGTTGGGGCCACGACGGCGCGGGCGGGGCGGCTGCGGCCGGCGGGGCCGGCGCCCGCTCGATCGCGGCGGCGTCGGAAGTGAGACGTTCTCGCTTCTAACTTCATTCAGGGTCGATGTCATGAGGACTGATAGCCATCGCGGCCTGCCGTGGGTTGTCCTGGTGGCCGTTCTCGGGGCCGCCGCCGCTGGCGGCGCTTACGGGCTGCTCGGCTCGGCAGCGCAAGCGGAAGACCCGATCGAGGATCACTTCAAGTACGGATCGATCGGCACGGAGCCGACCGTCGGCATCCCGTCGGCACTGTGGCGGGTACTGCCGATCGTCTTCGAGGACAAGCTGCCGAAGCGGCCCGGCACCGGGTGGGAGCGCCTCGGCTTCCTCAACGAAGGGACCGGACGGCCGCGGCCGATCGGCACGACCGAGAAGGGCGCACGCGTCGGCCTCAACTGCGCGACCTGCCACGTCGGCACGCTGCGCGATGCGCCGGGAGCGTCGCCGAGGATTGTGCTCGGCATGCCGGCGCACCAGATGGACCTGCAGGGCTACGCGAGATTCCTGACCGCGGCGGCCGATGATCCACGGTTCACTGCGAGCAACCTGATCGATGCGATCGTGAAGATCGATCCTGATTTCTCATGGTGGGACCGACTCAGCTACCGCGTCTTCGTCGTCGCCGCGACCAAAAAAGGCGTGCGCCGCCTCACCGAGCAGAACGCGTGGTTCGACAAGCGTCCGCCGCAGGGGCCGGGCCGCGTCGACACGTTCAACCCGTACAAGCGGCTGCTCGGGATGGACATCAACGCCGACAACACCGTGGGCACCGCCGACCTGCCCTCGCTCTGGAACCAGCGGCCGCGCCAGGGCCTCTGGCTCCACTGGGACGGCAACAACGACTCGGTGGAGGAGCGGAACAAGAGCGCGGCGATCGGCGCCGGCGCGACGCCGGAATCGCTGGACGTCGCCGCGCTCAAGCGCATCGAGGACTGGATTCTCGACCTGAAGCCGCCGGCGTTTCCCGCCGCCCGCCTGAGGCCGCCAATCGTCGAGCGAGGGCGGCAGGTCTACCAGACCGCGTGCGCGAGCTGCCACGACCTGGGGAGCGCCAGGGTGGGGCAGGTGGTCGAGATCGGCGACATCAAGACCGATCCCGAGCGGTTGAACTCGTTCACGCCCGAGCTGGCGACGCGGATGAACACGATCGGGACCGGCTATCCGTGGCGCTTCACCCACTTCCGCAAGACCAATGGCTACTCCAACATGCCGCTCGACGGCATCTGGCTGCGCGCGCCGTACCTGCACAACGG
>Ga0075421_100005196_pt1 | contig 15713 bp, 7 predicted proteins | sample SoiMetdeltSBSDD5_FD_75292 | JGI IMG/M metagenome (GOLD analysis project Ga0075421, IMG submission 75292) | Bulk soil microbial communities from a Populus tree surrounding site in Tennessee, USA - Soil MetaG P. deltoides SBSDD5 | ecosystem: Environmental > Terrestrial > Soil > Tree plantation...
CTCGAAGCCACTGGCCAGCCCACACATGGAGCGCGCCTGACCTTGTCGCCATTGGGTAGAACAACTGATTCCACAGACGAAGGCAAGTACGAGTTCCAAAACGTGCCTCCCGGCACATACGAAATCGTGGCCCATAGCACCGGTTTGTCGGATGAACGTCAGAGTGTTCAATTGGCTGCGGCCGAGACGGAAACCGTTGATTTCAAGCTGCGTGTAGCTCCGGTTCATGAGACCGTCACGGTGACGGCAACCGGGCGCGAGGTGGCCAATCTCGACCTTGTGCAGTCCGTTGCGGCGCTTGACCAGACTGAATTGCCGTTGAAGAGTTCCGCCTCGCTCGGCGAGGTGCTGGAAGGGCAGACCGGCGTTTCCAAGCGTAGTTTCGGCCCTGGAAATTCGAGGCCCGTGATTCGCGGTTTCGACGGGGACCGGGTCTTGATTCTAAGCGACGGCATCAGCAGCGGATCCCTGTCGTACCAATCGGGCGACCACGGCGAACCGATCGACGTGAACAAACTGGAACGGCTGGAGGTCGTACGCGGCCCGGCGACGCTGCTGTATGGCTCGAGCGCGATCGGGGGCGTGGTCAACGCGATATCGCGGCATGATGTCTTTCACCAGCATGCTCACGATGGTGTCCGTGGGTATATCACCGGTGCCGGCGGCTCGAACAATGGGTTAGGCGGAGGTAGCGCTGGATTTGAATTTGGGATAAAGAACTGGGAATTCTGGGGGTCGGGCGGCGGGCAGCGCACTGGCGACTACAATACGCCGCTCGGAAAAGTGCGGAACTCGCAGACCCGCGTGACTCAAACCAACGGCGGCCTGGGCCACTACGGCGAGCAGGGTTTCGTTAACTTCGATTATGGGTTTACCGACGCCCGCTACGGAATCCCGGTTAATCCCGAGGAAGAGGATCCCGAAGCCGCCGACCTGTTGTTGCGCCGGCATAACTATCGCGTCAACGCCGGAGTCAAGAACGTTGGCCCCTTCGAGAGCGTGTTGGTGCGCCTGAACTACTCCGATTACAACCATCAGGAGATTGCCGGAGGAGAGACGGAGACAAGCTTCTTCAACAAACTCTTCAGTTACCGTACGGTATTCGACCAGAAAAAGCATGGCCGGCTGGGTGGAAGCTTCGGATTCTCGGGACTGTACCGGGACTACAAGACGGTGGGCGAGGAGTCCATCACGCCCCCAACGACGCAGAATAATTTCGCAGTATTCGGGTTGGAGAGTATCGATTTCGAAAAAACGCACGTGCAGTTCGGCGGGCGTGTGGAATACAACGGTTATTCCCCAATGGAATTGCGGAGTCGCTCCTTTACCGGATTCTCCGGATCGGCCGGTCTAAGTCACCGTCTGTGGAAGGATGGGGCGTTCGTGGCCAACTATTCCCATTCGTATCGGGCGCCCTCACTCGAGGAGCTGTACAACAACGGCCCTCATCCCGGCAACCTTACGTTCGAAGTGGGGAATCCCGATCTCAGAAGCGAGAAGAACAACGGCCTCGATCTGTCATTGCGCCACCAGTCGTCCCGCTTACACGGCGAGTTGAATTTCTTCTACTATCGCATTCAACGGTTTATTTACCTGGCGCCCACGGGTAACATCGAGGACGGGCTTATCGAAGCCGACTACTTACAAGCGAACAGCCGATTCACCGGCGGCGAGGCGCGGCTGGACTTGGGAGTACACCGGAATCTCTGGATCAACCTTGGCGCCGATTTGGTGAACGCACGTCTCTTCAACGCACACACGTTTCTGCCGCGAATTCCTCCACTGCGGGGCCGGATCGGCGTAGATGGCCGCTACAAGGGATTGAGCGTCAGGCCAGAACTTGTGATGGCATATGCACAGAACAAGATCTTCGAGACTGAGACTCCTACGGCGGGTTACGCCTACGTGAACCTGATCGGATCGTATACCATCGCGCGGTCGCACCACCTGCACATTCTCTCGGCAAACCTGTTCAACGCGGGCGACCGGCTGTATCGCAACCACTTGTCTTTCATAAAGGACTACGCGCCGGAGATCGGCCGCGGTGTCCGGTTCAGCTACACTGTGCAATTTTTCTAACAGCCGCTTCCCGCTGTTCCGCGGTTGCCAGTGAGCCGGCGGCCGCGGTCAATACCGCCGGGACAACCTATCAAAAGACATACTTGAGCCCCAATTGCATTTCGCGGTTGTTCGAAATGGTGCCCCCAATGCGGCCAAGGTCGGCTGCGCCCAATGCGCGAGAGGGCGCGGAAAATTGAGGCGTGTTTAAGAAGTTGAAGGCTTCAAACCGGAATTGAATCCGATGGCCTTCATGGGGGACAAACTCTTTGAAGCAAGCGAAGTCCCAAGTTTTCTGGCCCGGTGCGTCGAATAGAGAGACACCCGCGTTGCCATAGCCCTTCGGCCCAAGATAGATCCCTTCGCCAGCGCAGCCATCGCATTTGGAACGAACGAATGCCGATGTATCGAACCAACGATCAATCGTGCGGTTCTCCCAAACGCGGTCAATTTTCCCGCCGGTGGCGACATGCGGCCGCGAGAAAGAAGATGGGCCGGTATTCAGGGAATCGCCATTCTGAGATACGGTCACGGGCAGGCCCGAAGTAAGCTGCACAATTCCGTTAATGGCCCAGCCGCCGAGGATCCACCCCTTTGGACCGCTCGCTCCTCTTAGCCACGGAATTTCCCAGATGTGCGAAAAGACGAACCGGAAGCGCTGGTCGATTTGCGACCGGCCATAGTCGCCCAACCGGTTGCGGGGATCCTGCGAATAGCTGTTGCCGAAGGGCCCGCCTTCGTTCACTCCGTATCCGATATACATCGCCTTCTGAAAATTGAACGAGGCGTTGAAGGTAAGCCCGCGCGAATAGCGCTTCTCGGCCCGTAGCTGCATGGCATGGTAATTCGAATTCGTCCAGGATTCCAGCCGGCGCACCGTGCCCAAAGGTAGCAGCGTATTGGCATTGCGCGAGTCCACATAGAACTGATACGGGCGGCGGCCCTGAACCGCACCAGCGGCTGGGTCAGGATTGTTCCAGTTTTGAACCGGCATGTCGAGGTGGGATCCGGCGCTGCCAACATAAGCGATGCCGGTCACGAAATTCTGCCCGAAACTGCGCTCGATCTCGGTAGTCCATTGCCAAATTTTGTTGTTGAGGTACATCGAGCGGTTGTCACGATCCGCCTGCAACCATCCAAGCATGACGATTGCCGCGGGCCCGCCGCCGACAGGCGATCCCGCAAAAGGCCGTTCGATGGTGGCAGTCGGATTATTTCGATCGTTCTGGAAAACCGTAGAACCGGAAAATGGGGGGTTCAAGCCGAGAATGTTGAAATTGTTGGTTTGTTGCGGGGAGTAGAAAAGACCGGAGCCCATGCGGACCACGGTGCGGTCGTTCAGCCGGTAAACGATGCCGATGCGCGGCATAATCTGTTTCCAGTTGATGTCGTATAGAGCCTCACTCACGCTCGGATTCGGTACCAGTTTTGGGTACGCGACGCCGCCGATGGTAGTCATATCGCTATTGGCGAAAGATAGATTCCGGATTCGTCCGTTGGCGTCGGTGACCGCGCCATACCAGTCCCAGCGAACGCCGAAGTTCACGGTCAACCGCGCACTCGCCTTCCAGTCGTCGAGCCAGTAAAGACCAAATTTCTGCTGGTGTATGTCGTTGGTTGGAACGCCTTCCGCCGAATTCGCGTTGAGCGGAATGCCCAACAGAAACGCTCCGAAGGCGTCCGGAATGCCCGTGATGTCAGGGGAAAAAGTCAGTTGCCCCCGTGGCAGATTGGACGCCTCGTTAACGACGGGGCTGTTCCGCCATTGTCCGCCAAACTTGAAATTGTGGCGGCCGCGGTTGATGGAAACGGAATCGGCGACCTCGGAGGTTTCGTTCGTGTTGAACGTAACATTAGCCGAGCCGATGCCGGCGAATGCCGTGATGTTGATATTGGGCAGACCTTCTTCGCGCGGAGTGAGCGTGCGATTGCCGTCACCGGTGACTCGCATGTCGAGCCCAAGATCGCGGTGAGTAAAGTCGGTATTGGTCTGAAAGGCCACCTGGTTAGCGCGGATGCGGTTGTAGCCGACGCGAAGATCGTTCAATACGCGTGGGCTCACGACCCACGAATAACCCACACCGATGTTCTGTGCGCGGAACTCGGTCGTGAATTGGTTCACGCGAAGAATAGGATTGTTCAACCAGCGCGAGGGAACGATGACGTAGCGGCCGAAAATCCGGTGATTGTCATTGAAGCGATGATCGACGCGGGCGAGATATTGGTTGGAGTCGAGTTCCTGATCGTTGGTACCGACCAGATTCTGCGTGGAATTCTGGGCGCGAGCCTGGTCGTCGAAGTTGGGCAAAGGCATGAAGCCTCCTTCGGCGAGCGGTGTTCCCTTGGTAGCCGTGAGGATGTTGCGCGACGCCGGATTGATCATGCTCTGCGGAATGATGTTGTTGGGAAACGGCGTGGAGGAGCCGGGAGCGCGTATGGCGCGCGATACCGCCGGATTGGGGTACCAGCGGTTCCCGGGGATGAGAATCTCCGAGAGATCGCCGTTGCGCATCGCAACCGTGGGAACCGTCGTTCGCGAGGGCGTGCCGCGGCGCTCGCGCCGTCCCTCGTAGTTTACGAGAAAGAACGTCTTGTCCCGCTTGATTGGTCCGGAAAATACGCCGCCAAACTGATTGCGGCGGAGTTTGTTCTTGGGCTGGCCGGGGGCGAGGAAGAAGCCCCGCGCGTCTAAAGTGTCATTGCGAAGAAATTCGAACGCCGCGCCGTGCCAAAGGTTGGTTCCGCTCTTGATCGCCACGTTAGCCTGCGCGCCCGAGTTCATCCCATACTCAGCGGAATAGACCGCGCTTTGGATCTTGAACTCCTCCATGGCTTCGATGGAAGGAACGAAGAGCATCGATGACTTGAATCCATCCGTCGCCGAAACGCCGTCGAGCGTAATGTTCTGATTGGCGTCCCGCTGGCCGTTGGCGGAAATTCCCACGATCTGGCCGGGCATCGCGCGCGTGCCGATCGTCGAATTGCCATCGACGCCCATGCGGGCCGAACCGTATACAACCCCGGGCATCAAAGTAGCCGCCTGCGCGAAGTTGCGGCCGTTAAGGGGAAGCTCGATGATTCGCTTGTTGTCGATGACCGAGCCCAGTGTGGCATCCTCGGTTTTGAGCAATGGCAAAGCCGAAGACACCTCGATCGTCTCCGTCTGCTGGCCGACCTGCAGTTGAAAATCGACGCGTGCCTTTTGATTTAACTCAAGCGGTATGTTCCGGCGAACCTCGGTCTTGAAGCCGCGAGCGGCACAAGTAACTTCGTAAGTGCCGGACTCAACCAGAGGAAAAATGTAGTTCCCCGTGTCGTTGGTCGTCGTGGTGCGTATGTCGCCCGTTTCGCCGCGCTTCGCACTGATTGTGGCGCCAGGCACAATGGCCCCGGTGGCGTCGGTGACCAGGCCGAGAATCTGGGTAGAAGCCGTCTGAGCGGAAGCTCCAGCGGCGGCAATCAGAACCAAAGCGAAAAGACGCATTGTCCTAGCTCCCTTCAACAACGATTGGTCCACATTATACGCGTGGCATGAGATGACCGGGGACGAGGATCGACACGGGGTGTGAACGATTCAATGTCCCTGGAACAGCGTTCCCGCACCGGTGGGCGGCATTGCATGGCAACTGAAGTGCAAATATCCGGTAGTGTGCGCTTTTGGACAATGCCGGATCATAGGCTTAGCTCTAAGCTGTGGGAAGATTTTTCCTGCCGCCGATGTAGCGTTGTTGATTCTATTCAGCTTGTGCGTATTTGCACAATCGGGGCCGAAAGTTGCCGATGGTGCAAAGGATCCATTAAACCGCGACTCACCGCAAAGCTCGATTTCCTCGTTTCTGGAGGCCTGCCGCTCGAAGAACTACGCTCAGGGGAGAATGTATCTCGATCTCGGAAAACTTCGGGAAGAGGAAAGTTTAGAGCAGGGTCCGCAACTCGCGGAGCAGTTGGAACAACTCCTGGCGCACAATGGCCGTTTCGATCTTGGCGCTCTCAGCCGCGATCCTGACGGTGACCAGAAAGACGGGCTGCCGAGGACGCGCGAGCGCGTGGCCTCCTTCACGGTCAAGGGAAAGATCATTGAGATACAGCTAGAACGCATTCCCATTCGACCTGGATCGTTGGTATGGTTGTTCTCCGCCGACAGCGTTGCGGCATTGCCGCAACTCGCCGGGGTGGCTGGAAATTCGGCTGTCGAAAGGCACGTGCCAGCCCCGCTAGTAGGTTGGAAGCTGGTGAACACTTCGCTGTGGCGTTGGATCGCACTGATCCTGCTTGCCGCGGCGCTGGCAGTACTTTCCGGTGCGCTATCGCGATTGGTGCTTTTGATTTTGGAGCCTGCGGTGAAGCGGGTCTCGCCTGATATTCAAAAGCAGTCGATGGAAGCGTTCATCGCACCACTACGGCTCTTGCTTGGCGTGACCGCGTTTCGTGCGGCGATGGAAATGATTGGGCCTTCCGCGCAATTGCACCTCTATCTGGTGCGATTTCTGGGAATGCTGTTTTTCTTCGGGCTCGCTTGGCTGGCAATGCGGGTCATTGACTTGGTGATTGGCCGCTTGCGTATTGCAATGGAGGCGAAGCATCAGACCTTCGCCTCCTCTGTGTTACCCCTCGCGTCGCGAGTAGTGAATGTGATCATCGTGCTGACTGCGATTGCGGCCGTGCTCAGCAATTGGGGATATGACACAACGACAATCCTCGCAGGACTCGGTGTCGGTGGTTTAGCGATTGCGCTCGCCGCACAGAAGACAATCGAAAATCTATTCGGCGGTGTTTCCGTTATCACCGACCGGCCCGTACTCGTGGGCGACCTATGCAAATTCGATAACCGTGTAGGAACAGTGGAAGACATTGGCTTACGTTCGACACGCATCCGAACCGCGGATCGAACCTTGGTCACTGTTCCCAATGCGCAATTCTCTTCAATGATGCTGGAGAACCTCTCCAGACGCGACAAGATGCTGTTCCAGTTCACGCTCAATCTGCGACGCGACACAAGACCAGATCAAGTGCGAGAGCTGCTGGACGACATCACAAGGATTCTCACGAAATATCCCACCGTGGAGGAAGGCGCCCTACCGGTGCGTTTTGTTGGTGTAGGAACATACTCGCTTGATTTGGAAATATCCGCCTATGTGCAGACTAGCGACGCCGACGAGTTTTTGAAGATCCAACAGGACCTTCTTTTGAGAATTCTCGATGCGGTCGAGGCGGCAGGAACGGCGTTGGCTCTGCCCACTCAGGCAAGTGTCCAATACTCCTATAAACCCGCTGCGCACGCGAATGGCCCGTCTGCCATGAAGTAATCCGGTTTTGTGTGTTCATCGGGCACCACGCAGCTTGATGTAGAGCGCGATCTCACGGCCTAACTCATCAGGCTTCCGCCAGCTGACATCGCCGGAGAAATCGGTTCGTAGGCGCGAGCGCTCCGACGGCGGGCAAAGGACGAGGTGGGGTGAAGCGATGGAATCCGGCGTTGCATCAATAACTTGTTTGTTTTCCGTGCGGCTATCTGGTTTTAACTCCCGCCTCCTACCATCAGGCTCCTTTTAGCAGAAACAACCGCCCTTCAGTCATTGTCCAAATAGTGGTCCGACGCGGCGAAGGAGCTTTCGAGGCACGGGCCCTAGCGCTTTCGCCTTTGATGAATCCACAGCAGTTATAGATCGGAGAGATGAAATGCCTCATGCTACGAACATGACCGAAGAGATGCGCCAGTGCATTCAGGAATGTCTGTCGTGTCATGCGATATGTCTTGAAACTGTCCAGCACTGCTTGCGCATGGGCGGGAAGCACGCGGAGTCGCGGCACATCGGAACGCTACTCGCCTGCGCTGAGATCTGCCAGAGCAGCGCCAATATCATGCTGGCTGGCTCCGAACTCCACACCGCGAGTTGCGGCGCCTGCGCGGAAATCTGCCGGGAGTGCGCCGAAGAGTGCCGCCACATGGCGAAAGGCGACCAGACCATGACCAGGTGTGCGGACACCTGCTCTAAATGCGCCGAGATGTGTGATCGAATGGCCCACGCGGCCGCTTAGGCGTCGCTTCCTCGCGGTCGACATTGACGCGACGACTCGCAGCCTGTCAAACGCTGTTTCCGTGATCTCGAATGCGTTGCGGCTCTGCGTGGCGGAGCTTCGAAACTCGAAGTTTGAGAGAATTCAATCCATGCACTTTCGAAAGATTCTTGTGAAGATCGCCGCATTGTTGGTCATCGCCTCGCCGCTCGTGACTGCCGCGGCTCCCAGCATGACCGTCTATAAGACCCCGACATGCGGCTGTTGCGGCAAATGGGTTGAGCACATGAAGGCAAACGGCTTCCAGGTGATTGTGCACGACGTTCCAAGCACCGCCGCCTTTCGCCGGAAACAGGGCATTCCAGATCGACTGCAAAGTTGCCACACGGCAGTTGTGAACGGTTACACGATCGAGGGCCACGTTCCCGCGGCTGACGTCAAGCGGCTGCTTTCCGAGAAGCCCAAAGCGGTGGGTATTGTGGTCCCGGGAATGCCGATGGGTTCGCCCGGCATGGAAGGAGCGCGCAGCGATTCTTATTCCGTCATCTTACTTGGTGAAAATGGTTCGGAAACCGTATATCAGCGATATGCGGGCAAGTAAACCCGAATCTGCACTATCGAACCGCCCTCATCGGATCAGCATGACAGGAGCCTGCCAGTAGGCCGCCTTCTTCGCATTGGGGTCCAGTACGGTGACTTGGCAAAGATATTCGCCTTCGTCCAACTTGGTAAGTGGAAAGCTGAACTTCAGCGGCATGGTCTTTAGACGGTTGGCGGCGGCATCTTCGACCTGCAGGGGCGCCGTCTCGAACGCCTTGTGCCCATCACGGAAGAAGGTGACGAACGCCAGCATCGGCTGTGCTGCTTCGACGTCTTGCTGATAGGCCTCCAGGAACACATACATCTCCTTGGCCTTGCTGAAGACGCGGGTCACCGAAGGAATCAGCTTTTGGCCGTCCTGCACGAGAGGGCTCGTCAAGTGGGCGCGCGCGCCCTTGTCTTTGCCCGCCGTGAAGAGAGCTTCGCTCATTTCGACACGCTGGCTGCTCAAGACCACCGAACTGATGGCCACGCGCGCCTGCTCTTTGTTCAGGTTGGGAATTGTGAACGGCATTTCGTAAGTGCCGATGCGCCCCGTTTCGGCATCGCGGGCGAGGAACTTAATGCGGTATTTGCCCGGCAACAGCGTGAAGCCCGTATCGTATTGGATCGGGCGGCGCGCGAGTTCGGCCGCCGTTTCGCCGGAGAGTTTGATGTCGACCTTGTCACGGACGTTGGCGACGGTGGACCCGTACTCGTCTTTGATCTCGCCCAAAAAGTCGATCAACGTACGTTCCGCGCCCCTGCGGCGCGCCAACGCAAGTTCGCTGCCGGGAATCTTTACCACCAGCGGAACGAAATACTCAGCGCGGTTGAGCTGGAAATAGCCAAGCTCCATGGCGATGGTCAGTTCGGTGATCGGATCGCCGAGCATCAACGCGTCCTCCAATTGACGCTCTTTGTCCGCCGCCGTGAACTTGCTGAAGACCTTTTGCGCGTAGTAGCCCTGCCGGTAGTCGAGAGTTGCGGCGGCGCCGTTGTTGAGTGTGATCTTGATTTTCCGGAACTTGCCGTCGGGGTTTGCATTCGTGGCGTAGTAGCCAAGAATGTAGTAGCTCGAAGTCGATCGCTGGGCCTGCACAATGCCTTGGGAAAGGTCGTTGTTGTCAAGCATTGCCTTCCCGCCGGTGTCCGCCGCCAGCGTCCAGAGGGTGTCCTGCGAACGCTGCAGAGAATTCATTCCGGCGGTTGCGGTGACACCGGAATAGGTGGCGACTCCGCCGGGAGAGCCCGACGTCGCATCGCCCATCGGCGCTTGTGCCACCAGGCCGCGCGCGTCCACGGGCCAAAAGGAGACACCGGCTCGAATTGCCGCGTTGATGGTGGCGTGGAGTTGCGCCTGATTGCTGGCGCCGTTGAGACGCAAGCCGCTGGCGAAGTACAAGAGCGACTTTTTTTCATTGAGCCGTCCGAGCATGGTAGCGGCCGTTTGCAGCGCTGCCAGTTGGCGGTCCGTGAAAAAGATGTTGAACTCGGCGTCGCTTTGGCCGAACGCGGCGCCTGTGTCGGCAACAGTGGGCGCGTTCTCGTCCTCGCCCACGATGAGAGTTTCGATCGTCGCCAGGAGGCGCTCCCGGTCATCGGTGAAATCTTCCAGCACCTGTACCGCACCTCCCACGTAGGCCATAATGGCCACCCGATCGGCGGCGCTCATCTGCGATCGCACGAAGCGCTTCGCAGCATTGAAAGCGCGATACTGATCGGGCGGCGGCATGGCCGACTGATCGAAATAGAGAGCGAGCAGGCGGCGGTCGCGATAGCGGATATCTCCGGGCGGTGATGGCGCAATCTGTGTACGGGCGAGGCGGGGAAGCGGAGGGACGCGCAAAGTTTCGGCAACAGGCGCCGCCGCTGGGTTCGGGGTGAGTTCCTGAAACTCGAAGAACTTGATGCTTTGCGGCGCGCCGTCTTCGGTGAGAGTGAAATCGTTGGCCGTTAGTCCAGTAATGGGGTTACCACTTTTATCCTTCACAGTCACGGTCTCGATCACCAGCTGCGTGGTGGACTTGAAGGTGACGTCCTGCGCCGAAGCTGCAGCGGCGAACAGGAGAAAGGCGTAGCAGCGTACGGTGGCCATCGGTTAGAACCTCATCCGGAATGTGACTTGCGCGCTTCGCATCGGGTTCGTTGCGTTCGGCAATCCGAACTGCGCGTTACCGGTGACCGTATTCCAACTGGGAAAGGTGGGCGTATTGGTCGTGTTCGTCGCGTCGATGCGAAGGTCCATGCTGATCCGGTCCGAAGAACGAAACGTACGGGAGAGGGAAGAGTTTACGGAGAACTGGCGCGGCCCCTCGATGGAGTTGCGGCCCGCATTTCCCCACTGGCCAGGCGCGGGGGCAATGTAGGCAGCTGGATTCAAGAAAAAGCCTGGCGGAGCTTCGTAGAGCGGCGCTCCCGTGTGGTCCGGGCGCAAGCTGCCGTTGACGCCCGTGCCGGGAATCGCTCCGGGAATGATTGGCGTGAGTGGCAAGCCGGTGCCCCAGGTGATCTGCGAGCCGAGCGTCCATTCTTTCAGTAGGGCCGCCATCTTTCCACGCGCAAGCGCGCCGCCACGCAGTCCCATGCCAGTCGTGTATTGGATGCTGGTACCGACGAGATGCCGCTGATCGAAGTTGGAGCGGCCACGCTCGGCGCGAAGGTCAAGCCAGTTCTGGGCGATCATGGCGCGACCGCGCCCGCCGAGCAGCGCATTATCGATCGACTTCGCCCAGGTATATTGCACCTGCGCCGTGAAGCCGCTGCGCAAACGGCGGCGCAATTGCGCAGTGCCAGCGTGGCGGATCGAGTTGCCGTTCGACGCGAGGTACGTGAATCCCGAGGGAATCGCCGCGGCTAATGGAAAAGTATTGGGCAGAACTTGTTGCTGTGCTCGCGTTCCTTTCCCGCCGGTGTAACCGGCCATCATCTGCATTCCCGCGGGAAGATCGCGCTGCACCGAGAGCTGCCACGTTTGCGAGTAACCAGTGCGAAAGCCGGGATCGACTGCATAAGTCGTGGTGCTGGTGGTTCCGGCCGAGGAGAATCCGTTGGCGAGGGTCAACGGTGTGGATGGTCCGTTCGAAACACGCAGGCTCTTGGAAAGCGGAGCCTGCTGCGCCATTTCCGTGGCGATGGGTTGATAGATCGAGGTGTCGTAGTAGACTCCATAGCCACCTCGAACGACTGTCGAGGTCGCCGCGCTAGGCCGCCAGGAGAAACCAATACGCGGGGCGAGGTTATTGCGGTCCGGCCGTGGCAGTGTCGCGTTCGGCGTTGCAGCGGCGAATCCCGATGCGATGTCGAGATTTACCAGCCGTCCGTACTTTTCGCTCACGGGCGACCAGTATTCCCACCGTACGCCAGCGTTGATCGTGAGACCTGGATTCACGCGCCAGTCGTCGTTGACGAACACTTCGCTGATGCGGCCCCGCAGATACTTGTCGGCATTGCCGAATGCGATGGAGCTTGTGTCCGGAACCCCGAGCAGGAAACCGGCGAAATCGTTGCCTGCCGCGGCGCCCGTGAACGTAAACGTTCCGCGAGCGTCCTGCTGCGACAGCAGATTGAACTGTTGGCGGCGGAGCGTGACACCGGTTTGAATGTTGTGGCCGCCTCGGTTGACGAATAGATCCGTGGAAAATCCTGCCGTCTGATTGCGGACCAGCGAGGCTTGAGCGCTCAGGAGCGGGCTAATGCCGCTGGTGAAATTCAGATTCGGAGGTCCCCAATTCACCGGCTCCTGATTGTTGCCGCCGATGCCGGCGATTGCCGACACGTTCTCCCGATGGGAAAAATAGGGTGTGACGCGAGTGGTCAGCCGGCTGAAGGTGAGTGAGGTATTGATGAAGGCGCGCGGACTGAGGGTGCGGCGATAGCCTGCCGAGGCGTTGATGCCGGTCACACTCCCGGTGTCGAGAAAGCCGAAGAGATCGGGTGTGTCGGTACGCGTGCTTTGCCAGGCAAAACTGCCGAAGAAGAAGTTTCGCCGCACCTGCTTGTTGGCGCGTGTTTGCAGGTCGTCCTGGTGATAGCCGCTGACGATGGGCACTTGAAAGTTGTAACGCGAATTGCCGGAGAAGTTCGGCTCCGGGTACAGGCGTAACAAAGCGGTCGCTTGCGGGCTGATCCGGCTCGACGGAACGATATTGCCGGGAAGCGGATCTCCGGTGAGTGGATCGCGGATCGGTTGCGCGAAACGGCCGCTGCGTTCGAGAGCGGTGGGCATGAGGCCCGTTTGAGTCGTGGCGTTGCTATTACGGGTCCACTGATAATTGACCGTGAAGTTCGGGCCGTTGCGCCGCAGGAGCCAGGGGATTCTCACCGGACCGCCGAAGGCAAAGACGCCCTGCACCCGGCTGTATTCAGGTTTCAGCGTGTTCTGACCGGTGAGGGAAAAGGAGCGGGCATCGAAGAGCGAGCTGTTGAGAATGACGCCCAGGTTGCCGTTGTAGAGCGAGCGCTGTCCGCGCCTGTTGTTGCCAAAGGCGGGAAGTTGCGCGAAGGGTGAGTTGGCGGCATTGTTGACACTGCCATTGATCAGGAGCCCATCGGCGGCACGCCTCTCCAACTCGGCCGTGACCGACGGGTCCGGCGGTGGAGGATCGGCTTTCGCCGGCCGCGGTGCATCTTTGCTCTCACTCACCTCGGTGCGTTGAAACGCAACCTTTGCGCTCTGGGAAGTTGGCCGGACGACCTTCCCGGCAATCTGGTCACGCGGGAGCAATTCTAACTCCCATTCGGCCACTGCACTTGTATCGTTTAACACGCGGTGAGCAGGTGTGAAGAGCTGCATCTCGATGTCAACCGTGAAAGGCGCCGTGACTTCTGGAAAGGCGTAGGCGCCCTCGGCATTCGTGATCGCGCTTTGCTTCTTGCCATGCTGAGTGATCGTGACCGTTGCACCGGGAACTGGAAGACCACCAAACTTCACCACGCCGCGATGCTCGGCCGAGACGAGCACCACGGCGGCCAGCAAGGCAAGGACACACCTCCGGAGCAAAGTTGGGGAATGCGCGGTCATTTGCTGATTCCGTTTGTTGCCGTTAGTTCGCAGTCGGCTTTTCCGCGCGGTCGATGACGATGACTTCGACGGGGCCCTTTGTGGCTTCCAGCTTGAGTCCAAGTTGCTCCTGAATCGCAGCGAAGATGGAAGGTCCGGCATCGCTGGAACCGCTTGCCACCTCTGACTTCTCGCCAGGACCTCCGGGACCCGGTCCGCCAAATTCGGGAGCGTACTCGAGCGTGAAGTTGTAGCGTCCGGTGAGGCCGGTGCGATCCAAGACCGGACGTCCTGTGATACCCGCCAGATTGACCAGCAGCAACTGCATGGTCGCGTTCTCGGCGATCAACTGTCCTCGCCCGCCGCGCATCATTTGCCGTCCTTCCTCAGCCGTCGACTCCTTCAATTTGTGTCCATTCTTCCCTACCGTGAGCGCATAGACGGGCATCTCTTTTGATTCGTGGCGGATGGTGAGTTGAAAACGTTCAGCCAGCAGCGCCCGAAGCCGCTCTCGAACCTGTGCGCTCGCGGTCTTCATTTGCTCGGGCGTCATCTGGCCAGGGCCGGGGCTAACACCCGCCGAAGGCGGCGCTTTGGCGGTGATGTCAAATCGCTGGGAGTCCAGCCATCCGGGACCACCCACAATCTGGTTGTCGCAACCCTTGCCGCAGGGGATCTCGTAGGCGAAGCCGATGAGCTGCTTGAGCCCAACGTTCATGATGTTCAGACCACCGCCCGGAGCGAGTTGAAATCCCGCGCGGCGGGCATCGGGGTCCGCAGGCTTGATCGTGGCGACTTCAAAGGTCAACGGCTCGGACTTCGATTGCGCATTCAGGACGCCGATGCAGATGGGGACGGCGACGGCGGCAAGTCCGGCCGTAGCGAGGAGAAGCTTGCGGGTCCACGTAAGCCGGTATGAGATGCGTTGCGTCATGATTTCCTCGATTCGTTTTTTAAGATCCGCGCCTGTAACTCCGGAGGCACAAGGTAAAGGGGACTCCAGATAGTATTTGCAGACGTTAAGAACGCTCTGTGCATAGATTTCAGGGCGGCTGCCCTCGCGCAGCACGGCTTCGTCGCAGGCGCGCTCGCGTTCTTCAACCAGCTTGGAGCCGATCCACCAGACGAGCGGATGGAACCAGAACAGCGTCTCGACGAGCATGTGGAGGGCGGCGGTGAGATTATCGCGCCGGCGTACGTGTGTGAGTTCGTGCGCGAGGATGGCGTCGAGTTCCGCGCTCGATAAGTTCTGCGTGATGCCCTCCGGCAAGAGCAGCACGGGCCGAACGATTCCAAAGACGCCGGGTTCAATGGCCGTGTGTGATGAAAGAACAGGAAGCGGCGCTGCGATGGGCAATCGGCTGGCTCCGCGTAGGGCCGCGTGGATGAGGAGCCATCGCCGGAACCAACGGGTGAGCAGAAGGATTGAGCCAATGAACCATGCCGCCGCCAATACGGGCGGCCACCAAGGTTCGCTCGCTTGCGGCGTGGAGGTCAATATTGGCGGGACCGGTGCGAACGATGTTGTGATCTGCTCCACCGCGACCGCGGGCAGCGTAGGCGCGGTTGACGGAACCTCGACCCTGCTTCCTAACGTGACGAGCAGCGAGAAGGGAATCAGAAATTTGACCGAAGCCACAAGCCATAGCCAATAGCGCGTGTTCGCCTGGTTACTTTTGAGGGCCAACGCGGCGCCTGCCACAAGCACCGTGAACAGCGTCGATTGCCAAAGATGATTCGTGAGTGCGCCCATAACTAGTTCTCCGAGGGCTTTTCGATCTTTTCGACCACGAAGACCGACACCGGGCCCTTCTTGGATTCCAATTTCAGGCCCAATTGTTCCTGGATCGCGGCAAAAATCGACATGCCCGCTTCTTCTCCGGCCGGCTGCGCGCCGAGTTGGGCGTCGGGCGTCCATTGCATTTTGAAGTCGAACGGTCCATCCAGTCCGGTTTCGTTCGTGACCGGACGTCCCAGCAGCGAGGAAAGGGAGTGGGTGAGTTGATTGATGTACCCTCCGCCGGCGGTGATCCGATCCCGGTTCGTTCTCATCCCG
>Ga0075421_100005197_pt1 | contig 15713 bp, 10 predicted proteins | sample SoiMetdeltSBSDD5_FD_75292 | JGI IMG/M metagenome (GOLD analysis project Ga0075421, IMG submission 75292) | Bulk soil microbial communities from a Populus tree surrounding site in Tennessee, USA - Soil MetaG P. deltoides SBSDD5 | ecosystem: Environmental > Terrestrial > Soil > Tree plantation...
CGGTACGGCGTACGGTCGGCGAGGGGGTAGCCGAGCGCCAGTGTTTCGACGGCGCCGCGCACATCCATCACTTTGCGCAGATCCGGTAGCGCTTCCAGGATGCGAAGCGCGGACGCGAAATAGACGGCGTGGTCGGTGACGGCGTAGTAAATCGGTCGCACGCCAAGCTTGTCCGCGACGAGTGACAGGATCCCTCTCGCGGCGTCGTAATGAACCGCTGCGAAGGTGCCGACGCTTTCGGCGGTCACCGGAAAGTCGCCTCGGCTCCAGGCCTCGTGCAGGCGCCTGATGTCCGCGCGCCGGTTTCCCGCGCTCGAACCCGACAGCAGCGGTTCACCAGCTACGAGGGTAAACGACTCGCGCTCAGTCACGACGGACGAATCGGCGAACGCGCCTGTCTCGATCCACACCAGCGTGGCACCATCGCTGCGCAGCACCCTCGGCACATCGCTGGGGAATCGCGACAGGACGCGCGCCAGCGCGTCGGTTGTCGGACCGTCGGAGACCGACTGGCGATGTCGAGCGTAGTAGCCCGCCCAGACCGTCATGCCGAGGGCGGCGGCGTGGTTACGTGGTGTTTCGTACGCAAAGTCGTCTACTGGTTGAGGAACGCTGTAGATATGACGACGACCTCATGGCCGGCGTCGCTTGGGGCCGGAATGGGCAATGCAGAGTGCGCGCCGGCAGGCGTCGTGACCGCAGGCAGAGCCAGGTTGGCCACATCACGGCACACGTAGTCCACAGGACCTCCGGACGATAATATCAGCACACATGTCGCCACACCCGGGCCAACGCGAGCAGACTGCCCCGCTACGGGTTGGTCTCCTGATCGACTCGTTTGAACAACCGGCCTGGGTCGCTACGCTGATCGATGACATCCAGACGTCGGACGTCGCGCGAGTGGCGCTCGTCGTCCGCAACGCATCCCCCGCCTCCGCGCCTGCGCCGGTTCAGTCGCCGTTCGCTCGCGTTGGGCGCTGGATCGAGAATCGGCGCAGCCTGCTCCTCGCGCTCTACGATCGCCTGGATCGATGGAAGTTCGGTATGGGAGACGATCCCCTGGCGATGGTCGATGTGTCTGCCGCGCTCGCCGCGGTTCCCGTCCGGGAGGTCAGGCCGCGCGAGACGCGGTTCTCCGACTACTTCGAGGACGTTGACATCGACCGCATTCGTGCCGCGAACCTCGACGTCGCGTTGCGCCTCGGGTTTCGCATCCTCCGCGGTAAAGCGTTGGACATCGCGCGCTACGGCGTCTGGTCATATCACCACGGCGATAACCTGACGAACCGCGGCGGCCCGCCGGGGTTCTGGGAAGTGATGCTCGACGAACCAACGACCGGCTCCGTGCTCCAGATCCTTTCGGAGGAGCTCGACGCGGGCCGCGTGATCTACCGCTCGCAGGCCGGCACGGCGCGGCTGTCGGTCACGAAGAACCGCGCGGGGTACTTCTGGAAATCCTCGGCGTTCGTCATCCGAAAGCTTCGCGAGCTTCACGATGAAGGTGAGGGCGCCCTGCGCGACCCTGACCCGGCGAGTGGTGCGCTGCGTCCGTATAGCCGCCCACTGTATTTGGCCCCTGGCAATCGCGAGCTCGCGCCGCACCTGGGCCGTCTCGCCGCGCGATACGTGCGCGAGAAGGCACGTGACCTGACGCGAATCGATCAGTGGGGACTTGCCTTTCGCTTTGCGCCAGGGAAGGTCTGCGGCCACGCGCCGGACCTCGCGCCCTTTCGGTTCCGCACGCTGACACCGCCGCTCGACCGGTTCTGGGCGGACCCGTTCCCGCTCCACATCGGAGATCGGTACTTCGTGCTGTTCGAGGAACTCGAGTATCGGGCGCCGAAGGGGCGTGTCTGTGCAGTCGAGATCACCAAGGACGGGCCGGTCGGTGAGCCGGTGCGCGTGCTCGAACGTCCCTACCACCTGTCTTACCCATTCACCTTCGAGTGGGGTGGTGAGCTGTACATGATTCCGGAGACGGCCGCGAATCGAACCGTCGAGCTTTATCGCGCCGTGCGCGCGCCGTACGAGTGGGCGTTTGACAAGTTCTTGCTCGAGAACGCCGCGCTCGTCGACGCCTCGGTCGTGGAGATCGCGGGACGGTGGTGGATGTTTGCGGGGAGCATAACGCGGGGTGGCTCCCGGTGCGACGAGCTCGATCTGTACTACGCCGACTCGCCGCTTGGCCCCTGGACGCCGCATCGCCGCAACCCGGTGCTCTCCGATGTGCGGCACTCGCGCCCTGCGGGCCGGCCGTTCCAGGTCGGAGGCGAATGGTACAGGCCCGCGCAGAATTGCTCGCGGCGCTATGGCTATGCGATCACCCTTCGACGCATTGTCCGGCTCGATCCCGAGGGCTTCGAGGAAGTGACGGTCGGTGCGTTGACGCCGGACTGGGCGCCCAACGTCGTCGCGACGCACACCGTCAATGCAACCGACGGCCTGACGGTGATCGACACGCAGGTGTGCCGTCATCGGCCGTGGTTCGGCGGGCCGCGCACAGCCGCCGAGTGAAGCCCGGTTGCCAGTTGGGTGTAGCGCTCGCGGCTATCGCGATGGGCCCAGGCCGTCTTTGAACACCTCAAGCGCCAACTCCACTTTCCCGAATGGCGCCGACACCTGCACCCCCTGCACGGCCGACTTCACGCACGAGAGCATTTCGCGCGCAATCGCGATGCCTTCAGCGATCGCGTGTTCCTTGGACTTTTCGTTCGCGCGCCGCATGCGGCCGATCACCGACTCCGGCACCACCACGCCCGGCACTTCGTTCGCGAGGAACTCGGCGTTGCGGACGGATACGAGCGGCCAGATGCCGGCGATGATCGGGATGCGGACGTGGTCGATCTCACCGAGGAATCGTTCGAGCTGCGCGACGTCGAAGACGGGCTGCGTAATGGCGTATTCCGCCCCGGCTTCGACCTTGTACTCGAATCGTTTGAGCTCGAGCGCAGCGTCGACGGCCGCGGGGTTCACGCCCACGCCGATCGCGTACCGCGTGGGCGCGCCGATCGGGTTGCCACCGGGGTCGAGACCGTGGTTCAGGTTATTGACGAGGTTCGTGAGGCCGATGGCGTCGATGTCGAAGACCGCGGTCGCGTCGGGGTAGGGGCCCATCTTCGGCGGGTCGCCGGTGATGAGGAGAATGTTCCGCAGCCCCATGGCCGACGCGCCTAACAAGTCGCTCAGCATGCCGAGGAGGTTGCGGTCGCGGCAGCAGTAGTGTGTGACGGTCTCGATGCCGACCTGCTGCTCGATGAGCAGGCTGGTCATCACGGCGCCCATGCGGCTTTGCGCACGGGGCCCGTCGGGCACGTTGACGGCGTCGACGCCGGCGCGCTTCAGCGCTCCGACGTCGGACAGCATCTTGCTCGCATCGACGCCGCGGGGCGGCACGATCTCGACCGAGGTGACCATCTCGCCCTTCGCGATCTTCGCCGCGAAGTGAGAGCGGTGCTCGAACGGGACTGGGTCGCAGCCCTTCGGGCGGGAACCGGGAACCGGGAACTGGGAACTGGAGCTGGTTGCTGCTGGCTCGGAGCGAGGAGCCTCGGTTCCCTGTTCCCGGTTCCCTGTTCCCACTATCCGTGGCGCAAGCGGCCGTACCCCCTGCACAATGGCCCGAATGTGATCGGGTGTCGTCCCACAGCACCCGCCCACGATCTTCGCGCCCGCGTGAATCAGGTGCCGGGCGTACGACGCCATGTACTCCGGGCTCGCCATGTACATGCTGCGGCCGCCGACGTCGCGCGGCATGCCGGCGTTAGGCTGCGCGCTCAGCTTCTTGTGCGTGGCGGCTGCCATCTTCTCGATCGCCTCGAGAATCGCCTGCGGACCGACCGAGCAGTTGAGCCCGATGACGTCGACGTTGAGCTTGTCCAGCATGCGGGCGAGATCCTCGGGGCTCGCGCCGTATGACGTGCGTCCATCGGTGCCGATCGTCATCTGCGCCACGAGCGGCCTGGTCGGATTCACGGCGCGCGCCGCGCGCACCGCCTGGGAGATCTCGGCCAGGTCGCCGAACGTCTCGAGAAGGAAACAATCGACGCCGGCATCGTCCAGTGCCTGCAGCTGCTCGCGGAACGCCTCGAACGCCTCCTCGACGCTCGTCGGCCCGTACGGTTCGATCCGCACGCCGAGCGGCCCGACAGCGCCGGCCACCAGGTGATCGTCGCCCGCGACGTCTCGCGCAATCCGCGCCGCGGCCCGGTTGATGTCGGCGACTTGTGACTCGAGCCCGTACTGCGCCAGCTTCACGCGGTTCGCGCCGAACGTATTCGTCTCGAGCACCTCGGCCCCGGCCTTGGCATACGCGGCGTGCACGTCGCGGACGAGGTCGGGCGCCTTCAGGTTCAGCTCATCGTAGCACTGATTGATGAACACGCCCTTCGCATACAGCATCGTCCCCATGGCGCCGTCGAACACGACGACGCGCTCGGGGTCGAGTAGTCGCGAAAGCAGTGTGGCGCGCGTTGTCATACGGCAGAGTCTCCGGCTGCCGTTGCAGTAGCCGATGGCTGATGGCTGATGGCTGATGGCTCGCTGTTCGAGGCACCGGAGGTGCCTCGAACAGCGTAGTACTTGGCTTCGGGATGGTGGACGATCAACGCGGCCGTCGACTGCTCCGGAACGAGCTGGTAGGCGCTCGTGAGCGTCATCCCCAGCGCCTCCTCAGCAGGCAGCAGCTTGAAGACGACGGCGTGGTCGTCCAGGTCAGGACAGGCGCCGTAGCCCCACGAGTACCGCTTGCCCTGCGCGCCGCTCACCCCAAGCTCCCGGCGAATCCGGCGGTGCATCCATTCCGCGACCGCTTCGGCTGCTTCCACAGCGAGGCCGTGGGAGTAGTACGCTTCCGTGTACTCACCCGCGCGCTGAAGCTCGTCGAACCGCCGAGTCGCCGCGTCGCCCACGGTGACGATCTGCAATGCGACGACATCCACGTCGGATGTCTGGGTCGATCGGAAGTAGTCGGCGAGGCAGAGTCGCTCGCGACCTTCTTGCCTCGGGAAGTGGAAGCGCGCGATCTCGCGCAACGAGCCGCCGTCGCTCTCGTAAGCCGCTGGATCGTACACGATCAGATCGTTGCCATCACTCTGCGCGGGGAAGAGGCCGTAGACGGCGCGCGGCACGATCCACCCATCCCGCTTGGCCTCCGCCGTTAGGCGTTCGAGCGTCGGGCGGAACTCGTTCCGAACCGTCGCCTCGTACTGCTCACCCGACCCGCGCCCGCCCCACTGCAGCCGGAAAAGCTCGTCGAGGTCGAGCAGCTCGAACACCTCGTCGAGGGGAATGTCGCGAACGACGCGCACCCCGTAAAACGGTGCGTTCGGGATCGGATTGTCCGCGCTGACGTCGCTCCGCTGGCCGCCGCGATCGCCGACGGCCACGTCCTTGCCCACCGTTGTCCTCAGAAAGACGTCGTTCCGCGCCGCGTCGAGCGACTCCGCCACGAAGTTGGCGCGCCGCTCGGGGTCCTGCAGAACGTCCATCGTTTCGAGCCCCTCGAACGCGTCCTTGCAGTAATACACACCCGGGCCGTACGGACGCTCGCCGTCCACGAACAGCGCTCGTCGTCCGAAGCGACGGTTGATCGCCGCGCCGCCGATCAGGACTGGGATTGCCATGCCGCGGCGGTCGAGCTCCTGGACGCAGAGCGGCATCTGCTTCGACGTCGATACCAAGAGCGCGGAGAGCCCGATCGCGTCCGCACCCACCTCGACCGCCTTGTCGAGAATGGTGTTCACCGGCACCTGCTTGCCCAGGTCGAACACGGTGTAGCCGTTGTTCGAGAGGATGGTGTTCACGAGCGACTTGCCGATGTCGTGCACGTCCCCGTACACGGTCGCGAGCACCACTTTGCCCTTCGTGTAGCCCTCTGTTCGCTCGAGAAACTGCTCGAGATGCTTGACGGCCTTCTTCATGACTTCGGCCGACTGCAGCACAAACGGCAGGATGAGCTCCCCCGCGCCGAACTTGTCGCCGACCTCCTTCATCGCCGGGAGCAACACCTCATTGAGCACGCGGACGGGATTCTCGCGAACGCCCGCGTCGTCGAGCGCCGACTCGATCCCGTCCTTCTTGCGATGCAAGACCATCCAGTGAACCCGCGAACCGGGATCAGGGAACAGGGAACCGAGGTCCTCTGCCGTTTCGGTTCCCGGTTCCCGGTTCCCGGTTCCCGCGGACTCGAAGTGCTCGATGAACTTCTGCAGCGCGTCGGGCGCCCGGTTGAAGACCAGGTCGTCCGCCAGCTTCCGCTCCTCCTCCCCAATCTCGAAATACGGACGCACATGCGCCGGGTTCACGATCGCCGCGTCCAGCCCAGCCTGCACGCAGTGGTGCAGGAACACCGAGTTGAGTACGGCGCGTGCTTCCGGCGCGAGCCCGAAGCTCACGTTCGAGACGCCGAGGATCGTGAAGACGCCAGGGAGCTCGCGCTTGATGAGTCGGATGCCCTCGATCGTCTCCTTCGCCGACTCGAGCCACTCCGCGTCGCCCGTCGCAAGCGTGAACGTGAGGGCGTCGTAGATCAGATCGGACGGCGACATGCCATACTCGCCGACGACGATGTCATAGATCTTCCGCGCGACCTCGAGCTTCCGCTCGCGCGTCTTCGCCATCCCGATCTCGTCGATCGTGAGCGCGACGAGCGCGGCCCCGTGATTCTTGGCGAGCGGCACCACGGCGTCGATGCGCTTACGCCCGTTCTCCATGTTGATGGAGTTGACGATCGCGCGCCCGGGCACATGCTCGAGCGCTTGCTCGATCACCGATGCCTCGGTGGAGTCGATCATGAGCGGCGTCTCGACGGTCATCGAAAGCAGCTTGACGACCTTCGCCATCTGCTCCGCTTCGTCGGCCCGCTCGGTGAGCGCGACGCAGACATCGAGGACGTGCGCGCCGGAATCCACCTGCTCGCGTGCGACGTCGACGATCCCCTCGTAGTCATCGCTGAGAAGTAGGCGCTTGACCTTGCGTGATCCCTGCGAGTTGACGCGCTCGCCGATGAGCAGCGGAGGCGGATCTTGGTGCAGGGTGATCGCCCGCATCGCGGAGGACACTCTCGGCGTCGCACGCCGAGAGGGAACCGGGAACCGGGAACCGGGAACCGGGGCTGTCCGTTGCTTGCCGCTCGCAGCGCCGGTTCCCGGTTCCCCGTTCCCCGTTCCCTCCGCGGCGCGGACCGCGCTCACAATGGCTGCGAGGTGCTCCGGGCGGGTCCCGCAACAACCACCCACGATACGAACACCAAAGTCCCGCACGAATTCCGACAGCGCCGCGGCCATCGGCTCCGGTTCCAGCGGATACACCGCTTCGCCGATCCCTGTGTTCAGCGGCAACCCCGCGTTAGGGATCACCGAGATCGGATGCGACGCGTGCTGAGAGAGGTAGCGCACGGGCTCGCGCATGTGCTCCGGACCCGTGGAGCAGTTGAGCCCCAGCACATCCACCTGCAGCGCCTCGATCGTGGTCATCGCGCTCGCGATGTCTGTCCCGAGCAGCATGCGCCCGCTAGTGTCGAGCGTCACCTGCGCCTGCACCGGGATGCGAAACCCGAGCTCCACGAAGAGTCGCTCGAATCCCGCGAGCGCGGCCTTCACTTCGAGGATGTCCTGCGACGTCTCCACGAGAAGGACGTCGACACCCCCTTCGATGAGGTACTTCGCCTGCGCGTAGTAGTTGTCGCTGAGCTCCGCGAACGTGATGTTCGACAGCACCGGGTCGCTGCTCGACGGCAGCATCCCCGTCGGACCGATCGAGCCCGCCACAAACCGCGGCTTCTCGGGTGTCGCGAACTTGTCGCACGCGGCCCTCGCCACCCGCGCCGCCGCGACGTTCATGTCGCGCACCTTGTCGCCGAGCCCCCACTCCTCGAGCCTGCGCGGCGTCGACTGGAACGTGCACGTCTCGACGACATCGCATCCCACCGCCAGGAACGACTCGTGGATCGCCTGGATCACATCGGGCCGCGTGAGCACGAGGTGATCGTTGCACCCCTCCAGTGATTTCCCGCCGAAATCGTCGGCGGTGAGGTTGTAGCGTTGGATGTTCGTCCCCATCGCGCCGTCGTACACGAGCACGCGATCTCGGATGGCGTCGAGATAGCCCGCGTCACGGTAGGGGAGGTCGGGCCGAGCGGGAAGCGTCGCGGTGTCGGTCATGGTTGGGAAATGAAACGGCCCGGATGCGTGAGCGCCGGGCCGGCGCTTTAGCGGGTTGTTTTACGTGGCCGCAAGTTGCCTTAAATCGCCACGATGTGCCGTTGTCTTCTGGAGCGCGCCGGCACGTCACGCCGTCCGGTCGCCTTCGGATAATTAGCTGTCGCGGAATGTGACGGCAAGCCGAGTGCCGCACCGCGGCTAGGGCGCGCGCTCCTCTGGCGGGACGCCGAATGGAGCCCGGCCAGCCGCCACCGCGCGCTGCGTAACTCGTTGGACCATGGCGATCAAGCGTTGGCGCTCCCAGGGCAGCACCAGGTCGGCTAGCGTCAGCCGTTGCACTGCGGTCGGTAAGGGAGGCGTAGGCTCGTCGTCGTGCCGATACAACACTAACGCCGTCCCGGCCGGCAGACGGAACCGCTGAAACTCCGGGTCCGCGGCGCACGCGCGCTCCACGAGCGTGACCACCGGCCGGACCTCGCCGACGACCGCGACCGCTTCGGTGATGGAGCGGACCACGTGACAGCGGAGCCCAGCCGCGCCCAGCGCCTGAGCAATTCCCTCGAGTACGCTCTCGTCCGAGCCGATCACGAGCGTCGCCGTCATCGCCTGCCCTCCGTGCTGCCGCCGATGAGGCGCTCCACGTCCGACGACGCTACGCCTGCGACCTCCACCGTCTTTGTCCGACTTGTCGAGCCGGCGACGATTCGAACGTCGCGACGCGCGATGTCGAGCCGCTCGGCAATGAAGTCAACGAGCGCCTCGTTCGCCGCGCCGTCCACCGGGGGCGCATGCAGCCGCACGCGCAGCGCGCCAGCGTGAACGCCAGCGATCTCGTTCCGCGACGCGCGGGGCTGAACCCGTACCTGGAATCGTACAGTCCCGGCCTGCGTGGTTACCGTGACGGGTCTCACAGTGCACCCAGTACCAGCCCCGACAGGAGCCACAGTCCGAAGTAGGCGATGACCGGCGTTATGTCGATCATCCCTCCGACCGGCGGAATGACCTGGCGCAGCGGGCGCAGCATCCACTCGGTGAGCACATACGACCATCGCACCCACGCGCTCGACGGCGACACGCGGATCCACGACGCGATCACGCGCACGAGCAGCGCGATCTGCAGCAGTCCGAATCCCCAGCCAACGACGAGACGAACGACGCCTCGCGGCCCGGCCGTTCCCGCGAACGCGGCGGAAATCACGAGCTCCCGTACAAAGCCGAGGAGCCAGATGACGACGATGCCGGCGATGACGACCGCTGCAAGCCCCCACCACGGCGCGTTCGACGGAAGCCCACCGCCGCGAACGATGCGGCGCTCGATGGGGGCGAGCAGTGGATCGACGGAGCCGCGGAAGAACCGGGCGACACCGGAGAAGGGGTTGATCCGCCGAGTGCGAACGGCCCAGTCGGTGACACACACTGCGCCGGCGACCACTGCCGAGGCGAGGAACGCCACGCGCGCAACCGCGATCACTGCATCGAGCGTGGTCAGGAAGGCGTTCACGCGCGAATTCTTATCGTCCGCCCCGCGAGCAGCAAGTGGTGCAACGTTGAATGCGTGCCTAACCTTCTCGCATGTTCCTCATCACCGGCGGGAGTGGGTTCATCGGCTCGGCCCTGGTTCGTGCGCTCGTCGAGCGGGAGCAGGTTCCTGTCGTCAACGTCGACAACCTGACGTACGCCGCGAACCCGCGCTCACTCGGCGACCTCGCGAGCAGGCCACGCTATCACTTCGAGCGGATCGACATCTGCGACGCGGACGCCCTGCGCCGAACGTTTGCGCAGTATCAGCCCGACGCCGTCTTCCACCTCGCGGCGGAATCCCACGTCGATCGGTCGATCGATGCGCCGCACGACTTCGTGCGCACCAACGTTCTCGGCACATCGACCCTCCTCGCGGAGGCGAGGCGCTACTGGCAGGCGATGTCCGGGTCGCGCGCCCGCGCGTTTCGTTTCGTGCACGTCTCGACCGACGAGGTGTTCGGCTCACTCGGTGCCGACGGAACCTTCAGCGAATCATCCCCCTACGAGCCGGCGTCCCCGTACTCCGCGACCAAGGCCGGGTCGGATCACCTGGTACGGGCGTGGCATCGCACGTATGGCTTTCCCGCGATCGTCACCCATTCCTCGAACAACTTCGGACCGCGGCAGTTCCCGGAGAAGCTGATTCCGCTTGCAATCTTGAACGCGCTGACAGATCGACCCATCGCGGTCTATGGTCGCGGCGAGAATATCCGCGATTGGCTCTATGTGGACGACCACGTCGATGCGCTGCTTGCGATTCACGCGCGCGGGCGTGTGGGTGAGACGTACGCCATCAGCGCGGGGAACGAGCGACGGAACATCGATGTCGTCTTGCGGCTCTGCGACCTGGTCGATGCGCTCGCGCCGCGGCCCGGGGGCGCCGCGCGGCGGGACCTCATTCGGTTCGTGACGGATCGGCCCGGCCATGATTTCCGATATGCGCTCGACGCCTCGAAGCTTCGCGCGGAGCTGGGATGGCGGCCGGCGCGGGACTTCGAGGCGGCACTCGCCGAGACCGTTCGCTGGTACGTCGACAACCCGGAGTGGTGGGAGCCGGTGCGCCGCGGAGTGTACGGCGGTGAGCGCATCGGACTCGGGAGCGAAGCGTGAACGGGATCATTCTGGCTGGCGGCACCGGGACGCGACTCTATCCCAGCACACGCGTGGTGAGCAAGCAACTGCTCCCGGTGTTCGACAAGCCAATGATTTACTACCCGCTGACCACCCTCATGCTGGCCGGCATTCGACGAATCCTCGTCATCGCGACGCCCGAGGATCTGCCACGATTCCGGCAGTTGCTCGGCGACGGGTCACAGTGGGGGCTCGAGCTGGCCTACGCCGAGCAGCCCGTGCCTAACGGGATCGCACAGGCCTTCCTCATCGGCCGCGAGTTCATTGGTTCGGAGGCCGTTGCGCTCATCCTCGGCGACAACCTGTTTTACGGGGGCGGTCTGCGCGCGACGCTCCACCGCGCTGCCCAGCGGGAAAACGGTGCGACGGTGTTCGGATATGCCGTCAGCGACCCGCGCGCCTACGGCGTGGTGGAATTCGGCACTGATGGCCACGTTGTGGACATCGTGGAGAAGCCCGCCGTCCCGCCGTCGAATTACGCCGTGACCGGGCTCTATTTCTACGACAGCGACGTCGTGGACATCGCATCCAGACTGGTTCCCTCGGCGCGCGGGGAGTACGAAATCACCGATGTCCACCGCGCTTACCTGCAGCGCGGGCAGTTGAACGTCGAGTTATTCGGCCGAGGGATGGCGTGGCTCGATACGGGCACGCACGAGTCCTTGCTCGCCGCATCGAACTTCATCCAGGTCATCGAGCACAGGCAGGGACTCAAGATTGGTTGCGTCGAGGAAGTCGCGTACCGCTGCGGATTCATCGACGCGCGCCAGCTCGCGGAGCTTGCCCGGGCGGTTCGCAACACGCCGTACGGCGAGTATCTGGCGTGGGTGCTCACCGAAGCTGAGAGCGGAAGCCGCCCGTCCGGCCATACCACCACGGAATCGAGAACCTGAGGCATTCCGCGGCGTTCGCGCCGATGGCGCGCGCTCGACCCGCTAGCTGATGACGCGTCTCAGCCCGCGGCGGCGTGATGGGCACGAGAGAACGTAGCCCAGTGCAAGGCCAGACAACGCCGCCCCCCATTCCCAGATAGCCGCGACCGCGGTTCCGGCAGCGATGGGCGCGAGCACGAGCCCCACAGCGAGCGAGCTCGCGAGGGCAAGTGCCATCATCGCCCGGCTGCGGCGACTTGCGATGTCTGCCCACGTTGCGACAGCGGCCCAGTATCCCAACGGTATCGCCAGGCCGATCAGCCACAAGGCATTCGCCCACCAGAGGGCGCGTGTCAGAGCGATTTCGAGGGGCCAGGCCAGTAACCACCCCAATCCCGGGCTCAGGCGAAGCGCTTCGCGTCGCTCGTCCACACCGGCCACGAGCGTACCGCCGTCGCGGATGCAGCGCACGCTGACAATCGACGGCGCCTCGCCGTTGCCAAGAGGAAGCGCGTTCTCGAGCCTTACCTTCGGCGAATGGAACCGGAAATCCCCGGCCCTCGTCTTCTGCATGCACGTGACATGCACCCCCATCTGCTCGATCGACACGAGCACTCCGTACTCCTCGGCAATGCGCACGATCACTGATCGACGCGGTTGCAGGCGATCGGCGGCGATGGTCGCCGTTGCGGCCCACGTCGGGCCGCGCAACAGCCGATCGACGCCTAACGACGTTTCGGGCCAGCCGACCGGCAGATCGATCCCGTTGACGTCGAATGCGAGGAGTTGGCCAGTGAACGGCTCGAAGCCCCGTCGGGGCGGCGTCCACTGGATCCAGAGTGACCGTGGCACGGTCGCGGGGCGGAGTCCGGCGCTGGCGAGCCCGCAGACCGCCGCGAACAGGGCCGCCCAGGCGAGGGCGAAGCCGCGGGCCGCGGTCGGGCGGGGGAACAGAAACACCGCCCGCCAGTGCGCAAGCGCGACACCGATGCCGCCGCCTAACGTGTTGGCCAGCAGGTCGCCCAGCGAAGCATCACGTCCGGCCACCACCCTGACCTGCAGCAGCTCGATGCAGAGTGTCGTCGCGACGCAGGCGATGAAGCTGATCCAGCGCCGCTCCGTCGCGAGCATCAACGCGAAGCCCAGCGGCACGAACATCACGACGTTCGCCGAAAAGTCGAGGAACCCGCTGCACAAGATGCACCAGAAGCTCAACGTGGGCGCGCCCGGTGTCGGGGTCAACGTCGCGAACAGAATCGTCGCGAGCGTAACGGCCGCGAGTGCCGCCCCACCCCAGTTGCGAATCACGATGCCTCTCACCGCAGGACCGAGTCACGAGCGTTCACGATCCGGAACGTGTCCTGGTACGCACTGGACTCGGCGCGGACCGTCGCTCGTCCAACCGCCCGGACCAGCGCCCGGCACGCCGGCGTGTTCCGGTCTGCGGTTGGGACATCGCGTTTCATGAGAATGAGCGTCTCGGGTGAGAACGCACGAACCAGGTCGAAGTGCGGGCAATGCATCAGCGCGAGCCGGGCGACCGTCAGTTGGTCGGAGTATATCGGTGTTGTCAGGATATATCGGACACCAGTGCGCTCGAGGAACGGCAGGAACGATGCACTGTCCTGAACGATGACCTCATCCCAGAACACCGACTTGCGCGGCGCGAAGTAATAGACAGTCGCGTTCTTCGGGACGATGAGTCGTGCGTCCGGTGGCGTGCTCGTCGCCAGATACTTCGTGGCGTCGATGTAATCGAGAGACTCCGCTGGCGCGCAGTCTACGCGGGCTCGATCGCACGCGATCGCCTGCGCGACGAGGTGCGCACTGCCGCTCAATCCGCACGCCGCGAGCAACGCTCCCGTCATAACGGCACCAGCGCCGGCCCATCGCGGGCCGCGCCCAAGCCGCCCGCCGATCGTCCACGCTCCCGCGAGCACAAATGCGATCGCAACCGGCAGTGCCGGCTGCAGGAACCGGCCCAGCGTAAACGCCCAGACCAGCAGCAGCCCCGCATACACGACGACCCAGAGGACTGCCGCATTCCAGCGCCGCCAGGCCGACGCCAGGCCGGCGAATCCCAGCACGCCCAGCAGCGCAACCCACGCCAGGTTGTCGAGGCGAGTCCGGCGAGTCAGCGGCAATCCGAGCTCACTCGGTAACTCCTGACCTCCGTAGGTAACCGCGTTCGTTCTCACTCGAGTGGCCAGCGTCCCGACCATCGAGCCGTCGCCCGACCGAATGTTCACGGCATCATCGATGTACGACCGACGTACCTCGCGGCGCGGCGCAACCATCGTCCACGAGAGCCAGACGCCGACGGTCAGCGCGGACGCGAGCGCAAGGATGGTCAGCAGCCGATGACGCCGCCGGAGCAACCAGTGGAGACCTAACGCCACAGGCACCGTCACTCCTGCGGTTCGCGTCATTGCCGACACGATGGCCGCAGCACCGGCCACGAGATCGCGGCGGTCACCGTGATCTGACCGGTCCGCGGCCCACAGGGCCCAGAGCGTCGCGGTGGTGAACATCGCCTCGGACGCGATGGCGCCAGCGTTCGACACCACCGCGGGGTTCACTGCGACGACCGCGGTCACCAGAAGAGCCAGTTGCTCCGACCAACGCCGCCGAATCACATCGAACAGGGCGATCAACCCCGAGACGGAGAACGCGATACCGGCAGCGGCCATGACCCCCAGCCGTTCCCCGAACGAGCCCAGGATCGCGAGCACCGCCGGGTACCCTGGCGGAAACCTTGCCGCGACAGGTTCCCCGATGAACTGGACCTCGCGGTACGAGAACGCGCGAAGGGCTCGGCCAAGCAGGAGGTAGGCGGCGTCGTCGCCGGAAGTGAAAACGTCGCGAGCGCGAACCTGCCACGAGAGCAGGGCGTGTGCGGCAATCACCGCTAGCAGGAGGACCAGCACCCGTCGCGAAAGGGGGCCGCTGGCCCCTTCCGCGTCAGACGCCGAGGGGGTGCCGTCGGCGAACATGATTTCGCGGGAAGGGGACGGTGCGTTAGTGACGGCTGCGAGCGCCGACTGAGTCACTAGCCGCGCCGATCCTGCTTTGCCGTCGCGACTCGATCGAGGAGTCCGAACAGGTGTGCGGATTGGCCCACACGGTCGAAGCGACCGTCACGGTTCAGTGCACGCGCCCGTCCACCCGCTCGGAACTCGTCGTACCGACGGCGGATCGCGCGGGCAATCCCGATGTCGTCATCGGGCTGCACGACATCGGCGTCGGTGCCGCGGAGCAATTCCGCGGTCGCGCTTCCTGGCTCGGCGAGAATCAGCAGCCACGCGTCGAACCGTGTATACTCGAACAGCTTCGCCGGCAGCGTCATGGCCGTTCGCAGCGGCAGGCTGACCAGCATCGCCGCGCCCGCAAGGAACTCCAGCGCGTCACGCCGCGGACGAAAGCCGTGTGAGCGGAAATGGTCGGTCAGACCCTCGTCGCGCGCGATGGTCGTCAACGGAACCCCGTCGCAGGCGTCGTCTCCCATGAACTCGACGCCAAACTCATCGGGGCTCGCCCCCGTTTCCCGCGCCACGCGCGCGGCTGCACGAAACAGCGCCCTCGGATTGCGACCGAGGTAGATCGTCCCAGCGAACGCGACGACGAACCGCCGCTCCACTCGTGATGCCGGAAGGACATCGGCATCGGCGCCGTTCATCACCGTGTGAAACCGTCCGGCCAACTCCGGATACTTTCGGACCTGCAACTTCTCGTGAGCCTTCGACGTCACCACCACCATCTCCGCCGCGGAGACGCACTCGCTTTCGTGCGCGCGCGCCGACCGACGCCAGGCATTGCTTCGCAGCTCCTCGGGCATGGCCGTTTCGTCCGACCACGGATCTCGCATGTCCATCACGAACGGGATACCCGTCTGGGCAGCGATGGATCGTGCGGCGAGGTGCGCTGCGTGTGGTGGTCCGGAGCTCACGACCATGTCGTACCGATGTGCACGAGCAAGCGCGACCCCGACGTTCGCTGCCCGACGCGCGAGGACATCGCTGAGCGAGAAGTG
>Ga0075421_100005201_pt1 | contig 15708 bp, 15 predicted proteins | sample SoiMetdeltSBSDD5_FD_75292 | JGI IMG/M metagenome (GOLD analysis project Ga0075421, IMG submission 75292) | Bulk soil microbial communities from a Populus tree surrounding site in Tennessee, USA - Soil MetaG P. deltoides SBSDD5 | ecosystem: Environmental > Terrestrial > Soil > Tree plantation...
CGGTCACCATGCCGCGGCTGGGCGAGAGCGTCACCGAGGGCACAGTCACCCGATGGCTCAAGCAGGAGGGCGAACGGGTCGAAGTCGACGAGCCGCTGCTCGAGGTGTCCACGGACAAGGTCGACACCGAAATCCCTTCGCCCGCCGCCGGTGTCCTGCAAAAGATCCTCGTCGCCGAGGATGAGACCGCCGAGGTCGGCTCGGAGCTGGCCATCATCGCCGGCGAGAGCGAGGCGGCGCCCGCCGCCGAGGCGCCGCCGGCCCAGGAGGCCGCCGTGAGCGAGGCCCCGCCGGCACAGGAGGCTCAGGCCCCGCCCGCGCCGAGCGAGGCGCCTGCCGAGCAGGAGGCGCCCGCGCCTGAGCAGGAGGCGCCCGCTCCCGCGCAGGAGGCGCCCGCTCCCGCGCAGGAGGCGCCCGCGCCCGAGCAGGAGGCGCCCGCTCCCGCGCAGGAGGCCCAGCCGCCCGCCCCCGCTCCCGCCGCGGAGCAGGGTGGCCAGGCCGCGCCGGTCAAGATGCCGGCGCTGGGCGAGAGCGTCACCGAGGGTACGGTGACCCGCTGGCTCAAGTCCGTCGGCGACCAGGTCGAGGCCGACGAGCCGCTGCTCGAGGTCTCCACCGACAAGGTCGACACCGAGATCCCGTCCCCGGTGGCCGGGACCCTGCTGGAGATCACCGTGCCGGTGGACGAGACCGCCGCGGTCGGGGCGCAGCTGGCGCTGATCGGCGTGGCCGGTGCCGCGCCGGCGCCGCCGCAGCAGGCGCCACCGCCGCCGGTCGAGCAGCAGCCGGCGCCCGAGCAGCCCAGGGCGGAGGTGCGAGAGGAGCCGAAGGCTGAGGTGCGGGAGGAGCCGAAGGCTGAGGTGCGGGAGGAGCCGCAGCAGCCACAGGTGCAGCCGCAGCCGGAACAGCCGAAGGCGGAGGCGCTTCCGCCGGACGGTTACGTGACGCCGCTGGTGCGCAAGCTGGCCCAGCAGCACGGCGTCGAGCTGAGCGCGGTCAAGGGCACCGGGGTCGGCGGGCGCATCCGCAAGCAGGACGTGCTCGAGGCGGCCGAGAAGGCCAAGGCGGCGGAGACCGCCAAGGCGGAACCGGCCAAGGCCGAGCCCGCCAAGGCGCCGGTCGCACCCAGCCCGCTGCGCGGCCACACGGAGAAGCTGCCCCGCCTGCGCATGACGATCGCCAAGCGCATGCTGGAGTCGCTGCAGACCTCGGCGCAGCTGACGACGGTGGTCGAGGTCGACATCACCCGGGTGGCCAAGCTGCGCGATCAGGCGAAGAAGGACTTCCAGGCCACCCACGGGGTGAAGCTTTCGTACCTGCCGTTCTTCGCGCTCGCCACGGTCGAGGCGCTGCGCCAGTTCCCCAACGTCAACGCTTCCATGGACATGGAGGCGGGCACGGTGACCTACCACGACGGAGAGCACCTGGGGATGGCGGTCGATACGGAGAAGGGCCTGATCGTTCCGGTCATCCGCAACGCGGGCGACCTGAACCTGGCGGGCCTGGCCAAGCGGATCGCCGACGTCGCGGAGCGGACGAGGAACAACAAGATCACGCCGGATGAGCTGTCGGGCGGGACCTTCACGATCACCAACACGGGCAGCCGGGGTGCTCTGTTCGACACGCCCATCATCAACCAGCCTCAGGTGGCGATCCTCGGGACGGGTGCGGTGGTCAAGCGCGCGGTCGTGGTCGACGACCCGGGGCTGGGCGAGCTGATCGTGCCGCGCCACATGGTGTACCTGTCCATGACCTACGATCACCGGCTGGTGGACGGGGCCGACGCGGCCCGATTCCTGACCGCGATCAAGGAGCGTCTGGAGGCGGGCAACTTCGAGACGGAGTTGGGTCTCTAGCGGTTTTGTGTGAGGCCGCCGCTGCCCGCGCTGCTGATGCGGGCGGCGGCGGTTTCGTCGGTGGCGACCATGGCATCGACGGCGGTTTCGATGTCGCCGCCCGGTTGGCGTGTGCGCAGGGCGGCGGCGCGCCACATGTCGAGCAGCGCGTCCTGCCTGGACCGCGGGGGTGGGGTCGAGCTCAATCTTCATCGCTGAAGGCCATTCGCTTGTCGTGCCGGTGCAGGAGCTGGTCCAGGCCGCTGCCCTCAGGGGCGATCGTGCCGATGCGTTGCTGCACAAGGTTGGTGACCGACCGCGGCACCGTGCCTGGCGGCCTCGGTGATCAGGGTGGCGAGACGGTGGGGCGAGACACCATCCAATGGATCTTCCAGAGGAAAGGCGACCCACCCCAGGCCGAAGACGCCCCAGATCGCTGGCTCCGGGATCGATAGATCGCAGGGCGACGGGTATGGTTCGCCGGTGCGAATCAGTCGACTCATCTCAACGCTCATCGTGGGCGGGCTCTTGGCGACCGGTCTGGCCGCGTGCGGCGGCGACGAGGAGGAGGCCACGGGGCCGTGTGACGTGAAGGTCGGCGGCAGCGTCAGCCAGAAGCCGACGGTGACCATCCCCGACAACTGTGACCCGCCGACCGATCTGAAAACCCGGGACGTGTCCGAAGGTTCGGGGGCGGCGGCGAAGGCGGGCGACACGGTGGAGGTCAACTACCTGGGAGTGGCGTGGAGCACGAAGACGCAGTTTGACTCGTCGTGGAACCCGGGCCGCAAGCCGTTCGTGGTCAAGCCGCTCGGGCAGGCGCAGGTTATCAAGGGCTGGAATCAGGGCCTGGCGGGTGTGAAGGCGGGCGGGCGCAGGCTGCTGGTGATCCCTCCGAGCCTGGGCTACGGCGATCAGGGCCAGGGCTCGATCAAACCGAACGAGACACTCGTCTTCGTCGTGGACGTCGTTTCGGTCAGATCCTGACAAGATGGAACCATGCGCATAGTGGTGGCCGGCGGGTCGGGGTTTCTGGGCACTCCCCTGCGGCATGAGCTGGCTTCGGCCGGGCATGAGGTGACGCAGCTTGTCCGGCGGCCTGCCGTCAAGCCGGATCAGTTGACCTGGGATCCGGCGGAGCCGGTCACGCTGCCCGCCGACACCGGCGCGGTGATCAACCTGTGCGGGGTGAGCATCGGGCACCGCTGGACCCAAAGTTACCGCGATCTTATCCGCTCGAGCCGGATCGTGCCCAGCTCCACACTGGCCAAGGCCGTTGCCCGCCAACGCATTCCTTTACTCATGAACGCCTCCGCCGTCGGGTTCTACGGCGAGACCGGCGACCGGGTCGTCGACGAGGGATCCGGGCCGGGCGACGACTTCCTGGCGCGCTTGGCGATCGACTGGGAGGGGGCGACCCGCCCGGCCTCCGAGGCCGGTGCGCGAGTGGTGAGGATGCGTACGGGCATGCCGCTGGACAAGGAAGGCGGCTTCCTCAAGCCGCAACTCCTGCCGTTCCGCCTGGGCATCGCGGGCAAGCTGGGCTCCGGCAGGCAGTGGATCCCCTGGATCTCGCTGCGCGACTGGCTGCGGGCGGCGATGTTCGTGCTGGCGGAGCCGCGCATCGAGGGGCCGGTCAATCTTGTCGGGCCGGATCCGGTGACGAACGCCGAGTTCACCAAGGCCCTGGCGCGGGCGCTGCACCGGCCGGCGCTGATGCCCGTGCCCAAGCTGGGCGTTCGGATTCTTTTCGGTGAGTACGCCGAGGAGGGCTACCGAAGTCTGAGGGCGATGCCAAAGGTGTTGCAGGACAATGGATTCAAATACGAATACGCGACCTTCGCAAGCGCCTTAGCCGAGGCCCTGCGCGACGGCTAGCGACGCGATGAGGCGGGTCGCGGCCTCGACCGAGCCTGCCGCCTCCACCATGAACAGTCGCCTGGGCACGCCCGCGGCCGCGACCGGGTGGATGCTCGTGAGCCGGTCGATGTGGGCGGTCCAATCCTTCGCCGCGCGCCTGGACAGCCACGCCGCCAGCATGTCGCGCCGCACGGGCGGGGCCAGGAGCACCCGCGAGTGATCCGCGTCGGCGATACCCGAAAGCGCAGCCCACCGCGCGACCATCGCTGCGATCTCGGCGTCGGTCTTCTCCACGCCCAATTGCAGCGGCAGCCCGGCGCCGGCGGCGGTTTCGACGGTCGCCATCGAGGTGGCGGCCACGCGCACGGTCACCGGTCCGTCCAGGCTCGGGGTGATCGGCACCGGGCCGCGGCCGCTCAAGCAGTCCAGCAGCGTGTCGAGCCAGCCGGGAAAACCCGTCTCGTAGCGCGCCATCCCCCCGCCCAAAACCTCGTTCTCCACCCACGGCCCGCCCCGCGCCACGCCGAGCTGGAAACGGTTGCCGTGCATGGAGTGCAGCATCGCCACCTCCTCGGCGAGCGCGACCGGGGTTGCGGGCGGAGAACACGCACGCCGCCGTGCCGACGGTGATTCTGGACGTGGCTCGCAGCACGTCGGCAGCGAACAGCGTCGCCGAGGGGATCCGGCCGTACTCCACGAAGTGGTGCTCGGCAAACCACACGCCGCCGAGGCCGTGCTGCTCGGCGGCGAGGGCGTGCGTCAGGGCGGCGTCAAGCCCGAACGCACCGGTAAGGAAGATGTCCACCGACACGTCCGCTAGCAGTCGCGCAGCTCCGGCGACTGGTTGCGGATCTGTGCTACCGGCGAGATGAACTCGCGATAGTTGTCGCTGTCGACTTCGGCGAACGGGAACGCCGCCACCCGGTGGCAGTTCTGGAAAGCGAGCTTGCGGCCGAAGTGCCGTTCGAGCGCTCCCCGGATCGCGTCGCTTGCCAACGCGCGCAACAACTCTCCGCGCTCCTTCTCAGACGGTGGCGGCGTGGCGTGCTCGCCCGCTTCGACCGCCTCACTGATCACTTTCCACGCGTACGGCAGTGACTGCCGCACGCAGTCGACAAACTCGGCGTCGTCGACGTGTCCGGCCTCGGCCCGTTCTAACAGGGCGGCAGGGACCTCAAGAGACATGTTGATTATCCTTTCTCGACTATCAATTCAAGAGCCGCTATATTGGCTGGCTCCAATTCGGTGAGCGGGCGGACCCGGCCGCGCTCGGCGGCCTTCACGAAAGGCGACCGCCCGACCCACGTGAGCAGGTCATCCCCGACGTGCTCGCGCAGGAACTCCACATCGGACTCGTCGTCGATCTTGTTGCCCACCACGTGCACCGTCACGCCGAAGTCGCGGGCATAGCCCACGTACTGCCGGTACACCCCGACGCTGCGCAGCGTGGGCTCACACACGAGAAAAGTGGCATCGAAACGCGTGAACAACCCGGAGGCGAAGCTGTCGGCGCCGGCCGTCATGTCGACGATCACGTACTCCCCATGCCCGTCCACCATGTGGTTGAGCAGCAACTCCACCGCACCGACCTTGGAGTGGTAGCACGCGACGCCGAGATCCTCGCTCGCGAAGGGACCGGTCACGGCGAGCCGCACGCCACCCACCTCGCGCACCAGCTCCCGGTAGATGGGGTTGTCCTCCTCGACCGCCAGCAACCTTGACCCGCGTCCGGGCGGGGTCGTCTTGACCATGGCCGCCACGGAACTTATCCGCGGGTTGACTCCCCGGAGGTACCCCTTGATGAGCTCTAAATGATCTCCGAGTGCCGGCAGCAGGACCGCCTCGTCGTCGCGGGCGCCGAGGGCGGCGGCCAGATGCTGGTTGATGTCCGCGTCTATGGCGAGCAGCGGCTCCCTCGCAAGCAGCCGCGCCATCAGGGCGGCGAGCGTGGTCTTGCCGCTGCCGCCCTTGCCCACAAATGCCATCTTCATAACTGCTATTGGTAGTCATTTTCAATAAGTGTTGTCAACCACGCCACGCCGCTCGGAAGCCCCGACAGACCAGAATGGACGCTGCCGCACCGGCTGAGGCGTCAAGACGTTGCCGACACGCTTCCAGGTGGCGCGCTCGGCGGCCGCGCAGAGCCATCGACTAAGCTCCTGCGAGTGTCGAGATCGCGCCGCACGGACCTCCTGGTGGGAGCGGTGTCCCTGCTGCTGGCCCTCTGGGTGACGAGCGGCCTGTGGGTGAATCCGGCGCGCACGGCCAGCCTTGTCAACTCTGGCGATCAGGCGTTGTTCGAGTGGTTGCTCAGTTACGGGGCCTACGCCCTCACCCACCTCCTGGACCCGCTCTACACCGATCTGCTCAACGCGCCCGACGGCGTGAACCTCGCGGTCAATACCTCGGTGACCGTGTATGCGATCCTCTTCGCGCCGCTGACCACGACGCTCGGGGCGCCGCTGAGCTTCCTCGTCATCCTCACGCTCAACCTCGCCGGCAGCGCCTTCGCCTGGTATTGGCTGTTCGTTCGGCACCTGGACGCCAGCCCGCTCGGGGCGGCGGTCGGCGGCGTGTTCGCCGGGTTCGCGCCCGCCATGATCTCCCACGCCAACGCCCACCTCAACTGGACCGCCCAGTGGATCTTCCCGTTGATCATCGCGCGGGTGATCGTCCTCTACCGGGGTGGAAGGCCGGTGCGCAACGGGATCGCGCTGGGACTGCTTGCCGCCGTGGGCTTTTCACTCGCCGCCGAGGCGCTGTTCTTCAGCGCCCTGGCGCTGGGCGTCTTCAGCCTCGCCTGGCTGCTCCTCAAGCGCCCGCCCGTGATGAATATCCTGCTGGGATTGGGCGCCGCCTCGATCACGGCGGCGGTCCTGCTCGCCTACCCGCTCTACCTGCACTTCGCCGGACCGCAGCGCTATCACGGCACGGGCTTCGACCAAAAGGTGCACAACGAGGACCTGGCCGCCTATGCGGTGTGGCCTGAGCGTTCGCTGGCCGGGTGGCTGGGGATCAACACCCACCTCGCACCTAACCCCACCGAGGAGAATTCGTTCTTCGGGGTACCCCTGATGCTGCTTCTGCTTCTGTCTTTCGTGCTCCTTTGGAAGCGCGCCGAGGTCAAGGCGCTGGCGGCGACGGCGCTCGTGTTCGTGGTGCTCTCCCTCGGGCCCGAGCTGAAGTTCATGGGCCGGCTGACCGGGGTGAAGATGCCGGAGGGGCTGCTGGGCAGCCTGCCGGTCTTCAACGCGGCGCTGCCGTCGCGGCTGGCCCTGGTGATCAGCCCGATCATCGGGCTGATGCTCGCGTGGTTCGCCTCGGCGTCCAAACCGGGGCCGCGCTGGGCGTGGACCGCCGGTTTTGTCGCCGCGCTGCTGCCGCTGGTGCCGCTGCCGATCCTCGCGCGTGACCGGGAACCCGTGCCGCACTTCATCTCCGCCGGCATATGGAAGTCTTACGTGGGCGATCGGGAGGTGATCGTCCCGGTGCCGCTCCCCAACGACCTGGTGCCCGACGGGCAACGCTGGCAGGCGCACGCGCTCGCCGAGGGCGGCCCGGTCTTCCGCCTGCCGTCCGGATTCTTCCTCGGCCCCGGCGGCCCCGACGGCACAGGCCGCATCGGCCCGGTCCCCCGCCCCACCGCCTCGCTGCTTGAGAGCGTCGCGAAAACCGGTGAGGTGCCGTCGATCGGCGAGCAGCAACGCGCCGACGCCCGCGATGACCTGCGTTACTGGAACGCCCGCATCGTCGTCCTCGCCGACACCGTCTCCGGCGCGCACTGGGATCCGCATCAGAAGCCCCTGCTGGAGGCCACCACGCAGCTGCTCGGCCCGCCCGAACGCATCGACGACGTGTGGGTGTGGCGGGTCAGCCCCTAAAGCCCCGTCCACGTGAGGTGGCGCACAGCGAAGGAGCGCTTCAGCGTGGCGGCGTAGGCTTTTTGTCGTGACCACCACGCTGCCGCTGACCGTCGTCCGAGCCGGGACTGTCGACTATCTGACCGCCTGGGACGAACAGCGCCGCATCCATGAGGGCGTCGTCGCCGGCACCCGGCCTGACACCGTCCTGCTGCTGGACCACCCCAGCGTCTACACGGCGGGCAAGCTGACCGAGCCGTGGGAACGGCCCTTCGACGGCACACCCGTCGTCGACGTCGACCGCGGCGGCAAAATCACCTGGCACGGGCCGGGACAGCTTGTTGGGTACCCCATAATCAAACTCCCGGTCATCAGGGGAGGCCTGGCCGATGTGGTGGCGCACGTGCGCCGCCTCGAAGCACTTCTCATCACCGTGTGCGCGGAGCTGGGGCTGGCCACCGAGCGGGTCAAGGGGCGCTCCGGGGTGTGGGTGCGCGCCGACGGGCGTGGGCCGGACAGAAAGGTTGCGGCCATTGGGATCCGGGTCGCCCGCGGGGTGAGCCTGCACGGTTTCGCACTCAACTGCAACCCCGATCTGGCCGCCTTCGACCGCATCGTGCCCTGCGGCATCAAGGACGCCTCGGTGACTTCGCTGACCGCGGAGCTGGGGCGGGAGGTCACAATCGAGGATGCCCTGCCGCTTGTGGAGCGGGAGCTGCCCTCGCTGCTATCCCCCGCCCCGGCCGAGTAGAGCAACGCGCCGCGAAGACGGCCGCTAAGGCGCGAGCCGGTGCAGGTCACGTGGGAAGGCCGTCACCTCACGCACGTTGACCGCCCCGGTGAGCCGCGCGGCAAACCGCTCAAGCCCAATGGCAAAACCACCATGTGGCGGGTACCCGTACCGGAACGATTCCACATAGGACCGTACCGGCTCGAGCGGTTCCCCCCGCTGCTCAAGCGCCGCAACGTAATCCTCATAACGGTGCAGCCGCTGCCCGCCCGTGACCAACTCCATGCCCCGGAAGAGCAGGTCAAAACCGTTGCTGTAACCGGGTTTTGAAGGATCCGGATGGGTGTAGAAGGGCCTCTTCACCATGGGGTACCCGGTGACGTAAACGAATTCTGACCCGTATTCCCGCACGGCCCAAGCGCCCATCGCTCGTTCGTCGGCCGGGGCGAGGTCGGGTTCACCAGGGTCGGCCCCGGCGATCTCCAGCGCGTCGGCGAAGTGGACCGCCGGGATCTCCCGAGGGACCTCGATGTCACTGACCGCGCCCACCATCTCGGCGACGACGTCGCGCAGCACCCGCATCACGTCACGATGGTCCTCGATGAACCCCATCTCGGCGTCGAGGGAGGTGTATTCGGCGAGGTGCCGGGTGGTGTCGTGGGGTTCGGCGCGGAAGACCGGTCCGACCTCGTAGACCCGCTCGAAGACGCCGACCATGAGCTGCTTGTAGAACTGGGGCGACTGGGCCAGGAATGCCTTCCGCCCGAAGTAGTCCAGGGCGAAGACCGTGGCGCCCGCTTCGGTCGCCGACTCGACGATCTTCGGAGTGTGGATCTCGGTGAAGTCTCGCCGCTGCAGCGCACGCCGGAACGATTGCGTCAGAGTGCTTGCCAGCCGCAGGCCCTCGCGCCGCGACGGGTGCCGCAGCGACAGCGGCGCGTGGTCGAGCTGGGTCGGCAGCGCCGGGCTCAGGCTGGGCCGGAACACCTCGAACGGCAACGACTCCACCGGTCCGGACAGCAGGCGAATCTCCGGCTCGACGATCTCGACGCCGCCGGGCGCGACCTCGTTGGCCAGGACGCGGCCGGTGACCCTCACGACGGTCTCCTCCGACGGGAGCTCGGTGCCGGGCGGCATGACCACCTGGGCCTGGCCCATCCGGTCCCGCAGGATCAGGAAGGAGACGGATTTGAGCTCGCGGCGGCGGTGTACCCAGCCGGCGACGCTCACCTGCTCGCCCACATGCTTGGGCAGCTCGGAGGAAAGGACGCGTTGCATTTTTGGAACCTCCTCTGTCTCGCAACGCCATCCCCAATGGGGTGTGGGCGAGTTGGGAAGCTCGCGGTGCCACCACACCTTCACCCGTTCACAGACGCAACGGGCCTCTCCAGCCGCTCGCCAGGGTCGCTGTCACGGGCGTCACACCGCGACTCGCCTGCTCGAAGGGCTGTTGTGGGCATCATAGCCGTCTTGGAAAGCTGTTTTCGACCCGCTGGACGTAGGCTGACCCTTATGACCGTGGTTACCGGGCAACATGGCCACGCCGCCTCGCCTCGCGAAGAGCGAGCAGCTCCTCTAGGCGGCGTGTGGCCCGAGGGCCGTCGCCTGCTGCGCATCGAGGCGCGAAACGCCGAGACTCCCATCGAGCGCAAGCCCGATTGGATCAAGGTGCGGGCCAAGATGGGCCCGGAATACACGGCGCTGCATGGCCTGGTGCGGCGCGAGGGCTTGCACACGGTGTGCCAGGAGGCGGGCTGCCCCAACATCTACGAGTGTTGGGAGGACAGAGAAGCCACGTTTCTCATCGGCGGCGATCAGTGCACGCGCCGCTGCGACTTCTGCCAGATCGACACCGGTAAGCCGGCCGAGTTCGACGCCGATGAACCGCGGCGCGTCGCAGAGTCGGTCAAGACTATGGGCCTGCGCTACGCCACCGTGACCGGCGTCGCCCGCGACGACCTGCCCGACGGCGGCGCATGGCTCTACGCCGAGACGGTGCGGCAGATACACAACCTGCTGCCCGGCTGCGGTGTCGAGCTGCTCATCCCCGACTTCAACGCCGAGCCGACGCAGCTGGCCGAGGTGTTCGGCTCCCGCCCCGAGGTGCTGGCGCACAACGTCGAGACGGTGCCGCGCATCTTCAAGCGCATCCGCCCGGCGTTCCGCTACGAGCGCTCGCTCGATGTGATCACGCAGGCCCGTGCCGCCGGCCTGGTCACCAAGTCCAACCTGATCCTGGGGTTGGGCGAGGAGCGCGCCGAGGTATCGCAGGCGCTCAAGGACCTCCACGAGGCGGGCTGCGAGCTGGTCACGATCACGCAGTACTTGCGGCCCAGCCCGCGCCACCACCCGGTGGAGCGCTGGGTCAAGCCGGAGGAGTTCGTGGAGCTGAAGCAGGAGGCCGAGGAGCTTGGCTTTGCCGGGGTGATGTCCGGACCGCTGGTCCGCTCCTCCTACCGCGCGGGTCGCCTCTACCAGCAGGCACTCGAGGCGCGCACGGTCACAGCCGCCTAGCCGAGGCCAGGGCGACCGGCGCCCACTACTATTCATATTTATGGCAAAGTCCCAGGAAGAGAAGGTCTCCTTCGTCACGCGGCTCAAGCAGATCGGCATGGTGTTCAAGTTCACCGCCAAGCAGGACAAGTGGTTCGCGCCACTGGCGGCGGGGGCGCTCATCATCCCGCTCGCGCTGACCGTGCCGGCCTTCATACTCTGGGGCTGGCTCGCTATCCCGTTCGGCATCATGATCGCGCTGCTCGCCCTGTTGATCGTGCTGAACCTGCGTTCCAACGCGGCGATGATGAACGCGATGGAGGGCCAGCCGGGCGCCGGTGCGCACATTGTGAGCCAGATGCGCGGCGACTGGCGGGTCAACATCGAGCGGCCGCTGTCGGCGACGACCCAGATGGACGTGGTGCACCTTGTGCTCGGCCGCCCCGGCGTGATCCTGCTCGCCGAGGGCAATCCGGCACGGCTGCGTTCGATGCTGGGTGAGCAGAAGCGCCGCTTGGGAAAGGTGATCGGCGACGCCCCGATGTACGACTTCGTCGTCGGCAACGACGAGGGCCAAGTCCCGATCCGCAAGCTGCGCATGACCCTGCTGCGACTGCCGCGCAACCTGTCGGGCAAGGATATCAATCAGCTCGACCGCGCCCTGACCGCTCTGACGGCCCGGCCCACCATGCCCAAAGGTCAGCTACCCAAGGAGTTCCGCCCGCCCAAGGGCACCATGCGGCAGATGCGAGGGAGATAGACTTAGTCTATGATGTGCCGCCGGTGACCTATGCCGAGGCGGGGATCCCGTACTACTGGCGCATCGAGCAGGATCCGGTGCACGTGTTCGCCTATCGGCTGTCCAGGGACGGCACCTACGAGCTCATGGCCGACAGCGCGGAGCTGCTAGAGCTCGACGAACCCTTCGAGTTCAAGCTGCCCATCGAAGAGATCACGCCTTAGGTCATTCGCAGGCCGCTGACCCTGGCCAGGGTCGCCTCCGGCGACTCGCCGGCCGCCCAGCTCCAGGTCCTGCACCACCTTGCCGTCGCGCAGGCGCACCATTCGGTCGCAGGCCGCCGCGACGTGCTGCTCGTGGCTGGCGATCAGCACCGTCGTCCCGTGCTCGGCGCGCAGCCGGGTCAGCAGCTCAAGGATCTCCGACCCGGTCGCCGAGTCGAGGTTGCCGGTGGGCTCGTCGGCCAGGATCACGCCGGGCGAGCCGACGAGAGCACGGGCGATCGCGACCCGCTGCTGCTGGCCGCCGGACAGCTGTGCGGGAAGGGAGCTTTCGCGGCCCTCGAGGCCGACGGCCGCAAGGACTTCCCGGGCTCTGGCCGCCTTGTTGAGGCCGACCCGGTGCGGGATGAGCGGGGCGACCACATTGTCCAATGCGGACAGTGTGGGTATCAAGTGATATCTCTGAAAGACAAAGCCAATCCTTCGGCGGTACCGGGAAAGCCCGCCCTCGCCGCACGGAGGTGACCTCGACCCCGTCCACCACGATGGTCCCACTGTCCGCGGTGTCGATGGCGCCGATCAGGTGCAGCAGGGTGGACTTGCCGGAACCGCTGGGGCCGGTGATGGCCACCATCGAGCCGGCCGGGATCGTCAGGCTCACCTCGTCGACCGCGGTGACCTCGGCGCCGCCGCTGCGGTCCAGCCGGAGGCTCGCAGCGCCGCCAGTTCCGGCGCCCGCTCGCGAACGTTGAGATACAAGGCATCGCCGACTGCGGCCGCGGCGAGCACCATCGTCGCGATGACGGCGGCTGTGTCGAACCCGCGCACCTTCACCGAGACCGCCTCACCCAGCACGCTGCCGGTCACCTCGCCGTGGAAGGCGAGTTGGAGTGCGGCGATGACCGCGAGCGCCCCGACGCCCAGGGCCATCGCCAGCACTCCAACGCCCGACCGCCCCCGTTGCCGCAAGCAGTTGCGGATGGCCAGGCCGACGATGGTCCGGGGCCGCCCCCAGAGGCGCCGCCTGCCCCGCACGCCGTGGGCGGCGACCGCACGGGGCGGGTGCGGCCCGCGAGGCCTGCCACGCCGGGACGACGGCGGCCACCATGGACAGTCCTAAAGCGATCGGGATCGCGGCGGCCAGATGCGCCGGGCTGACCGTCACCCCGGCCGAGGCCGCCAACGGCCAGGCGAGCAACGCGGAGGCGATCCCGGCCAGCAGCCCCAGCCCGCCCACCTCGGCGACGATGAGCCGGGCCAGCTTGCGCCGGGGCCAGCCGAGGCAGGCGAGCACGCCCAACTCCCGCCGCCGCGAGCGCACCCCGGCCATCAGGGCGTTGCCCAGGAACAGCAGGCATACCGCGAGGATGAGGCCGAAGAGTATGGCGCTCTTGCGGTCTATGGCCTGGATGATCGCGACAGCCACGCCCTTGCGGCTCCAGCCCTCGGCCAGCGTCAGCTCGGGGCGGCCGAACTTGCCCGCCGGCAGCAGCACGGTCTGCGGCGACGGCGACGCGCCGACGGTGATGTCCACGTCGAGCCCGGTCGCGAGCGCGATCTGTTCCGCCACAAGGCGGATGTGCTCGCGGCTGAAGGCGTCGAAGTGTTCGACCCCGGCGACACGCACCCGCACCGCCGATATCGGGCCCTGCGCCGTGGACTTGAGCAGATGTGTCGCCGCGGTCATCGTCGTCAGAAGCAGCGGTGGCTGGGAAAGGTACCCGGAAGGATTGCTGTTTGGTAGTAATGCCTGTCCCCCAAGGAGTTTGCGGCTCTGTTCGTCGGCGCCAGCGGCGAGGGGCGCCTGGTAGGTCTCCAGCGGTGCCTTGGACGCCTCGGAGAAACCCGTGAGCCGGGCGGGGTCGAACTCGCCGACGAAGTCGACCTCGACGGGGGGCATGGGGTGCAGTAAGGCATCGACGGTGCGCAGGGCCGTGTCCGAGGCGAAGACCGGCGGCGTGTTGGCGCCGAGCACGGTGATCGTGCCACGCGTCCATACCTCGGGCGGCGCGGGGTCGGCGACCGATGGCACGATGACGCCGGCAGGCCCGACGGTGTAGTTCGGCAGGCCGGGAGCGATCAGGTTGGAGACCGTCAACGCCATGCCCGTGGGCGCGACGGGGCTGTCATACGGTCGCTGGGTGAGGCGGCGCTCGATCCCGTCGATCAATTGCCGGTCGGTGCCTCGGCGATCTGGGTGCGCAGGGCGGTGCCGGCCAGGCGGTCGTGCCAGCCGAGCAGGGCGGGGATGACCAGCGCCAGCAGCAGGCCGCGCACGAACGCCCGCGGGATCCCGACGGGCCGCTCGGTCTCTGCGTCAAGGCACGTGAAGCGGGCCAGCCGCATGCCAGGTGTCTGACCGAACAGGCCGATGAAGAAGGCGTACTCTGCGATGAGTACAAGCACGGGAGCCCAGCCGTCCACCAGAGGACGGGCGAAGATCCCGGAGGCAAGCACACACAGGATCCAGTCGAGCAGCAAGGCGCCGAACCTGCGCGCCAGCGTGGGTGCAGTCACGGTAGTGAAGACTACCGGCGGCCAGCGACGCGGCAGCAAATAACGAGTGCGGGTGACCACCATCGCCCCGACAAGCACGGGCGTTGGCTACGCATGCCGCGCGAAACACAGCGACGTAACACGGCCGAAACAGAGGCGACACGGCCGGGCAACCCACCGGTTTTACGTTCGCCACGAGCTATTACTCACAAGATTGCTTTATTGCTAGCCAGGAGGACGTGTTGTTCGCCAATTCCGAGGAGCTGCTTCAGTACCTCACTGCTGAGGGCGTGAAGTTCGTAGACGTCCGTTTCTGTGATCTGCCTGGCCAGATGCAGTTCTTCACTGTGCCGGTGGAGTCCTTCGATGCGAAGGCCTTCACCGATGGTCTCGCCTTCGACGGGTCGTCGATCCGCGGCTTCCAGGCGATCCACGAGTCCGACATGCTGCTTCTGCCCGATGTCACGACCGCCTTCGTCGACCCGTTCCGGGCACAGAAGACGCTCGCGCTGAACTTCTTCATCCACGACCCGTTCACCCGTGAGGCGTACTCGCGTGACCCGCGCAACGTGGCCAAGAAGGCCGAGGCGTACCTGGCCGCCAGCGGCATCGCCGACACCGCGTACTTCGGGCCCGAGGCGGAGTTCTACATCTTCGACTCGATCCGGTACTCGACCTCGGCCAACGAGGGCTTCTACCACATCGACTCGATCGAGGGCGCGTGGAACACGGGCCGGGCCGTCGACGGTGACCAGCCCAACCGCGGGTACAAGCCGGGCTACAAGGGTGGCTACTTCCCCGTCGCCCCCACGGACCACTACGCCGACCTGCGTGACCAGATGGTCAGCAACCTGATCAGCCTGGGCTTCACCGTCGAGCGCGGGCACCACGAGGTGGGCACGGCCGGCCAGGCTGAGATCAACTACAAGTTCAACACGCTGCTGGCCGCGGGCGACCAGCTCCAGCTGTTCAAGTACACGATCAAGAACACGGCATGGGCCGCGGGCAAGACTGCGACCTTCATGCCCAAGCCGCTGTTCGGCGACAACGGCTCCGGCATGCACACCCACCAGAGCCTGTGGCAAGGCGGCGAGCCGCTGTTCTACGACGAGACCGGTTACGGTGGCCTGTCCGACACGGCCCGCTGGTACATCGGAGGCCTGCTGCACCACGCGCCGTCGCTGCTGGCGTTCACCAACCCGACCGTCAACTCGTACCGCCGCCTGGTGCCCGGGTTCGAGGCCCCGGTGAACCTGGTCTACTCGCAGCGCAACCGCTCCGCGTGCACCCGGATCCCGGTCACCGGCACCAACCCCAAGGCCAAGCGGATCGAGTTCCGCTGCCCCGACCCGTCCAGCAACCCCTACCTGGCCTTCTCGGCCATGCTGATGGCCGGCCTCGACGGCATCAAGAACAAGATCGAGCCGCCGGCCCCGGTCGACAAGGACCTCTACGACCTGCCGCCGGAGGAGGC